>Ga0070679_100001360_pt1 | contig 21592 bp, 16 predicted proteins | sample KBSC63BmetaG_FD_65652 | JGI IMG/M metagenome (GOLD analysis project Ga0070679, IMG submission 65652) | Corn rhizosphere microbial communities from Kellogg Biological Station, Michigan, USA - KBS C6-3B metaG | ecosystem: Host-associated > Plants > Roots > Rhizosphere | place: USA: Michigan... | reverse complement strand
GGGCTGCTTCCAATTCTTACATCGCCAATGTAAATTCCTACAATCATCATTAATAAAAAAACCTGGGCAACGCTTATCACTGCAAGTATCGGCGCTTCTCTTTTTTTACTGGTAAAAATTAAAATGCTTCCCAGTACGCAATGCCATAGCGACCATAAAATAAAACTACCTTCCTGACCTTCCCAAATACAGGCTAGCAAATATTTTGGCTCCAGTTCCTTAGATGCATGTTTATAGGCATATAAGTATTCATAATAATGATTAGAACACAAATAGTATATAATAAAAAAAACGGTGAGTAAAGAAATAAACTGGATAAAAAAAGCGCCACGTGCAAAAAGAATCCATGAACGCTTTGCGCTTTCCTGTGTTGCGGACAGACTTTCAGGCTTTATTGATGAAGCGTAAAAATAAGCGATGGACGAAACTATAGACGCTACAAAGGCAAGTAATACAAAGAAATGTCCAATCTGGCCTGGTAATAAATGTTCGCCTTCAAACTTCATGATGCAGTTTAGTATTGAGTAACCGTTTTTTCCAATTGTTTCTTATCATCTTTATACTTTGAAGGACACTTTAGCAGAATATTATCACATTGAAAAACATTTCCTTCCATTTTTCCTTTCAATACAATACGATCACTTTGTTCAAGCTCAGGCGGCTTGGTATTATGATAGATAACCCGTGTGCTGCCTCCAAGGCTATCTGTTGCATAAAACGTAAGATAGTTAGGATCCTTTATAGCATCGTACTCAATTGGCTTCGATTTATCGAGGCGGGCAATCAGATGAACATATTTTCCAGGCTTTTCTTTTGCAGAGCTGATCGTATCGTAGGTAGAAAAATCAACTGAATACATTAAAAGTACTCCAATTGCTGCTGCAATGGCTACTAAAATAATTATACTTGAAGTTTTCATATTCTATTTTCAGTCCGCAAATTTACTTCAAAATGAAATAGTATTTTATAAAACTTCATGATACTCATCATGGAGTTTTATAATCAAAGTTACCTGGATTTTATGTGAAGTTTGTATCCTGCGAATTATCACGATACAAGATTCCTGACCGAGTTATTGTGAGTACGCAATTTATCCCTTTGCAGATGAGGGACTTTTATTAGCCTTCATAAATTAAAATATGATTAAAATTGATCTTATTTTTGATGAGCATGCACGCGAATTGCTTGGGTGAATCTCCAGGTATTCTCAGCGGTAAAAGTTTCTTGTAGGTTATTACGGCGCTGCAAAATGTCATTCTTATTACAACGCCTGTTCGAGGATATAATAGAGCACAATTATACTTTTTACAATGGCTTTACTTGTTTTGGTATGGGGCAATCAGATAATCAATAACTGGCTAAAATAAATTAATGATTTTTAATAAAACGGATTTACTTGTAATTATTCTTTTCTTTTTGAGTATGCTGGTTATCGGAGTTTGGTCTTATTTTAGAAATAAAAATTCTGAAGATTACTTTGTTGCCGGCGGGAAGCTTCCATGGTGGCTCGCAGGTATTTCCCATCATGTTTCAGGACATAGTGGCGCTGTATTTGTTGCCTATGCAGCGGTAGCTTATACAAGCGGTTTTACCATGTATATGTGGTGGGCATTTCCGGTTGGAGTAGTTATAATTGCAAGCGCTAAAGTATTTCCTGTTTACTGGGTGCGGCTGCGAAAAAATTTTCAGATACAGTCTCCACTCGAATACCTTAAGGTGCGATATAATCTGTGGACACAACAGATAATAGCTTGGGCCGGAGTATTGTTGAAAGTATTTGATGTTGGAGCCAAGTGGGCGGCTATTGGCATTTTGCTTCATGTTGTGGCGGGTATTCCAATGACTACGGGTATTCTTGTTTCCGGAATTGTCACTTTAATCTATGTTACTTTCGGAGGCCTTTGGGGAGTGATCATTACCGATTTGATCCAGTTTATTGTGCAGGTTCTTGGAGGAGTTGTTATGTTTGTTTTGGTAGTCAGGCATCTTGGTGGGTGGAATTCGATTACAGGCATCTGGAAACAACTTCCCCCGGAGCATAGTCAGTTATTTAATAATCCTTACACTGAAGCTTTCGTGGGCATTATGTTTTTCGTTTACTTTTTAAGTTATAATGGTGGCAGTTGGAGCCTGGCCACAAGGTATATTTCATCTCCGAGTGAACACCAGGCATCCAAGGCGGCGCGCTTGTCAGGAATATTGTATCTGATTTGGCCTTTGATATTATTTTTCCCGATGTGGGCAGCTCCTCTTATTTTACCAGAGCTTGAAAATCCCAGCGAATCCTATGGTTGGCTAATGGTGAAAATATTACCACAGGGAATGATAGGTTTAGTGATTGCTTCATTGTTTGCAGCTACCATGGGCATGACTTCTTCCGATGTGAATACAATTGCCGCCGTTATTACACGGGATATACTCCCAGTAACTTCTGATAAGTTTGTCAATGATAAACATTCACTGCGAACTGCGCGAATCACTACTTTTATTTTTACGCTGGCAACACTGGTTATCGCATTAAATTATGAGCGTTTTGGTGGAGTATTAGGCCTCATTGTTAATTGGTTTGGAGCGTTGCTTGGGCCTACATCTATGCCATTATTGTTAGGCCTTATACCTATGTTCAGAAAATGCGGACCCAAAGCAGCGATAGCATCCATACTTGCGGGACTGTTAACGTTTATTATTACAAAAGATATGGATATACACAGCCTTGCTATTGAGGTAGGGTTGCCTACAGTTGTTTCTGCAATTGTATTTGTAGGTGTAGGATTGGCAACCAAAGTAGTACCTGCCAAAGTAAAAGATCTGCTTGCAGCTCTTAAAAAAACAACATAGAAGAATTATGGTGCAACCAAAAATTATAATAGAAGATAAAGTGATTGGCTGTATCAATTGTATTACAGGCAAGACAGAAGAGATAAGTTTTAAGGAAGATAAGTTAACGGATGTAGCGGAAAAGGAAATAAAAGAAAATGGCCTCGCTTTTATTGGTCCGGGATTGATAGATCTGCAAATTAATGGCATCAATGGGATAGACTTCAATACTACTACTCTAACACAGGACGAGGTGGTAACTACCACCCACTATTTATTAAGCCAGGGTGTTACTACATTTCTGCCGACGGTTATTACCAACTCAGACGAAAATATTTTAAAGCTGGTGCATACTATTGCTGAAGCATGTAAATCGAACTCGCTTGTAAATGAATGTGTTTGGGGTATTCATCTTGAAGGGCCTTTTATCTCTCCAAAAGATGGAGCTAAAGGGGCTCATGATGAGAAATATATCAAACCGCCGGATTGGGAACTGTTCAGCAAATTCCAGGAAACTGCCAGCGGAAAAATTAAGCTTGTTACCATAGCACCGGAGTGGGAAAGCTCTTGTTCATTTATTGAGAAATGCAGAGAACAAGGAATCATGGTTGCTATGGGGCATTCATTGGCAAACACAGACCAAATCAGTGCTGCATTAAAAGCAGGTATGACTTTGTCAACCCATTTGGGAAATGGAATTCCTTTATTGCTGAAAAGGCATCCAAATATGATTTGGGATCAGTTAGCGGCAGACGAGCTTTATGCCTGCATAATTACTGATGGCATCCATATACCGGATTCTTTTATAAAAGTAGTAATGAAGAATAAAGCAAAACGTACGCTTGTAGTAAGCGATGCCACTTGCTATGCGGGGATGCCCCCGGGTGAATACCAAAGCCATATTGGCGGTTCAGTAATTTTAGACGAAGAAAAAAGAGTTTCTCTCAAAAGTTCTGACGGTATATTAGCAGGAGCTGCGAAATCATTGTTGGAGAATGTGGAAACTTTGATGAATCATAACCTGGCTACACTTAAAGAGGCCTGGGAAATGGCATCCATTAATGTAGCGGACATGCTAGTTAAATATGAGCCTTCCTTTTATGAAAATAATAATGACAAAGTTATTTTCAGGTTAGAAGGGAAAAACATTGTCATAAGTACGGTAATTAAAAATGGAAAAATTGTTTTTGAAAATAAATTTTTCAATCAATAAATTTTAGATATGAAAAATAAAATTTTTGGTTTTGGAATAGTAGGTGCAGGAATGATATCTCATTTTCATGCAAGGGCTATTGCTGAAATAAAAAATGCACAAGTGTTAGGTATTTATAGTACTAATAAAACTAAATCAGACCAGTTCGCAGAGCAACATGGCTGTACGGCGTACGAAACTTTAGACGAAATGTTAAGTAGGCCTGAAATAGATATTATCTGTATTTGTACGCCATCCGGGATACATCTCGAACCGGCAATTGCAAGTATTGAAGCCGGCAAGCATTGCCTGATTGAAAAACCCCTTGAAGTAACCGTTGAACGTTGTGATAAAATAATTGAAGCCGCACAGAAAGCCGGAGTAATAATAGGAGTTATTTTTCCTTCTCGGTTCTATGAAGCAAGCAGGCAATTAAAAAAATCTCTGGATGAAAAGCGGTTTGGTGACCTGGTATTGGGCGATGCCTATGTAAAGTGGAGCAGAAGTACTGAATATTATCAATCAGGCAAATGGCGCGGTTCATGGAAATACGATGGTGGTGGAGCATTAATGAACCAGGGTATCCATTCAGTAGATTTATTACAATGGTACATGGGGCCTGTTGAATCGGTGCAATCGGTATCTGCTAACCTTCGCCATAAAAATATTGAAGTAGAAGATACCATAGTTTCCATCGTCAGATTTAAAAACAGCGCATTAGGAACTATTGAATGTACGACGGGAGTTTTCCCTGGCTCGCTTAAGCGAGTAGAAATAATGGGTACAACTGGCAGTGCTATTTTAGAAGAAGATCATTTGATACAATGGCAATTCCAAAACGAAAGCAAAGAAGATGAAGCTATCCGGAATACAATGCAGCCTGGTACTATTTCTCATGGAGGAGCATCTAACCCTGCTGACATTAGTTTTGTAGGACATCAAAGGCAGATAGAAGACTTCATTCATGCCATCGGAACCAATGGTACGCCTTTAATTGATGGCAAAGAAGGCCGTAAATCAGTTGAAATTGTATGTGCTATTTATGAAAGTGCACGATTGGGTAAGATGGTAAGCTTGTCATCCGATAACATCGAATAAAAGGATTAAATTGATAAAAGATATGAGCCAGGCAAAAGAATTGACTGCAAATAAATTGAAAGTAAAAATTTTTGAAACCAGAAATGATATGGGTAGAAACGCAGCTTATGATGTTTCTCAAAAGATAAAAGATTTATTGATGGAAAAAGATTTCATCAATATCATTTTCGCAGCAGCCCCTTCACAGAATGAATTTTTGTCCACTTTATCAGTTAAGGAAGGAATTGATTGGAGCAAGATCAATGCTTTTCATATGGATGAATATGTTGGATTGAAGAGTGCTGCCCAGCGCTTTGGACAGTTTCTAAAAGAAAGAATATTTAGTAAAGTTCCTTTCAAAAAAATTTATTATATCAATGGAGAAGCTGACCCTGTATTGGAAGGCAAAAGATATGCAGATCTTCTCATGCAGTTTCCTGCAGATATAGTTTGTATGGGCATCGGAGAGAATACACATATCGCATTCAATGATCCTCATGAGGCAGATTTTCATGATCCGCTGATGGTAAAAGAAGTTAATCTTGATGAGATATCACGCCGGCAACAAGTACATGATGGTTGTTTCCCCAGCATAGATGAAGTACCTATTTCAGCGATCACACTTACGGTACCCACATTGCTTAATGCAATGAATATTTTCTGCATCGTTCCTGGTAATAATAAGGCTGAAGCAATATATCACACATTGAATGATGAAATAAATGAAATGCATCCATCCACGATTCTTAGAAGTCATGAAAATGCTGTTCTTTATTTAGATAAGGAAAGTGCTTCGATGCTATAAAGAACACAGTTTTTAACCAAAATATTTGAATGTAACCTAAAAAAAGTAATGGGGGATAGGAAATACTAGTGACTGACAATTTGAAGTTGAGCCTGAACAAGAATTTTCGCTTGTTGTGAAAATATTTATGACACTTGCATGAAGGATATGCTGGAATGGGGATATCAGCGATGCTGGCAAAATATTATACAACAACATTAGTGATTGGAAAAAGCAGTAAACTAAAAGAATTACAATTAAAGAGCCAATTAATAAAACAACTTTTAAAATATACATTTATGGCACCATCTTTTGATCGTCGCAAATTTATTAAAACCACCGCCGTAACAGGCCTTGGCTTGGGGCTTATAGGAAATGCTTCCCCTTTATTCGCAAAAGTTCAAGCCTCCACTGGAAAGAGAGTAGGTATTATCGGGTTGGATACATCGCACAGTGTTGATTTTACTAAGGAATTAAATGCGAACGATGCGCCATCAGAATTCGGTGGATATAAGATAGTCGCAGCTTATCCCCAGGGCAGCCTGGATATAGAATCATCTGTGTCCCGTATTCCCAAATATATTGAAGAGGTGAAGAAAAGAGATGTTGAAATAGTAGATAGCATACCCGCTTTATTGGAAAAAGTGGATGTAGTATTACTTGAAACCAATGATGGACGACAACATCTTGAACAGGCGTTACCTGTATTAAAAGCAGGAAAAACATTATTTATTGACAAACCTATTTCTGCTTCCCTGGCTGACGCTATAGTAATTTTTGAAGTGGCTAAGCACTATAAAGTACCTGTATTCTCATCTTCTTCGCTTAGATTTATGTCAAGCGCACAAGTGGTGGCCAAAGGAAAAATAGGAAAGGTATTGGGAGCCGATGCTTACAGTCCATGCACGCTTGAAAAAACGCATCCAGATTTTTTCTGGTACGGCATACATGGAGTAGAATTATTATATACAGTTATGGGTACAGGCTGTAAGACTCTGGTGAGAGTGCACACAGATGGTACAGATGTAGCAGTAGGTACATGGAATGACGGTCGGATAGGAACTTTCCGGGGTACCCGGACCGGTCAACATTTATATGGCGGTACCGCTTATGGTGAGGAAGGGAATACACCTTTGGGACCGTTTGAAGGTTACAGTTCATTATTGACGGAGATCATTCAATTTTTTCAAACGGGTAATGCACCTGTAAAAAAAGAAGATACATTAGAGATATGTGCTTTTATGGAAGCCGCCGATGAAAGTAGACGGGTAAATGGAGGTACAGTAAATCTCGATGAAATTTGGAAAAGGGCCAGCAAAGAAGCGCAAAAAAAGCTCAAAGAATTAATTTGAAAATAATACTTAACATAATTGAATTTATCTTCTCTTCAAAATTTTCACCAATCAATTCAGAAGATAATAAAATGAAATACTTACAATTACTCACAATTATTTCATCCTTTTTAGTCTTTACTTTTTGTAATACATCTGTAGATGCTCAAACAGAAAGTTACAAAGGTTGGAAGGCTGGCGTTTCCCGCGTGATAATCACACCAGATGAGCCGCTGTGGATGGCTGGGTATGCTAACCGGGATCATCCCTCAGAAGGGAAGATAGTAGACTTGTGGGCTAAGGCTTTAGCTCTACAGGATTCAGTTGGAAAGCAAGTAGTACTCGTGACAGCGGATTTGGTTGGGATCCCAAAAACACTTTCTGACCATATAAGAGATCAGTTAAAAAGGAAATTTAATTTATCAAGGTCACAAATTGCCATAAACACTTCTCATACGCACACAGGTCCGGTATTAACAAACGCTTTGGTGGATATTTACCCGGTAGATTCAGGCCAACAGCAGAAAATTGATGAATACACCAATAAATTAGGGGAGAAAATTGTGGCTTTAGTGGACAAAGCGTTACATACAATGCAACCCGTAAAGCTTTATGCTAATAATGGAGTCACACGTTTTGAAGTGAACAGAAGGAACAATGTCGAATCAACTCTTTCCTCACAATCGCAATTAAATGGTCCAAATGACTATGCCGTACCAGTAATAAAAGTGGAAAGTATGAAAGGAGAATTAGTAGCTGTCGCCTTTGGATATGCATGCCACAACACTGTTCTTGCAGGTTATAAATGGTCGGGAGATTATGCGGGATTTGCGCAATTGGACCTGGAAAAATCTCATCCGGGTGCAACTGCATTGTTTTTACAAGGAAGTGGAGGAGATCAAAATCCATTACCAAGGAGAACAATACAATTGGCACAACAATACGGACAGGATTTAGCGGCGGCAGTTGATAGAGTTCTCGGTGAAGATATGAAACAGCTTTCCCCTCACTTAACTACTGCCTATTCAGAAGTTGAGCTGTCATTAAATACTCCACCTACCAAAAAAGAATTGCTGAAAAAAGAAGCAGAATCTTCAGGCTATGAAAAGCGTTGGGCAACTCATTTGTTAAACAAGATCAATAAAGGCGAATCTCTAAGGACGTCATATCCCTACCCGGTTGAAGCTTGGAAGCTTGGTGATCAGACGGTAATTATTCTGGGAGGAGAAGTTGTAGTGGAGTATGCCATTGAATTAAAACGAATTTTCGGTCAAAACATATTTGTTTTAGGCTATTCCAATGATGTAATGAGTTATATCCCCACTGCAAAAATTTTGCAAGAAGGAGGATATGAAGGTGCAACTTCACAAATGGTGTATGGGCTGCCCAATACATGGAAATCAAATATTGAAGCGATAATCCTGCAACAGGTTTTGAAGGTAGCCAAAGAAGCGGGAATACCAACACTTTAAATCAACCCTGGAAATATCATTACTTATTCATTATAAAACCATGTTATTAAAAAAAGAAAAGCCTCATTATTTAATTTTCAGCAAACCTTGGTATTCAATTTTGTTCTTTACAGTAGGCTTGTTAATTACGAGTTGTCAGACAGGCACCAATAAGAAATCGGCTGACACATTTGATAACTACAAAATTGCAAATGGTTTTGAAATACAGTTGGCCGCTTCTGAACCTCTTATTGAAGCCCCGGTTGCTATGGATTTTGATGACCAGGGTAGAATGTGGGTAGTGGAAATGCGTGGCTTTATGCCTAATCTTGCCGGCACCGGAGATGATAATCCTAATGGAAGAATAACCATCCTGGAAGATTCGGATAAAGATGGCCGGGTAGATCATGCTAAAGTATTTCTGGATAGCCTCGTGCTTCCCAGGGCGTTGTCGCATGTTTATGGTGGTTTATTATATGCTGTTCCTCCTAATCTGTGGTTTGTTGAAATAAATAATGATTCGCCTGGTAAAAGAACCTTGGTCGATTCTTTATATGCTGAAGGAGGAAGCCAGGAGGCACAGCCTAATGGCCTTCTGATGGGTATAGATAACTGGATATATAGCGCGAGCTCGCATTTCAGGTATCAGCTTAAAGATGGAAAATGGATAAAACAACCCACTTCATTCAGGGGACAATTTGGTATATCACAGGATAATTTTGGCAGGCTTTACTACAATTATAATGAGATTCAGATAGCAGGCGATTATGTGTTGCCAAATACTTTTATTTCCAATCCTTACATGAAGCCAAAAGAAGCCATTAATAAAATGTTGACAGATGACCAACACGTATATCCTTTACATCCCACTACTGTAAACCGCGGATATGCTAAAGGGATACTTAATAAAGATAGTTTGCTGGTAAATGTTACTGCAGCATGTGGGCCGATAATTTATCGCGGCGATCAATTTCCGGATAGTTATATTCAAAATGCTTTCGTATGTGAACCACAAGGCAACCTTGTTAAGCGGGATATTTTAAATTTTGAAGCTATTAGAACTACTGCGAAGCAAGCCTGGAATGACAGGGAATTTATTGCTTCGCCAGATGAAGGTTTTCGTCCTGTAAATTTAGCCAATGGTCCGGACGGGGCTATGTATGTGGTAGATATGCACCGCGGAATTATGGAATACAGTGCTTTTTCAACACCTTATTACAATAATGGTTTAGCCACAAAAAAGCTTGACACGCTTCAACATATGGGGCGTATTTTAAGAATAATAGATAAAAGTAAAAAGCTTGACAAAATTCCTGAACTTAGTAAAGCATCACCCAGCGAATTGGTTTCACTGTTAAAAAGTACGAATGGCTGGGTGAGGGATCATGCACAGCAGCTCTTGATTTATAAACAGCAAAAATCCGTAATTCCTGAATTGGCGGCATTGGCTCAAGATGGCAAAAACGCTGTTACGGCTATACATGCCCTACACACTCTTGATGGCTTAAATGCATTGTCTTTTGAATTTCTTAAAAAAGTAGCTGCCAACGGAGACAATCCTATGCTAACGGCACACGCTTTAATTCTATTAGAAAAGTATAATACCATTGAGAATGCAGAACCAATGGCAGCGTTAGCAATTAACCTCGTTAATAAAAATGATTCAATTATCAACCTTTACATGGCAACTTCCCTTGGCGCATGGGCTAAAGTATCTGGTGATAAGTTTTTGCCTGTACTTGTGAGAATTTCCCGGCTTTATCCGGATAAAGCTATTTACCAGGAAGCCGTGGTAAGCGGTTTAAACGGTTTTGAAGAAAAATTACAGATGCTTCTAAATAAACCAGCCCAACGCAAAGACTCCAATGAATTAATAGACACACTATTAAACAATACTATTAAAAACAGGAAAGAGGGGAAAATGAATTCAATCTACTTACAGGAGAGAGTTCCAACTGATGCAAGAACCAACGGGTTAATTATTTTTCGTAATACCTGTGCCACTTGCCATGGGGTTGATGGTGATGGCATTGAAAATATAGCACCCCCGCTAAAAGGCTCTCAATATGTGGAGGGATCGCCAGATAGGTTGGCAATGATCATTTTAAATGGCCTGGAAGGACCGGTACATATTAATAATGTGCTTTATAAATTTAATGGCAGCATGCCTAATTTTGGAAATAATTATACTGATAGCCAAATAGCAGATGTTATTAAGTATCTACATAATGCTTTTGTATCTAAACGTGTCCAGTCAATAAGTGCTGAAGAAATAAAAGATATCAGGCACAAAAGTGCTCGTACGCTTACGGAAAACGATTTATTAAAAATGACTGATTCAAAAAAATAATATTTAAGGCTGAATGACCTGCATCAAATGGCGACTTTCAGGATGCAGTAACTTTCTCTTATAAATGGAGTCATGATACTATATATTTCAGACAAACAGCTTTTTCAATTATTTCTTTTTCTTCAACCCACTTAAAAATTCTACGAGATTCACTAATTGATCCTGTGACATGCTGGTAGCAAGGCCTGTGGGCATAAGCGAGTGGCCATAAGGCTTTTGAGATACAATGTCTTTGGCAGGAATTTTTTCTACGGTCCCTCCAATGATTTTTATATCTACTTCTGTTGGTGTTTTGCTGGATACATACCCCACTAATTCCTTACCATTTTTTAATTTAAAAGTATACCCCTCATACCCGAAGCTAATGCCGTCATCGGGTGTAATGATTGATTTGTAAATAGCAGATTTAGCCAGCTTTGTGCCTATTTCTGAAAGGTTGGGACCGAAGTCTGTTCCATTTCCATTTTCTGCATGGCATGTGGTGCAGTAGCTTGTAAAAACTTTGGCACCTTCAACAGCATTTCCTTTCATGGTGGCTAATTCACCTATCGGGGGCAATGAATTATTTTTTTCCTTTGCTACATTAAAATAAGTTTCGGCTTTTTGGCGCACATCTTCCCGGTAAGACTTTAGCAGAATAGCCATGGCAGAGGAGTCCACTTCATGAGGCAGCTTATGCGCATCCATTAATGCCAGCAACCTGTCTTCCCCGCTTTTGCCCCTGCCAAGCTTTTCGGTTGCGAGGTTCCTCAGGGTCGGGTCATATTTTTTATCCAAAACCAATGACTGAAGTATATCCTTGTTAATCTTTGACTGATCATGCCCCAGCAGATTGATAATTATTCTAGCTGTAGCGGTATCTTCATGGAGCTTTTTCTCAATCAATGCTTCACCACCGGTATTTAATAAAGCATTCATAGCCTCCTCACGCATTTCATTTTTAGGCGATTGTAATGCTATATTCATCAGTTCATCACCTTTGTTTTTTATATGATATTTTTCCACCAGCAATATAAACTCCGGCCTGTTTTTAACACTTTCAAGGCTTTGGCTGATTAGTTGTGCGGAAGCTGCCGACTTGGGAAGCTTGTCCTTATTAATTTGCAGCAGGGCAATGGCATTTATAAAAGATTGCTTAGGATGATGCCCTTTTAATAACGAGCTCAAAATTACCTGTTTGCCGGAATCGGGCTGAAAATCCAAGGCACGAAAGAACTTTAGATTTTGTTCAGGATCAATCTTAGGATCTTCTATTATTTGAGCGAGAAGCGGCAATGTGGCTTTAGCACGTGAGCGCCAGATAATATCGCGACCGGCGGAAGAATTCCATTCGTTTCCCATTTTTTGCTGCCAGGCCGGTAAGAAACTGTCCCACTGGTGATCGGCGCCTATGCCCAAAGCCTCAAGATACCAGCGGTCTTTCCCGTCGTATTTCTCTGCCAGTTGTGCCCATAGCGCTGGCGCTGCCGCGGAATGATTGTGATACAATGCCACAACCGCAACCCGGCGCACCTGTGCGGAAGGATCGTTTACCACCTGCTGTATTACAGGAATAATGTCTCCCGGTAATTCTTTAGCTGCCCTGATTGCAGTAATACGAATGTCTTCATTTTTATCTTTTAGCGCATCCTCAATATAATGCATTCCTTTGCCAGGCAGTTTACTCAGCAGCCATAAGGCCCGTGCCTGGAACCTCGGATTTTCAGACTTATACATTTCCTCCAATGCCGGAATCGACTTTTCGCCCCATTCATGAAGCATTTGCCATGCGAGGTAGCGGGTGGCAAGGTTAGAATTTTCAAGCGCCTTTACTGCGTCTTCCGGAGTTTCTAATTTTGGCGGAGTAATAATGTATTTGCTGTTGGGCGGCGCTATCCTGAATACACGTCCTTTTTCTAAATCCATCACCTGGTGGCCGCCTACACCGGGGTCGTACCAGTCTGCAACAAACAAGGAACCATCCGGCGCTACGCCTACATCAGACGGACGAAACCATTTATCGTATATTCCTTCCGCGATGTTTTCAATTTTAGCTGTATATCCTGCGCCGCTTTTTTCAACAGGGTAAGAACGCACTACATTCAGGAGCGCATCTGAATGGATTAACTGGTTATGAAAAACTTCAGGCAATAAATTTCCTTCATATACAAGAATGCCGGTAGGTGCGCCGGCTCCGGTCTGCAATAAATTAGGCACTACTCCAGGATCGTTTAAATGCCAATGACGGTAGGGAATAGAATCTTCCATGTTTACTCTGTATTCGCCCCAGTTTGCTCCGGTCATTTCATCGGTATAGCCATAATTGCCATGCTCCATTACATAATTAATACGTACGCCACGGTTACCATCGTCATCATTATCCGATTGCCAAAGATTGCCAAAGGCATCTACTGCTACTTCGTAAATATTCCTGAAATTATGCCCCAGCACTTCCAGGTTACTGCCGTCTATATCGCAGCGAAATACCATTCCCTGACGGTAGGGCTCTCCATGATTATTAACAGCAACGTCATCAGGGTCTTTTACAATATTCCCGTTTTTGTCGAGAATGCTATCGCCGGCATTGCCGAAATTAAAATACAATTTTCCATCTGGCCCGAAGGTGAATGCATGGATGCCATGATCGTGCTGCTCGCCGCCAACTCCTTCAAATAAAACGTCTTTTTTATCAGCCTTGTCATCACCATTTGTATCTGTAAAAATTAGCACTTTCGGACTGCAGGATACGATCACTTTATTTCCTAGTACACAAATGCCCAGGGCTGCATTTACATCATTGCCCTGGTAAAATACTTTGCTGGTATCTGCAATGCCATCGCCATCGGTATCTTCCAGTATCAGTATCTGGTCGCCTTCTTTCTTTACCGAATCTTTAGGATTAAGCTCAGGCCGGTAATTAAATCCTTCGCATATCCACACACGCCCCCGGACATCAATGTCCATATCTGTGGGGTTGGTAATCATTGGTTCGCTGGCAAACAAAGAAGCATATAATCCGTCGCTGATCTGCAACCCTTTCAAAGCATTTGTTGCGAGTCGTTGCTGATCATCGGGTAATTTTTCAGGCTTTTGCTCGGGAGCAGCAGGTTGCTGACAGGACGCGATAACTAAAGAGATAAAAGTTAAAATGAGATACCACAATTTGGAATTGCCGTGTTTCATGCTGATATGAATTTTAAATGATTACCATTATTGGTAAATAAAATAAAGAGCTTTCAAATTTTTGAATGGTGTCTTTCAAGGTGATTGATCTGAAAAAAAGAAAATGCCCGCAATTGGTGAAATATTGCAATATTATTGTTTTACCCAATAATCCAAAACGGTAATTTTATCAGGTGCAGGTTTTAAAAGGCGTACAAATTCTTTATGTGCCGGATGAATAAGGTAAGCATCCCTATCGCCTGCTCCGGCAAAGGTTACAACGAAACAATGTGTTAATCCGCCATTTAAATTTTCAGGGCTGTTATTCGTCCCCCATTCAAAAGATTTGATGAATGAAATTTTAGAAGGTAGTTCCTTAAAGGCAGCTACGATTTTATTGATATAATTACTATCTGTGCCATCTTTCCATCCAAACATTACAACGTGCCTTAGTAATTGTTGCTCTGTGTTTTGCTGGCCGTTTGTCATATTGTGAATTGTGATTGTAATAAGTGTTAAGAGTACTAATTTTTTCATCGATATTAGTTTGGATAAAACTAGTGATTATTAATTAATATCGTTAACCTGATACCGAAATTTTAATAGTATACCACCCGATGATCAATATTATTGTTTAAACTTTTGGATTATGCTATACAACTTTTACTTTTTTGGATTTAAAGGCCTGTTGATACCAGCAACAGTTTTATTGTACTCAACCTCAACGGTATCCCCAACTTTAAGCGTGGTATTATTATTTTATTCATAAATTTATTGATTCGTTCTAATCCGTTCGTAATATAACGATGTAGCATAAACGAAATAACATCACTTTGCTTTATCTCTTCTTCCGCAATAATTAAGGCTTTCCCCGATTGTAAACAAAGGTGTATGAAAATATTTTACAGGAGTTGCTTTTTTCTTTCTCTAACTATAATATCATTCTTTGCGCCTGCGCAAAACAAGTGGCAACTAAGTAAAGACAACAATAACATAAAAGTATTTACGCGAAAGACAGATTCGTCAGACTTCAAATCAGTAAAGGTAGAGGCCCTTCTCACAGGAACCTGCGATAAATTAGCCGGTATTTTACTCGGTATTGAAAAACAAATAAAATGGGTGTATAAAACTAAAAGCCTTCATCTGATAAAACGATTTAGCCAAAACGAGCTGATATATTATGCTGAAACCTCCCTGCCATGGCCCATGCGCAACCGCGACCAGGCAATCCATATAATAATCTATCTGGACTCTGCTAACCAGTCTATTAAAATAATCACCAAGGGAGAGCCGAATGCAATTCCGGTAACAAATGGTATTGTAAGAGTTCCATACTTTTTAGGAGTGTGGCAGGTGAAAACGATTTCTCCCGGTAAGATTTTTATTGAATATTATTTAGATGTAGATCCCGGTGGTAGCGTTCCCGCCTGGATGTCTAACATGTTTGTAGCCAAAGGTCCGTATGAAACCTTTATGAATTTAGCAGAGCTGTTGAGAAAGTAGTTATGCGTTGCTAATAATTTGATACCACTGAACTTATAGCTAAGAGTGTAGATAAAGAGGCAAATAAACTTTATTAAATAAATCTTACGGCGAAGAAGCAATTTCCCTGAAATAATTTCCATAAAATAAATTGTAAATAGAAGGCCGGAGCAAAATCCGGCCTTCGTTATTACTAATTACATTATTTCTTATTTCATGTCTGGCATTTCGGGGGTTATATACCCAAACAAACCGTCTGCCTCATCTTTAGGGCCTGCGGCAAAAAAGAGCCAGTTAGGGTTAACGGTTGTAGCTGTGGCAGGCGCAAAAGATATTGCCCATAGACCATCAATTACAAGAGGCTTGCCCTTGCTGAAAAGTGGCCCGAGTAAATGGCCATTTTCGTCATAAGCATTAATGCGGCCGTCTCCAAAATTGCCAACAAGAATAACGCCGCTCGTGCTATGTGGTGCAGTGAGAAAAGAAGCAGGAGTCCACGCAATACCCCACGGAGCGTTTAACGCACCATGCGATGCAAAGCGCTTTACCAAAGAGCCATCAGGGTTGTAAATATCTATAAAGCCCGCACCGGGCCCACTGGCTTCGTCAATGCCTTCTCCAATCTTTGCATATAGCACATATATTTTTCCATTAATGGCCTGAACGTTGAAAGGGCCGTAATTCCGAGGAATGTCACCATCCCAGAAGGGCTTATTCACCTTGTTCCATAAAGTGTCATATACTTCTATCTTTTTCCCGATAAAATTGGCTGCATATAAAAAAGGAACCCCTGCATCAGTAGCCAGTGTAACGCCTTTATACACTGCGCCCATATTGCTTTTAGCTACTTCGGCTGCATTTCCTGTATTCCAGCCGGAGATAACTCCATCCTCACCTACAAAAATGAACCTGGCGGGGTTACCGTTAGAAAGTTTGAAACCGGTGGTTGCATTAAAGGCTTGTCCCGTAGGCGAGCCGCCTGTAGATGCGCCCATGGTGGGAATTGTTACAGGAGCTCTCAATATTCCGCCTGCGGCATTATATATCGTGCTAAGCCCGGCGCCATTGGCAGAAACCCAGGCAGGGCCGGAAGAGGCGAATGCTATTCCCCATCCGTTACGCAGGTTTGGGTCTACAGTTACCGCCCCATAGCTGCTGTTGTTAGCTACAAGGTTTACCTGTTGAAAGTCATTAGTAAAGGCAGGCGAGTGAGGGAACTTGCGGCAGGCCTGTAAAAAGATGAATACCAGTAAAAACATGCCGGCAATTGTAAACAGCAGGTTGCTTTTTTTTTGAAAAATCTTTTGCATAAAAAATAGTTTAGAATTTGAAAAAATGAAGAAGATTAATTCTGTTTAAATAGAGTGGATGATTTACAGCAATCGTTATAAACCGGTTTTTTCCGGGGTTACTGAGGTAAAATTATAGATAGCCCGGTTAAAGAATCGTTGTAACAAAGAAAAGAGTTGCCTGGGGTTAAAATGTTTTTTATTTGAATAGATTTTTGATTTGTTTTTTTTTGCAGTCATCCTATCACTAACATCAATTTGGCAGCGTGTGCTCTCGCAGTGGCAGATTTTTCAGCAACACCACTATGAGTATGAGACAGCTTTTTGTTAACTGCTGTCTCCTTGAATATTAGAAGAATTCAAGCATTAGAAAAAGTGTTAGAAGTCGACTTATCAAAATTGCGGAGGTCATCTTTTGCTTCTCGATTTTGAAAATAGTTCTAATTTGCATAAAACATAAAGTGTTCCGCAAAAAAATAACAATTGTATAATGTAAGTGATTGGCGAGAGATTCGTTCCCGGCGAATACATCAGCATTGCCCGACGTAAAGGCAATGACTGGTACATCGGCAGTATTACCAACTGGAATGCAAGAACCCTGAGCATACCACTTTCTTTTTTAGCAAGTGGAAATTATACCGCGAAAATTTACAGCGATGCAGCAGATGCAATAACCAATCCCAAGCATACTTCCATCACCAGGCTATCGGTTAATAACAAAACACTGTTACAGGCCAAACTGGTACCAGGTGGGGGCTATGCAGTGCGGATAACAAAAACTAAATAATACGGCCATTAGACAAACCAGAAAGGTTCTTTTATCAATTTAATTTAAAATGTATCTTATAAACTTTCTTTGTTTGCACTCATTTAACTTTGAGCCAATAAAACTCTCCACTCCGATAAAACCCTACTTTTGTTATATAACACCTTGAAATGCCCATTAATAAGTATGAAGTATGCGATGGTATAAAGTGGATTGATGTAATGAACCCGTCGCAGCCGGAGATGCAGCAACTGAGTGATGAATATAATTTAAATCATCATGCAGTATCAGATTGCATGCAGCCACAGCACCTGCCCAAGTATGAACTGGTGGAAGATGTTCATTTTCTCATCCTTCGCTTTTTTTCCAAAGATCCCGGCAAGCCTATAGCCACCATACAGGAGCTTACTAATAAGATTGCTATCTTCTACACAAAAAGGTTTATCATCACCATCCATAAGTCTGAGGCTGCCTTTTTAAATGATGTGCGCACGAAGCATTTAGATACCAATAAATGCAATTCGGTATCGGACCTGCTGATAAAAATTATCTGGCATTGCCTGGAAACTTTTGATGGCCCAGTTACCAGCCTTTCTGAAAAATTAGATATTTATGAAAACGAAGTGATGATTAAAAAAACAAGCGCCGATCTTACGCAGGGCTTGTATATGATAAAGCATGAAGCCTCCGTATGCCATAAGGTGTTAATGCTGATGCAGGAACCCATTAACCACATACAGCCAGACCGGGGCGACACATCGAGCGTACAGGATATGAAAGATCAGTACCTGAAAATGCTCACCCTTTACGGACAAGTGCTGGATGATGTAAACAACCTGATGAACCTGTACATGTCGCTATCGGCCAAGCGCACCAACGAGGTAATGCGTGTGCTTACGGTGTTCTCGGTTTTCTTTATGCCGCTTACTTTTATCGTGGGCGTGTATGGCATGAACTTTAAATACATGCCGGAGCTAAGCTGGCGATTCGGCTATCCGCTGGTTATGATCTTTATGGCGATTGTAACAGTTATCATTTATTTCTGGTTCAAAAAAAAGAGGTGGCTTTGATGGTTTTTCAATACAGCAATGAATGCGACAAGGTGAAAGGATTCGCAGTTAGCAAAAACGAAGAAAATTTTGACAGGCTTGAAACAGAGTTAGCAATAATGCCTGCATAACTATTTAGCCAACTGTCCGCTTTTCAGTTCATACTGTTCATATTCGAACACTTTCTTAGCATTATAAACACCTTACTTGTTATTTATCAATGCGGTAAAGCATTGGTATGATGGTTGAAATATTCTGCGATAAATGGAAAATTAAAAAATGTGCAATATTGGGAATTGTGCAATAAGATTTACGGCTTAACACTTACCACTTAATACTTATACTGTGTTTAAAAATTATCTCAAAACAGCGCTCAGAAATCTGTTAAGGCACAAGATAAATTCGTTTATCAATATTGCCGGGTTAATGGTTGGGTTTGCGGCTTTTCTTTTGATATTTCTTGTAATTCAATACGAGGAGAGCTTCGATACTTTTCATACCAATAAGAATAATATTTATCGCGTGGTACGCATTGGTAAAAATGCCGTCAACAATGAATATAGAAGCGGTGTTCCCTTTCCTGTAAAATTTGGATTGCGTAACGAATTCCCGCAATTGACCAACGCTGCAGCGATTTCAGCCGATAATAATGTGCAAATAGATATAACAGGTGCCGACGGTTCCGTAAAGAAAAAATTTAAAGAACCTCTTGTTTTTACCGCTGAGCCAGAATTTTTTAAAATGTTTAATTTCTCTTTGGCCAAGGGTAATATTAAGGCGCTCAATGAGCCAAACACGCTATTATTAACAAAGGATGTTGCGGTAAAATATTTTGGCGATTGGCAAGATGCAATTAATAAAACGCTTCACGTATATGGGCGTGATATGAGAGTGGCAGGCATTCTCAATAATCCTCCCGCCAACACCGATTTTCCATTGAGCGTGGTAGTATCTTATGCAACGCTTACGCACGAGATTGACATGAATAACTGGGGAAGCATTTCGGATGATAATTATTGTTTTATTCAACTTCAGGATAATTATGCATACCACAAGTTTGATAAATTATTGGCAGGTTTTGTTGATAAACATATAAAACCTGTAAATCCGAATTATGATCTTGCACTTCAGCCGCTCAAGGAAATACACTATGACGAGCGCTTTGGCAATTTCACGGGTCGTACATTTAGTAAAGACCTCATTTTTGCATTAAGTTTAATTGCCTTATTCTTATTAGTCGTTGCATGTGTAAACTTCATCAACCTCACCACAGCACAGGCAATTAACCGTGCCCGTGAAGTAGGAGTGAGAAAAGTATTGGGTGGCAAACGCTCACAATTAGTAATCCAGTTTTTAGGCGAAACAGGTATCACTACTTTTTTAGCGTTGATCGGCTCTGTTGGTATTGTTCTCATTTGCGTGCCTTTCGTAAATAATCTTCTTGATATTCAATTGTCAATATCTATTTTATTTAGTGTAAAATTTATTTTATTTATGCTGATAGCTCTATTGCTGGTTACAATTCTTTCAGGATTTTATCCATCATTAGTGCTCTCCGGGTTCAAATCGATAGATGTTTTAAAGGGATCCAAACTCTTTAATAATAATAAAAGCATTTCTCTCAGGAGAGGGCTCGTGGCTTTTCAGTTTGTAATCGCACAAATACTTATAATCGGCACGCTGGTAGTTGCTTCGCAAATGGATTATTTTCGAAATGCAGATATGGGTTTCGATAAAAAAGCTGTTATTAACGCAGGTATGCCGGGAGATAGCCTTAGCCGTACAAAAGCCGATTTATTAAAAGATGAATTGAGCAAAGTGCCGGGCATTGAGAATATTAGCTTCAGCGTATTTACACCTTCTTCGGCTAACGGCGGCTGGGCTACAGACCTACGGTTACCCGGTAATAACAGCAATAATCCAGATATGATTGTTAGCATGAAACCTGCTGACACAAGCTTCTTCCGGGTATATAATTTGCCGCTTGTTGCAGGTCGTTTATATTTTCCATCAGACACGATGCGTGAATTTATAGTGAATGAAACCATCGTTAAAAAAATGGGTATTTCCAATCCGCAGGATGCCATTGGCAAACTCATTAATGTGAGTGGAAAAACGCTTCCCATAGTTGGCGTTGTAAAAGATTTTCATAATAATTCCCTTCGCGATCCTATTGGTAATGTGGTGATGACCCCTCTTAAAAGGGGATACAGATTGGCCAATATTAAAATAGATATGCGCAATGCCCAATCCGTTATTGCGGCCATGCGAAATATATGGGATGAAAATTATCCTGATTATGTATTTGAATATAGTTTTCTTGATCAGTCAATAGCTGATTATTATAAACAGGAAAACCAGCTTTCGCAGCTTTACAAAGTATTTGCCGGCATTGCCATCTTTATATCATGCCTCGGGCTTTATGGATTGATTTCGTTTATGAGTGTGCAGCGTAAAAGAGAAATAGGAATACGTAAAGTGCTTGGTGCGCCGGTTCGTAATATTGTAGTTATGTTGCTGCGGGAATTTACAATCTTAATAGCAATTGCATTTCTTGTTGCTGCACCAATAGCGTGGTATTTTATGCATCGATGGTTGGAGCAATATACTTATCGCATTATGATGGGCGTGTGGTTTTTTGCAGCCACTATTATCGGCTCATTATTGATTGCATGGCTTACAGTAGGATATACCGCAATAAAAGCAGCGTTAGCAAATCCTGTAAAGAGTTTGAGAAGTGAGTAAAATTAGCTAACAGCTATTGCAAAACATAATTTATGTTTAAAAACTATTTCAAAACAGCCTGGCGAAACATCATCCGCAACAAGACAACAACACTAATTAATTTGTTTGGTCTTTCCGT
>Ga0070679_100001359_pt1 | contig 21595 bp, 23 predicted proteins | sample KBSC63BmetaG_FD_65652 | JGI IMG/M metagenome (GOLD analysis project Ga0070679, IMG submission 65652) | Corn rhizosphere microbial communities from Kellogg Biological Station, Michigan, USA - KBS C6-3B metaG | ecosystem: Host-associated > Plants > Roots > Rhizosphere | place: USA: Michigan... | reverse complement strand
GGACAAGCGCCATCATCCTCGCGCCCGCGCTCTTTGCGCATCCGAGGCATTCGTCAGCCCTCGCAAGAAGCGAGGGGGCCGGAGCGCGCTTGGCGCATCGGGCCTTCCGTTCGTTGCCTCTCTTGCGAGAGGCGCGCTTCGCAGCGCTCCAGCACGGCGATTTCTCGGCCCGGGCCCGCGCTTTTCGTGAGGACATGCAGCGCGCACGGCCTCTCCGTCAGCGAGCTCCTCGCGCCGGTTCGTAGTAACCGGAGGCGGGGCCCCGTGCCGTCCCGGTGCCGCGTTGCGAAGCGCGGCAGCAGGCGCCGGACCTTTCCCCGCACCAATGACGCCTCATGAATGCGCCCCTCGGCGGGAAAGGCTGATAGGAATATAGTCACGAAACGGAAAGCTGTCAAGCGCCAGAGCCGCCGCCCGTCATGCCCGGCTTCATGCCGGGCATCCACGCCTTTCTTTGCCGCGATCCGTTAAGACGTGGATGGCCGGGACAAGCCCGGGCCATGACAGTCTTAGTAAAACGCCTGTATCCCCGTGATCGCGCGCCCGAGGATGAGCGCATGAATATCGTGCGTGCCTTCGTAGGTATTCACGGTCTCCAGATTCTGCACATGCCGCATGACGTGATATTCGCCGGCGATGCCGTTCGCGCCCAGCATGTCGCGCGCGACACGCGCGATGTCGAGCGCCTTGCCGCAATTGTTGCGCTTCACGATCGAAACCATTTCCGGCGGACACTTGCCCTCGTCCATCAGCCGCGTGACGCGCAGGCTCGCCTGCAGCGCGAGCGAGATTTCCGTCGCCATGTCGGCGAGCTTCTTCTGGATGAGCTGGTTCGCGGCGAGCGGCCGGCCGAACTGCTTGCGATCGAGCACATAGTTGCGCGCGATCTGATAGCAGGCTTCCGCCGCGCCCATCGCGCCCCAGGAAATGCCGAGCCGCGCGCGCGTCAGGCACCCGAACGGGCCCTTCAGGCCGGAGACGTTCGGCAAGAGCGCGTCTTCCTTCACCTCGACGCCATTCATCGACACTTCGCCGGTGACGGAGGCGCGGAGCGACAGCTTGCCCTCGATCTTGCCGGTGGTGAGCCCCTTCTGACCGCGCTCCAGGATGAAGCCGCGGATTTCGTTGTTGTGCGCTTCCGATTTCGCCCAGATCACGAAGACATCCGCGAGCGGCGCGTTGGTGATCCAGAGCTTGTTGCCGGTGAGCTTGTAACCGCCGGGGATTTTCTCGGCGCGCGTCTTCATGCCGCCCGCGTCGGAGCCGAAGTCGGGTTCGGTCAAGCCGAAGCAGCCGATGATCTCGCCGCTCGCCAATCGCGGCAGATATTTCTTGCGCTGCGTCTCGTCGCCATAGGCGTAGATCGGGTACATCACGAGCGAAGACTGCACGCTCATTGTCGAGCGCATGCCGGAATCGACCTTTTCGAATTCGCGCGCGACGAGGCCGTAACAGACATAAGAGAGGCCGGCGCCGCCATATTCCTCCGGAATCGTGATGCCGTGGAGGCCAAGCTTCGCCATCTGATTGAAGATGTCGCGGTCGAATTTCTCGTCGCGATAGAATTCGACGATGCGCGGCAGGAGTTTTTCCTGCGCGAAGTCGCGCGCGGTGTCGCGTACCGCCCGCTCCTCTTCGGTGAGCTGGCTCTCCAAGTCAAAGGGGTCGGTCCAGTCGAAGACCGGCTTTTCGGTTTTGCCGTGGGAGGACGCCTGCGGCTTGCCCATAATCTCTCCTCGCGCTCGATCCCGCCTTGCGGAATGATGCTGTCTGTTGTCTATCCCAAGTAAGCGCAAATTTTCGCCGGAGGAAAGCCCGTGAACCTGTCTCGCATGCTGAAACAGCGCGCCGCCGAAAATCGCCCCATCCGCGTGGGCGTGATCGGCGCCGGCAAGTTCTCCTCGATGTTCCTGGCCCAAGTGCGCACCACGCCGGGGATGCACCTCGTGGGCGTCGCCGACCTTTCCGCAGAGCGGGCGAAGAAGGCGCTTGCCGCGACCGGCTGGGATATCAGCGCACAGGTGGCGAAGGATTTTGCCGATGCGCTGAAATCGGGCCGCACGGCCATCACGGAGGACGCGATGGCGCTGATCGACAGCGATATCGATGTCGTCGTCGACATCACCGGAAGCCCGTCGGCCGCGATCAAGCATTGCCTGCGCGCATTCGAGCGCGAGAAGCATGTCGTGAACGTGACGGTCGAAGCCGATGTGCTGGCGGGACCGCTCCTCGCCGCGCGTGCGAAGAAAGCAGGTGTCGTCTATGCGCTCGCCTATGGCGACCAGCCCGCGCTGGTCTGCGAGATGGTGGACTGGGCGGAGGCCTGCGGCTTCCGCGTCGTGAGCGCGGGCAAAGGCACGAAGTATCTCCCCGATTACGTCCGCTCGACACCGGACACGGTTTGGAATCACTACGGCCTCACGGCGGAACAGGCCGCTTCGGCGGGCATGAATTCGCAGATGTTCAATTCGTTTCTCGACGGCACGAAATCCGCGATCGAGATGGCGGCGATCTCGAACGCCACCGGCCTCATGGCGCCGCGCGACGGGCTTCTCTTCCCGCCCTGCGGCGCGGAGGAACTGCCGCAAATTCTCATCCCGCGCGCCGCGGGCGGCGTGTTGGAAGAAAGCGGTTTGGTCGAGGTCGTTTCCAGCCTGCACCGCGACGGCTCGCAAGTCGCGCGCGACCTGCGCTGGGGCGTTTATGTCGTGTTCGAGGCGGGCGCGGACGACGCGCGCGCCGCCTACACGCGCAACTGTTTTCGCGAATACGGCATGGCGACCGATAAATCCGGCCGCTACTGCGCGCTCTATCGCCCTTATCACATGATCGGGCTTGAGCTTGGGATTTCCGTCGCGAGTGCCGCGCTCCGGAACGAGCCGACCGGAACGCCGGACGCATTCCGCTCGGACGTCGCGGCGGTCGCGAAGAAAGCGCTCTCGCCCGGCGACATGCTGGATGGCGAAGGCGGCTACACGGTGTGGGGAAAAATCCTGCGGGCGGAAGATTCGCTTACGCGCCGTGCGCTCCCCATCGGGCTCGCGCACAAGCTCAAGCTCATGAAGCCCGTTGCCGAAGGCGCGGTCGTGAGCTGGGACGATGTCGCGGTCGCCGACGACGAGACTGTGCGCTTCCGCAAGGAAATGGAAAAGGCGTTCGGGCCGAGGAAAAAGACCGCCGCATAAAATTCGTCATTCCGGGCTCGCGGCTTCGCCGCGCCCCGGAATGACAAGAATGGGATTATTCCGCCGCCACCGGCGGACGGTCGCGATCTGCGTCCGGCTCTTTTTCGTGGATCGAGCGCGAGATGCGCCGGTCGTATTTGTCGAGATAAAGATAAATCACCGGCGTGATGTAGAGCGTCAAAAGCTGCGACAACAGAAGCCCGCCGACCACGGCGACGCCCAAGGGCTGCCGCAGCTCGGCGCCCTCGCCCGTGCCGAGCGCGATGGGGAGCGATCCGAAAATCGCGGCGAGTGTCGTCATCATAATCGGGCGGAAGCGCAGCAAGCACGCCTCGCGGATCGCTTCCAGCGCCTCCATGCCTTGCCGCCTGCGCTCGATCGCAAAGTCGATCATCATGATCGCGTTCTTTTTCACGATGCCGACCAGCATCACGATGCCGATGATGGCGATCACCGACAGATCCATCTTGAACAGGACGAGCGTCAGAAGCGCGCCGATGCCCGCCGACGGCAGGCCGGACAAAATCGTGACCGGATGGATGAAGCTCTCGTACAAGACGCCGAGCACGATGTAGATGACGAGCACCGCCGCGATGATCAGGAGCGGCTGGTTGTTGAGCGATTCCTTGAACACGGCCGCCGAGCCCTGGAAGCCGGTGGAAATGCTCGCGGGCAAATTCGACTCGCGCTCGATCTCCTGAATCGCTTCCACCGCTTCGCCGAGCGCGACGCCGGGCTTGAGGTTGAAGGAGATCGTCACCGAGGGAAGCTGCTGCACATGGTTGATCTGCAGCGGGCCGATGGTCGGGTGGATTTTGGCGATCGATTCGAGCGGCACGATGCGGCCCGCCGGCGTGCGGATATAGGTCTGCGAAAGATCCGACGGCCCCTGCTGGAATTTCGGGTCGTTCTCGATGATGACCTGATACTGGTTCGACGCCGTGTAGAGCGTCGCGACCTGGCGCGTGCCGAACTGGCTGTAGAGCGCGTTGCGCACTTCGTCCTCGGTGAGGCCGAGCGCGCCCGCCTTGTCGCGGTCGACGTCGATGGTGAGCTGCGGGTTGCTGATCTGCAAATCCGAAGTGACGTCGCGCAGCATGTCGAGCTGCGAAATCTTGTCGAGTAACTTCGGCGCGAAACTGTAAAGCTCGTCGGTGTCGGGACCGAGCAGCGTATATTGATACTGGCTCTTCGCGACGCGCGCGCCGACGGTGATGTTCTGCACCGGCTGGAAGAAGACCTCGACACCCGGCACGCCCTGCACCAGCGGCCGCAAATCCTGGATGATGTCGTTCGCGCTTTTCTTGCGCTCGCGCTGCGGCTTCAGCGCCATGAACACGCGGCCCGTATTGCTGGTCGGGCTCGTGAAGGTGGCGCCGGCGGTATAGACGACGTAGTCGACATTCGGATCGGTGCGGATCGCCTTCACCACGTCGCGCATATGCTGGCGCATCGCCGGAAAGCCGATATCGGTGCGCGCTTCCACCGTGCCGGAAATGAAGCCGGTGTCCTCGACGGGGAAAAAGCCCTTCGGCACCCAGATATAGAGCGCGACCGCGAGGAACAGCGTCACGACGGTGGTGCCGAGCATGAACGGCCGGTGGTGCAGCACGAGATCGAGGCTCGAGCGATAGCCGGCAAGGCACTTGTCGAAGATCGTTTCCGACCAGCGCAGCAGCGCAATCGGCTCCTTGCTGTGGTCGGGCTGCTTGAGGACACGCGCGCAGAGCATCGGCGTCAGCGTCAACGAAACGAAGCCGGAAACGAGAATAGCCACGGAAATCGTCAGCGCGAACTCGCGGAATACGCGGCCGACGATGCCGCTCATGAACAGGACGGGAATGAAGACCGCGACCAGCGAAATCGTCATGGTGACGATGGTGAAGCCGATCTCGCGCGAGCCTTCGATCGCGGCCTTGAACGGCGGCATGCCTTTCTCGACGTAGCGGTAGATGTTCTCCAGCACCACGATCGCGTCGTCGACGACGAAGCCGACGCAAAGCGTGAGCGCAAGCAACGTCATGTTGTTGATTGAGAATCCGAACAGCCACATCGCGCCGAAGGTCGCGACGATGGAAAGCGGCAGCGCGAGCGAGGGAATGATGGTGGCGCGGGCGCTGCGCAGGAACAGGAAGATCACAAAAACGACAAGGCATACCGCGACGCCGAGCGTGAGCTGCACGTCGGCGACCGCATGCCGGATCGAGACCGAGCGATCCATCAAGACGTTGATCTGGATCGCGCCCGGCACTTGCGCGCGGTATTCGGGCAGATGTTTCTTGATGAGATCGACGACCTCGACGGTGTTGGCGTCGGGCTGGCGGTAGATCGCGAGGTTGATGGTGCGCGTGTCGTTGTACCAGCCGGCCTTGCGCTCGTTCTCGACGCCGTCCTCGACGACGGCGATTTCGTTCAGGCGGACGGGCGCGCCGTTCCGGTAGGCGACCACGATGTTCTTGAATTTCTCGGAGCTTTTCTTCGGCACGCCCATGTCGAGCGTGAGCGTCTGCTCCTTGCCGCCGATCACGCCGATCGGCGTGATCGAGGACGCGGCCGCGACTGCGCGCTGCACGTCCTGCAGCGAAATCCCGCGGGCGGCGATGGCGTCGGGCTTCAGGCGCACGCGAACGGCGAATTTCTGCTCGCCGAAGATCGTCACCTGGGCGACGCCGGGAAGCTGCGATACCTGCTGGCCGACGATCGTGTCGGCGTATTCGCTCACCGCCGAGAGCGGCAGCGTGTCGGAAACGAGCGAGAGATACAGCACCGGCGCGTCGGCGGGGTTCACCTTCTTGTAGCTCGGCGGCGTCGTCATCTCGATCGGCAGCTGCCGCTGCGCCACCGAAAGCGCCGACTGCACGTCGAGCGCAGCGGAATCGATGTCACGATTGAGGTCGAACTGAATCGTAATCTGGCCGACGCCCGTGGTGCTGGTCGAAGCCATCGAGGAAATGCCGGCGATGGTGGAGAGCTGCCGCTCGATCGGGGTCGCGACCGAAGCGGCCATGGTTTCGGGGCTTGCGCCCGGAAACGTCATAGAGATCTGGATCGTCGGGAAATCGACGCGCGGCAGCGCCGCGACGGCGAGCAGCCGATAGCCGAAAATGCCGCCGACGATCAGCGAGACCATCAGAAGCGTGGTCATCACCGGACGCCGGATGCAAAGTTCGGGCAGTTGCATCGGCTAGCTTCCCGCTTGGCGTTTGATGTCGACGGGCATGCCGTCGCGCAGCGAGAGCTGGCCGTCGGTCACGACCGTCTCGCCGCCGTTCAATCCTTTCGAGATGACGGTTTCGCCGCCGGCGGTGCGGGCGGCTGTCACCTCACGCACTTTCGCGGCTCCGTTCTCGACGACGAAGACGAAACTGCCGCGCTGCCCGTTCTGCACCGCCTCGTTGGGAACGGTGACCGCGTTCTTGTCGGTGCGCAGCGTGACGCGCACGCTCGCGAGCGTCCCGGGCCAAAGCGTCTCGTCCTTGTTGTCGAACAGCGCGCGCACGAGGATCGTGCCGGTCTGCGGATCGACGGAATTTTCGATGAAGGCGACATTGCCGCCGCTGACCGCGGTGCCGTTCTGCAGCGTCGCTTCGACACTCGCGTTCGTTCCCGCCGCGCGCAGATCGGGGATGTAGCGCTCGGGCATGCCGAAGGTGACATAGATCGGGGTCATCTGGTTCACGGTCGCGAGCGGCGTGCTCGCGGTGTCGGTGCGCACGACATTGCCCGGCCGCACGGCGGAAATTCCGATCCGGCCCGTTACCGGCGCTTGGATGTCGTAATAGCTGCGCTGCGCGCGCAAGTTATCGAGATTGGCCTGATCCTGCTTCACCGTCGCGGTGAGCATGTCGGCGCTCGTCTGCGCGTCGTCGAGCGTGACCTTCGCGGTCGTGCCTTTGGCGACGAGCCCCGAGAAGCGTTCGACGTCGCGGTTCGCCTTGACGAGCGAAGCCTGATCGCGCCGCAGCGTCGCTTCCGCCTGCTCTACCATCGCGTCGATCGCGCGCGAATCTAACTTGAACAGAAGGTCGCCCTTTTTCACCGCCGCGCCGTCCTCGAACAGGACTTGCTCGACCATCGAGTCGACGCGCGAACGGATCGGCACGCTGATTACCGGCTGCACCGCGCCCGGCGCTTCCACCTGATACGGCACGTCCTTGACGAGCGCTTTTGCGGCCGCGACCGCGATCTTGCGCGGCGGCGGTGCGGGCTTGGCGCCGTTCGAGAGCAGCCACCAGCCGAGCGCGCCGGCGGCGAGCAGAAGAACGGCGCCGATGATTTTCGTTTTGCGGCCGAGCGCGCGCAGCGACGAAACGGCGCGCTTTGCGTCGAGGGCGCGGTCGCCCTGCAAGGATTTCGGATCCAGCGGCTTCATGAAATTTTCCAGGCCGGTTGCCAGGCAAAGGTTCCACCCCGCCCGCTTCCGATGACGGCTCTTTTAGCTGCTCCGGCTTTCCCGCGTCTCAATGTGCCCATCACGTTCGTCTTTCCGAAAGTCCGGTAATGAACCGCAGCAGAACGTCCCCGGCTCGCGCCAGGGCTTGCGGTTTCAACCCCCTAACCGGACAAACCCTGCGGAATCGCCATTTGAAGAGGCCGAGGTAAGGAATCGCCGGCGGCCTTCCAAACCGGATTCCTACCAGTAGCAAATCTCAGCAATCGCTATTTTTGCGCGTATGCGCCGGTATCGGCGGTTATTTCGCTATCGCCGAGCGCTGGAGAGCGAAGCCATTTTCGCACCACCACCCGTCCATCGACCTCGAGCGTGAAGTCCAGCCGGTCGCCGGGCTTGAGATCCCAGCGGCGGCGGAGCTCGATCGGGAGGGTGATTTGGCCTTTGCTGGTCAGAGTCGATTGCGTTTTCAGGCGCATGGTAAGGAATCCCCTCCGCTGATTCCTTACCGTAGGGAGAATTCCTTACTTTTTGGAAAACCGGCGTACACTTGTTACTAATGGTTGTTTATCTTAAAAATAAACGTATTAGTCGTATATCCATAATTGATTGCTACCCCGTAGAGAAAGGGCTGCCACGGGAGCGACTCATGAGCCTTCAGCCTTCGCATCTATGTGATCCGCGCTTTTCGCAGCGGCACCCTGCTCGGCGCGCTGCCGCCAACGATCTGCTTCGAGCGCGATCTCGCACTCGAAATGGCGCAGGCGGACGAGCCAGAATGCGAAGGCGTCGCCGTCTATGAGCTCGACCAGGCGGCGGGGCGCGCGACCGAGGCGAAGCCGTTCGCGGCCTTCGGGTTCGTTCCCGACCGCTTCCGGCGGATCGGGCGCGACGAGCTGCTCGCCGCCGCGCCAAACTCCGCGGAAATGGCCGAAGCGAGCTAGTGCTTCATGTGATCCATGTGCTCGTGGCCGGAGGCCGCCCCGCCCTTGGTCTTGCCGTCGGTTGAGCCGATCGGCGCCACCACGAACTTCACGTCGACCTTGCCCGCCTTCTCGAAGACCAGCGTGCCCATGAAGGATTCTCCCGCCTTCGGCGCGCTTTTCAAATCGAGCAGCATGACGTGATAGCCGCTCGGCGCGAACGTCACGCTTTTGCCCGGCGCGATTTCGATGCCCTTGTCGAGTTCGCGCATCTTCATCACGCCGCCTTCCGTTTTCATCTGGTGGATCTGAAAGCGGCCGGCGATTTCGGCGGAGCCGCCAATCAGGCGATCGGGCGTCGTGCCCTTGTTCTCGATGGTGAAATAGCCGCCAGCCACCGACGCGCCTTTCGGAATTTCGCGCGACCAGGGATGGGCGATATGGATCGAACCGGCGGTGTAGTCATGGGCCTGTGCCGTGCCGAGTATGGAAAGGCTCAGGCAAAGCGCGGCGAAGATTGCAGTGAAACGCATTTTATTTCTCCATGCGAAGCGCGCCGATGGCAGCGCTCGCGATTGACCGGAAAAGAAAAGCTCGATCAGGCGAGCGCGGGCGGCGCGCGGGCCGCGGCGGGTCCGGAGAATTCGGGTGCGAATTGCGCCCGGAAGGAATCCTGCCAGGAAATGCGCGAAGGCGCGCGGAGCGGCAGCGGAGTGAAAGCGACGGGCGCAAAGCCGGCGGGCGCGCAGCAGCAGCCCGAAACCAGGCAAGCAAGATCGCGCGAGAAGGGTGCCGGCGCGCTGTCGCGATCGGCGGCGGTCTTTGACGCGCTGCAGATCGGCGCGGGCGTTGCCGCCGCGCGTCCGGCGGCGATCGAGCCGAGAAACAGCGTGCAAACGACGCTATAGGCCGCGGCGAGCGAGACGAACGATTTGATGAAGCGATGAATCGTCATGGTTCGCGCGTTTCCTAGCGCATTGCGGCTTTTCCGGCGAGGGATTAGTTGAAGCAGGTTTCGCTTTGCAGACGGAGCGTGTCATGGCCAGCCCCGAGCAGAACAAGAAAAACGCGATCGCCTTTTATGAGATGATGTTCAACGATTCGAAGCCGATGGACGCGGTCCGGCACTATGTCGGCAAGGATTACATCCAGCACAATCCGGGGGTCGAGGACGGCAAGGACGGTTTCATCCGCTATTTCAGCAAGATGGCGAAAGACTATCCGGGCAAAAGCGTGCAGATCCGGCGCGTGATCGCGGAAGGCAATTTCGTCGTCCTGCATTGCTATCAGCAGTGGCCGGGCGGCAAAAATTACGCCGGCATCGACATTTTCCGGTTCGACGACGAGGGCAAGATCGCCGAGCACTGGGACGTTTTGCAGCCGATCCCGAAGAAATCGCTGAACAAGAACACGATGTTCTGAAGTGGATGTTCTGAAACAAAAAAAAGCCCGCCGGACGGCGGGCTTTTTCTTGAGCGTGAAAGATTTATTGCGCGCGCGGCGCGGGCGCAGCTTCCGCGTGCGGCGTGGAAAGCGGGGCCGCTGCGGGGGCAGCGGGAGCCGCCGACGCATTCGCGGGCTTCGGCTTCGAACCGCGGCCGACAAGCGCCATCACGCGGCCGATCACAGCCGAATGCAGCATGCCCGATTTGTCGATCGAGCCGTGACCGAACTCCGTGTGCTTGCGAAGATCGATGTTGGAAAGATTGCCGTGGAAGCCGCCGCCGCGCGCGACCGGGCGGCCGAAGCCGTTGTCCGACTGATAGTAGTTGATGAAGGTCGAGGTCGTTCTGCCGGTCAGGACGTTATGAACGGTGGGGTCGAAGGCGACGACGAGCGCCACCGGCACGCCCATCTGGCCGAGCTTGTTGGCCATGTCGACGACGGCATCGGCGCCGAGCGAATGGCCGACGAGAATGATTGGGCCGCCGCCCGCACGATAGCGCGCCGCCGCTTCCTGGCAGATCGATTCCCAGCCGCCGTATTCGTACACCCCGGCGTTGATGCCGCGGCGTTCCAGCTTGGCGGCGAGATCGTCCATGCCGAGGGAGAAAATGTTCAGAAGCCCGCGCAAGAGATAGACCTTGCCGTGGCTGATGCGTTTTTCAGGCGACGCTGAAGTGGAAGCAGATTTCGATTTCTTATCCGTCTTCGCGACCTGCACCGGTTTCGGCGCGGCAGCCTGACTGAATGCGGCGCCGGCGCCGGCAAAACTCAGTGCGATCGCGACCGTGCAAGCCAGGATCGCGTTCCGATACATCTTCGACATGCTGAAACGAAGCCCCTCGGTTGGGATGACGGGTGAATGTAGAATAACGCGGCCCGGTTTCGCCAGACGGCAAATGCCGCAGCGCGTAATTCCGCGTAGATGTTGCAAGAGTGCCACGCGGTCAAGCCCTTTCAAAAGACCCCCGGCAGAATTCGCCATGTTCTCCGCATATAGTCGCGATATTCGTCGCCGAAGGCCCGCTCCATCATCCGTTCCTCCTCGAACACCCGGCCGAAAAACAGCGTTCCGAAACCGACGATGCCGGAGAATCCCGCAATCCAGTTCGGCAAGAGAAGCGCTTGCGCGATCGCCCACAGCCAGAACGCCGAATACATCGGATGCCGCACCTTGGCGTAAACGCCTTCGGTGATGAGTTTATGCGTCTCGCGAATATCGAGGCTCACCGACCAGTTGCGCCCGAGATCCTTGTGCGTGCGGCGAAAGAGCCAGAGCGAAAACGCGAAGACGAGCGTGCCGAGCCACGCCGCCCGAGGCTGGAACGGATATTCCGCGAAGGCGAGAAAGTGCAGGCGCGGGCGCGCAAGATTCGCGATCACATAGGCGAGCGGAATGAGCCCGAGACCGGTGAGCGAAATCGCCATCAGGAGTTTTTCGCGCAGGGAGCGTCCCGATTCCTTCACCGCGGCTTTTTTCGCGCCGCGCCGCGCCGGATGGCGGATAATGAACCAGATCACCGTCGCGACGAGAAAAACGATGAATGCGATCGTGCGGGTCATGCGCTGGCTCGCTTTTGCGGGCGCGCTGCCGCCTCCGCGTCGTAACTTCCATCGGAGGCGAAGCAATCGGCGAGCTTGTTGTTTGCGACCCGGCGCGCGAGCGGCGCGGGCCCGCAAATGACCTGATAGTAGTCGTAGAAGTAGCGGCGCTCGTTCCCCATGCTCCACTGGCGGTGCAGCCGGAAGAAATTTCCCCAAAAACGCTTGTAGGTTTCGGGCGCGAGCATGTCGCGAATTTTTACTTTCTGCACGATCGGATTGCGGCGCTCCGAGAGGCCCATCGCGACCACCGGGTTCACTTTATAGAAGCTGATGACGTCGACGATCGCCTGATATTCGATCCAGTCGATGCCCTTCGCGTCGGCGACGCGCGCCACCGCCTCGCGCAGCCACTTCGCTTTCGGATGCAGCGCGACCTTGAGCAGCGACGAGCCCGTCGCCATCAGCCACAGCTTCGGGCCGTGCTGGCCGAGTTGGGGGTCGAGCTTCAGCGCGCGGTCGAGCACATCCATGATCAGCGCGCCGCCGAGGCTGTGCGCCGAAACGATCACTTCGTCACAGCTCGTATCTTTTGCACAAGTAACGATCTCGCGCGCGAAACGGTCGAGCCGCTCATCGAGACCCGGGCGCGAGCGATGGACGAACTGGGCGGCGAAAATCCAGTCGTCGAACATGTAGTTCAGCAGCAAGACACGCCCGAGCACATACATCAGGCCGACGAATACGGCGATGGACAGCACGAAAGCGACAAGACCCGGAATCGGCAGACCGAGGAGCGCCAACAGTTTCGGCGCGAAGATCGCCGCTGCGACGATGCCGGCGAAAATCACGAACGGATAGAGAAAGAAAAAGCCGTAACGCACGCTCACGATGAAATAGCGAATGGCGGCGCCCGAAAACACGAAATCGAGAAGCGCCGCGATCCCCTTCGGCACGCGATCGAGATCGGAGCGCGCAAAATCGGCGGTGACGAAATCGTCCCAGCGGAGAAGCCGGTACTCGGTTTCCGTCCGCCAATTTTCGCCCTTGGTGTCTATCTTCCAACCGGCAAGCGCGCTGTCCTCGGAAATCACCGGCGGCGACATCGTCGCCTGCGCGTTCCAGGTCGCCTCGAAACGCTTCAGCTCGCGCTCGAAACGGCGGTACCACCACTCTGCATCGATCGGCTCATAGCCCCCGATGCAGAGAAACCCGCGCTTCCTGACGACGCCCGATTGCATGGCCTTTTACGTTCCCGCCTGCTCCCGCTGTTCTCGTTGCTAGGGAAAGGTGGGGAAATAGGCAAGTTCCTGACTTTCCACAGGCTTTCGGCCGCGTTCCGCACGGTATCCGGCATTGAAAGGCCGCGCGGCCTCCGCTATAGGAACCGCCGAACCCAGGGGCTTGTGAAACGGCCATACCGCCCGGTATTTCGGCCGTTCATGTCGCGGCGGATCCCCGCCGATCGACAGGAGAATTAATCAATGGCTTCGACCTTCGATACGGTCGCGAACATCATCGCCGAGACCTGCGATATCCCGCGCGACACCATCACGCCGGATAGCCACGCGATCGACGATCTCGGCATCGACAGTCTCGACTTCCTCGACATCGCCTTCGCGATCGACAAGGCGTTCGGCATCAAGCTGCCGCTCGAACAGTGGACGCAGGAAGTGAACGAGGGCAAGGCGACGACCGAGGAATATTTCGTCCTCAAGAACCTTTGCGCGCGCATCGACGGATTGGTCGCCGCCAAGACGGCTTAAAGCGTGACGCGATGCGTCTCGAATATTTTCAGATGATCGACCGGTTCGTCGAGATCAACACCGGCGAACGGAAAATCAAAGCCATCTGCAAGGTGCCGACGGAAAGCCCCATCTTCGAGGGCCATTTCCCCGGCTTTGCGCTGATGCCCGGCGTCCTCCTCATTGAGTGCATGGCGCAGACGACCGGCTGGATGGTGAGCGTGCTCACCGGCTTCACCGGGCTCCCGCTCCTCGTCGGCGTGAAGAACGCAAAGATCAGGAACATCGTGCTGCCCGGCACGGAGCTTACCTTCGAAGGCGAAATCATTCACGAAGGCTCCGGCTACGCCATGGCGAAGTGCAAAGGCATGTCGCAGGACGGCCCGATCTGCGACGCCGATCTCGCGTTCCGCCTCGCGCCCTATCCCGGTCCCGAATTCCGCACCGCCATGGTCGAAATGGGCAAGAAGGTCGGCATCAAAGTGCCGGAGCCCGCGAAGTGAGCGCGCGCCGCGAAGTCTGGATCACCGGCGCGGGTTTGGTGTCTTGCCTCGGCGAAGGGCTCGAGGCGAACTGGCAGAAGCTCGCCGACGAGAGTCCGCCTGCCGCGCATGACGAGACCACGTTCGCGCCTTACGTCACGCATCCTTTGGCGCCGATCAATTTCGACACGCAAATTCCGAAAAAAGGCGACCAGCGCCAGATGGAGCTCTGGCAGCGCACGGGTGTCTATGCCGCGGGCCTCGCGCTCGCGAATGCTGGGGTAACGGGCAACGCCGAAATTCTAGACACCATGGACATGATCATCGCCGCCGGCGGCGGCGAGCGCGACATCAATGTCGACAGCGGCATCATGAGCGGGATTAAGGCCGCGGCGAATCCCGGCGCGTTCTTGAACGAGCGTCTTTTGTCGGACCTGCGCCCTACTCTATTCCTCGCGCAACTCCCGAATTTGCTCGCCGGCAATATCGGCATCGTGCACGGCATCGTCGGATCGTCGCGTACCTTCATGGGCGAAGAGGCGGCGGGCGTCGATGCGCTGCGCGTCACCTTCGAGCGTGTCGCGGCGGGGCAAAGCAATATTTCGCTGGTCGCGAGCTCCTTCCACGGCACGCGCTGGGATTTGCTGCTGGTCACCGAGCTTGGCCGCAATCTCTTGAAAACGCCGTTCAAGCCGGTATGGGATCGCGGCGAGCGCGGCGGCCTTGCGATGGCCGACATGGGCGCTTCGCTCGTCGTCGAGAGCAAGGAGCACGCCGAAAAGCGCGGCGCGAAGCCGCTTGCGCGCCTCGTCGCCATTCAGTCCGACCGCAACCGGCGGCAACCGGGCGAAATCGAAGCGACCCTCGCGACCGAATGGGCCGCGATCGAGCCGAAAGTGAAGAAAGATAAAGCGGTTGTGATCTCGGGCGCCTCCGGCCTCGAGCCGCCGACTTCCGCCGAAAAATCGGCGCTTGCGAAGATCGGCCTTCCGGTTCGCGCCACCGGCTCCCATATCGGTCACGGTTTCGACACGCAGTTTCTGGCGAATATCGCGATTGCGTGCGAGACTTTGCGGCAGGGAAAACTCTTCCCCGCCTGCGGCTCGGGCGATACGGGCGAGGCGCCGAAGGAAATCGCGCAGGTCGCGATCACGAGCGTCGGCAACTGGCGCGGCGAAGGGCTCGCCCTGATCGAGAAGATGTAGGAGGCGAAGATGGCGGGCAGATATAAAGACAAAGCGGGCCGTCCCGTCGTTGCCATCACCGGCATGGGCATCATCACTTCGCTCGGCACCGGCAAGGAAGACAACTGGAAGAAGCTCGCCGCCGGCGAATCCGGTATCCGCACGATTTCGCGTTTCCCCATCGAGAGCCTGCGCACTACGATCGCGGGCACCGTCGACGAAGGCTATGAGCCGGATATCGCGCCGTCGATGCACACCGAGCGAATCGCAAAAAAGGTCGGCGAGGAAGCCATCGCGGAATCGGGCATCGGTGGGATCGGCAGTTTCCCGGGCCCGATGTTCCTCGCGATGGCGCCGATCGAGCTGGAATGGCCGCATCGCTTCGATCTCGCGGAAGCGACCGGCGCGAATGACAATGTCACCTATGCCGATCTCGTGCGCGTCTCCTCGCAGGAGCGTTTCGCGTCCTATTATGAAATGGCGAAATACGGCATCGTCGGCGAGAACCTCGCCGATCACTTCGGCACGCAGGGCTCGCCGATTTCGCTCACGACCGCATGCGCATCGGGCGCGACCGCGATCCAGCTCGGCGTCGAGGCGATCCGCCGCGGCGAATGCCAGGCGGCGCTGGCCATTGGCGCGGATACGTCCGTGACGCCCGAATCCGTCGTGCGCTTCTCGCTCCTCTCCGCGCTTTCGACGCAAAATGCGAACCCCGCTGAAGCCTCGAAGCCGTTTTCGAAGAACCGCGACGGCTTCGTGCTCGCGGAAGGCGCGGCGGCGCTCGTGCTGGAAAATCTCGATCACGCCAAGGCGCGCGGCGCGAAGATCCTCGGCATCATCCCCGGCAGCGGCGAGAAATCCGACAATTTCCACCGCACGCGCTCGTCGCCGAACGGCAAGCCGATCATCGGCTGCATGCTGAACGCCTTCAAGGATGCCGGCATCACCCCCGAAGATGTCGATTACATCAACGCGCACGGCACCTCGACGCCGGAAAACGACAAGATGGAGAACACGGGCCTCGCCGCCGTGTTTGGCGAGCGGGCGCCGAAGATTCCGATCTCGTCCAACAAGTCGATGATCGGACACACGCTCACCGGCGCGGGTGCGGTCGAAGCGGTCATCACGACGATGACGATTCAGCACCAGCGCATCCCGCCGACGATCAACCACAAGGTCCCGGATCCCGGCATTTCGCTTGATGTCGTGCCGAATGTCGCGCGCGACGCCAAGATCAGGACGGCGATCTCGAATTCGTTCGGTTTCGGCGGACAGAATGCGTGCCTCGTGATCGCGGGCGACGTGAACTAAGCCGCGCTGGATCGTTCCCCGGCGAGCGCATAGCGCGGACCCGGGGCCCAGAATTTAAGCAAACCGAACCCCGGCTCGTCCGCTTCGCGGCCTTCCGGGGAACGGAGCTACCGTTAACGGTTGACGCGAGCCGCCCCGCCCTTTAGCCCTTCGCCCGTCATTCATTTCCAGCACTCGTTCCAACCATTTGGCCGGTATGCTCGTATGCGCGCGCTTCGCCTTGTCTCCGATCGAAAGCTAGAGATTTCCGACGTTCCGCCGCCGCCCGCGCCCGGCGAAGGCAAAGTGCAGATCAAGACGCATGCGATTGCGCTCAACCACATCGACGTGTGGGGCTGGCGCGGCATGGCTTTCGCGAAACGCAAGATGCCGCTCGTCGTCGGCGCGGAAGCCGCCGGCGAAGTAGCCGCGGTCGGTGCCGGTGTCACCAATCTGAAAGTCGGCGACCCGGTGACGCCCTATGGCGCGCTCACCTGCGGGCACTGCAAGGCCTGCCAGGAAGGCCGCGACAATCTTTGCGAAAACCCCGGCGGCGTGAACGGCTTTCACATCGATGGCTTCGCGCAGGATCTTTATAATCACAAGGCGCGGCTCACGGTGAAGTCGCCGAAGCTGCCGTGGAACGACATGGCCTGCGCGCCCCTCACCTTCGCGACGTCGGTGCATATGCTGTTCGACAATGCGAAGCTCCAGCCGAATGAGATCGTGCTTGTGCATGCGGGCGGCTCCGGCATCGGCACCGCCGCGATCAAGCTCGCGAAAGCGATCAACTGCACCGTCATCACCACCGTCGGCAGCGACGAGAAGGTGGAAAAGGCGAAAGCGATCGGCGCCGATTACGCGATCAATTACAAGACGCACCGCTTCGAGCACGAAGTCAGGAAGCTCACCAAGAAAAAAGGCGTCGATGTCGTGTTCGAGCATACCGGCGCCGATACCTGGGAAGGATCGCTTCTTTCGATGCGGCGCGGCGGCAGGCTTGTCACCTGCGGCGCGACCTCCGGCCCGTCGGGCAAAATCAACCTCATGCAGCTTTTTCAGCAGCAATATAAAATCTTCGGCTCGTTCGGCTTCGCGATCCGCAACGTCGCGGAAGCGCTCGAAAAGATCGCGGGCGGCGTGAAGCCGGTGATCGATTCCGAAGTGAAGCTCGATGAATTCCAAAAGGGCCTCGAAAAGCTCGAAGGCCGCAACGTGTTCGGCAAGGTCGTCGTTCGTTTTTAGAGGGTCAGTCTCTTGAAACCGGCCATCCGCCGCCGCCTCGAAAATCTGCGAAAGCGCACGCGGCCTTTCTGGAAACCTGTTTGGCGTCCGATATCGCTCGCGGGCCAATATTCGCTGGCGCTCGCCGTGCGCGGGATTGTGCGGATGATGAAGCGCGTCGACCCCGACAAAAGCTCCGACATGTTCGGCAAGCTCGCGCGAAACTTCGGGCCGTATATCGCCAACACCCAGACCGCGCGCAAGAATCTCCGCCTCGCCTACCCCGAAAAATCCCAAGCCGAGATCGAAGAGATTGTCGGCGGCGTGTGGGAAAATCTCGGCCGGGTCGCGGGCGAATTCGTCCATCTCGAGGCGCTATGGGATTATGACCACGCCCGCGCCAATCAAGGCCGGATCGAAACCTTCGACGCCGAAAAATTCGGCAAGCTCCGCGACAGCGGCAAGGCGGCGATTATCTTCACCGCGCATCTTGCGAACTGGGAGTTGGCAGCGGTGAGCGCAGCAGCGCACGGTCTCGATGCTGCGATTTTATTTCGCGTGCCGAACAACCGCTTCACTGCCGAGATCATCCACGAGACGCGCACGAAGACCATGGGGCATCTACTGCCCGCTGGCTTGCAAGGCACCTTCGCGATGGGCAACACGCTCGAGCGCGGCGGGCATGTCGGCATGCTGGTCGATCAGTATCGCAGCGCGCACCGCGGCGGCGTGCCGGTGACCTTCTTCGGGCGGAAGACCTACGCCAACTCCACGATCATGCGGCTCGCGCGGCAATATGACTGCCCGGTGCACGGCGTGCGCATCATCCGGCTGCCGAAAAATCGTTTTCGCGTGGAGCTGACCGACGCGCTGGAATTGCCGCGCGACGCAAAGGGCCGCTACAGCATTCAGCCCTCGATGCAGACCATCATGTCCGTCATCGAGGGCTGGATCAGAGAGCATCCGGAGCAATGGCTCTGGCTGCATCGCCGCTGGCGCGGCGACTAGATTTCGCGCGCTTCTAACGGAGGGGCGCGCGGCCAGGGCCTGAACTAACGGCGCCGTCTGCGGCGCGTCGTCTTTCTCTTTTTGCCCTTCTTCATCGCCTTCACGGCCGCCGTCATCCGCTTGCGGCTGCCCTTATATTTACGAATCAATTTTTTCGTCATCGCCGTCGTGATTTTATTCTTCTTGGCGAAGTATTTCACTTCGTACGGCTCGCTTGCGGAAACCTTCGCGCGATCGGCTTTACCGCGACTCTTCTTGCTGTCGGCCATGAGCGACTCCTTTCCAAAGAATGTTCTGAAAATCAGCGCAGGATCGCGTTAAGTCAAGCGCCGCACATAGCGGTTACACACAAGGCGAATCGGTCTCCGGCGCGCGCGCGAACCGAATCACTCAGCCCTGCTTTGTCGGAAAGCCCGCTTCCTTCCACGCCTTGATGCCGCCCGCCATATGGGCGTTGTAGGGAAGCCCCGCTTCCTGCGCCAGGAGCGATGCCTTCACCGAGCGGTTGCCGGAGCGGCAGGAGAAGACGAGCTGCTTATCGCCGGGATCGGGCAGCGCCTTTGGATCGAAGCTCTTGAGCGGCATATCGAGCGCGCCGGGAATGCTCTCGGCCGCGAGCTCGTCCGGCTCGCGCACGTCGACAAGCACGATCTTGCCCGCTTCCATGCCGGCTTTCACTTCTTCCACCGTTAAATTCTTGACCGCCGGATGTTCCGCCATGCCCGTCTCCTTGCCGGGAGAGATGTAAACGGGACGCGACGGAGGTCAAGCCGTGCTAGAGCGGCATCATGCCCTTGCAGAACCGTGTCGATCCCTTTGGCGAGCTGTTCGCGACGCCGGCGCGCGGTCTTTTCCTGGGCAATCGCGGCGGACGGATTCACACCGGCAAGAAGCGGCTCACGCGGCGGCGCTGGGCATCGAAGCAATGGATCTGCTGCGTGCTCGAATTCAAAGGCCGCCGGCGCAAGGTCTGGGGCCGCTATTACACCGAGATGTTCTTTCTTGACGAAGTGACGGCGCTCAGCGCGGGCCACCGCCCCTGCTTCGAGTGCCGCCGCAAGGACGCCAATGAATTTGCCACGCGCTGGCAGCAAGCCTTCAGGTTAGACGCGCCGCCCTATGCACCGGAGATGGATAAAGTGCTCCACACCGAGCGATTGCACGGGTGCGAGAAGCGTTTGCACGAGGCGCGGCTCGACGATCTTCCCGACGGCGCGATGATCGCGATCAAAGGCGAGTCTTTCGCCGTGCGCGGAAATTCATTGCTGTACTGGACGCCGAATGGATACGACGCGCGCGAGCCGCGTCCGCGCGGCATCACCGTCAGCGTGCTGACTCCACCGGCAGTCGTCGCGGTACTTACCGCCGGCTACCGGCCGGCATGGTATCCGAGTGCGGAACTTTGAATCGTCATTCCGGACGCCGCGTCAGCGGCGATCCGGAATCCAGAGACGCACTCGTATGTTTCCGGATTCCGGGTTCGCGAGCTGCGCTCGCGCCCCGGAATGACAAGAGATATTACGGCCTGATCCCGAACGGCGCGGGCGGCGCTTCCTTCATGAGCGTAATCGACACGCGCCGGTTCACCGGCAGCGACGGATCTTCCGGAAACAACGGCTGGGTGTCGCCTTTTCCGGTCACGCCGAAGAACTGGCTCGGGCGCACGCCCTCTTCCTGCAGGATTTGCCGGATGGCATTGGCGCGGTCGGCGGAGAGATCGAACGGACCGTAGCCCGGCCGCGGGGGCATGCGGCTCGCGGAGGTGTGGCCGCTGATCATGATGCGATACGGCATCTGGCGGATTTTTTCGGCGAGCTTCGCGACGATCACCCGCGTGCGCTCGTAAGGTTCCTTCGCGCCTTCCGGAAACATCGAGCGGCCTTCCTGATCGACGATGTCGATGTTGAGCCCTTCGACCGATTCCGTGACGATGATGTGCTTGGAGATTTCGCTGATTTCCGGCAGATCCTGCAGCGCCTGGCGGAGCGACGCGGCGGCGAGCGCGAACTGGCGGTCGCGCGTCGCGCGCAGGCCTTGTTCTTTCTGATCGTCCTTCTGCTCGGGCGTCGGCTCGTCGACCGCGCGCTCAGGCGGGATCATCTCGGTATTCTTGAGGCGCGGCCGCGTCGGGAGGCCGTCGACCTCGACGAGACCCGCGAGCGTCGGCGTGCGCTGCACGCCGAAGGCCTCGCGCATCGAGCCCGCGACCGCTTTCATCTTCTCGGAGTCCTGGCTAGAAAACGCGACGAGCATGACGAAGAAGCTGACCAGAAGGCCCATCAGGTCGGCGAAGGTCACGAACCAGCCGTGACCGCCACCATGGGCTGCGCCGCGTTTCTTCGACATCTACTCTACTCTCTATTCGACTCTGCGCGTCAGGCCGTGGCGAGTTCGGGATCCTCGACGCGATGCTGCTCGGGCACGTAGGCCTGCAACATCTCGCGGACGATCTGCGGGTTCTTGGATTCGCGCAGCATCATCACGCCGTCGATAATGAGCGTGCGATTCACTTCTTCGTCGGCGAGCTTCAAGTGCAGCTTATCCGCGATCGGCAAGCAAAGAATATTGGCGACGAGCGCGCCGTAAAGCGTCGCAAGCAGCGCGACGGCCATGAACGGACCGAGCTTCGAGGGATCGGTCATGTTGGCGAACATCTGCACCATGCCGATCAGCGTGCCGACCATGCCGAATGCGGGCGCGCAATCGCCGATCGCGCGATAAATCTTCTGGCCTTCGTCCAAATGCGTGAGAAACGTTTCACGGTCGCGCTCCATCGTCTCGCGGATGAAGTCGGCGTCGTAGCCGTCGGCGACGTAGCGCACGCCGGTCGCGAGAAATTCGTCGGGCACTTCTTCCTTTTCGAGGCCGAGCGGGCCGGTCTTGCGGGCGATCTCGGCGAGGCGCGCGATCTCGTCGACGAGCTGGCGCTGCGTCATGCGCCGCATCGTGAACACATATTTCATGCCCATCGGCACGCCGTGCAGGATCGAGCTCAACGGGAAACGAATGAGCGTCGCCGCGAACGAGCCGCCGAAAATAACGATGACGGCGTGCAGGTCGACGAAGCTGCGGAGGTCGCCGCCCATCATGATGAGGCCAAGGACGACAGCCGCGCCGGCTACGAGGCCTAGCGCCGTAGTTAGATCCATAACGGTTCTCCGTTACTCGCCCCGCCT
>Ga0070679_100001356_pt1 | contig 21610 bp, 21 predicted proteins | sample KBSC63BmetaG_FD_65652 | JGI IMG/M metagenome (GOLD analysis project Ga0070679, IMG submission 65652) | Corn rhizosphere microbial communities from Kellogg Biological Station, Michigan, USA - KBS C6-3B metaG | ecosystem: Host-associated > Plants > Roots > Rhizosphere | place: USA: Michigan... | reverse complement strand
CGATGATGTGCTTGTTCCCGGATGCATAGAGCAATTTCGCGATCGCGACACCCGCCGCGCCCGCGCCCGATATGACGATGCGCATCTTCTTGAAATCTTTCTTCACGACCTTCGCTGCGTTCATGAGGCCCGCGAGCACGATGACGGCGGTACCGTGCTGGTCGTCGTGCATCACCGGGATGCCGATGTCCTGGAGCGCCGCTTCGACGGCGAAGCACCGCGGTGCAGAGATGTCTTCCAGGTTTATCCCGCCCCAGCCGGGCGCTATCGCTTTTACTACTTTTATTATTTCATCCGTATCCTGCGTGTCGAGCACGATGGGCCATGCATCGATATTCGCCATCTCCTTGAAAATGAGCGCCTTCCCTTCCATCACGGGGAGCGCGCCGTAGGGGCCGATGTTCCCGAGCCCGAGTACCGCAGAGCCGTCGGAAATCACCGCTACTGAATTTTTCTTCACGCTCATCGCTCTAGCATCCTTCGGGTTCTTGGCGAGGTGCGTAGCCGCCGTGCCGACCCCCGGCGTGTACCAGAGCGAGAAATCCTTCCTCCCCGTAAGCTTGGTCCGCGCTTTCGTCTCTATCCGTGCGCCCTGCTTTTTGTACGCGGCGAGTATCTTTTTGGGGTCCATAGTCCGAACACTATAGCACTCCGGTTTTAGAGATGATTGACATATATTGTATAATGTGCTAATATCAATGTAAGCCACCTGCAGGCGCAGGAAGAACGGCTCAACCAAGTCCTATATAGGGGAATTAGCATGCTCAACAAGGGATTGTTGCTCGATACGAGCAGCATCAACGGCGGCTTTCTGGCCACCACCTTCGACACGGACGCCCTTCTGGGCGGACGCGAGACCGTAACGCTCTCAAAGGGCAACGACTTCTACGCGCTCGAGTCGGCCCACGACATCACCGTGCGCGCCGGCCAAGGCGACGACACCGTCGTGCGCGAAGGCGTCGGCAACGACGTGATTGACGGCGGCGACGGCATCGACACTCTGGTGAACGATGTTGGCGGCACCGTCGTCCTGAACAGCGGACGCGGCAGCGACTTCATGATCAGCTGGGCCGGTGATGCGATCCTTAAAGCTGGCGACGGCGACGGGGACACCAACACCATGATCGCGGGCGGCGGTAACGTCACCATGTACGGCAACGCGCATGGCGTCGACTGGTACATCTTCGCTGGCGGGCAAGGAGCCTTCAACGACTCCGTCCGCGGCGCGATGTTGAACGACCACTTCGACTTCTCGAACCTCGGCAACTACGATGGCAACGGCCAGTATCACGAAACGACGCTGGATCAGTTGAGCCTGCACGGATCAAACCAGATCTGGATCGAAGAGAACGGCCATACGGACGTCATCAACATCCCCGGCATCGCTCACATGGTTGCCGAGCTGGGTGGCTTCCAGGCAGCTGAAGATGCGGGACTCTTCATCCTCAGCCAGAAAGGCGCCGAGTTCCACCCCGACCACGACTTCATCATGTAAAGGCTGATCAGCCTCATTCTGATCAAACAACGGGCGGGCCTCACTTTGTGAGTGCCCCGCCCGTTTTTGCATATATAGGTATACTTTCTCCATGGAGCAGCAAGATTCTATCGAGAAACACTTCACCCGGCTGAAGCCCGACCAGAAGAAGGCTCTGACCCGGCTCGGGATACGCACTATAGGCGACCTCTTGCGCCACTACCCTTCGCGCTATGAGAACTCGGGTCCGATCGGCACCATCGCGGGCGCCGCAAGCGGCACCGAAGTGACACTCTATGGAACCGTGAGGAAACCCGATGTGCGCAAGGCGTGGAAAAGCCGCCGCCCCATCGCCGAGGCGTGGCTCGAAGACGCTTCCGGTCGCATGAAGATGATGTGGTTCAACCAGCCCTACATCGCAAAGACGCTCCACGACGGCATGGTGGTAAGAGTCACCGGGCGTGTGTCGGGCGAGGGTGCGAAGGCATACCTCGCGAACCCTGCGATAGACAGGAGTGGAGTCGAGCCCGGCGATGTGCACCAGAGCCTTTTCGTGTCCGACCCCGATGCACCGGAAGCGGCGGGACTCTTCCCCATCTATTCAGAAAGCCGCGGTATTTCTTCACTCTGGCTCCAGCATGCACTGAAGCGGGTACTCGAAAGCGGTATCCAAGACAAGCTCGCCGACCCGATACCTGCTCAGATACTAGAGAAATATAATCTGCCGAGCTTGGCGACGGCGCTCGTGTGGATCCATATGCCCAAAAAGCAGGGCGACGCCGACGCTGCGAGGAAACGATTCGCATTCGAGGAAGTGTTCGGCATCCAGCTCGGCATGGCGCGCAGGAAACGCGAGAGCGAGGAGGAGCGGGCGCTCCCGGTGGCGGTGGACCGCCGCGTACTCGGCGACTTCGTCTCGTCGTTCCCCTTCCCGGCCACCGGCGCGCAGGAGCGCTCGATAGAATCCATCGTCGCAGACTTCGAGAAGCTGCACCCGATGACGCGCCTCTTGGAGGGTGATGTGGGAAGCGGCAAGACCGCGGTCGCGGCAGCGACCGCGTACATGGTCGCTATGTCGCGCCCCTTGGTGAAAGACGCGGCGCCAGGCGCGGCGGGAATATTGAAGCGGCGCCAGGCCGGGAATCTCCAAGTGGCATACATGTGCCCCACGGAAATCTTGGCGAAGCAGCACTTCTCTACCTTCGTCTCGTATTTCAAAGACCATCCTATTCAGGTCGGACTTATCACAGGTTCCGAGACACGCAAATTTCCATCAAAGATTCACAAAGAAGAATCCACGCACATTTCCCGTGCGCAGTTTAAGAAGTGGGTCGCGAACGGCGAGATACCGATAGTTATCGGCACGCACGCTTTGATACAGAAGTCGCTCGAATTTCAGAACCTCGCCTACGTCATCATCGACGAGCAGCACCGGTTCGGGAAAGTGCACCGGCAATCCTTGGTGCGTAAGGGCTCTGTCGCGCCGCACCTCTTGTCTATGACGGCGACGCCTATCCCGCGCACGCTCGCCCTCACTATCTACGGTGACCTGGACATCTCGCTCCTCGATGAGATGCCTGTGGGCAGAAAACCAGTAATCACCGAAGTGCTCGGCCCCGAGAAACGTGAGAAAGCATACGACCGCGTGCGCGAGGAAATGAAGAACGGGCACCAGGCATACGTCATCTGCCCGCGCATCGACGAACCAGACCCCACAAAAGAACTTGCGCTCCAAGCGAAGTCGGTGAAGGCAGAGGCGGCGCGGCTCAAGAAAGAGGTGTTCCCAGGTGCGACGATCGGTATCCTCCACAGCAAGATGAAGCCATTGGAGAAAGAGTCCGTGATGAACGAATTCGCTGCTGGAAAAATCGACATCCTCGTCGCCACAAGCGTCGTCGAAGTGGGAGTAAACGTGCCGAACGCGACCGTGATACTCATCGAGGGTGCAGAGCGCTTCGGGCTCTCGCAGCTCCATCAGCTGCGCGGCCGCGTCATCCGCTCCACGCACCAATCGTACTGCTTCGTACTCCCAGAGTCGTACGGCCCCGCGACTAAGGATCGCTTGAAGGCGCTCGTCACGGCGAAGAATGGATTCGAGCTGTCTGAATACGATTTAGCGCTGCGTGGCGCGGGAGAGCTCTACGGTGCGCGTCAGTGGGGCGTCTCCGACATCGCGATGGAGGCGATCAAGAACATCAAGCTCGTGGAGGCCGCGCGCAAAGAAGCCCAGGACCTCATCGTTAAGGATCCTGAGCTTCTTGCGTACCCGCTCTTGCGCGAGCTATCGCGGCGCGCGCTCCTTGAAGTGCACCCGGAGTGACTACTTATTTTTTCTTTCCGCCGTCCTTGGTCTTGTCCTTGGATTTATCTTTTCCGGAAGACTGGCTACCGGCCGTGACATCGGACTGGAACGAGACGTTCACCGGACCCTTCACGACCACGGGCGTCTGCGTGATGAGGCCTGCTACTGCCACATTCGGACTGCTGTCGTCGGTGATGAGTGTGCCCGGCGTGAGCGGATTGATGAAGTAGCCGCCGAGGAGCGCGAGGCCGGTCGTCGCGCCGTGGACCTCGGCTGCTGCCACGAGGTTGAAGGTGCCGCTCGTATCCTGGTCGCTGAAGTATTGCTGCACGATGGTCTTGCCGCCCGAGAGATCGAACCCTACCGGCGTCGGTGAATGGTTCGCGAACGAGTAGATCGAGATCGGCGTCGTCGGTGCCACCGCGCTCCCCACGATGAGGTACGGCTTCCCCGCGACGTCGTTGGGACAGTTGCTCGGATAGCAACTCGAGGAGATCGTATGGTACTGGCTCGATATGACTTTCATACCAGCGGGATCGAGCGCCTCGATATCGAGGCCGACGTAAGTCTCGCTGCCGTATTGGATGAGCGTGAAGCTCGGGCCGCCGTTGTCGTCGACGGTACGGAGACCGTAATACGGCGCGTGGATATAGGCGTTCAAGATGAGCTCATTGGTCGCGCTCCCGAGAAGTATGCCCGCGCCCGACTTATAGAGACTTGCTGCCTGCCCCGCCGATGTGTCGGCAATCCCGTCGCCGTTCGCATCCTGGGGCGGATTGCCATACGGCTGCGGATACGCGAGGAACGAGGTGTTATTCGCATTCTTGTTGATATCGAGCCAGAACGTACCGACGGTCTGGAAGTCGCCGACGAATCCCTTCGTGCTCTTGCTGATATAGAGCGGGTTCTGGAGCGAGCTCTCCTGCACGTCCTCGATGTAGTGCCCAGTGGTGTTGTAGGTACCGAAGTCGAGACCGCTCGTCGAGTTCGCGAGCACGAGGTTTATCGCCCAGTCGTTCTGTCCCTGCGCCTGGAGCGTATAGCCGAAGGCGCCCGGCGCGTAGCCGTTCTGGTTCGTATACCAGAATGCGAGGCCGCGCGCCCCAGCACCCGCCGCGAGCGTGATGAACGGATCCTTATCGCCCTGGACATAGAGCGCAGTACGCGTGTCGATGGTATGGAAGCTCGCGTCCTGCGGCGCGCCAGTGAGCTCGACGCCGCTCGGCACCGAGAGATGGCCCGTAAAGAAGTATCCGCCGTTCTGAGCAACCGGGCTGCCCGGTACATACACCGTACCGCCGCCGTTTGCGCCTGCAGCATCGAGCGCTTTCTGGAACGCCACGGTGTTATCGGTGCAGTTGCCCGTCATCTTCCCATTCTTATCGAAGTCTTTATCGGTGCAGTCTGCGGTTGCGCCGTAGTTGGTCACGACAAAGAGTGATTTGGTATCCGTGCGCGCGGGCTTCGGCTGCGCCGGAATCGCCTGCTTGAAGTAATCGGTCGATATACCGGAGGAAGTGAAGCCGTTTATACCGAGCGCCGGAATGGAGAGAGGTGCATCGTTCACCGAGACATTCCCCGCTGGCGCGCTGCTATCCATAGCGAGTGACCCGTCGCCGTAGGTGTTCGCGAGGAGGACGGCACTTGCGACTCCAGAACCGAGCGATACATGCTTGCTGCCAGCATCCTGCGCCTTCGCGAAGGTCGAGCCTTCGAGGATTACCTTGCCGGCCGTCGCTGACACCGCGTATCCCTTCCACGCAGCGAACGTATCGTGTACGAGATTGAGGATAAAATCTGATGCTTGGTCATCGATGACCTTGCCCGTACTCGAGAGCGTCATATCGCTCAGGAGAAGTGAATTGACCGCGCCGGATGCGACCGTAACCGCAACAGGGTTCGCACCCGCGGTCGCGCTTATGGCCCCGCCAGTCACCGTGAAGTTCCCGCTTTTGACGACGATCCCGGTCTCGGCACCCGTGATACTAAGGTTCACGATGCGCAGTCCCGTCACGACGCCGCCTCTCGTATTGCCCTCCATGACGATGCCGGTGCCGAAGTCATCGAGCGAGACGTTGTACGCGGGCCAGTTGTCGACGTAATCGATACCGGTTGCGTTCGCGTGCATGTAAGCGGCGATGTCGTTGTACGCCGGCGCGCCCTGAAGTCCGGACGAGCTCCAGTAAGTCGCGGCAAAGTGCACTTCTTCGCTGCGGCAGACGCTCGAGGTGTCGGTGAGCACCATGCCCAAGTGGAGCGCCGTACCGTAGACGTTATAGACCACAAATCCCTTGCCCGACCCCTGGTTAGGCGTCGTGTCGAGCATTTCATAGGAGTTCACGACGGTTATGTCCTGGATGGAGAGGTTGCGCCATCCCGGCTGCGTCTGGTCGAGCGCGATAGTGGCAGGATACTTGATCGGATTCGTGACGGTCTGGTTCGGATACCAGAAGTTGAGACTGTCGACGCCAGCGCCGCCATCGAGACTGATGAACGCCTTGCTCGTGTTGTAGATAGCGAGCACGGTACCGCCGACGCTCTTATCGCTATCGGTCGGCTGCTTCCAGTCGCCGCGCAGCGTGACGGTCGCCGGGATGGTGAGCACACCGTCGAAACGGTACGTGCCCGCCGGAACATACACATCGCCGCCGCCGTTCTTTGCAGCGTCGTTCATCGCCTGCTGGACTGCTGCGGTCGCATCAATCTTCCCCGTCGGGTCTGCGTTGTATGGGGACTCAGTCACGATGTACGCCGCGACCACGACGCTTTCGGTGGGATACTTGGTCACTATTATCTGTGTCACGCCTGCAGTGCCCACAGTGGTCGGGGGCTCAGCCGGAAGCACGGAAACGGGGAGCGCATGGAAATGGCTAAGCACGAGCCAGAGAGCGGCCAGGGCGACGAGTACGATGAGTACTACGGCAGCGATGGTGCGGGCGCGTCGATTATGCGGGGGAGGTGGAGTCGGCGCTGGTGATTCCTGGATAGTAATGGGGGTAGTGGTAGAAGGTTCCATAAACCCAGTATACGCCTTCATTTGCGACATAGATGCATTCGGGTATAGTCGAGAGATCATGGTTCGTAAAATCTTCCAGATAGTGGTGTACCTCTTCGCCGCGATAGGCTTCGCGCTCGTCGTGGGATACTTCGCCGTGAAGTACGGCGTCACCAACACCACCGGGATAATCGACCAGCAGCGCGAGAGCTTCCTTACGGCAAGCACGACCCAGATCGCGGCCGGAGATGTGACCACCGTCCTTCCCTGGACGGAGACAGAAGAGTGGGCTACGCTCGACGCCGCGATACGTAAGGACGGCGACCCCGTCAGCCGAGCGGCGGCGGCATCCGGCGTGCCGGCGCGCATCATCATATCGAACCTCGTCGCAGAGCAGCTGCGCCTCTTCTTCAGTGATCGAGAGGACTACAAGCAGTTCTTCTTGCCGCTCAAGATACTCGGCAGCCAGACGCAGTTCTCTTGGGGCATCATGGGCATGAAGGAAGACACCGCGATACAAGTCGAGAATAATCTGAAAGACCCGACCTCGCCGTTCTATCCGGGCCCCGAGTACGCACACCTGCTCGACTACCCTGCGACCACGACCGATGCTACTGAAGCGCGCTACGTGCGACTCACCGACCAGCACAACCACTACTGGAGCTACGTCTATGCCGGGCTCTATATAAAGGAAGTGGAGACAGAGTGGGCGAACGCGGGCTTCCCCATCGATGACAAGCCGGCGATTATTTCCACACTCTTTAATATCGGCTTTGCGCACTCCACGCCGAACGCATCTCCGCAGGTGGGCGGCGCGGCTATTCCTGTGGGCGGCATCACATACAGCTTCGGCGGACTCGCTGGCGATTTCTACAATTCAGACGTGCTCACCGACCTCTTCCCCAAGCAGTAGCTATTTAGCAAATACGCGATCGAGGAACGCGAACACCAAGTCCATGTGATTGGTCGCGTTCTGCTGCGTGTCACCGAGCGCGGGATCGACGAAGAGCGTGGTATCGATACCGACCGCTTTCATTGATGCAATGAGGTCAGTCGCGTTATCTGGTGGCGCGGCGCTGTTCTTCCCTCCCTGGAGCATCAGCATCGGCGGGTCAGCAGCATCAAGATGGAACTCCGGGAAATACTTATGAATAGCATCCTGGCAATCGGGTCCCATGAGATCGGTGCAGCCGAGCTCAGCGGTATGGAAAGCAGCGTGTTTCTTATCGAGCTCGCCCAGGTCCTTCGAGTCCCATACGCCGGAGATTCCGACGATGCCCTGCACGCTATTGGACTGATCTGTGTTCCCTCCCACCGTGCCCCAATAGGTCGGATCATTCGCGACGACGCCGACCAGCGTCGCGAGCTCGGAGCCAGCAGAAGCACCCATGGTGATGACGCGGCTCGGGTCGAGGTTGTAGTCCGCTGCATGCGCGCGCAGGTAGCGGATGCCGCCGAGTTCGTCATAGATAGGCGCGGGCATGGTGGCCGTGTCGGAGGTCTCGTAATCAATAGACGCAGCTGCGTATCCGTGGGCAGCGATGCTGTTCAAGAGATCGGTCGCGCCTTCGACGTGCCCGCCTGCGAAACCGCCGCCGTGCGTGTATGCGACGATCGGGGTCGGATACTTCGCACCAATCGGCGTGTAGATATACATGACAAGGGTCTGGCCGTCGACGGTAGCGAATGTGACGCTCTGCGAGACCTGCACCTGATACGGTCCGCCCGCGACGAGGTCGGCGGCGTGCGACGTTGTCGGCGTGGTACTCGCTGCGCCGGAAGGCGTCGACGTCGCTGTCTGCGTCACTTGGGTATCTCCGCGCATATGGAGGTAGTCGTACACGCCGACACTGATAAGCAACACAATGATAAGCGCGGTAGCCCCGAGCCCGACGTATTTCTGATTCTGAGTAAGCATGCGCTAAGTATACTCCCGCTAGTCCATCCGCTTGGACTCGAACCAAGAACCGCCAAGGTATAAGCTTGGTGCTCTAACCATTGAGCTACGGATGGAGAACTTCTGTAATCTACACCGTTTGTGGCCCGCTCGCGAGCGTGGTAGCGTTCGCTCGAAAGCTCTTTGAATGGCAAAGGGCAAAGCACAAGGAGAACGCCATGAAACTCCGTGGCATTGAATACGGGTCGTGCCTCGACGCCGCTGGGCTTCGTGGCTTCTGGAGAGACGGATGGTGGTTCCATGACCTGCCGATCATCAACGGCTGGTACGACTTCACGGGCTCGACCTTCGTCGCCAAGACGACGACCACGCCTCCCCGCGAGGGCAATATGCCCTCCGACCTGAGGTGGCGGCCTACAGAACGCTTCCCGAGGTGCATCCACGTCGACCTCGTGAAGGGCATCGTCATCAATTCCGTCGGACTCGGCGGACCCGGTGCCGAGGAAGTACTCCGCCGGGGGTTGGACACAGAAAGCATCACCGAGAGCGCGTGGCCGCTTGCACGGCCCTACATGATCTCGTGGGCTCCGGAAGGTGCTACACAAGAGAAGCGCGTCGAAGAGTTCAGCTCGTTCGTCCGCTTGCTCAAATTGCGCCTGGCTGCGAAACCATGGCTCCGCAAGCGCATGGGACTCCAGATCAATATCTCGTGCCCGAACACCAAGGTGAAGATCGCGCAGTTGCTCGAAGAGATCGGCGCACTGCTCGATATGGCGGCGGAGCTCGATATACCAATCTTGGTCAAGATCAACCTGCTCGTGCCACCTGAAGCGGTGCTGCGGTTCTCGGAGCATCCCGCGTGCGACGGCATCTGTCTGTCGAACACGATTCCGTTCGGCCAGTTGCCGAACCGGATTCCGTGGGACGACTGGTTCCCGAACGGTTCTCCCCTTCCCGAGGAATTCGGTGGTGGCGGACTCTCGGGCTGGCCGCTCCTTCCGCTTGTCGGAGAGCGCCTGCGCGAGCTACGCGGTATCGGCATGAAAAAGCCGGTAAACGCGGGCGGTGGGATACTGCGCGCAAGAGATGTCGACTGGCTTGCCGATCAGGGTCTCCGGCCTGGTATCGATTCGGTGTTTATCGGATCGGTCGCCATACTGCGACCCTGGAATATCAAGTCGGTGGTCCGTCGTGCGCACGAACGCCTCGACCTCTCGTATTGAACCTGTTCATGACTGAAACCCCGCGGGCGGCCCCACCAGGCCGCCCGTGTTTCTTTTATATGCCTATGCTAGAGTGCGCCCGGGTCAGAAGACTCTTTCGACAACTCAAGAGGGCTATCGACATGCACAATCCAATTACTGTGGACGGGAAGACGATGTCCTTTTTCATCCGTCGTCCGTCCAACTTCCATGCACACCTGCGCCGCGATGAACTCATGCGCGCGATTGCCAAGCATCTCATGCGGTACGTCTTGTACCTGCTCGTGATGCCGAACACCGGGCCCATCCGCACGATGGCAGAAGCACTCGCCTACTACGACGAACTCATGGCGATCGCACGGACAGAAGGCCTTACGAAGCTCGTGCTCATCATGACGCTGTACCACACGGCGGACATCAACGCCGAGGCGATCGAGGCGATGGCAAAGCACGCGGTGACCTTCGCGGTTAAGCATTACCCGCCGGCGAAGGGCGCGACGACCGGAAGCGGGTTCAGTATCCCGCTCGATGATCCCCGCAGCGCGTATCAGCTCGATGCCATGGCGGCGAACGGTATTCGCCTCCTCGGTCACTTCGAAGATGTGGTGGACAAGTACAATCGCCCGCTCCATCCGCTTGCAGGTGAAGCGCACTACATCGTGAACAAGCTGTGGCGTATCCGTGATCGTCATCCGGATCTCTTCATCAGTTGCGAGCACGCAAGCGTCAGGGAAACGGTCGAGTTCGTGAAAGCGGACCCGAGCGGCAGAACAGTGTTGACGGCGACGCCTCAACATTCGCTCTGCACCGAAGGCGATCTCAAGAAGTCATGGGGTCACTTGCTCAAGTGCAAGCCGTTCCCCCAGACGGAAGAGAATCGTGCGGTCATCGATGACTTCATCACGTCGGGCGACTTCCGCGCCATCGCTGGCGACGACACCGCCGCGCACCTGATGAGCCTTAAGATGGCCGGATTCGATAAAGCTCCGTTCGGCGCGTTCTGGACGTGGCACAGCATCACCGCGTACGCAAAGGTCTTCGAGCGTGCGAATGCACTCCACAACTTGGAGAAGTTCGTATCGCTCAATGGCCCGCGCTGGTGGGGTCTGCCGGAACCCGCAAACGACGACATGGTTGAAATCTATCGCGAGACCGTGTACGACATCCCGGATCCGGTTCCTGTTCCGGCACTGAACGACAGCGTGCTCCCGGTCGGCTGGAGCACCGAGCCTGACCGCCTCCAGATCGGTTGGGGCATTCGTGAGAAACTCGTCGCATAACTGCGGCAAACCCCGGAAGAGACAGGTTGTCTCGACCGGGGTTCGTTGTTTCTACTCACGCGCGTGCTAGAGTGCGGCGGTGGCAAGTGCGGAGAGAATCATGACGTCGTTCCTTGTGCGTGAAGGAGAGAGACCTGTGTCCCTAGGCATGGTCATCTTCTTGTGCTGTGCAATGTGGGTCATAGACGCGGGCGGATACGTCGCCAGCTTTTTCCGGAAACGGAAATAAACCCGAACTGAACAAAACGTCCCGGCTACCTGTTGGTGCCGGGACGAATTGCGTTATGTTGCACAGACTACAGCGCCATCGGGTCGCTCGTGCCGCCCGCGGTGCCTGGAGCGATGACCAGGCCCTCATCGAACACTTCCGGCTTCTTGGGTTCGATGCCGTTCAGCACCAGAAGCTTCTCGAAGTCTTCGCGCTCGAGCGTCTCCTTTTCCACCAAGACCTTTGAGATAGAATCGAGCGCCTTCCTGTGGTCGGTGAGCACTTTGGTCGCGCGGGTGCGCGCGTCTTCGAGGATACGGGTGACTTCGTCGTCTATCTTCGCCGCGATTTCCTGCGAGTACTTGGCACCGCCGAATTCCGTCTGGTCTGCAGCGAATGCGACCGGGCCCACCTTGTCCGACATACCGTAGCGGCCCACCATATCGCGCGCGAGCGCGGTGATCACGGCGAGGTCGTTAGACGGTCCCGTAGTGAGGTCGCCGAACACCATCTCTTCTGCTACGTATCCGCCGAGCGTGCCCGCGATGTCGTCGAGGAAGCGTTTGCGCGACTGCATCTTGCGGTCTTCGAATGGCAATTTGAGCGTGTACCCTGCTGCCCTTCCGCGGCTGATGATGGAAATCTTGTGCACCGGGTCTGCGTGCTCGAGCACGGAAGACACGAGCGCGTGGCCCACTTCGTGGTACGCAGTGAGTTCCTTCTCGCGTTTCGATAGGAGGTGCGACTTGCGCTCGGGACCGAGCATCACCTTCTCGATGGAGCGGATGAGGTCGTACTGCGTGATTTCCTTGCGGCTCTCACGCGCAGCGAGTATCGCCGCTTCGTTCATGAGCGAGTAGAGCTCAGCACCCGAGAACCCTGGCGTGCGCTCGGCGATGACGGAGAGGTCCACATCGGGGCCGAACGGCTTCTTGCGCGCATGGATTTTCAGGATGTCCTCGCGGTCCTTGCGGTCTGGGAGGTCGATGACCACACGGCGGTCGAATCGCCCAGGGCGCAGCAGTGCTGGGTCGAGTACATCGGGGCGGTTCGATGCTGCCATCACGATGACTTTCTCGGTCGGCTCGAATCCATCCATCTCCACCAGTATCTGGTTGAGCGTCTGCTCGCGCTCGTCATTGCCGCCGCCCACGCCGGTGCCGCGCACGCGGCCCACGGCGTCGATTTCATCGACGAAGATGATAGCCGGTGCTGCCTTCTTCGCCATCTGGAAGAGGTCGCGCACGCGCGACGCTCCGACGCCCACGAACATTTCTACGAATTCAGAACCGCTGATGGAGAAGAACGGTACGCCCGCTTCCCCAGCGACCGCACGTGCGAGGAGCGTCTTACCCGTGCCCGGTGCACCCATGAGGATGATGCCCTTCGGGATACGCGCACCTATGTCGAGGAATTTTTTCGGGTTACGCAGGAAGTCCACGATTTCCACCAGCTCTTCCTTCGCCTCCTTCGCGCCTGCGACATCTGCGAATGTCACGCGCTGAGAGGTGTCCGCTGGGTCGATCATGCGTGCCTTCGATTGCCCAAAGGTGAACGCCTGCATACCCGCGCCGCGCACCTGGCGCGTAAGGAACCAGAACAGACCGCCGAGGAAGATGATCGGCAGGATGAATGGGCCAAGCGTCTCGAACCAGAACTTCCACCCCGAGTCTTCAGCGATAGTGATCTCTACCTTCGCGAGCTGGTCGGGCGTTACGCCATAGGTAGCGAGCGTCTCCGGGAGCCCGGTCGAAGGGTCTTTCATCGAGTCCTTCTCTGCCCCATTCACATAGTCGACGACGAGCGAGTCCTGATTGATAGTGACCGACTTCACGCTGCCCGCTTTCACGTCTGCCGCGACTTGGGAAAGCGGAATGGTCTCGGTCTTGCTGCCGCTCGTGGCGAAGAGCGTGTACGCGCTCATCAATATGAGGAAGATGAGGATGGTGGAGAGGAGGTTCCCCATGAAGCCGCCTCCGCCGGGGAGGAATCGGCGTGGGTCGCGGGGCCCGGGCACCTTTGATTTCTTCTTCTGGTTCTTGTTAATCGGGGGGGTCGGTGCAGCCATAGTCGACTCACTATACAACAGAGAATGTTGAGTATGAAATGAAGGCAAATGCTATAGTCCACACATGTCCACGCTCATCGCCTACAAGAAAGCCGATCTTAAGTACGAACGCCTCGAGGAATTCGAGGCGGGCATCGAGCTCTCCGGTGCAGAAGTGAAAGCGCTCAAGGCAAAGATGGGCCAGCTCGATGGTTCGCGCGTGGTGGTGCGTGGCGGAGAAGCGTACCTCACGGGCGCTACCATCCCTCCCTACCAGGCGGCGAACACCCGGGACGACTACGACCCGGCGCGCTCGCGCCGGCTGCTTATGAAAAAGGCGGAATTGGCCGAGCTCGCCGGTGCAGAGTCCAAGAAAGGCTTGACAATAGTGCCAATTGAGGTGTATAATAAGGGTAAGCTCGTGAAGGTCCGCGTGGCCATCGTCCGCGGTAAGGGTAAGTTCGACAAACGTGAGGACCTGAAGAAAAAGGATGCCGAGCGCGAAGCGGGTCGCATCCTCAAGAATCGGTAGCTCCCAGAAAGCAGATGAGTAACGGGATCCTTCCCCACTCGTCTTCCTCCTGGGGGTGATCGGTTTCGACGGTCTGCTCCTTGAAATCGTGCGACGCCGTGCACGCCCGCTAGCCACGTCAATCCTTGCGGGCAAAATACTTGCAAACAAAACTGCAAGCGTGAAGTCACCGTACGCTTTTGCGCTCGGTAACCTCGCGTTCGCTACTGCGTAAAAGCCTCGCGCTTTCGCACTAGCGACGTCCCGTCATTCCAGTTCTCATAGTGGAGTGGTGTGGGCGGAATAATCTATGGGATCGATAGTGGGAATTCCCGACCCGCTATCTAAATAAGGGATAAGGCCGAGATGCTTTTGTCAGGGTTCTATATCTCGGTTCGAAAATCCAACTCTGACTACGCGTCGTAGACCTATTTCAAGCGAACATTCTCGGACGGGAGTTCGATTCTCCCCACCTCCACAGAAATGAAAAACACCCGGTAAGGGTGTTTTTCATTTACTGAGGGGTGGGAGCACGACATCTGCATGTCGTGCGAGAGAATCGAACTAGCCGGAGCATGTCGCAAAGCGACGCGAGGCGGGGTCGAGAGTGCGAGACGGATTGCGAACGCCTGGAGCAATCCGTCCGCAACTCGTGACTTCAATTCCCGACCAGACTTGACGTAATGTATTTAAGATGCTATATATAGTTCCGGACGCTGCGGCTATTAGATGCTTGTTATGCTGAGATGGATGGATATCCAATACACCTCTCACATGGATGGGTTCTTTAGCGGCCACGCCGCGCCGTAGCGTCCACCTTGCCTCACGAAAGTGAGGCATTTTGTATGGTGACTTATGTAATCCCGAAGATGCAAGCGAGTTCGTGGATTTACCCCTAATGAAACTTCTTCCCCGAAGCGAGCATCTCGAGGATTGCTTTCATTCTCTTTTGCCTGGTTTCTGGTTTTTTCGCCGTGTGCAGTCTCCAGGTAATTGCGTATACGTTTGCCTTGTTCAGCGTCGTGAAAAATTTGAAGGCGGACTTATTCTTCTTCAGTTCTTTGAGGAAATCTGCAGGGACTTCCATATTCGAGGGCGAAGCGTATGCGGCGTGCCATCGACCGTCCTTCTTCGCCGTCTCTACCTGGGCCATACCGGCAGACTTCATCTTCTTTCCCTTTATAAGCCGCTCTATGTGCGCAGTATTGATCTTGGACCAGATGCTCCTTGGCCCGCGGGGAGTGAATTTCTGTAGATACGATGCGGCGTCGTATTTTTTGACTTGGCTGTCGATCCAGCCATACGCGAGCGCCACGTCCAGAGCCTCTGCATACGTAACCGTCTTCTCGCCAGAAGCTTTCTTGTAGAACCGTATCCATAGCCCGCTTACGGAGTGGTTCTTACCCATCCACGCCGCAAACTCCTTCTGGCTCTTGAACGCCACTATGGGCAGCTCTTTCTTCTCGGCTTTTGGCATTTGAATGTATTAAAAAGTAAGCTCTAGCTTTTCTTCCGGCTTTTTGGTCTTATCCACGAGTCGTATCCAGGTAGGCTTTACCAAGAAATACCGCTGGGTTTCTTTTGTCAGGAATATGCGGGCGTTCTCATTCTTACCGGCCAGTATCTGCCCGTGCTCCAGGGCCTCTTCCCCAGAGAGTTCTGTGGCTACACCTTCGTATTGAATGGTGCCCAGCTCATCGCTCCAGCCGATGACGAATGATACGTTCTTGTTCTTCTCTAGGTTCCGGTATTTCCTACTCGCGTTCGACGTCCCGAAGATGAGATCGAGATTCTCTTTCTCCGCAAAGGCGATGCAGGCTGCTTCGGGCCTGTTGTTCTCTCCATCGACCGTCGAGATCACGGTCAGTTTGTGCTGCCGCATGAAGTCGAGGATGCGGCTGCGTGCCTCGTCGGTAATCATGCGGTAAGTGTATCAAATGCGGCCGGGACGAAACGTGCGCACATACTCGTGGTACTCGCCGTAATCGGCGACCAGCTCCTCGCCCTTCTTTATCTTGCGCGCAGTGACGAAAACCTCTCCCTTATCGCGGGCTACCATGTTTGGCTTGTCGGAATGGTTCAAGAAGTACGACTTATCTATCGCGTCGATACCGTAGTCGGGCACGAAGTAGACGCCGTCTTGGAGCGCGCAGAAGTCGCGCACCAGCTGCTTGGCCTCGGCAGGCGCCGAGCTCGCATCCAATTCCTTCTCCGCTATTTCAAGCACATCGCCATGCGGGTCGCAGTTCTTAAAAGGGTTCACGCCTTTCGGGATGTCGCGTATCGCGACTACCCCTACCCCGTGCTTGGTCACGGTGAGTCGGCACCACACCTCGCTTAGCGACTGCAAAAACTGCTTCTTATTCATGCGTCAGATAGCTCACGCCGAGATATATCCAGTACCCGACCATGACGCCAAGCGCATTCAGTATCACATCGTCGATGTCGAAGATGCCGACCTGAAAGAGTACCTGCATGATTTCAATCAAAAGACCGGAAATGACTGCGGCGAGTAGCGCGCCCTTCCACGTGATGCGGCTGTAGAGGAGCGGGAGCAAGAGACCGATCGGCACGAGAAGGGCGATATTCGCACCGAGGTTAATGCCCGCGATGATCCAGCCCTTGTACCCGAGCAGGTACGGGAGAATTGTTTTGAACGGTATGAAATTTCCACGCTCGGTATGCTCGATGCCACCGAAATTGAGCATGAGGTGTCCGAGGTAGATGGTCGGGATGTGCTTAAACACCATCACGTCTACGAGAAACGCGATGTATGCGACGAACATGCCCCAGAGCACTACCCTCTTCGGTGTGATAGCGCTAGCAGCTGCCATTATTACTTTGCAGACACTACGGAGAGGATATTCCCCGCCGGGTCTTTGAACCACGCGATGTCGGGACCATATCCCGCGGCCTTGCCGCGGTAGATACCCTTCTCATCCGCCTTCATAGGGCCCGAGTCGTAGTTCTCGAGCGTGACGCCCGCGGCCTTGAGCTCATCGACTGCTGCGTCGATATCTTCTACTTCAAAATTGAGTACGGTGAAGGTCGCTGGCACGTGATTCGGCTTCCCGTAGATAAATACTGCTGCACCGGGGAGCTGAAGCTCGAGTCCTTCTTTGGATTCCTTGAGCGAAACCCCGAGCGTACTGCCATAAAACTCTTTTGCCTTTTCAATATCGTCTATCGAGTATCCGCTGAATGCGTGTTTGTAGGTGAGTTTTTCCATAGCCCTATTTTACGTCATAGGAGGCATAAGTATATCGTTTACGACTCACGCGTACACAAATGTGAATGCGCCCTATGGTGGTGGGGCGCATTTCTCTTCTCCTTTCTTGGTGAGGATAAAGACCTTGGGACGGGTGGGGTGTTGCTGCAGCCACCCCTGCTGAATGAGCGCTCTCGCGCAGATGCGAGTGAGGCGGTAGCTGAATACCCATCGGTAGTCGAGCCATTCATAGCCCCGGTACAGCTGCTCAATCACGGGGCGTCGGCCTTCCCAGTTGAGGTGTGCCGTGTCCCAGCACTCGTGATCCGGCACGAATTTACTCAGTGCTTCGCGCACGCTTCGCACGACCTTGCCCATGACAACCTCCTAACGTATGGGAAAGCAGACCGCACTCTACTCCAAAACCCGTCTGGACGAAAGCCGGCTCAATTCCCCCACCCCTTCTTCCACAGGTAGTACACGACGAACATCACGGCGAGGAAGACAAAAGAGAGGATGATTTCCACCGTGCCGCTGCCCGCGAAGTAGTGCGAAGCCGCGGCGCCCAAGCAGTCGATGGTGTAGCCCGCGAATGCCCACTCCTTGATGGTGCGCCAGCGAGTCTGGATGATGGCGACGGAAGCGAGGATCTTGGCCACACCCGTGATGATCATGACGTAGAGCGGGTACCCGAGCCCGATGATGATGGCCGCGCCCGTGGCGTTCTCAGCGACGCCCGCGATGCCGTCCCCGAGGAGCCAGAGACAGAACAGCGACGTAGCGACCCAGTAAATGATGCGTTTAGTGCGAGGGTTCATACTCCGGATTATACCGCGGGTTATGCACCTCGCGGATTATCCTGGTTTGCTACCCTGCTGGTATGGATACGCGATTCATCGGGGGCGAGACGGTGGCAGAGAGCACTATGCGGTTTGTCTTCGAGAAGCCAGAGGGGTTCGCCTACGCCGCCGGGCAGAGCATCGACCTCACGCTCGTATCCCCGCGCGAGACCGACGGCTTGGGCAATATGCGGCCGTTCACGCTCTCGAGCTCGCCGGATGATGAACACCTGGCCATCACCACACGTATGCGCGATACGGCGTTCAAGCGCACGCTCGGCGCGATGACGCCGGGCACCGCGATGAAAGTAGACGGACCGTTCGGGGAACTTACGCTGCCTGAAAACGCTGACCGTGACGTCGTATTTCTCGCGGGCGGCATCGGCATCACGCCGTTCTATGCGATGAGCCGCCACGCAGCGACGCACGCGCTTCCCCACCGCATCGCACTCTTCTACACCAATCGCACGCCCGAGGGCGCGGCGTTCCTGACCGAGCTCGCAGAACTTTCGAATCCGAACTTCTCATTCATACCGACGATGACCAGCATGGATGCAGCGTGGAGCGGTGAACGCGGTCGTATCGATGCTGCGCTTCTTGCTCGCCATCTACCCGAACCCACCAATCCGCTCTATTACATCGCGGGCCCGATGAGCATGGTCTCTGCGCTGCGCGGGGTACTAAACGGAAACGGCGTCAAAGACGCCGATATCCGCACCGAAGAATTCACCGGCTATTAGAGTTCCGGCTTGATGGCACTGAACCAGAGCGCGTACCCGGCAGACGACGGGTGGAGGCCGTCGTGGAGATAGATATCGGGCTGGTCCTGTATCAATTTAGCTCCTGGATCACTAGCCAGATTCACATATGTCATACCGGCTGCCGTAACTGTCGCGGCGAATGCGGCGTGGTACTGATTATTGAGGTACGTGTAGTACGGGCGGATGGGCCACGGGAACAGCGTCGCTCCTCCCACATTCCCGGCAGATATGACGACCACCTTGTCTGCCCCGGGGAGCGTCTTCAGTATCTGCCCGAGAAGCGCTGCCGCTACGGAAGCATTATGGAACGCGATGATGTCGTTCCCGCCTATTTGTATAAGGATGAGTCGGTAGTGCGCGAGCTTTGCTTCGGCCACCTGCGGGCGCAGGTCTTTCACTTCGGCACCCGAGACCGCGTAGTTCTCCACCGAGGTCGCGTGGAGGTAGTCGGAGGCGAGGCCTGCGAGCGATTCTTCCGGCGTAGCGGCGCCGACGCCGACCGCGGTGCTGTCACCAAGCACGAGAACCGGCACGGAGTGGTCCGCGCTTTGCTTCTCGTATGGCTCGGTAAGCGCTGCTCCCTTGCGCGCTGCCTGCACGCCGCTGTAGAAGCGGATTCCCGAATACGCGATGTAGATGAGTAGGAGCGCGAGGACTACCCAGAGGATTCTCATCCCTAGAGTGTACCCGACTCGGATTTACTTGTAGTGAATGGTCGTCGCGATGCTATCGACGAATGCTGCGGAGGTGGTGCCGACGAGGATGAACGAGGAGAAGGTCGGGTACACGAACACCGCCTGGTAGCTGGTCGGCGCCGTCGCGCTCGTGGTGTTGAACACGTAGACAGGACCGTACATGAGGCTGCTCGTCGTGCCGGTCGAGAGGTTCTTCTTCGTGAGGGTCATCATGATGTCTTCTCCCTGGACGCCGCCCGCGGAGTAGATCGAGGTCGAGGTCGGGTTGGTGCACGTGATGCTCTCGACAGAGTCATCGGAACCGCAGAGCGAAGCGAGCTCCTTGTTCTTCCAGATGAGGTAGCTTGCTGCGGGTGCTGCGTGCGGGTCGGTCTTGTAGTTCACCACGTCCACGAGCGAGATGAAGCCGGACTTTCCGTAGTTCTGGCCGACCGAGACCTGGCCTGCAGAGTACTCCTTCACCGCGTAGGCGCGCGGGTAATCGAAGGACACGTGGCCCGAGACGAACGTGGATACGTCGGTCGTGATAGGACCCGGCTTGGTCTTCTCGTAGTGGCTATAAAAGGCGTATGCGATGAGGAGGACGGCGATGAGCCCGAGGAGATACCAGCGATATTTTGTGATGTAGGACATGGCTCCCATACTCTCACGAGGTCTAAAAGAACACCAGCCGGATTCCCCCGGCTGGTGTTCCGCCCAACAAGACTCGGGTTAGATGTCCGAATCGTCAGAATTCTGGTTGCTGTTGTTCTGGTCCTGTCCGAGCGCCTTCATGAGGGCCTCGATGGTGCTCATCTGGGAATCGAGGTCGGGCTTTGCGCCGCCGGTCGAGCCGGAAACGCTGCCAGAACCACCTATGCTGCCGCCACCCGTCGAGAGGTGACCACAGAAGGTGCCGATGGCCACGCGGGTGCGCGGGCCGACGGCACCGTAGCCGGTCGACTGCCAGTCACCAGTGGTGACCACGCCCTGCGCTGCCTGGAAGCGCTGGACTGCTGCAGACGTCATCGGGCCGTAGTAGCCGGTCACGAGACCGCCCGGGTAATAGCTCGTGTGGTTCGCGAGGAACGACTGGAGCGAGCTCACGGCATCGCCCGTGACGCCCGGATGGAGCGCCATCACGATGTTCGGGCATACGACCGCAGCGGCAGGAACGTTAGGTGCGCCCGAGAGTGCTCCCATCGTGCTCGAAGTCGCCGCGAATGCGAACGCCGGAACGAGGGTCGCCACCGCTGCTGCGGAAGCTGCACCGAGTTTCAAGTAGTTGTTCGTCATACGTAGAGAGATTAAGAGCCGCTGAGGCTAAGCATCTTGCGGAGTGCGTTCACGTCATCGATCGCATCCTGAAGATTGTTCTTGGCACTCGAGACCTGATTTGCGCCGTCCGAGAGCGCCTGCTTGTTCGCCGTGCGCTTGGTGTTGTCACCGTTATCCGGCAAAAGGCCCTGCACGAAGTTCACCGCGTTGGTCGCATTGCTCTGTGCTGATGCGATCGATGCGTTGAGCTTATCGATGAGTGCCTGGCAGCTGGTCGAATCCGACTGCGCGGTGCAGGCCGTCTGGAGTTCCTGGCTTACGACCGCGAGGTCGCTTGCGATGCCCTGGGCGCGGTCAGCACCCGCGACCGTCCAGGTCTGCGGCAAGAGAAGGCCGTACACGCGCACGCTGTTGAAGATGGTGCGGTAGTCGGCCTTCGCGGTCGCGAGGTCGGTGTCGGCATCGAGCTTCGTCTTAATGGTGTTGAGCGCGTCCTCTCCGTTGTTGAGGTTCGTGGTCAGCGTGTCCTTGGTCGAACTGGAGACCTTGTCCATCTGCGCGACACGCTCTATGGCTGCATCGAGGTCAGTGAGGCGGCTCTTGATGCGGCAATTACCGCGCGTGATGATGCCCTGCACAGTAGTCTTGGTGCCGCTTGCGTCACACGAGCTGGTCGGCGTAAGCGGAGACACCGGCGCTGGCGTCTGGCTCGCCGCAGCAGCGAGGCTCGGGAGGATGAACGCCGCAGCAGCGAGGCACGTGGCTGCGGCAGTGATAATGCGGGAGTGCGTCATAAGGTGGGTTACGGAAGTAGCAGTAAAGAAGGCTTGGTAAGTACGAGCATCTTTATAGTACCCCTTGCCAAGAGCTCCCTCGCGTGGGGGTGTGGATGGCGGGTATTCTTCATCTTCTCTCCATCGGGGTGAATGCTATG
>Ga0070679_100001355_pt1 | contig 21614 bp, 18 predicted proteins | sample KBSC63BmetaG_FD_65652 | JGI IMG/M metagenome (GOLD analysis project Ga0070679, IMG submission 65652) | Corn rhizosphere microbial communities from Kellogg Biological Station, Michigan, USA - KBS C6-3B metaG | ecosystem: Host-associated > Plants > Roots > Rhizosphere | place: USA: Michigan... | reverse complement strand
GGCGCGCGCCCGCGCGGCGGGGCAGGAAACCGCCGACGCGGCGTTCGGGGCGGCGCTGGCGCTGGCCGCCCTGCACCGCCCCGCCGAGGCGAAGGCGGCGCTGACCGACTTCGTGACCCGGTGGCCCGATCACTTCGCCGTCCCGCGCGCCCGCGCGTTGCTTCGAACGCTGGCCCCCTGACGTTTGCCCGCGCCGACATCGATTACAATCGGGGGGGACCACCTTTGCCGAACCGCGCGCGCCGTCATGTCTGGTCACATCGTGGCGCCCTGGTCGCCGGGGCGACGCTGCTGGTGATCGGGGCGGCCGGTGGCGCGGCCCCGGACGCCGCCAAATCGTCGCCCGTGCTCGCCGATCCAGGCGGGCTACTGACGACGCAGCAGCGGGCCGCGCTGGTGCGGTCGCTGCGGGCGAAGGCCGTGGAATCCGGGAGCCCGCTATCCATCTTGCTGGTCCCCCGCCTGGCCCACCATGAAACGATCGCCGAGCTGGCCGGGCGCACCTTCAGCGCCGATGGCCTGGACGCGCCCGGCCCGCCCCGGGTGCTGCTGGCGGTGTCCGCGCGTGACCGGCAGGCCGCCATCGAGACGGGGCAAGGCGTGGCCGGCATCGTTCCGGAGATCGACGCCCAGCGCATCGTCGCGCGCCTGCAGTCGGACCTGGCGCGGCAGCACCTGGTGGCGGGGCTGGATCAGGCCGTCGCCGCCATCGCCGCTTCCGCACGCGCCACCGCCGAGCGCCGGCGCCCGGCGCCGCCCGAGCCGGCGTCTCCAGACGTGACGGTCCCGGCCCCCGAAAGGAAAGCGGTCGCGCCGAAACCCGACGCCCCTCCGGCGCCGGGGACGACCGCCACCGGACACTCGCTGATGCCGGCCGCCTACGCCGTGGCCGCCATCGTCGTCCTGGGGCTGGCGCTAAGGCGGCGACGGCGCAACGGGGAGGAGCGCGTGGGCCAGATTCAACGCCCGGCGCCGAAGCCGAAACAGGGCCGCGACGTCAAATCCATTGGCGATCGGCCGATGTCCTGATAGCTTGCCGCGGCCCTCCACGGGCGCGGCCGGGCGTGGGTTTTTTCCGTACGCGGTTGCTCCTGTCCCGCCCGCCCCTCAGGCTTCAGACGCTCTCATCTCTGTCCCGGCGCGGGAAGGCATGTCCGCCCCGCTCTTTCACCCTGCGAGGTCTCATGTCGCTGTCCAGCACCGCCGTCGCCGGCATCTCCCCCGATTCAGAAACGCCGGAGGACGCGGAGCTCAGGACGCCGCCGGATCCGCGCGAGCTGCCGATCGAGTGGTTCGCCATGATCCCCTTCTGGGGCGCGCAGCTGACGGCGGTGATCGGCATCATCATCAGCGGATGGTCGTGGAAGGGGCTGGGCCTGGCGCTGGGCATCTACGCGATCCGGATGTTCGGACTGACCGCGGGCTACCACCGGTACTTCTCACACCGGTCGTACAGGACGAGCCGCGTCTTCCAGTTCCTGCTGGCGCTGCTGGGCACCACCGCCACGCAGAAGGGGGTGCTGTGGTGGGCGGCCCATCACCGGGCTCACCACAAGTACTCGGACACGCCGCGCGACATTCATTCGGTGCGACAGCACGGCTTCTGGTGGGCGCACGTGAAGTGGATCCTGGTCAAGAAGTACGTCGCGACCGACTTCGATCGGATCAAGGACTTCGCGAAGTACCCCGAGCTGCGCCTGCTGAACACGTTCAACCTGGTGCCGCCGGTGCTGCTGGCCGTGGTGCTCTTCGTGACCGGCGGCTGGTGGGCCTTGCTGTGGGGCTTCTTCGTCTCGAACACGCTGCTGTGGCACGGCACGTTCTGCGTGAACTCGCTGGCGCACGCGTTCGGGAGGCGCCGCTACCAGACCGAGGACGACAGCCGCAACAGCTTCCTGATCGCGATCTTCACCCTGGGTGAAGGCTGGCACAACAACCACCACCACTACCAGCGCTCGGAGCGCCAGGGCTTCTACTGGTGGGAGCTGGACATCACGCACATGGTCCTGCGCGTCTTCTCGCTCTTCGGCCTGGTCCGCGACCTGCACGAGCCGCCCCGGCAAATCCGCGACGCGCGGTAGGCGCAGGGTCACGGGGCCTGGGGTTCGACCGGGCCTCGACCGCGCACGAACAAGATCGGGTTCTGAGGCACGTTCCTGCCGGGCCTTTTGGGCCCGGCGGGATCGTCACACGACGACTAGTGCGCGGCGGGCGCGGCGGGCGGCGTGGCGGGCTTGGCGCCGGGGGCCTGCAGCTTCATGTTCGGCGGGGTCATCTTCGCGCCGGGGGGCAGGGTGGGATGCGCGCCGGGGGTCCCGGGGGCGGCGGCACCGGACATACCGGGGGCGGCCGGAGGAGTGGCCGGCGCGGCGGGATGCGTGACCTCGAGCAGCTCGATGTCGAAGATCAGCGTCGCGCCGCCCGGGATGCTGGGGGGACGGCCCTGGTCACCGTAGGCAAGCTCCGAGGGGCAGGTCAGCTGGGCCTTGCCGCCGATCTTCATCTTCTGCAGCCCCTCGGTCCAGCACTTGACCACGCCGCGCAGCGGGAACGACGCGGGCTGGTTACGCTTGTACGAGCTGTCGAACACGGTGCCGTCGGAGAGACGCCCCTCGTAGTTCACCTTCACCGTGTCGGTCTCGGCCGGGCTCTCGCCGGTGCCGGGACGCAGCGTCTTGACGACCATGCCCGAGGCCAGGCGCTCGGCGCCGGCTTCCTTGGCGGCCTTCTCGACCGTGTCCTTGCCCTTCTGCTTCTCGGTGGCGGACTTCACATCCTGGCGCTTGCGCGCCATCTCGAAGATCTTCGGGCGAATGGTGTCGAGCTCGACCTTGGGCTTCTGCTTCGTCACGCCGTCGCTCAGGCCGGCCTTCACGAACTCCAGCTCGGTAGGAGACATGGCAAACACGTCGACGTTCTTCGCGATGTCCAGGCCCAGCGCGTAGAAGACCTTCTCGTCGTCGGTCTTCGGAGCCGCGACGGCGCCGCCCCCGCTGCCCCCGCCCATCCGGCCACACGCCGTGAAGAGGGAGCCCATCGCCACAACCATCAGGAACCGGGTCACGTGAAGTTTGGTGTGCATGGGCCGGGTGGCTAACACGTTCCGGCCCCGCTTTCTATAGGCCTGCCCTGAAACGTCACCGGTAACAGCAGGCCCTTTCGCCGGCTTTTGGCGGTTCCGCCAGCGATGCTATCCTCCGTCGATGCTGGAGATCTACGGGTATTTGAAAGATCCATTCGCCTGGCGGGTACGCTTCGCCGCCGAGGAGAAAGGGATCCCGTACGCGTGGCTGCCCGGTGACGTGTCCTATCCCGACCCGCGCGCCATGAAGAACAACCCGACCACGCGGTCGCCGCTGGCGATCCATGACGGCTTCGTGCTGACGGACGCTTTCACGATCCAGCTGTACGTCGACGAGGCGTTTCCGGGGCGCCGCCTGATGCCCGAGACGCCGCGCGGCCGCGCCGACACCCGCATGTTCGTGACCTCGCTCGACGCGCTGGCGGCCGTGCTGCAGGCCGAGGGGGGGCCGGCGACGTTCAACCGGCGCGCCGTGAAGCGCATGGAAGAGGTGTTCGCCGACGTCGATCGCCGGCTGAAGACGTCGAACGCGCCCTGGCTGGACGGTGACCGCCCCGGCCACTGTGACATCTCGTTCCTTCCGCTGCTGTCCGCCCTGGAGTCCGTGGAGACCAGCTTCCCCATCACGCTGGAGGCCCTGACGGCCTACTGGCAGCGGGCCACGATGTACGAACCGTTCCAGAAGACGAATCATCGCGTCGCGCCCATGGAAGGACGACGCTGAGCGAACGCCACGACGACGGCCCGTCGCTGTCTCGCGCGCGGCGGATCGAGGAAGCGTCGCTGCGCGCCTGGCCCGCCTTCACCGACTCGGACTTCGACGGCTGGCGGCTTCGCTTCGCCGACGGATACACGCGTCGCGCGAACTCGATCACGCCGATCGGCCCGTCCCGGCTCGAACTGGACGACAAGATCGCCACGTGCGAGCGCCTGTACAGCGCGCGTGGGTTGCCACCGATCTTCCGGCTGACGCCGCTCGCGCCGCCTGAACTGGATGACCGTCTGGCCGCGCGCGGTTACGGCCTGGGCGATCGGGTCGAGGTGCGGGCCCGCCCGCTGGCCGACATCCCCGCGGCCCCGCCCCGCCCTCCCCGGGCGAAGGCCGTTCGCGTGGCGGCGATCGGCCTCGGGCGCTGGCTGGATGTCTTCACGGCGCTGAGCGGCGCCGCCGAGACCACGCGCGCCGCCCACCGGCGCGTGCTGGCGTCCGTCCCCGGTGTGCGGCGCTTGCTGGTGCTGGAGGCCGACGAGCGGCCAGTGGCCTGCGGCATGGGCGTCTGCGACGGCGGGCTGCTGGGCCTGTTCGACCTGGTCACCGCCGCCGACAGCCGGGGACGCGGCTTCGGCGGCGAGATCCTGCGCCGCGCGCTGCGCTGGGGCCAGCGCGCGGGCGCCCAGGAGGCCTATCTGCAGGTGCTGGACCGCAACGCCGTGGCCCTACGTCTGTACGAGCGTGCCGGCTTCACGACCGTTTACAGCTACCACTACCGCGAGCCGAGCTGAAACGGGCGCACCCTCGCCGCCCGCCCCGCCGCTCATAGCCCGGCGTGGACCGGCTCCGGCGTCACTTCCGGCCACGCATATGGACCTTCCCAGTACGCTTGCCACGCCGTCCGCGGCCCATGCGGCTTCACCGCGAACGCGGACGGCTTCGCGCCGGCGGCGCGAAGATCGAGGATGCCGTAGGGCCCGATCCGCGCGTAGGGATGCTGCGCGGCCAGCGCGTCGGTGATGGACCTTTCGCGCGGCGACAGCTGTCCTGGCGCGAACACGAACAGCGCGCGCCGCCGCTCCGCCTCGGGCAGCGCGGCGACCATGCTCGCCGAGGCCGGAACCAGATCGCGATCCAGATAGAAGCCGATCTCCATGCGGAAACCGAACGAGGGGTGCAGGTACAGGCGATCGCCCAGGCGTGATCGCTCCCGCAGCTGACGCGCCATCACGGCCCGGGGAAGGTTCGGGTCCATCGTGCGCCAGTTGGGGATGCCGCCGTGGGCGCGGCTCTCGCGTAGCCCCCGCCAGGCCGTGGGCAGCGTGCCCAGCGCCACCGCCAGAGCGAGCGCGATCGCGGCGGCGCGGCCGGTGGTAGAGCCCCGGCGCGCCTCCACGAACGCCGCCAGCGACGCCACCGTCTCGACGCAGCCGAGGACCATGGCGGGACTGAAGTAGACCAGCCGATACGCGTGCGTCACCACTTCGATCCGGAAGACCGCCAGGTGCAGCGCCATCACCGTCACCAGCGAAACCAGCGCCAGCGCGCGCACACCGCCCGCGCCGCGGGCCAGCCGAACCATCGCCAGCACGAAGCCAACCGCACAGGCCGTCAGCAGCGGATAGCCGAACAGATCACGGCCGTAGATCGCCATCACGGACAGAAACGAACCGAGCGGCATCGCCGCGGCGCGCGTGTGATAGGCGCCGAAGAGATCGCTCCACTGATGGGCCGAGCTGACGGCCAGGGCGTGAACGCCCACCGGGATCGACATTGCCACCACCAGGCACGGCACGAAAAGCAGGAACTTCCCCCGTCGCCGCCACGCGATCACCGCGACGTGCAGTCCCCAGGGGGCGGCGAACAGGAAGGGATCCCAGTCGAAGCAGCCCGCGACCGACAGGGCGGCCAGCGACACCACGCCGTCGGTCCAGCGCCCCCGCTCGAGCCAGCGGTCGTAGGCGAGCAGCGACAGCAACACCAGCGCCAGTCCCGGATAGCCAGGATCGATGTGGTCCGCGTACCAGACGTTGAACGGCACCAGGGCGAACAGCGGCACCGCGAACGCCGCCAGCGTCGAGCCGTACAGCCGGCGAATCAGGAACGCCAGCGCCAGCAACACCGCCGCGCAGGCGAGCAGTCCCGCGAGCCTGACGCTGCTCTCGTGGTCACCCAGCACCGCGAACGTGATCGTCACCAGCTGGTGCGTCAGGATCGGGTGGTGAAGGTAATACGTCCCTGGCGCGGGCGGCGTGTCGCCGGGGACGTTGCCAGGCAAGATCGCGCCGTGCCGCAGGGTGTGGCGCGCGCGCGTGGAGAACTCGCCGGCGTGATAGCCGTAATGCCCGTACGTGAACGGCCCCCCGAAGCCGTAGAGGGCGCCGCCCAGGAAGAGCAAGACGCCCACCAGCACGCCCCCCCTGACCAGCGCCGCGCGGGCCCCCATGGGGGATACGGAGCGTCGAAGCATGGCGAGCAGCCTGGTCATCCGGGGACGCCAGCCCCAATACCAGCCGCGCGGGCGCCGGGGAAGCGTCCCCCACCTACATCCGCCGCGGACCGGCCGCGGCAGGCCCCCGCAATCAGGGTCTAGGTCGTGGCGCCGCCGCCGTTGGCCAGCAGCGGGGACGACGTGTGCGACGGCTGAGCCTGGGGAACTCCCTCGGCCGGGGTCGGCGTGGGGCCGCGGTTTGCCACCAGCGACTCGATCAGGCGGGGCAGACCTTCGATGTTGGGCTTGATCACCGTGGGGACGCCGTACACTTCGTTGGTGCTGGCGCCCGTCACCACGACGGTGGGAATCTTGCGGTAGTAGGCGTTGCGGCGGAGAGCCTTCAGCAACTCGACGCCGCTCATCACGGGCATGAAGAGATCGATGATGATCGCGAGGGGCGTTTCTTCGGTCAGGCGCTGGATAGCTTCTCGGCCGTTCCCGGCTTCGATAGTGCCGAATCCGCGGTCATTCAGCAGGCGCGTGATCGCCCGCCTCACGCCCACTTCATCCTCGACGACGAGGACCTTGCGCATCGCTCCCTCCCTCACCGCTCGACGCACGACACGCCCCGCTTACCCGAGACGAGATCGACACCGACCGGCACTACGACGTTAGCAATGCGCGTTTCTCACGGCAATCGAAAACGATCGCTCGCCTCGAAAAAAGCAGCGCGCCCGCGCATGGAGGCGCGCGACGCGCGTCGCAATCCGGCTCGACGGTGAGGCACCCAGCGACGGCGCCTCCGGTTGCCATACAGGCGCGCACACGCCGACCACTTTCCGGCGCCGACGCCCGTGATGCTGGTCGAGACAGCCGCCGGTTCCAAAACACGACAGGTGCCAGCGTGAGCGTTTGGTGCGCGAATTTGCCGGAAAACACAGCGTCGGACGTCACGGTCGCGCCCCAGCCGTTACGCCGGGGCAGCGCCCGTTTCGGAAAGTCGCATCGAATTTTCGTTGCGTCGGTCAACCGAATTTATTGCAACGTTATTCCCGCCTGTCATTGCGCGGTCATTGGTTGCGCCTACCCGCGTTGAACGAGGTCGTTGCTGCTTGCCGGGACGCGCTGGCGCTGACTCCTCGCAGCGGCCTCGCGTCCCCGCGCTTTTACTTCTTGCAGCGGTCTTCGCCCAAGGTCACCCAGTCGGACCCGACCTTCATTTCGCCGCGCCAGGTAAACTCTCGTTCCCCATTCTTCGTGATCACCTCGCGGAAGGGGATCTTTCGCCCGCCCTGGCTCGCGTCGCCGGCCAGGGTCACCGAATCCCCGGTCCAGCCCGGCGTCGTCTCGCTGCTGGTGCCGCCCATGTTGTCCACGCCCAGCATCACGAATCCCTTGCTGCCGGGATCGTAGGTCATGTAGCCCCGCGCCTTCATCGGCGCCGGGTTGTTCTTCGCCTTCAGTTGCTGGTACTCGGCGGCCCACCAGAAGTTGTCGAGGTCACGCTTGAATTTCCAGGTCGACTTGTAGGCGTGCTCGGGCCCGCCGGGGCCGGCCGGGGCGCGCCCGTCGCAACGCCACGTGCCCTCCAGCACCTTCATCTGGTCCAGCTCCGCCGGCGGCTTTGGCGCGACGGGCGCCGCCGCCACGGGCGCCGCCGCCACGGGCGCCGCAGCCGCCGTCGCCGGCGCGGGCGCGGGCGCCGCCACGGCCGGCTTCGTCACGGGCGCAGCCGTCGCCGCCGGGTGGGGAGCGGGCGCGGCGATCGCAGGCGCCGCGGGCTGGGCGACCGGCCTGGTGGCGGGCGTGGGCGGCGCCACCGGCGCGGCGGGGGCCGCCGGGGCCACGGGCCGCGGCATTTGCGCGAACGCCAGGGCGGGCGCTCCGGCGATCAGCCAGACCGCCAGGAGGGACTTCACAGTGGCTTTCTTCATCGATCGGCTCCTGTCGCGAGGGGGAGAAAAGGGGGTCCCACAATAACCCCACTCCCCGGGGCCGTCGCGCAAATCACGCCGGAATTCCGCGCGATGAGGCTTACACCCGCAGCTCCAGCGCCCGACCAGCCTCCAGGCTTTGCCCGTCGCGTCCAATGGTCAGCACCGCCGCGATCTTTCCGTTCTCATGGAACTGCACCCGGCAGTCCCGTCCCTCGATGCTGCCGTCGATGGTCAGGTCCGTCACGCTGTCGCTGTGGCCCACATAGGACAGCGTGACGTCGTAGTGAACGCTCCAGAAGAAAGGTACGTCCACGAACCGGCGCTGCATCCCCAGCATGTTCGCCGCCGCCACGGCCGCCATCTGCTGCGCGACGGCCCAGTGCTCGACCCGGATGCGCTTTCCCGAGCGTGGATCCGGGTAGCGGGCCACGTCGCCCGCCGCGAACACGCCGCGCGCGCTGGTCTCGAGCTGTTCGTCGACGACGATCCCGTTGTCGACGGTCAGGCCTGCGGCTGCGGCCAGCGCCGTGGACGGCCTCACGCCGATCGCCACCAGCACCAGATCGGCCGGCACGCGCTGGCCGCTGGCGGTGACCACGGCGTCACTCTCGATGCGCGCCACCGACTCCTGCAGATGGAACGTCACACCGTGCTCCTCGTGCAGGCGGCGCAGAAACGCCGCCACCTGCGGGCCCACCACGCGCGCCAGCGGCGCCGTATCGGGACTGATCACCGCCACGTCCAGCCCCCGCGCACGCAGCGCCGCCGCCGCCTCGAGGCCGATGAAGCCGCTGCCGACCAGAGCCACCCGCTTGACCTTCCCGGTCGTCGCCGCGGCGATCAAGCGACGACAGTCCTCCAACGTGCGCAACATGTGGACGTGTGGCGCGTCGGCGCCCGGCACCGGCAGCGACACCGGTTCTGCGCCGGTCGCCAGCAGCAAGCGATCGAAGCCCACCCGCCGACCGTCGGCCAGCACCACCTGACGGCCGGGCAGATCCAGGCGCGACACCTCCGTCCCCGTCTCGAGCTGGATCCCCTTCTCGTCGTAGTACGCGCGCGGGCGTAGCGGGATCCACTCCTCGGGCGCGTTCCCGGCCAGAAAATCCTTCGACAGATTGGGTCGATCGTAAGGCACCGACGGATCGCGGCCCAGCAGATGGATGGCGCCCCGGAACCCGCTCTCGCGCAGCGTCTCGGCGGCGTAGTGGCCGGCGGCCCCGGCGCCCACGATGACGATGTTCGTCGACGTGTCCCCCACCGCCGGCTGGGGCGGGGGCGAGAGGCGCGCGCCCACGCGCAGGCGAAGGCCGGTCTTTTCGACGTGGAAGCAGGCGATGGGATTGAACGCCGGCGCGCCCCGCACGGCGCCGGTCTTGAGCTCGAAGCAGGCGTGGTGCCACGGGCAGCGCACGGTGCCGCCAACCACCAGGCCCTGCGCCAGCGGCCCGCCGTAGTGGCTGCAGTTGGCCGCCACGGCGAAGACTTCACCCTCGGCGCGGACCAGCATCACCGCTTCGCCGTGTGCGTGACCCAGCAACGGCACTCCCGCCACGACCGCGGTCTCATCGACACCCTGCTCCAGATCGGGACCAGTCAAGGACGATGGTTCGCTCATGCGGGCAGGTTATCAGCTAACGACTGGGCCGATTACTTCAAACCCCACAGCGGCATCGGCCCCAGGGGGCGGTTCTCGATCTCGACCGGCGGCGCGGGCGGCTGCGCCGCGACGTGACCGCGCTCGATCGAGACGTCGGCCAGCGGGTGCTCGCCCAGCGCGGACGCTTGCAGCGCGACGATCGACTCGGCGGGAACGCGGAACGGCGGCGCGTCGGCGGCGGGAAAGACCACCCACGTCCCACCGATGGCGCCCGCGCTGGACGCCAGCTCGACCGGCGACACGCGGGGCCGCAGCTCCCAGCCCAGAGGAACCAGCAGCCCGGGCCCCGGCGCGTGCAGCAGCTGTCCGAACGGTAATCCCGACAACGCGTCCGGCGCGATCACCAGCACGCCCCGATCCAGGACGGCGACGCGATAGTTCCTCAGGGCCGAGGCGGGGAGCGCGTAGCAGAGCGCCCGCAGCCAGGCCACCTGCTGCCACGGGATCAGCGCCGCGGTGGCGCGCCAGGCCGCGACGGGCGCGGGCTCGATGCGCAGGGGCAACGCCAGCGCGTCGGTGGCGACCGGGCGAAACGTCCCCCCGCTGCTGCCGTCGGACGCCGCCTGCAACGAGGTCCCCTGCCCGCCCAGGCGCACCAGATCCCCGATGGGCAAGAACACGGGCGCCGGCTCGATGACGGTCACGCCGCGGGGCGCGGGCGAGAACAGAAACAGCCGATCGGGTGGCAGAGCCTGGCGGCACGCGCCCAGATGGATGGGATGGCGGTAGCCGCTGGCGACGGCGACGTTGTCGGCGACCGGCGAGAACAGCGTCAGGCCGGGCGTGCTGGACAGCAGCGCCAGCAGCCGCGCCGGCATCTCGGACAGCTTCATCAGCCAGAACGGTGGATCGCGATGAAAGGCGCTGTCGGCGCGGGCCTCGCACAGCGCGACCGCGATGCGGAACCCGGCATGCCTGCGCTGCGCCCGGTGAAGGTAGTCGATCACCATGGGGCCCAGCCCGCGGCGCACGGTCAGGTAGAACGAATCACGTGCCCCCTGCCCGTCCTCGGCGCCCCGCTGCAGCTCCAGCTGCAGCAGCAACGTGTCGAAGGGCAGCTCGCGGTCGACCGCGTACGCCCAGGTGCGATCAGCGCCGTACAGGATGAAGTCGACGTCGTCCCCGGCGGGGTCCAGCGTGGCCGCGTCGTAACCCAGCGGCGCCTGCGCGTCGCGCACCTGCACGAAGTGTTTGCCCGCGCCGGTGAAGCACTGCCCGCCCGCCAGGCGCGCCGCCCGCACGATCGGCTCGACCAGCGACGACGACACGATGGAGAACTTGGCCAGCGCATCACGCGGCCCCCCCGGCGTGCGCGCCTGCAGCAGGCGCAACCCCGGCTGAACGTCGTCCAGCGCCTGCTCGCCGGACCACAGCCGCAGGAACGTCACCAGGCGATCCAGCGTCGAGAACCGCACAACCATCTGGCGGCCCATGACGGCGCCGCGGCTGTCGGCGGACAGACCAGGCACCGTGAACCGCGCCTGGCCCACGCCCACGCGTTCGAGCATTCCCGGGATGATAGCAAGGTTAGTGTTACGCTGACTGCAATGACGTCGTCCGACGACGACAGCGCGTTCCCCGTCGAAGAGCTGCGGGCGGCCGCTGCGAACGGCCACCTGCCCGCGCTGGTCGAACGCCTGGCCCGCCTCCGGGACTTCGTCCGCCTGCTGTCGCTGTTCGAGCGCGTGCACGAGGTGGCCGTGCCTCTGGGCATGCTGACCGAAACGGTGAAGCGCGCGAGCGAGGCGCTGCGCCGTCCGCTTCCGGGCCGGCGGGAACCCCGGCAGGAGGAGGAGGACAAGCGCGCGGTACGCATCAGCGCCGGCGAGGCGTTGCTGGCGCGCGCCGTGAGGCCCCCTCTGACGGAGGTCGACCGCGCGGCCCTGGTCGCGGCGGCGGCCATCCTGGCCGACGGGGGCGACTTCCATCGCGCGGCCACCACGTTCGAGCTGGCAGACGATCATGCCGCCGCCGCCGATGCGTGGGGGCGACTGGGCGACCTGGACGCGATGGAGTCCAGCCTGGCGCGCGAAGAGGAGCGCCACCGCCGCGCGCGCGCCGCGGTGGGCGCCTTGCGCGACGCGCAGGCGCTGCTGGCCGCCGGCGAGCGCGCCGCGGCGCTGAACCTGGCCCGCCAGATCCCCGAAGGCAGCGGCGAGGCGCGCGAGGCGCGACGGATCGTTCTGGACCTGGAGGGGCGCCTGGTCCGCGGGCGCAGCGTCTCGGTGCGGCTGGGTGGCCACACGGTACGGCTCGCGGCAACGCCGGTGGTGCTGGGGCGCGATCCGGCCGCCGAGCTCCCGCTGCGGGATCCCGGCGTCTCGCGCCGGCACGCCACGCTGTCGCTGGACGTGAACGGCGGTTACACGCTGGCGGACAACCAGTCGCGCCTGGGAACGTTCCTGGCGGGCGCGCGCCTGGCCGGCCCGTGCGCGCTGAGCGGCGAAACGGACATTCAACTGGGGCCAAGCTGCCGCCTGTCACTGGCTCCGACGCCGCCCCAGGGGCTGCTGATCCGCGGCGCGAGCGGCCTCGACGCGGGCCTGCAGGCGTTGATCGGGCCAGGACGCGTCTCGCTCGGCAATCTGCTACCGCTGGCGGCCGGCGCCTGGATCGAGCTCGACGGGCGAACGGTCGCGCTGGTGCATCCGCCCGAGCTGATCGTGCGCATCGGCGGCAAGCTGGCGGCGGCGCGCGTCGAACTGATGCACGGCGATCGGCTGGAGCTTGGCCCACCCTCTTCGGCCGTGACGTTGGAGGTGCCGTGACCGCCCCTGGCTCCGACCATCTGGCCGAGGCGACGCATGCGGAGCAGGCGGGGGATCTGCCGGCCGCGGCGGCGCACCTGCGCGGTCATCTGGCACAGCACCCCGGCGACGCGTCGACGCGCCTGCACCTGGGTCGCCTGCTGTTCGCGCTGGACGAGACGAAGGCGGCCCGGGCCGTGCTGGCCCAGCTGGATGATGGCCACGACGGTGAGGTGGCCAGCCGGGCCAATCGCCTGCTGGCGCTGATGGACGAACGCGACGGCGCGCTGACGGCCGCCGAGATCCGCTGGGAGCGGATCCTGGCCACGGATATCGACGATCCGGAGGCGCAGCGACACCTGCGCGCGCTCCACCCGAGCGCCCCGCGCGGTCCGCGTGACCTGTCGCTCGGCACGCTGGTGGCCCCCGCGGGCGTGCGCACGTCACGCTTTCGCCTGCTGCGCGAGCTGGGGCGTGGCTCGACGGCCACGGTGTACCTGGTGCGGGACGAGCGCCTGGACCTGCCCCTGGCGTTGAAGGTGCTGCACCCGCATCTGGCCGGCGCCGCGCGCGAGGAGGCCCGCGGGCGGTTCTTCGCGGAGGCGCGCGTGGCGGCGCGCCTCCGTCACCCGGGCGTGGTCGCGATCTACGATCTCGACGAGCCGACGCGATCGCTGGTCATGGAGTACGTCGAGGGCGGTACCTTGCGCCAGCGCCTGCGCGAGAATGCCAGCCGGACGAGCGACCGCGAGGAGCTGATGGGCCTGGCCCGCTCGCTGCTGGGCGCGCTGGCCTACGTCCACGGCGCGGGCGTGGTGCATGGAGATCTGAAGCCGGGGAACCTCTTGCTGCGCGCGCCGGGCAACGTGGTGCTGGCCGACTTCGGAGGCGCCCGCCTGACCGGCGCCGCGGCGACCGGACAGGGCACGCCTCTTTACCTCGCGCCCGAGCAGTTTCGCGGCGCGCTGCCTTCTCCCGCGACCGATCTGTTCGCGGCGGGGGCGATCCTGTGGGAGCTGGCGGCCGGGCGACCGGCCCGCCAGCCTCACGACCTGCTCTCGAACCCTGACGCCATCGCGGCGCTTCCGGCGGACGCCCTGCCCGCCTCCGACCCGCTTCGTGCCGTCATCGACGCGCTGGTGGCGCCGCACCCCGCGCAACGGCCTGCCGGGGCAGCAGCGGCGCTATCGTCGCTCGGCCCGGCCGGCGCCTGAAACCGTCAGTTGCCCGTGGTCGAGTCGAGCTTCATGGCGATCTCGCTCTCGCGCGAGTACTCGTACTTGCCACAGGTGAGGTCCCGCGCGTCCCACTCACCATCTTCCAGGATCTCGGTCTGAACCGAGATCTCCGTCGACTCCGCTCGCAAGAGAATGCGCAGGTGCTCGCGGACCTCGTTCGACTCGCGTGACGCGCGCGCCGCGATCATCAGTCCCCGCGTCTCGTCGAACGTCTCCAGGCGCCACGACTCGTCCGCCGCCAACCGCTCGAGCCGGATCCAGCGGGCGCGCACGGGCGTCGCCGACGGCACCGAGAGCGGCTTGTACTCCCGCATCTCCACGTGCTCCTGCGAGAACGGCATCATGGCCGTCTGACAGCCCGCGCCGAACCAAAGCAGCAGCAGCACCACGCCAGAGCGCACCCCCTACCCATCGTCACCCCCACCCCATTCTTTAGACCCGCCAATAAACCCAAAACCGCTGAACTACAGCGGTTTCCCTATACGATCACCATCAGGTCGCGACCCGACCGCCAGAGCGCGCAACCGCGCGCGGGCTCGTCGGCTTACAGATCTGTGGGGGGGCCGGTGGGGGGGTGCTTCACCCCCCGCCTCTGATCACTGCGGCTCGTCGTCGTCTTCGACGGAGCCCGACAGCGACTCGCGGCGCGCCTTCGCCGCCGCTTCGGCCCGGCCCGAGCTGTCGCCCATGTTGAACTGCATGCCGAAGTTCACCTCGGCCGCCAACCCCGAGTTCGGAAGGCCGAAGTAGGCGTTCGCCTGAACGACGACCGAGAGCGCCTTCGAGGCCTCGTAGATGTACCCACCGCTGCCGACGATCAAGATGGGCCCGATGCGCACCGTGTCCTGGAAGGCGGACTTCATGGGCTGTTGCACCGTCACGATCTCGCGGATGCCTTCGCCGCCGCCGCCGCCGCCACCGAAGAAGAACCGCGACCGCGCCTGTCGCGTGTAGAACAACAACTTCAGCAGGATCGAGTGCGCGCCAGAGGCAGCCACCGTCGACGACACACCCGCCGGCCGCTTGATGTACTGATCGCGCCCCTCCAGAGCCAGGCCCACGTTGGGATTGAACTGGATGCCGATCACCGGGGCCACGTGCAACAGCCCCGCCCAACCGAGCCCCGCCACCGTCGGCTTCACGCCCTGCATGTCGTAGCTCTCCACCAGGGCCTCGGGCTTGCCGCTGAACGGCAGCACGGCGCCGGTACCGACGCCGAGGCCCACATAGAAGCGGCGATTGCCGTACTTACGGTCCTCGATGCTGATGTCCTCGGCCAGCGGGTCTTCCTCTTCGCGGCGCTTCTTGATCTTGCCGCCCCCCTTGGCCGCGATCAGCATCACGTTCGGGCTCTCGGCGCGGCCGTTCGACACCACCGGGTTGTCCGTGGCGTCGACCCCCTCGAAGTAGAACTGCAGCGACTTGCCGTCGACGCTCTTCCTGGGAACCACGGCCTGCCACCAGCCCTTGGAGGACTTCTCCATGGCGATGCTCTCGTAGTCCTCCATCTGGTAACCCTTGTAGAACAGGTTCACGTTCGCGATGCCGAGGTTGTCGGCCGCCGCGCAGCGGAGGGTGAGCTTCTTGCCGGGGGCGATGTCGCTGGGGTACGGGCAGTCCAGGGCGACGATCTTCGAGGGGAGATCCGGCTCCTCGTCTGAGTCGCCGCCCCGACGACGGCGGTTATCGGCGCCCGCCTCGGTCTCGGCCTCGGCGGCCGGCGGGGCGTCGGGCTCGGCGCGGCGATTCTTCTTCCCGCTGGGGGGCGGGGTGGCGTCGTCCCCGCCGCCCGTGTCGCCACCGCCACCGCCGCGCTTGGCCACCACGGCCGCGAACGCGTCCTTGACCGTCCCTGACGTCAAATTGCGGTCCAGCTTGATGTCGCCCTGGATGTCCAGCGCCTTCTCGAAGTAGTGCTGAGCCTTGGCCTTGTCCTTGAAACCAAGCAGATAAACGGCCCCCAGGTGGATGTACGTGCGGGCCATGACAGGGTGGTTCTCGAGGCCGGCGCGCTTCCCCGACTTCTCGGCGTCCAGCAGGGACTTCTTCGCGGAGTCGAAGTCGGCCGTGTCGTAGTCGTCCATCGCCTTCTTGTTCAGCTGGACCAGCCTGTCGATGGTGGCCTGGTCCTGCGCGACGGAGAGCCGCGCCGCGCACGTGACGAGAACGAAGGCGATGGTGGCCGCCAGCAGGGTTCTGGGGCGGGTAACCGATGGGACCAGATTCAAGGGGAAGCGGCTCATGGAGTCAGTACCTTCCTTCAGGGCACCCGGGTTGCCAATTGTTTATTGCTGGACGATGACAAATTCCACCCTGCGATTCTTTTCGCGCCCCGCCGTCGTGCGGTTCGTCTCGATGGGCTGATCGGGGCCGAACCCCACCGACTCCATCCGCGCCCGGGATACACCAAGCCCTTCCAGGTGAAACCGGACGGCATCTGCCCGCGCCTGCGACAACGTCATGTTCCGGCTCCGCGGACCTTGCGTGTCGGTGTGCCCTTCGATGCGAACGCGCATGGTGGGTCGCGTCTGCAGCACGTTCGCGATCTCGGCCAGCAGGCCGAAGCTCTGCGGCTTGATGGTCGACTTGTTCGTCTCGAAGAAGATCTTCTGCTTCAGCTCGATCTTCTCGCTGGTGACGACGATGTGCTCGTACTTCTTCGGGCAACCGTCGCTCTGCGCCGGACCAGGCTCGTTCGGGCACTTGTCCGTGGCGTCCGGCAGGCCGTCCTTGTCGTTGTCAGGGTCGGCGCAGCCGTCGGCATCCTCGAAGCCGTCCTTGTCCTCGGGGTCGTTCGGGCATTTGTCGGTGGCGTCCGGGATGCCGTCCTGATCGTTGTCCAGGTCGGGACAGCCGTCCGTATCCTCGAAGCCATCCTTGTCCTCGGGTTCATTCGGGCACTTGTCGGCCTGATCGGGGATGCCGTCCTTGTCGTTGTCCAGATCGGGGCAGCCGTCCGTATCCTCGAAGCCGTCCTTGTCCTCGGGTTCGTTCGGGCACCGGTCGCTGCCGTCGGGGATGCCATCGCGATCGGCGTCGCCCCCGCCGCACACGTCCGGCGCCGAAAGCTTCAGCGCGGCCTGGGCGCTCTCCTCCGCCACCTGCAGGTGTTCGCGGGCGCGAAAGTAATCGCCTTCGGACAGCTCGCGCTCGGCGAAGACGATGTTGCTGTCGGCCAGCGCCAGCTCACGCGGCGCGCAGCGCAGGGCGCCTCTCCCCTCCTTGCGCGCCTGGGCCGCCTCGGCACGCACCTCTCCGACAGCGTCGCGGAGCTGGGTGCCCGCGCACCCACCGAAGATGCCGGCGAAGCCCGTGATTAGGCCGATCGCGGCGCACCAGCGGCGGATCACGGAGTCTCCACGGGCGCGGCCCGGTCGCGCGCGGGAGTGGTCGCGCGCGGCTGAGCGTGATGATTCTGATCTTGGCGGCGCGCGATGGCGCGCGCCTGCAGCGCCAGCTCCTCGGCGCGCCGGCCCATCTCTATCGCGTTTCCGTACTGCGCCTCGGAGCCCTCTTCACGCGCCTTGGCCAGGTAGGCGACCGCGGACGTGTACTCGTAGGGGGCCGCCGACTCGGCGCCGGCGCGTCGCGCCTCCTCGACCGCTTCCGAGGCGCGTCGATGGACCTGCTGCATGTACCCGACAGGGCCGCATCCCGTCGCCACCGCGATCGCCAGCACCAGCGCCGGCAAGATGGCGCGGCCTCCAAGCGCCGACCTTCGCGACGCGTGAACACGCGCCGCGGTGAGCGCTTGCGGCCCGGATGTCAGGTCGCCAAACCGGCGCAAAGTAGGGGCAACGTAACAAACTCCGGCGACGGCGGTCAAACGCAAGGCACCGCACGCCCCGCTCGAAATGCAACGCGCGCGCGGGGCGCGCGCGATACGCACCGCTGCCGATTTCCGCTTGTGTCGCCTTGCGTGTCCTGCCCATCCGCGATATTGCTGACGCTCGTTTCCGTTCTCCCACCATGCGCCACTCACACGCCCCGGAGGCCAGCCGGTGAAACAGCTTATCGCCTACCTTCTCGACCACGCGATACTCGACTTCTCTGGCGACCTGACGCTGGACATGATCAGGGACTTCCTGCGTGGTGACGACAGCCCGGCCGCCCGCGCGCTGCTGGCCAAGATCGTTCAAGAGGGCGGCGTCGATGACATGGTCGTGACGCTGGCCGATTGCCTGCAAGAGTACCTGCGCACGGGCCTGACCGAGAACGTGGTCAACGACCAGATCAAGGCGTACGCCGAAAGCTGAGCGCCTGGCCCGCTGCCACCTCCGCTGACTCGCCGCCCCGAGTTCGACCGCCGCTGAACCCCATGCACAATCGGGAGCGGCGGACCGGGTGGCGGGCTCACTTGGCGTCGGGCCTGCTGACCGCCGCCGCGGGGGCCGCCCTGGCGGCTGGCTGCAGCGTCGCCACGAACCAGGAGCCGCGCCAGGGGGCGTGTACGCCTTTCCAGCTGGTCTCGCTGACCCCGGACGGGTCCGCCGACGTCCGCACGGATACGAAGTTCGTTTACGCCTTCACGGACTTCCCCGACCCTGACTCGGCCATCAACGCGAACTTTGGCGTCTTCTCCGGACCCTACTACTACACGGCCCACGAAGCGGTCGACCTGATCGGGCGCGCCATCGTGTTCAAGCCCACGTCCTCGCTGCCCGCCGGGCTGGGGTTCACGCTGGCCATGTCGGGAAAGATTTCGTCGCTGCGGGGGTGTCCGCTGACGCCGCCGCCGCCTGACCTTCCCGACGGCAAGCCGACCAGCAGCTACTACTTCGCGATTCACACCGTCGAGCCGAACGCGGATCTTCCGCCCGAGCCACCGGCGGCAGCGGCGGCTTCATTCGCCCAGGTCCTGGACGTGATGGCCCAGCATTGCGCCGGCGCCGGGTGCCACCTGGACGCCGCGGGCGCCGAGACGGACGGCACCGGCGGCTGCCTGGCCGATCCGGGGGGCGGCCTCTCGCTGTGCGCCGCGCAGGCCTTCGACGCCATGGTCAGCGTCCCCTCGCGCCAGGTGTCGCGGCTGGCAATCGTCGTCCCGCGCGACTCGTCGCGGAGCTACCTGCTGCGCAAGCTGCTGGCAGCGCCGCCCGTGGCGGGCCACCAGGGCCCCCCCGACCAGTCGCTGACCGAAGACGATCTGCGGGTCCTGGAGAGCTGGATCGACGACGGCGCGCTGGCCGCTCCCCCGCCCTCCTCTGACGGCGGGACCTGACCGCCGGCTACTTCTTGCCTTCGGGCTCGGCCAGCCGCTCGATGGCCGCGTCCAGGTGCAGGACCGCCTGCTCCAGCTCGATCAGCGAGGCTCGATCCTTCTCCACCGCCTCGGGCTTCGCGTTGGCCACGAAGCGGGGGTTGTCCAGCTTGCGCTTCAGGTAGTCGCGGTCCGCGATGCGGGACTCGCGGTCTTTCTTCAGCTTGGCCAGCTCGGCCGAGCGATCGACCAGCCCCTCGAGCGGGACCACCACCTCGACGTCGCCGGCCATCGAGGTGGCCGACGGCCCCTGCAGATGGGGCGGCACCGTGCCCGAGCCCGAGCGGCGCACGCGGACGGTGCCGCACTTGCCCTGCTCGGCGATCAGCTGCTGATACCCGTCCAGGATCGTCTTCTTGTAATCGTCGCCCACCGTCAGGATGGCGGTGATGCGGGCGCTCGAGGGGATGTTCTTCTCGGCCCGGATGGTGCGCAGCGCGACGACGATCTTCTGCACCAGCGCCATCGACGCTTCGGATGCATCATCCACGAAGCGCAGGTCGCGCACCGGGTACAGCGTGATCATCAGGCTCTGCGGCGCGCCCGCGGGCTTGGGCAGCTGCTGCCAGATCTCCTCGGTCAGGAACGGCATGAAGGGATGCAGCAGGCGCATCGCCGTCTCCAGCGCCGTCACCAGCGCCCCCTGCACGCGCCAGCGCCGCTCGGGATCGACCGGCTCGCGCGCGAAGGCGGCCTTGGCCAGCTCGATGTACCAGTCACACAGCTCGTTCCAGACGAAGTGGTAGGCGGCCTGGGCGGCGTCGGCGATGCGGTAATCTTCCAGCGCGGCGTCCACCGCCTCGACCGCGCGCTGCACGCGCGACAGGATCCACCGTTCGGGCAGATCGAAGTCCACGCCGTCGGGGCCGTCCGCCACCCGATCGGCGAAACGTTCGGCGTCGAAGCCCTGCAGGTTCAGCAGCGCGAACCGGGTGGCGTTCCAGATCTTGGTGGCGAAGCGGCGCGCGTCCTCGACGTTCGCGATCGAGAACTTGATGTTCTTCCCCTGGGCCGCCTGCGTGGTCTGCCAGGCCAGGGCGAAGCGCAGCGGATCGGCGCCGTACTTGTCGATGACGTCCAGCGGGTCGATGGTGTTGCCCTTGACCTTGGACATCTTCTCGCCCTTCTCGTCCGTCACCATCGTGTGCAGGTAAACGGTGCGGAAGGGGACCTTCTTCATGAAGTGCAGCCCCGCCATCATCATGCGGGCCACCCAGAAGAACAGGATGTCGTAGCCGGTGTCGAGGACGGTCGTCGGGTAGAACGTCTTCAGCTCGCGCGTCTCTTCCGGCCAGCCCAGCGTGGCGAACGGCCACAGCCAGGACGAGAACCAGGTGTCGAGGACGTCCGGATCCTGCGCCAGCTCGGTCTTGCCGCAGTGACCGCAGGCGGCGGGCGTCGTGCGCGCCACCGTGATCTCCTTGCAGGCGGCGCAGGTCCAGGCCGGGATGCGGTGGCCCCACCACAGCTGGCGGCTGATGCACCAGTCGCGGATGTTGCGCATCCAGTGGAAGTAGGTCTTCGACCAGGTCTCGGGGACGAAGCGGGTGCGCCCCTGCTCCACCGCCTCGATGGCGGGCTTGGCCAGCGGCTCCATCTTCACGAACCACTGCGTGGACAGCATCGGCTCGACCACCGTCTCGCAGCGCTGGCAGTGACCGACCGCGTGCACGTGCGGCTTCGTGCCCCGCTCCAGCCCCAGCTCCTTCAGGCGCGCCTTCACCGCCTTGCGCGCGGCGAAGCGGTCCAGACCGGCGAAGGGCCCGCCCGCCTCGGTCACCACGCCCGCCTCGTCGAAGATCGAGATCATGGGCAGGTTGTTGCGCTGGGCCGAATCGAAGTCGTTCGGATCGTGCGCCGGTGTCACCTTCACGGCCCCGGTGCCGAACTTGGGATCGACCAGGACGGGGTCGGCGATCACGGCGAACTCGTAGCCCGTGATGGGGTTGCGGATGCGCTTGCCGATCTTGTCGCGGTGGCGCGGATCGTCGGGGTGCACCGCCACCGCCGTGTCGCCCAGCATCGTCTCGGGCCGCGTCGTCGCGATCACCACCTCGTTCACGCCGTCGGTCAGCGGATAGGCGAACTCGTACAGCTGCCCCTGCACCCCCTCGTCGTAGTCGACCTCCAGATCGGACAGCGCGGTCCGGCACGAGACGCACCAGTTGATCAGACGGCGCGCCTTGTAGATCAGCCCTTCCTCGTGCAGGCGCACGAACGCCTCGATGACCGCCGACGAGTACTGCGGCTCCATCGTGAACTTCAGGCGGTCCCAGTCCAGCGAACAGCCCAGCTTCTTCAGCTGCTCGAGGATGCGGTCGCCCGAGGTGCGGCGCCAGTCCCAGACCTTGGCCAGAAACGCCTCGCGGCCAATGTCGTGGCGCGACTTCTTCTCTTTCTCGCGCAGCTGCCGCTCGACCACCAACTGCGTGGCGATGCCCGCGTGATCGGTGCCGGGCAGCCACATCGCGTTGTACGCGGCCATCCGCTTCCACCGCGTGAAGATGTCCTCGATGGTGCAGCCCAGCGCGTGCCCCATGTGCA
>Ga0070679_100001351_pt1 | contig 21672 bp, 16 predicted proteins | sample KBSC63BmetaG_FD_65652 | JGI IMG/M metagenome (GOLD analysis project Ga0070679, IMG submission 65652) | Corn rhizosphere microbial communities from Kellogg Biological Station, Michigan, USA - KBS C6-3B metaG | ecosystem: Host-associated > Plants > Roots > Rhizosphere | place: USA: Michigan... | reverse complement strand
GATGGCGAGAGAGGGTTCCCTCAGGACGACGATACGAACAGCCTCAAATCAATCGCGTTCGCCATCAGCTCGTACCCATGCTCGTTCGGATGCAGATGATCGCCGGAATCGACATCAGCGCGGAGACGCGTCGGATCGTTCGCATCGCGCATCGCCGCATCGAAATCCACCACCGCATCGAACGCGTGACTCTCGCGAATCCACTGATTCACCGTGGCGCGTGCGGATTCATGATCCGCTGATCCGTACTGCGATCCATTGAACGGCAGGATCGTCGCGCCGTACGCCCTGAATCCGCGCGCGTGCGCGCGATCGATCATCTGCCTGTACGCGTCGATCAGCTCGCGCGCGACTGCCGCCGAGGAATCCGGGCCGCGTGCGCCGCCAATGTCGTTCACGCCTTCGGAGATCAGCAGCCACCGCGCCGACGGCTGCACGAGCACGTCACGAGTAAATCGCGAGAGCGCCGTCGGTCCAAGGCCGCCGCGCAGCACCGTGTTCCCGCCGATGCCGGCGTTCAGCACTGCCACGTTCGAGGTCGCCGAGTTGTCATGTAGACGGCGCGCGAGATTGTCGGGCCAACGATCATTCCTGTCCGTGCCCGAGCCGCGTCCGTCGGCGATCGAGTTGCCGAGCACGACGACTGCAGCCGACGGCGCCGGCCGCTCGACGTCGATGCGGCTGATCACGTACCAGTGCTCGGTCGTCGCCGGGTTCGCGAAGGCGGGGTCGCGCGTGTGATCGCCGTCGACGATGAACGAGGTCGTCCGGGAGCCGGGATGTCCCGTCAGCCCGCCAGGCACGCTCGGCAGGAAGAGACTGATCGCGAAATCCGACAGCGGGGGCATCGACAACTCGACGACATCGGAGACGACCGCGCCGCCGACGGGAATGGTCACCGACGGAAGTCCGTGGAAGGTGATCGCCGTCGGCGATGCGATGCGAATGGTATCTCGCACCCCGCCGCGATCGATGCGCGCGGCGCCAATCGCCAGTGGTCCGTCGCCGAACTCATTCGAGAACCGGATGCGTAGCCGAGGACCGCCGAGGGTCACGCGAACGTTCTGTCGGATCGTGTGCCCGGCGAGCGGCACGGGCGGCATGTTCCGCGGCTCCGTGAGTTGCGGCGCGGCTTGCCACGTCGCAACCCACTGTCCCGAGCTGGACGCCCCCCGGTGGACGCATGCGGTGAGCGATGCGCCCGCCGCGAGCGCAATGAGTGTTCTATGGAATCGCATTCGCGTGCACCGGCGTCGAGGTCGCCGGCGCCGCGGCCCCAAGCCCGGCCATCAATCGCAGCACGCGCTCCTGGTCCGCCTCCGCGCGTGTGAGCTCACCCGCCTGCCGCCCTTCCCGCAGAACGATCAGCCGATCCGCGAGACCCAGCAGCTCCGGCAGCTCGCTCGAGATGAGGAGGATCGCCGTTCCCGTCGCCGCCAGATCGGAGATCAGTGCGTGAATCTCGGCCTTGGCGCCGACATCCACCCCACGCGTGGGCTCATCGAGAATGAGTACTTTCGAATGCGCCGCGAGCCATCGTGCGAGCACGATCTTCTGTTGATTGCCGCCGGACAATCCCGCCACGAGCGCGTCCGGGCTCGGCGTGCGCACACGCAGGCGCGCGAAGTAGTCGTCGACCATCGCACGCTCCTCGCGCCGGCGAATCCACGTGAGCCGTGACAGCCGATCGAGGATCGAGAGCGAGGTGTTGTGCAGACACGTTTCCGTCTGCACGAGCCCCTGCCTCTTTCGATCTTCCGGCACGAGTCCGATGCCATGGCGGATCGCATGAATCGGCGTGCGCGGCGAGATGCGCTTTCCGTCGATGTGCACCGTGCCGCGCGTCGGCCGATACATGCCGAACAGCGTCTCGGCGATCTCGGACCGGCCGCTTCCCACGAGGCCCGCGAACCCAAGCACCTCGCCGCGACGCAGAGAGAACGAGATGTCCTCGAACTTTCCCGGCACCGTCAGACGCTCGACGCGCAGCATCTCGGCGCCCGGTGTGCGCGCCGCACCGCGACCTTCGTATTCCGCGAGCGAACGCCCGATCATCATCTGGACGATGTCCGGCTCCGTCAGCTCGCGCGTCGGACGCGTGGCGACGTGGCGTCCGTCGCGCAACACCGTGACCGTATCGCAGAGACGGAAGATCTCGGGCATGCGATGCGACACGTAGATGCACGTGACGCCGCGGGCCTTCAGTCGATCGATGAGCTCGTAGAGCCGATCCGCGTCGGCCTGGCTCAGGCTGCTCGTCGGTTCGTCGAACACGACGATGCGCGCGCCGGAACCCACGGCGCTCGCCACCTGCACGATCTGTCGCTGTGCGATCGTGAGGCGGCGCAGCGGTTGATCGACGTCCAACCGTGCGTCGATCTGCGCGAGCATCTCGTCCGCACGACGCCGCGTCTCGTCGCGCGCCACGAATCCAGCGCGCGACGATGGCAGATCCGACAGACACAGATTCTCGGCGACACTCATGTTTTCGCAGAACGCGAGCTCCTGGTGCACCATGCCCACGCCCGCGTCGAGCGCATCGCGAGGACTCGAGAATCGCACCGGCTGTCCGTGCACTTCGAGCGTGCCGCCGTCGGGCGCATAGATGCCCGCGAGAATTTTGCCGAGCGTGCTCTTGCCGGCACCGTTCTCACCGCAGAGCGCGTGACACGTTCCGGCGGCGATCTCCAGCGAGACGCCGTCGAGCGCCTGTACGCCGGGAAACCGCTTGCTCACGCGATCGAATCGAACAGCGGTACCGCTCATGAGAATCTCACTGCTTGAGCGCGAGGTATTCCGGGGGAACGTTCGTGAAGCCCCAGTCGCGGAGCTGGCGCGCCCATGTGCCGAGGTTGTCCTTGGTCACGCGCACGAGCTCCATCGGAATCATCTGCGGGACGTCCTTCTTGTAGTGCAGCTTGTCGACGATCGTCGAGACGCCGACGTAGCCCCACTGATACACCGACTGCGCGAGGAGCACGGGGACGATGCCCTTGTCGACGTAGACGAGCTGCTCCGGGATCGCGTCGACCGACGCGATCTTCATCTTGTTCGGATCGAGATCCTTGACCAGCGCCGGCGTGAAGAGCGCCCAGCCGCCGATCATCGCCCAGCCCTGAATGCCAGGATACGCATTGTTCACGCGGATCACTTCCGCGGCGGCGTCCTGTGGCGTCTCGACATGATTGAACACGCCGACGATCGTCATGCCGGGATACTTGGCTGCTTCGTCCTTCGCTCCCTGCACGCGATGCTGGAGGTTGGGCGCGTTCTGGTTGCCGGCGAGGATCGCCACGCGGCCTTTGCCATTCATGAGCTTCGCCAGCTCCGCCATGGTCTGCTGGCCGGTCTTGATGTCGTCGACGCCGTAGTACGCGAAGCGCTTCGATTGCGGGGCATCGCTGTCGAACGTCATCACCGCGACGCCGCGCGCGACCGCATCGTTGATCGCGCCCGTCACCTTGCCGGCGTCGGAGCATGAAATGAGAATGGCGTCCGCGCCGTCGTTCACGGCCTGCTGGATGCGCTGCGCCTGCACCTGGCCGTCCTCTTCCGGCGGCGTGAGCCAGTTGACCGTGACCTGAATGCTGTCCTTCTGCGACAGCTCCTTCGCGGCCGCCTCGGCGCCGGTGCGCGCGGCGAGGAAGACCGGATTGTTCGAGGCTTTCGCGATCATCGCGATCGTGATCTTGTTCTTCGCCGCTGCCGTGTCGTTGCCCGCGGTCTTGCCGGATTGGTCGCCAGCCTTGTTGCAGGCGGCCAATCCGCCAAGCAGCGCGACGACGGCGGCACGCTTCCACGAAATGAGCGTCTTCATATCGATCGATCTCTCGGGTGGTGGGGTCAGGTGGCGGGACGAATCGGTGCAGCGGTCAAGCGCCGCGCGGTGAGCCGGCTGCTCAACTGGTCGATCACGACGGCGATGACGATCGCGCAGCCGATCACGATCCACTCGTAGTTCTGATCCAGATGGAGCGTGCGGATCGACTGCCGGATGAGGACGATGAGCAGCGCGCCGAACGTGGCGCCCAGGGCGCTGCCCTTGCCGCCGACGAGACTCGCGCCGCCGACGACCGCCGCCGCGATGACGAAGAGCTCGTACCCTTGCGCGTCACCCGACGACGTCGACCCGTAGAAGCTCGCGCCGAGAAAGGCGGCGAGCCCCGCGGTCAATCCCGACACGGCGTAGACACCGACCTGAATGCGCGCGAGCCGCAGGCCCGCGAATCGGCTCGCCTCGAGATTGCCCCCGAACGCGAACACGTGCCGGCCCATGACGGTGCGCGTGAGGTAGATGACGCCGATGATCGTGACGACGATCATCGTGAGCATGGGCACGGGATAGAGTCCGCCGCCGAGGCCGAGCGATGCCTTCATCACCGTGGTGAGCGATGTCGGCACGATGATGCTCTCCGCTTTGGTGGCGACGAACGCGATGCCGCGCAGCATCCACATCGTCCCGAGGGTCACGATGAACGGATGCACGCGGAGCCCGACGACGAGCAGTCCATTCAGTATCCCGCACAGCAGCCCGACGCCAAGGCAGGCGATGAGCCCGATGATCACGGTCGCTGCCGTGCCCGCGGGATGTATCGCGCGCAGCGTCAGGGCCATGCTCACGCCCGACAGCGCATAGATGGACCCGACGGACAGATCGATTCCGCCGGAGATGATCACGATCGTCGCGCCGATCGCCATGATGGCAAAGAAGCTGGCGTCGGTCGCGGTCTGGATGAGGGTGTATGAATTCCAGAAATTGTTGACGAGCTCTCCGCTCTGCCGGTCGATGTGCGTGCCGGCCATCGACGTCAGCGCGACGGCGAGCAGCGCGAGGACGACGACGAGTCCGGTTTCCTGGGAGCCAACGAGCTTCTGGGCAAGAGCGCGCATCTGGGAATAGCTACGGGGTGGCGCGTGCGATTTCGTATCCTGTATCCAATATCGGGGAAATCACTCGGCCAAGGAACCACCGAATGTCCTCGCGCACAAGCCGCACGGCGCGAGACGACGTGCGACAGGCGCGACCAACCTAACCTGCCGCCGGCCGCGCCGCTCGATACGAGTCCCGGAACCGCCGATACCGCTGCTCGTACGCGGCCACGACGTCGGTGTCGGGATGCTGCAGCGGCGTCCGCGTGACCGTCGCGCGAGCGGCGCTCTCCAGATCGGAATACACACCGGCACCGACACCCGCAAGCAGCGCCGCGCCGTACGCCGGACCTTCCTCGCGATTCACCGTGCACACGGGAAGCCCGAACACCTCGCTCTGCAGCCGTCGCACCAATGTGCTTCGCGCGCCGCCACCCGTCAGGAGCATCTGGCTCGGTGCGAGTCCGAGGTCCTGAAGAATCGACAGCGAATCGCGGAGCGCGAAGCACACGCCCTCGAGGACGGCGCGGGTGAGATGCGCACGCGAGTGCGCCAGGCTGAGTCCGAGAAACGCCGCGCGCATCGACGCGTCGCGATGCGGCGTTCGCTCGCCCTGGAGGTACGGCAGAAACGTCACGCCATCGGCGCCCGGCGAGATTGCCGCAGCCTCCGCATTCAGATGCTCGTTCGCGTCGGGGCTGCCCGCAACGTCGCGCGCGAGTTGATCGCGATACCACGCGAACGCGCCGCCGGCGGCGAGCACCACGCCCATCAGATACCACGTGTTCGGCTCGACGTGACAGAAGGTGTGCGCGCGCAGCAGCGGGTCGACGATCGGCTCCGACGTCGGAGCGAGCACGGTACCCGACGTCCCCCAGCTCGCGACGGCTTCGCCGGGCATCACCACGCCGACGCCCGCAGCCCCGCACGCGTTATCCGCGCCACCACCCACGACCGGCGTGCCCGTCGCGAGTCCCGTGAGCGCCGACGCCTCGGCCGTCACCCGACCGAGCACCTCCGCCGAGCCGCCGACGTCGGGCACGATGCTCCGCGGAAGCCGGACCGCGTCGAGAATCTCCGTGCTCCAGCGGCGCTCGGCGGTGTCGAACATGAGCGTTGCCGATGCGTCGGACGGTTCCGTCGCGAGCACGCCCGTGAGGCGGTGGCGAATGAAATCCTTCGGCAGGAGCACCGTCGACAGCCGCGCGAACGCCTGCGGCTCGTGATTGCGCAGCCACAGCACCTTGGGCAGCGTGAATCCCTCGAGCGCGGGATTGCGCGCGAGATCGCGCAGCTTGCTCTCTCCGCCGACGCTCTCGGTGATCTCGCGACATTCCGCGGTCGTGCGCCCATCGCACCAGAGCAGCGCCGGGCGAATGACGTCGCCCTGGCCGTCGAGGAAGACCGACGAGTGCATCTGCCCCGAGATGCCGACCGCGGTGATGCGCGCTTCGCTGCGCGACTCGAGCAACGCTCGAATCGACGAGATGGCCGCCTGCCACCACGCGTCCGGATCCTGCTCCGCCCAGCCGGGCTGCGGCGTCACCAGGATGAGTGGTGTCGTCGCCGACGCGACGACGTCGCCCGATTCGTCGACGAGAATCGCCTTGACGCCGCTCGTGCCGACGTCGACGCCGAGCAAGCACGAGCCGCTCATCAGCGGACTCCGAGCAGCAGCTCCATCGTGAGCTGGTCGAGCTTCTCGTAGCCGTAGCCGCGGTTGCGCATCGCCGGCAGATCGAACGAGCGCCGCTCGAGCTCGCGAGCGGCATCGGGACTGAAGGTGATGCGCTCGCCAGCCTTCGCGCCGCGCGCCGACAGCTCGTTGAGCAATCCTTGAATCTCCGGATCCGCGTTGAACGCAGTGACTTTCTCTTTGAGGATGAGATAGGTGCGCATGCTGCCAGCCGCGAAGTCCCAGACGCCTTGCTCGTCTTCCGTGCGATATGCGTGGCTGTCGAAGTGCCGCATGCCGTCCCACTTCGCATCTTCGAGCAGCTTGACGAGGAAGAACGCGCTTTTGACATCCTCGCTGCCGAAGCGAAGATCCTGATCGAAGCGCCCCGGCTTCTGCGCGTTCAGATCGATGTGGAAGAGCTTGTTCGCCTCGAGCGCCTGCGCGACACCGTGCGAGAAATCGAGCCCGGCCATCGTGTCGTGCGCGACCTCGGGATTCACGCCCACCATCTCGGGATGGCCGAGCGTGTAGATGAACGCGAGCATGTGGCCGATCGTCGGCAGAAAGATGTCGCCGCGCGGTTCGTTGGGTTTCGGCTCGAGCGCGAAGCGCAGATCGTACTTCTGCGAGAGGACGTACTCGCAGAGGAAGTCGATCGCGTCTCGGAACCATTTGATCGATTCCCGCGGATCCTTCGCTGCATTCGTCTCCACGCCTTCGCGTCCGCCCCAGAAGACGTAGGTCGTGGCGCCCAGCTCGACGCCGAGGTCGATCGCGCGCATCGTCTTCCGAAGCGCATAGGCGCGGACTTCCGCATCGTTGCTCGTAAATGCACCGTCGCGAAAAACGGGATCGCCGAAGAGATTCGTCGTCGCCATCGGCACTTTCATACCCGTTTCGTCCAGTGCCTGTTTGAGCTCCTTCACGATCCGGTCGCGGTCCGACGCCGACGCGTCTCGCGGAATGAGATCGTTGTCGTGGAGATTCACCCCATACGCGCCGAGTTTCGCCAGCTCACGGACGATGCGCGGCGCGGGAATCGGCTCGCGCACGGGATCGCCGAACGGATCTCGGCCGACGTTGCCGACGGTCCACAGCCCGAACGTGAAGTGATGCTCGGGCCGAGGAACGTACGCATCCTGCGGGGAAGACCGTGCCATGATGAGTGTTTGCTGATGTTCAGTAGATCGGTGGACAGCGCGGCTTGTCGCGATCGAGCGGGCAGCGGAGTTCCAGATAGAACGAAAGCGGATGCGCCGGCGGCTCGTACCGCGCCGGGATCGGCATCCGGGAGAACTGCTGGAAGTAGTCGACCGCGGCGTCTCGCCACCACTTCGCCTCGTGTTCCTGAATGACCAGGAACGAATCGACCTGCGCGAACCGCTCGGCGTCGATCGCGGGCTTCACCGATTGCCACTCGCGACGCATGGCGCGCACCGTGTCGACGCCCGCGGAGTAGTGCGCGACGAGTCCATCCCAGAGCGTCTGTCCGGAGTGCAGCCTGTACGTCCACGGCACGTGGTGGAACCACAGCAGCAGATTCTCGGGTGTGGAGTCGATGTTCGCGAAACGCTCACGCAACGGCGAGAAGTATTGCTCCACCGCATCGCTCCCGCTCGGCGTCCGATCGAAGCCGATGCCCAGCGTGTCCGCGCGATGATAGTACGTCGGCGACCAGTCGGGCCGTCCCGCGTTGCTCACCCACGGTCCAGGACCATAGTGATGATTCGTCGCCATGATGTGCGCGAGACCGAGCGGCGTCATGTAATTCACGACCGCCTCGCGCGAGACCATCATCATGTGCTCGATGGTGCGCACGACCGTGGGATCGTTCGAGAAGGTCATGCGGATCCACTCGTCGGCGATGTCGCGCGAGGACAGCTCTGGATTCCACGCGAGCCGGCCGAACGCGTACCAGTTCGCTTGATTGAACTGCGAGCCGGTCCAGTTCGTGTCGGTGCCGACGTTCGACACGCCGGCCATCGCCGTGCGTGCCGTGTTCGTCAGCGAGCTGTCGATCACGCGAGCGACGGTCGAGCCCTTTCCCCGAGCGTAGGTGTCGGACTTCAGGACCTCTTCCCACTCGGCCCCGAGGTAGACGAGATGGGTGTCCTGGCCCAAGTACTCTTTAGTGATCTGGAATTCCATCGCCAGCGGGGTGTGCTGCATCGCGCCGAACAGCGGAGAGAAGGGTTCGCGCGGCTGAAAATCGAGCGGACCGTTCTTCACCTGGATCAACACGTTCTCGTGGAATTGCCCGTCGAGCGGCTTGAACTCGTCATAGGCCTGCTTGATGCGGTCCGTCGGGACCTCGTTGCTGTACACGAACGCCCGCCAGATGACGACGCCGCCGTGCGGTTGCAGCGCATCCGCGAGCATGTTCGCGCCGTCGGCGTGCGAGCGCCTGTAGTCTTGCGGGCCGGGCTGTCCCTCGGAGTTCGCTTTGACGAGGAAACCACCGAAATCCGGGATGAAGCGGTAGATCTCGTGAGCCCTCGAGGCCCACCACGCTCGCACCGCCGGATCGAGCGGATCCGCGGTCTTCAGGCCGCCGAGCTCGATCGGTGCGCTGAATCGCGCAGTGAGAAAGATCTGAATGCCGTATGCGCGAAAGACGCCGGCGAGCGCCGCGACCTTGGCAAGGTAGTCGGGTGTGAGCACTCTCGCATTCGCGTTGACGTTGGTCAATGCGACGGCATTGATGCCGATCGACGCATTCGCGCGCGCATAGTCGTGATACCGCGATGAGAGCGTGTCGGGAAGCTTCGACCACTCCCACAGCGATCGCCCCGCATAGCCGCGCTCGACGCTGCGATCGAGATTGTCCCAGTGATCGAGCATGCGAAGCTTCACGCGCGGATGGTCCGCGATCGAGAGATTCGCGAGTGGCGCATTGGTCTGGATCGCGCGGAGCAGGGCAAACGCGCCATACATCGCGCCGACATCGTTCGTGCTGGCGACGACGATCGCGCGATGACCGTTCACCGACGTCGAGCGAACGACGAAGCCGCCCGTGCCCTCGCGGCGGGCATTCGCGGCGAGCGGCAGCGAGCCAACGAGACCCGACGCAACCGTGCCGACGATGATCGCGCCGTCGCGGGACGGTTTCGGCACGATCGGGATCTGTGTGCCGAGCATTGCGGCGAGCGCGGTCGCGAGCTCGTCGCGTGCGGCACGCGACGTTGGCGAATCGCCGGCAACGACCAACTCCGTCGCGGCGCCGCGAAGCTCCGCCGATCGTCGCCCATCGTCGATGTGGCGATAACGAAGCCAGAGGTCGTACCCGGTCTCGTTCGGGGCGGTCATCCTGCGGAGCGGAGCGACGAAGGATCTACTCTCCTCTGCTCGTGGCCGGCCACGGGTCGAGGAAGGTAGATCCTTCGCTTCGCTCAGGATGACGGCTGAGGCGAGCAGACCGACGACGGCGCCGCGTCTCATGAGGCCGAAAGAAATTCAGCGCGGGATCGCCGGAATGCGCGCGTCGGCCGGATCCGCCCAGGATTCGTTCGGAATCACCGGTGCCCAACCGGGACGCAGCGGATCCTGGTCGTACGGATACGCGCCGAGTCGCAGGAACAGCTCGTGATACTCGGCAACCTTGTCGCGATCGAGGGTCACGCCGAGGCCCGGTTTCGTCGGCACCGCGATGGACCCGGCGCAGTAGCACATCTTGCCGCCGTCGATCACGTCGTCGGCGAGATGGTGATAGTGCGCGTCCGCCGCGAATGTGAGATTCGGAATAACCGCGCCGAGATGCAGCATCGTCGCGAGCTGGATGCCGAGCTCGCCCGACGAATGCACCGCGACGCCGAGCTGAAACGCGTCGCAGATGCCGGCCGCTTTCACGCACGGACGGATGCCGCCCCAGAATGTCGTGTCGAGCAGCACGACGTCGACGGCGGTCTGCAATACGTTCGCGGCAAGTTGCTCGAAGTTCACGACGACGGTGTTCGTCGCGAGCGGCATGCGAACTTTCTCACGCGTGCGACGCATGCCGTGCAGACCGAACACGGGATCTTCGAGATAATCGTTATTCAAGTCCTCGATACGCTGGCCGAACCAGATCGCGCGTTCGGCCGACCAGACGCCGTTCGGATCGAACCGAACGCGATCGTTGGGAAACTCCCTGGCGATCGCGCGATAGCAATCGAGCTCGTACTCGGGCGAGAAGACACCGCCTTTCAGCTTATGCGACGTGAAGCCGTACTTCTGCTTGAGCTCGCGCGCCTCGGCGATGAGCTGCTCGCAGGTGCGAATCTCGCCCGAGCCGTCGGAATTCGCGTAGCGAAAGAAGAGATACGAGGCGAACGGGATGCGGTCGCGTAGCCGGCCGCCGAGGATCTCGGAGACGGGCACGCCCCATTTCTGTCCCATCAGGTCGAGACACGCGAACTCGAGGGCCGCCAGGATCTGCGTGCGCGAGTTGTAGAGCGACGCCGTCGGGTTGGCGATGAGGAAACGCAGCTCTTCGATGCGGGTTGGATCGCGGCCGATGAGGTATGGCTTGAGTGCCTCGAACGCCGCGACCGCGCTCTCGCCTCCGCCGCCCATCTCGCCGAGCCCGACCAGCCCGTCGTCCGTCTCTACTTCCACGATGGTCCGGACGAAGCGCCCCCAGTGACACCCATTCGCGTGTCGAAGCGGTGCCTCGAGGGGCACGGTGACGGGCGTTGCCCGGAGGTTGGTGATCTTCATGCGGCTCGGGCGGGAACGGGAAGGAAGAAGAGCAATCGCAGCCGGGGCAGGGCTGTGATCAATTCATCTTATCACTCGCCAATCTTGTTTCGCGAGCGGTGGAACGTCAAGCGCGAATCCAGCGTTGAGGCGAGCGATTGCGAGGCACATGGGTCCTTCGCGTCGCCCCGGACGACGGAATCAGACTCCACTGAACGCGCTGAACCCACCGTCGACCGGAATCACCACTCCGGTCACGAACGAGGCCGCATCGCTGCACAGCCACAGGATCGTGCCGATCAGCTCCTCCGGGGTGCCGAATCGACCCATGGGCGTTCGCTCGAGAATGCGCTGCGCACGCGCCGTCGGGCTTCCGTCCGCCTGGACCAGGACCGCGCGATTCTGCGTCGTGACGAAGAAGCCTGGCGCGACCGCGTTGACGCGAACGCCGCGATGCTTGCGCGCCATCTCCACTGCCATCCATCGCGTGAAGTTGTCGATCCCGGCTTTCGCGACGGAGTAGCCCATCACGCCGCTCAGCGCCTGGAGCGCCGCCATCGATGAGATGTTGATGATCGAGCCGGCGCCGCGCTCCGCCATCACGCGGCCGAACGCCACGGTCGGGATGACGGAGCCGTGCAGGTTCAACCGAAGCACTTCGTCGAACGCATCGAGCGGAACGTCGAAGATGCTCGAGCTGTCGTTGCGCGCGCGCTGGACGTTGCCGCCGGCGGCGTTGATCAAGATGTCGATCGATCCCCAGGCGTCGATGACGCGGTCGCGTGCCTGCGCGAGCTGCGCTTCATCCATCGCGTCGGCGGCGAGCGTCATCACCTCGGCCCCGGCGGCGCGCAGCTCGTCGCGCTTCGCGGCCAGCGCGTCCGCTCTCCGCCCCAGAAGCGCGACGCGAACGCCCGCGTTGGCAAGACCGAGCGCGATGGATCCACCCAACACACCGTAGCCGCCGGTGACGACCGCCGTTCTCCCACTCAGATCGAATGCGTTCGAGCTCGCCACTCACGTTCTCCTTGCTGCGCGTTGATCGCGGAACAACGAACGATGAGTATCGCTCGATGGAGCGACGCATGCGAGCGGCGCCGGTCGAACCGATCCTCACCAGCTCAGGCCGAGCGTCCATTCGATGGCCGAGGCGTTGAATCCGGAGCCGATGCCGCGCACGCGCACTTCGCCGCGCGCGCCGATCGGAGTGAGTGGAATGCCGACGCGGACGCCAGCCGACGCCGACAGCGTGAGATCGCTGCGATGCGGATCGGGTCCGGCGATCGCTCGGAACGCGCCTGCGCCGACGCCGACGTATGGGCGAATGAGAATGGGCAGGATCTGATATTGAAGTTGTAGTTCAGGAATGATGTACGTGCGATGCACGTCGCCGTCTTCGGCCGGGCGGAAAACACCGACACTTCCTTCCGCGATCACCGAGAGGAGTGACAGGTCGAGGCGTGCGACGCCGAACGGTGCGGTGCCCGTACCCGCGAGATCATAGCTCGACACGCCGCCAGCAACGCTGAACGACGGAACCGGCAGCTGGGCGCGCGCCGGTCGCGCGATCGTGAGTGCGGTCGCGACGGTGACAACCAGCGAAACGAATCGACTCATGGCGCGGGGACCGAGCGAGTTTCGAGCCACCCGCGTCGCCATTCGTCAGCGTTCGAACGGCGTCTCGGTGATCATTGCTTTCCATGCGCGGGCGACGCGTTCCGTCGGCAGCCAGGCCATCGGCGTGCTGCTCGACAACGGGCTCCCCGGCGGTCCGAATGTCTTCGCCTTGATGTCGCCGATGTAGCCCGTCTTCGCGTCGAGCGGCTTGAGCGTTCCTCCTTCGCCGCCGAGCCGCATGGGAAGCACGTCTTCGAAGAAGACGAGCGAGACGTCCCTCGATCGGCCGACGACATGGCCGACGCTCGGCTCTTCGGCATATGCCCAGAGTGCGCCACCGCGCCGGTTCACCGCGAAGAGGCCGGCGATGGTGTTCACGCGGAAGTCGAGATCCTTGCCGCCGACGAAGAGAATGGCGGGGACCTCGCGCGCCGCGCGTGACACGAGCGCGCTGTAGTAGACGTTGCCCTTGTTGACGACGAACGCGACGACGCGCTCCGGCTTCCACGCGGCGAACTCGTAGTTGTACTCGCCGCCCGCGGACATGCCCCAGAACAGCATCGGCGCCGACGCGAGCTCCGGATGCTGCGTTCGCTCGGCGAAGTGCGACACCGCGTCGAGCAGCGCCTGGCCGCTGCCTTTCGAGACGTTCACATAATCCTCGAGAAAGCCCTGGTCGTGCGGCTTGTCCGTGAATCGGCAGCCGATGAGCGCGAGATGATGCTTCTGCGCGAACGCCTGCCAGACCGTGTCCTCGGCCTGCGCGCGGCCGTCGCCGTTGGAGCCCGGTACGAGCACGAGCACCGCGTCGAGCGTTCGCGTGTCCGCCGGCAGCCAGAGTCGGAACTGTGCTTTGTCGAAGTTCGCGCCCGGCGCGATCGAATCGTCGAACGTTCGTGTGGATTGCGCGTGGAGACCCGCCGGATGCGCGACCGCCCCGGCGACCGTCGCGGCCGTTGCGACGATCCAGGTCCGTCGACTGAGAAATCTCATTAGGGGATTGATAAGCATCGGGAATCGGTCTCCGGGAAGCGCGCGACATGGGCAGCGGCGACGAGGCGACGCTCACGTGTCTCGTGGCGTGCACGGCCGTGCGTATGGTGGTCCGCGGGGCGCCGCGGCTCAAGAGTCACGATTCGGCCTTTGTTCTGGTGCGGTGACCGGGTGACTCGCGTCACGTTGAGTTCGTGTGTCCGCACGCCCTCTGAACAACGCCGAGTTTGCGCGGTATATTCTGCATCATGAAAGCGCTGTGCGTCGGACGACACCAATTTCTCAGCGAGCATCTCTGTCGATTCTTCGACGAGCTCGGCATCGATACCGTGCCGTGTGTCGGCATGGCGAACGCAATGGCGGCCGTCCCCATGGAGGATCCCGACTTCGTGATCTGCGACTACGACCTCCTGGCGAAGATCTCGTTGACGAGCTGGGAGACTGATCCCGACGTGTCGTCGATCCCGATCATCGCGGTCAGCATGACACGGCATCCTGGCGAGGCGCACCTGCTCGACGTGAACGGCATCGCAGGCTTTCTGTACCTTCCGACGCTCGATCCGACGGACGCGCATCGCGTGCTGTCGGCCATTCGGCGGACGCGACGCGGCATCCATCCGCCCAGCGTGCTTCCGTGGCAAGGTACGACACCGCTCGCGCAGCTCCGCTGACGGCTGCGACCGCGACGGAGCCAGTGGCCGGCGCTTCTGTGTTCGTTCCGGCAGCGCCGCTGCTCGAGGCGCTGCGTGCGACATCGGCCGATGGCACCGCGCGGCGCGTGCTGCTGCAGAGCGCCGACGGCGTCACGGTGAGTCTCACCATGTGTCGCGGCGACGACGGCCAGGTGATGATCGGCCTGCCCGGCCCCGACGAGGACGGTGAAGCACTGCGCCGGCTCGCACGACGCATGGCGGGCGAGACGGATACGGGTGTGCTGCTCGGGATCCTCTGTCACGCTGCTGCCGAGCAATGCGGTGGCGAGGGCGCCGCGGTCTTCAAGTCCGTCGGGAACGAGGGTGAGCTGGTCGCCGCGATCGGTCCGCTCACGCGCGCACGCGGTCATCGCTTCGGCTTGCCCGGATCGGTGTTCAAGGACGTCATTCGCACGCGGCACACCGTCGGCGTGCTGGACTTCAGCTCGGACGTTCGCCCGCTCACGCGCTCGGTGCCGGGGCTGGAGATCGGCCCGATGCTGCTCGCGCCGCTCATCGCGCACGACAACATCCTCGGCGTCATTGCCGTAACGCGTGAGCCTGGCGCGCCGCCGTTCTCCGCGGGAGACACTGGACGTCTGCGCGCGGTCGCCGATTACGCCGCGCTCGCCCTGTGGAAAGCAGAGCTGCTCGAGCAGGCGCAGTCGGCGGACCGCGCGAAGAGTCGATTCCTCGCCACCGTGTCGCATGAGCTGCGCACGCCGCTCACAGCGCTGGCCGGGTACGAGGAGCTGCTCGTCGACCAGGTCATCGGGCCGTTGTCGGAGAGCCAGCTCGACGTGCTCGAACGCATGCGCTCGGTGACGCAGCATCTGGCGTCCGTCATCGAGGAGGTGCTGGCGTTCTCGAGTCTCGACGAGGGACGCGAGACAGTGCGTCCGACGGATTTTCTCGCGGCCGATCTCATTCACGCGGCTGCGGCGGTCATCGAGCCTCTGGCGAAGCAGAAGAAGCTCGCGTTCACGGTTACGGTTCCGACCGCGCCGATCCGGATGACGAGCGACGTGGACAAGATCCGTCAGATTCTCGTGAACTTGGCGGGCAACGCGGTGAAGTTCACGGACACTGGAGAAATCGGCCTGACGCTCGAGCGGAGCGGAGATCTCGTGCGTTTCGGAGTGCGCGATACGGGAATTGGCATCGCCGAGCATGATTTCGGGCGTCTGTTCAAGCCGTTCGCGCAGCTCGACACGGGACTGACGAGGCGGCACGGCGGGACAGGACTTGGCCTCTACATCTCGAAGGGATTGGCGGAATTGTTGGGTGGGCAGATCGAAGCGGAATCGGAGGTGGGCAAGGGGTCGACGTTCACGCTTGTTCTGCCGGTCGACTGAGCTCGTTCAATGCTCGCTGGCAGTGTTCGCCTCGCGGCTCGCTGGGAGGCGTGGCCGGCCTGGGATGGCAAACGTGTTTGTCATCCCGAGGAAGCGGAGCGACCGAAGGATCTACTCTCCGCCGCCTGTGGCCGCACGCACGTGACAGTAGATCCTTCGCTCACTGCCTTCGCTCAGGATGACGACGGGACGGTCGCTGGCCGCCGCTCATGTTGACAACGGGGCGGTCCCAGCGCGCCCAAGGCGCGCCCTCTCCACCAGCGAAGCACTGAGCGCTTCACTCCCCGGCCCCGATTAACTTTCTCACTATGTCCAGTCTTCCCATCACGAGCGTCTTCAACGACGGCTACATCGCGTCGGTTTATGAAGCTTTTCGCCGCGATCCGTCCTCGGTGGACGAGTCCTGGCGGCAATTCTTCCGTTTCGCGGAACAACTCGCTCCCGCAGGTGAAGGCGCGGTCGACGCATCGCTCCTCCGCAAGGCTGCCGGCGCTGCATCCTACCTCGGCGCCATCCAGCGCTACGGCCACCTCGCGGTCCAGCTCGATCCACTCGGATCGCCGCCGCCAGGCGCCGCAGAACTCAAGCCGGAATTCTACGGCATCACCGACGCGGATCTCGCAAAGCTCCCCGCGTCGACGCTGGGATCGGACGCGGACGGAACAGCCGCCGACGTAATTCAGAAAGTCCGCGAGCAATACTGCGGCAGCCTCGCCTACGAGTTCGAGCATCTGAACGAGGAAGTCGAGCGCGAGTGGCTCCGCGGGATGATCGAGTCCGGAAGCGCCACTGCGCCGCTCAAGGCCGACGAGAAGAAAGCGCTGCTGCAGAGCCTGACCGAGGTCGATGGCCTCGAGCGCTTCCTCGCGCGCGCGTACGTGGGGGTGAAGCGTTTCTCGATCGAAGGCGTCGACGCACTCGTGCCGATGATCGACGAAGCCATCGATCGCGCGCGCGCGACCGGCGCCCGCGAGGTCGTGATCGGCATGGCGCACCGCGGACGCTTGAACGTCCTCACGCACGTGATGGGCAAGCCGTATCGCGAGCTGCTCGAGGAGTTCGAGGGCCGGCATCCGGAAACGAACGCCGAGAGCGACACCGGCGACGTGAAGTATCACAAGGGCTACGCCGGGACGCGCGACGTTCCCGGTGCGGGCCCGGTCGCGGTGGAGCTCGTGCCGAATCCGAGCCACCTCGAAGTCGTGAATCCCGTCGTCGCCGGCGTGGCGCGTGCACGCCAGCGCGTGCCCGGCGGTCCGCCGGACGCGCGCGACGAGTCGAGCGTGCTCCCCATCGTGGTCCACGGAGACGCATCGTTCCCGGGCGAGGGCGTTGTTCCAGAAACGCTCAACATGTCGCTCCTGCGCGGCTACTGCGTGGGCGGCACGCTGCACATCATCGCCAACAATCAGGTCGGCTTCACGACCGATCCGATCGACGCACGCTCGACGCACTACGCGAGCGATCTCGCGAAGGGCTTCGAGATCCCGATCGTGCACGTGAGCGGTGACGACGCCGAAGCCTGCCTGCAGGCGATCCGCCTCGGCATCGCGTACCGCCAGCGCTTCAAGAAGGATTTCCTCATCGACCTCGTCGGCTATCGCCGTCACGGACACAACGAGGCCGATCAGCCGGCGTTCACGCAGCCATTGATGTACAAGATCATCGCGGAGCATCCGACGCCGCGTCAGATCTTCGGCGCGCGGCTGGTGCGCGAGCGGGTCGTGACCGAGGCCGACGTCGACGCGCTCGACAAGGCGCTCGCCGACAAGCTTCAGAAGATCTATACGGAGATGAAGGCGGAATCCGGCGCCGACACGTCCTCGGATCAGGCATCGCCTTCACAGCCGCACGCCGCCGTCGAAACCGCCGTGCGCGCCGAGAAGCTTGTCGCGCTCAACGAGCAGCTTCTGAGCTGGCCGTCGACGTTCAAGCTGCATCCGAACGTCCAGCGCTCGCTCAGCCGCCGTCGCGATGCGATCAACAACGGCGCCATCGACTGGGGTCATGCGGAAGCGCTCGCGTTCGCGTCGCTGCTGAGCGATGGCGTCAGCGTGCGCATCACCGGCCAGGACGCCGAGCGTGGCACGTTCTCGCATCGGCAGGCGGTGCTGCACGACGTGAATACCGGCGAGATGTACACGCCGCTCTCCAAGCTGCCGCAAGACACCGGAGCTTTCGAGATCTATAATAGCCCGCTGTCCGAGACCGCGGTGCTGGGCTTCGAGTATGGGTTCAGCGTCGCCGCGCCGGACGAGCTCGTGCTGTGGGAAGCCCAGTACGGCGACTTCGCCAACGTCGCGCAGCCGATCATCGACCAGTTCATCTCGGCCGGCCGCGCGAAGTGGCGTCAGGAATCCGGCCTCGTGCTGCTGCTCCCGCACGGCTACGAGGGACAGGGCCCGGAGCACTCGAGTGCGCGTCTCGAGCGCTACCTCCAGCTCTCGGCGGAGGATGCGATGGTCGTCGCGTATCCGTCGACGCCGGCGCAGTACTTCCACGTCCTGCGCCGCCAGTCCGCGCGCGATCCGAAGCGGCCGCTCGTGCTCATGCAGCCGAAGTCGCTGCTCCGTCTTCCGGCCGCGGCGTCCAAGCTCGAGGAGCTCACGACAGGCACGTTCCGTCCAGTGATCGACGACCCGATGGTGCAGAACCGCGACACGGTTCAGCGTCTCGTTTTCTGCACCGGACGTATCTACTACGATCTGTCGAACACCGAGCGCCCGGCGAACGTCGCGATCGTCCGCATCGAAGAGCTGGCGCCCTGGCCGCGCGAAGTGAGCGCGATCGTGGACCAATATCCGAACGTCGAAGAAGTGGTGTGGGCGCAGGAGGAACCGAAGAATATGGGCGCGTGGTCGTACGTGCAGCCCCGTCTGCGCGCATCGATCGGCACGGTCACCACGCTGCGCTACGTCGGCCGTCCCGAGCGGTCCAGTCCTGCGGAGGGATATCAGGCCTCGCACAATACGGAGCAGGCGCGCATCGTGAAGGACGTGCTGACGTACGCGCCGACCTCGAAGAAGCGCGCCGGAGCGGCGCGATGATGCCGCGCGTGCTGCCGTCGGTGCGGGAGGACAGCGCGTGCTGAAGCGCACCCTCTCGCTCGGTCTCGCGCTGGGGCTCGCCATTGCGCCGCGTCTCCTATCGCAGGAACGCGGCGCAGCCGCGTTAGGGGAGCTCGTGCAGGGACTTGGCACGACGACGCGCGTGTTGATGATCGGCGCGCACCCCGACGACGAAGACACGCAGCTCATCGCGTATCTCGCGCGCGCCAAGCACATCGAGACGGCCTATCTGTCGCTCACGCGCGGCGACGGCGGCCAGAATCTCATCGGCAACCAGCTCGGCCCCGAGCTCGGCATGATTCGCACAGAGGAGCTGCTGGCCGCGCGGCGAATCGACGGCGGCCGGCAGTACTTCACACGCGCCTACGATTTCGGATTCTCTAAAACGCTGGCCGAGACGGAGCAGCGGTGGCCGAAGGATTCGATCCTGAAGGACATGGTGGCGATCGTGCGCGCGTTCCGGCCGCAGGTGATCGTCTCCGTCTGGAGCGGAACGCCCGCCGACGGCCACGGGCATCATCAGTACGCCGGCGTCCGCGCCCGTGAAGTGTTCGATGCCGCGATGGACACGGTTCGCTTCCCGCCCTCGTCGATGGGCGGGTTGCAGCCGTGGACGGTATCGAAGTTCTTCCGGAGCCGCCGGCGTGGTGCGGGGTCGACGAAGTTCAACGTCGGCGAATACGATCCGCTCATCGGGAGAACCTACTCGGAGGTCGCGAGCGAGAGTCGCTCCCAGCATCGCTCGCAAGGGCAGGGCGAGCTGCAACAGCGCGGGCCGCGATTCACGGCCGTGCAGCTCGAGGCCTCGCGGGTGAACGTCGGCGGCGACAGCAGCTTGTTCGCCGGTCTCGACACGAGCTGGCATCGCTTCGAATCACTTCCACTCGCTGATTCCGTACGCTCGGCGATCGATTCATTGCCCACGGCCGAAGCTGCAGTGCGCCGGGTGCTCGACCTCATCCATCCGTCGACCGGGATCCAACCCCTCGCGAGCTATCTGCGGCTCGCGACGCGTGCATCGAGCGGCGCGACGTGTACACCGCTCGACGTGCTCAACACCGAGATGCACGCCTGCGCGCCGGCCATGGGCGACCTGGCGCTCGCGCTGGAGTCGACGACGCGCCGCGCGACCGATGCGCTGCTCGATGCTGCCGCCGTCTCGATCGATGCGACGGCGCCGCGCGAGCTGATCGCACAGGGCGATTCGGTGCCGGTCGCGATCACGCTCTACAATCAGGGCACGTCTCGGGTTGCACTCGAGAGCGTGTCGCTCCTTGCGCAGCCCGGCGCGGGACTGCGACAGCCACGCGTGCTTCTGCCGGACAGCACCGCGCGCGAAACGATCATGTATCGCACGGGCAGCGCGCCGCCGACGACTGCGTGGTGGCTGCGTCGCCCGCTGCGCGGCGACACGTTCGATCAGCCGCTCACCGAGATGGTCACCGGCGAAGATCGGTTGCAGACATCGGGCGTGGAGGCGCGACTGGAGATCGCCGGCGTGCCCGTCGCCGTTCGCACGGGGCCGATCGTCTATCGCTTCGCGAGCGCCGCGCTCGGCGAAGTGCGTCGCCCGATCGCGATCGTTCCCGAAGTGTCCGTGCTGCTCCAGCACGAGGTCGAGTACGCGCGCGCGAATGCGGCGATCGATCGTACGATGCTCGTGAATGTGCGTTCGGCCGCGTCGGGGCCGCGCGACATCGCCGTCACCCTCGCGCTGCCCGCTGGGCTCTCGGCGGATAGCGCGACGCGGCGCATCACGCTGCCCGCGTTCGGCGACGCGAGCGTCTACTTCCGTGTTCGCGGACGGCTCGCTCCGGGGGGCGATTCGATTCGCGCGACAGCGACGACCAACGGCAAGCGGTACGCGCTCGGCTTCGTGCCCATCGAGTACGAGCACATCCGGCCGCAGCGCTTCTATCGCGCGTCGACGGTGGCGCTCGAAGCCGTGAACGCGACGTTCGCGAATCTCAAGATCGGATATATCCGCGGCGTCGGCGACAATGTGATGCCGATGCTCGAGGAGCTCGGGCTTTCCGTGACCGAGCTCGATCCGGCCACGCTGGCGCAGACGAAGCTCGGTGGCTTCACGACGATCGTGATCGGTACTCGCGCCTATGGCGGACCAGAGGCGGCCGCGCTGATCGCGAATACGCCGGTCTTGATGAACTTCGCGCGCGACGGCGGGACGATCGTGACGCAATACGGGCAATTCGAGATGCAGCGTCCGGGAATTCTCCCGTACCCGATCACGTTGACGAGTCCAGCCGATCGCGTGACCGACGAGACGGCCCCGGTGCGTGTGCTCGATCCCGGTTCGCCGCTGCTCTCGCATCCCAACACGATTCGCGAAGCCGACTTCGCGAACTGGGTGCAGGAACGCGCGCTCTACATGCCGCACACGTTCGACGCGCACTATCGCCCACTCTTTTCCATGAACGACAAGGGCGAGCCGCCGAATGATGCCGCCGTGCTGGTTGCGCCGGTGGGCAAGGGCACGTACGTCTACACGACGCTCTCGTTCTTCCGCCAGCTTCCAGCGGGAAATCCGGGGGCCGCGCGTCTCTTCATCAACCTGTTGTCGGCGGATCAACGTGCGGCGACGCGTCCGCCGGCGCCTGCATCCGGAGCCATTCGTCCATGATCGTCGATCCGCGGCTGTACGCGTTCATCGGCGTTGCTGCGGTGCTCACGATCCTTCCCGGCGCGGACATGGCGCTCGTCACGCG
>Ga0070679_100001349_pt1 | contig 21675 bp, 22 predicted proteins | sample KBSC63BmetaG_FD_65652 | JGI IMG/M metagenome (GOLD analysis project Ga0070679, IMG submission 65652) | Corn rhizosphere microbial communities from Kellogg Biological Station, Michigan, USA - KBS C6-3B metaG | ecosystem: Host-associated > Plants > Roots > Rhizosphere | place: USA: Michigan... | reverse complement strand
TACGAGCTCGGATCGACCGTGGTCGTGATCGGAGAAGAGGTCGCGACCAACTTCTTTCCGAACCTCAATCCCGTGGGACGCGAGCTCCGCCTCGGCGGCATTCCGTATCAGGTGGTTGGCGTCATCGAGCATCAGGGCACGTTGTTCGGCATGTCGCTCGACCGCCTCGCGATCGCGCCCTTCAATTCGCCGCTCCATCGCCTGAGTAATCCGCGTGGAGACATTGGTGGCTTGATCGTCCAGAGCGCGAACATGATGCAGATGGACGACGTGATGGAGCTGGTCCGCGAGGAGCTGCGCGCGCACCGGCATCTCCATCCGGGCGTTCAGGACAACTTCGTCATGGAAACGTCGGCAAGCGCCTTAGCGTTCATGGATCGGATCAAGTCGACGATGACGATCATTGGCACCGCGCTGCCGGGCATCAGTCTCATCGTCGGCGGCATGGTGATCATGAACATCATGCTCGTCTCGGTCGCGGAGCGAACGCACGAAATCGGAATTCGAAAGTCCCTCGGCGCTCGGCGACGCGACATTCTGAGCCAGTTCCTCGTGGAGTCGGCGACGCTCAGCACCGTTGGCGCGATGATTGGCATCGTGCTGGGGCTGACGGCAGCAAAAATCATCTCGCTCAAAACGCCCTTGCCCGCGGCGGTTGCTCCGTGGTCGCTCGTCGCCGGGACGTTGCTCGGCACCGTCGTGGGGATCGTCTCCGGCGTCTATCCGGCGCGACGCGCGTCGATGCTCGATCCCATCGAAGCGCTGAGGCACGAGACATGAGCATTGCCGCTCGATTCATTCACGCATTCGAGGGCGTGAGCATCGCGCTCGAGGCGATTCGCTCGAACAAGGGACGGGCAGCGCTCACGATCATGGGTGTTGCCGTTGGCGTGTTCGTGGTCGTCGCGCTGTCGTCAGTCGTACGCGGAGTGAACGAGTCGTTCGCTCGCGATGTCGCTGCCGCGGGACCTACATCCTTCTTCGTCTATCGCCGGCCCTTGCAGGCGTTCCAGTCCTGCGATCCAACCGATCCCACGTCGTGTCCGGATCGTCGCAACCCGGCGATCACCAACGAAGAAGCCCTCGGCATCGAGCGGCTGCCCGTGATCCAGGCCGTGACACAACACGTCTCGAGCGGCAACACGTTCAAGTACCGCGACCGGACGCTGAGGGCGAACGTAGAGTACTACACGCCGAATTGGACGCAGGTCGACGGCGGTGACATCTATCCCGGCCGCAGCTTCACCTACGCCGAGAACTCCGGCGGCGCGCGCGTGATCGTCATCAACGATCAGTTGGCTCAAGCATTATTCGCGGATTCTGATCCGATCGACAAACAGGTCTCGGTCGACGGCCAGCCGTTCACCGTGATTGGACTCTATCACTACACGGCGAGTCCAATGGGCACGCCGACGTCCGGCAGCGGCGGCGATTCACCGAAGGCCATCGCGCCGCTCGAGACAGGCCGTCGGCACATGAACCTCTGGGTGCGCGGCGCGAATCTCATCGTGAAGCCCCGCGACGGCATTCTCGTCGACGACGCGGTCGATGACGTCACGGCCTTTCTGCGCGGTTATCGCGGACTTCGGCCGAGCGATCGGACGAACTTCGCGGTCGTGACGCAGGACAAGCTGCTCGACGTCTACAACCAGCTGTTCGGCACCTTCTTCGTCGTTGGCCTCGCGCTGTCGTCGGTCGGTCTCCTCGTCGGCGGCATCGGCGTGATCGCGATCATGATGATCTCGGTCACGGAGCGCACGCGCGAGATCGGCGTGCGCAAAGCGCTGGGCGCGACACGCGGAACGATTCTGTGGCAGTTCCTGGTCGAAGCAGTGACGCTCACGGGGTTCGGTGCGGCATTGGGACTCGTGCTCGGCGTCGGGACGACGATCATCGTGCGCATGACGTGGCCGGCAATTCCCGCATCGACGCCGGTGTCGTCCGTGATCTCAGCCCTCGCCGCGAGCGCAGTCACGGGCGTGGTGTTCGGGATGCTGCCCGCGATTCGAGCGGCGAGGTTGGATCCGGTTGTGGCGTTGAGGCACGAGTGAGGGAAGAGGGAAGAGGGAAGAGGGGGGACGAGATACGAGGGATGAGGGGACATTGGCGTGCACCGATTCCAACGTGCGCCGCGCCTCTACACCCACGTCCCCCCCATATCTCTTCCCCCCTCTTCCCGCTTCCCTCTTCCCCCTTGCCGTAGTTTCCCCCCATGGTCGACCTCCTCGCCATCTTTCCCCACCCGGATGACGCCGAGCTTGGGTGCGGCGGTACGCTCGCCAAGTCGGCGGCGAACGGACATCGCGTCGGCATCGTCGATCTCGCGCGCGGCGAAATGGCGTCGCGCGGCACCGTCGAGCTTCGCGCGGCAGAGTCGCAACGCGCGGCGAAAGTACTCGGCGTCACGCTCCGAGAAAATCTTGGACTTCCCGACGCCGGCTTGAGGAACGATCCACCGTCGCGCGAGCAGCTCGCGATGGTCATTCGGCGCCTCAAACCCAAAGTCGTGATCGCTCCAGCGCTGGAGGGCCGGCATCCCGATCATCGAGTCGCGGCCCAACTCGTGCGCGACGCGTGCTTCGTCGCCGGACTCGCCAAGGTCGCTCCCGACGTGCCCAAGCACCGTCCGTTCAAGATTCTGCATAGTCTCACGCATCGCCAAGACTTCGTGCGGCCCACATTCGTCGTCGACGTGACGGCCGAGTTCGAGCTCAAGCTCGAAGCGATTCGCTGTTATGAGTCGCAGTTCTCCGGACTGACGCAGGCGGGCGAAGTGTATCCGAACGGCGAACCGCTCGAGGACATCATTCGGCATCACGGCGCGTACTACGGCTCGCTGATTCGGCAGCGCTACGGCGAGCCGTTCTTCACGACGGAGATGATGGCGGTGGATGACGTGCTCGCTCTCGAGGTCGCGACGCTGTGAGCGACGAGCTGACGTACGGCACCTATCTCTCGCTCAGCGAGCTGCTCTCGCTGCAGAAACCGCAGTCGCGACCCGAGCACTCCGACGAGCTGCTGTTCATCGTGGTGCATCAATCCAGCGAGCTGTGGTTCAAGGCGATTCTCCACGAGCTCGACGGCTTGATCGCATCGCTCGAAAAGCGCGAAGCGGGACAGGCACTGTGGCGTGTGCAGCGACTCAACACGCTGATGCGAATCGTGTCCGAGCAGCTCACGTCACTCGAGACATTGCCGCCGCAGCACTTTGCGCAGTTTCGCTCATACCTCGGCACGTCGAGCGGCGCGCAGAGCATTCAGTTTCGCGCGATCGAGGCGGCGTCCGGTCTCCGCGATCCGCATTTCATGCAGGCGCTCGAGGAGCACGGCGAGATTCCGGAGCTCGTGAAACGTTCGCTCGCTCGGCCGACGTTGCAGCAGCTCTTTCTCGATCTCGTCGAAGCGAACAACACGAAGATCGAAGATTTGTATCTCGGTCCGGGTCCGACGGTCTTGTACTTCCTGGCCGAGGCGCTGCTGGAGTATGAGCAGTTGTTCGGACAGTGGCGCTTCAACCACGTCCAACTCGTCGAGCGTGTGATCGGACCCGCGACTGGTGGAACGGGTGGCACGCTGGGCTCGCGCTACCTCATGCGAACGATCGAGCAGAGGTTCTTCCCTGCCCTGTGGATGGCCCGGGCATCGCTGTTCGGCTCGGGCAGGCCCAAGGGGACGGCGGCGCCCTAATCATCGTCGCGAACGCAGCGCGTGTACGGCGGGAAGTGCAGATCCCTCCCTACGCTCGCTTCGCTCGCATCAGGGCAAGCTGCTGCGCTCGGGATGACACACGCTCTCGCCCAAAATCGTATATTTCGGGGTATGCCTGATCCCGTATATCTCGACCACGCAGCCGGTACGCCGGTTCGACCGGAGGTGCTCGAGGCGATGCTGCCGTTCTTCGGCCCACGCTTCGGGAATCCGTCCAGTGTCCACAAGTGGGGCCGCGACGCGAGAACCGCGCTCGACGAGGCTCGCGAGCGGGTGGCGCACGCGCTCGGGGCATCGCCGGATGAGATCTGCTTCACGTCCGGCGGCACCGAAGCCGACAACATCGCTATCCTCGGATCCTGGCGCGCGCGGCGGGACGCAGGCCGGAATGCGATCGTGACGACGCCCATCGAGCACAAGGCGGTGCTCGAGTCAGTGCACGCCGCGGCGCACGAGGGCGCGGAAGAGCGCATGTGTGCGATGGCCCCCCAAGGGGTCGTCGACGTCGCGTCGTTCGAGTCCCTGGCAAATGCGAGCGCGGCGATCGCCAGCGTGATGTGGGTGAACAACGAGATCGGCACCGTACAGCCGATTGCGCAGCTCGCCGAGCGAGCCAAGGCTGCCGGCGTGCTCTTTCACACCGATGCGGTTCAGGCACTCGGCAAGATCGCGATCGATGCCAAGACTGTCGCGTTCGATATGCTGAGCGTCTCGGGACACAAGATCGGCGCGCCGAAGGGCGTTGGTGCGATGTTCATTCGCCGTGGCACCGTGATCGAGCCGCTCTTTCACGGGGGATCGCAGGATCGCGGACGTCGCCCGGGCACCGAGAACGTCGCGTCGGTGATCGGCTTTGCGCGTGCCGCCGAGTTGGCGGTGTCGGAGCGCGACGAGGAGTGTACGCGCCTCACCGCCCTGCGCGATCAGCTCGAGTCGGCGATTCTCGCGCGCGTGCCAGATGCCGTGATTCACGGACGCGGCGCGGCGAAGCGCGCACCTCATATCGTCAACGTTTCCGTACCCGGCGTCGACAGCGAGTCGATGCTGATGGCGCTCGACCTTCGCGGCATCGGCTGTTCGGCGGGCTCGGCGTGTCAGTCGGGAAGCGTCGAGCCGTCGCACGTGTTGAGCGCGATCGGCGTCGAGCCTGACCTCGCCTCGTCGGCGATTCGAATGAGCCTCGGTTCGCTCTCGAATGAGGCGGCAATTGCGCGAGTGGCCGAGGTGTTTCCGGCGCTGGTGGAGAAGGCCCGCGGTATGGCGCGGCGCGCGAGCTGACGATGAAGGAGCGCGTGCTCGTCGCGATGTCCGGCGGCGTGGATTCGTCCGTCGCCGCGGCGCTGCTCGTCGAGCAGGGCTACGATGTCGTGGGCGCGACGATGAAGCTCTTCTGCCACGGCGACGATCTGCCCGATCGCCCGTGCTGTTCGCTGGATTCAGTGAACGACGCGCGGCGCATCTGCCAGCAGCTCGGCGTGCCGCATTACGTGCTCAATCTCGAGAGCGCGTTCGGGCGAGACGTCGTCGATGACTTCGTGCACGAGTATTCCGTCGGTCGTACGCCGATTCCGTGCGTGCGCTGCAACACGTTCACCAAGTTTCGCGACCTGCTCGTGAAGGCCGGCGCGATCGACGCAACGTGGATCGCGACGGGCCACTATGCGCGCACGGTCAACGGCGAGCTGCATCGCGGCGTGGACCTCTCGAAGGATCAGTCCTACTTCCTCTGGGGCATCGATCGGCGCGTGCTGCGGCGAATGCTGCTGCCTGTCGGCTCACAGTCCAAGGCCGAGACGCGCGCGGCCGCGCACCGGCTTGGCCTCGAGCTCATCGCCGAAAAGGTCGAGAGCCAGGATATCTGCTTCGTTCCCGACGGCGACCACACGAAGATCATTCGCCAGCGCTTGGGCGCCGGCGCGCCGGCCCTCTCGGCGGGACCATTCGTACTTTCTAATGGCTCACCCGTCGGCACGCACGACGGCTTCGCGCGCTTCACCATCGGCCAGCGCCGCGGACTTCCAGGCGGATTTCGCGAGCCGATGTTCGTGGTCGCGATTCGTCCTGAAGATCGCGCGGTGGTGATTGGCCCACGCGAGGAGTTGCTCGGCCGCGGTGTTGTTGCGCGCGGTGTGAATTGGCTGGTGGATCCGCCGCCCGTTGGCGCGCGCGTCAGCATTCAGGTTCGCCACCGCGCCGCGGCTGCGGCAGCGGAGATCGTTCGTATCGACGGAGAGGAAATCGAGCTCGCGCTCGACGAGCCGGTCTCGGCGATCACGCCTGGCCAGTCGCTCGTCATGTACGATGGCGAGCGAGTGCTCGGCGGCGGATTCATCGAGGCGTCACGCCGATCGCTGCCCGTTCGCGCGGCGTGACAAAGCCGCTCGGGCAGACCTAAACGATCAGATACGGACGTGAACGGAAGACAACAACGGAAATTCAACGGCACTTCCCATCTAGGTTCTATGAAATGGGAATCGCGGAATTGGCGGACTTGGCGGATCTGCGCGGAGACAACAGAAACGTCTTTTGAAAAAGAAAAATTCCGTTAGTCTCCGTTCGCTGTTGCCGTTTGTTGGCCGTATCTACTCGTTGATGCTCGAACGGCGCAGAAGCCCAAGGTGAGTGAAACGCGAAGGGGTGCGGAATCTCCGCACCCCTTATTCATCTCGGCACTCCCTTCCCTCAGTACTTTAGACCACTCGCCTCGGCGAACTCTTTCATCGCCTTTTCCTGCTCTTCCGTGAGCTTCGCCGGCACGTCGATGTTCGCCTCGACGATCAGATCACCGGTGCGATCGTCCTTCTTGATTCCCTGACCGCGCACGCGAAAGCGTTTTCCGTTCGGCGTGCCGGGCGGAATCTTGATCGCCACTTTCTTTCCATCGAGCGTCGTGACGCTGATCTTCGAGCCGAGCGTTGCTTGCGCGATGTTGATCTTCACCGGCGCGATGAGATCGAGTCCCTCGCGCTTGAAGAAGCGATCGGGCTCCACCTGGAACGTGATCAAGAGATCGCCAGGGGGACCGTTGTGTGCTCCGCGGCCGCCCTGCCCCTTGATGCGAATCTTCGTGCCGGTGTCGACGCCTGGCGGCGCCGTGATCATCATCTTCTTCCGCACGCGGACTTCGCCTGAGCCGTTGCACGTCGGACAGCGCTCACTCGGCACGGTGCCTTTTCCAAGACACATCGGGCACGGGCGCTGAACGGCGAAACCGCCCTGCCCGAACGAGATCGTGCCGCGCCCGTTGCACTCAGGACAGGTTTGAATCTTCGCGCCCGGCGCGGCTCCAGAGCCGTGACACGTCGCGCATTCCTCGTTCACCTCGAGCTCGATCGGCACCTTGCCGCCGAGTGCCGCGACTCGGAACGCGACCGACAGCGTCGCTTCGACGTCCTGTCCGCGCTCCGGTCCTCGGCTGCGCCCGCGGTTCGCGCCCGCACCGCCGCCGAACATCGAGCTGAAGATGTCGCCAAACCCGCCGAGGTCGAAATCTTCGAAGCTGAAGTTCTGCGCTCCAGCGGCGCCGGGGGCGCCACCGGGTGTTGGACCGCCGCGCCGTGGACCAGCCCCACCGGGGCCGCCGAAACCGCCGAACGCGCCGAGCCTTCGCATCTGGTCGTACTGCTTTCGCTTCTCGGCATCCCCCAAAACCTGATACGCCTCCGAGATCTCCTTGAAGGTCTCGGCGGCTTTCGGGTCGTTCGGGTTCTTATCCGGGTGATGCTTCGCGGCGAGCTTGCGGTACTTCTTCTTGATCTCGTCCTGCGTCGCAGACGCGGGAACACCGAGGACTGCGTAGAAGTCCTTCGTCTGGGCCATGTCAGTCAGTACGTGCTCAGCCGTTCCACTGCTTCACGACAACGCGGGCGGGGCGCAGCAGCTGGCCGTTGAACAGGTAGCCGACCTGATAGACGCGTGAAACGACGTGGTCGTCCTCGGGTGACAGCGCGGGTTCAGTTGCTACTGCTTCGTGCAGCTTCGGATCGAACGACTGATTCGCCGGATCGATGACCTCGAGTCCGGCAGCCGTCAGCGCCTTGAGCGTTTTCTTTTCCACCATCTCGACGCCTTGCACGACAGTGCTCGCATCGACCGATGACGGGTCGACGTGAGCGAAGCGCGCGAGATCGTCGAGCGGATCGAGCAGTTGCTTCGTGAGATCGGCCTGGGCGCGCGAAAACGACTCGGCGCGCTCTTTCGTCGTGCGCTTCCGATAGTTCTCGTATTCGGCGGCCAGGCGGAGATATTTCTCTTGCTGCATGGTCAGTTGCTGCTGTAATTCGGCGGCGAGACTGACGTCCCCGTCGAGCGCCATATCGACCTCAGGGTTCGTGTCACGACCGCCGGCGTCCGTCATGTTGTCGGGTTCAGGCGCGGCGTCAGCCGGGCCGAGATCGCCTTTATCGGGTGGCTCCATCGTCTTCCAATGTTGGCTGGCTATGGTACAGGGTGCAACGGCTATGCCCTAAAGCCCTGCCGTTTTGGCGCTTACGTGAGGTTGGACCGGGAGCTTTGGCGACGACAACCGCCGCCGGAGCAGGTCGAGCGTCCACTGCGCTGAGCGCTGACGAACCTCGTCCCGATCGCCCCACAACCGCAACAGCGACGCTTCGGACTGCCCTTCAATATCAGCACAGATCCAAACCGTTCCGACGGGCTTGTCAGGGGTCGCTCCGCCGGGCCCCGCGATACCTGTGATCGCGAGCCCAACGCTCGCATGGACGGCATTCCGCGCTCCAGCCGCCATCTCTCGAACCACGCCTTCGCTGACCGCACCGCCCTCACGCAGCGCCTGCTCGCTGACGCCGAGCAGCTCGCGCTTCACCTCATTGTCGTAGGCAATCACGCCGCCGAGAAAGACTTCGCTCGAGCCCGGGATGGCCGTCAGCCGCCCGCCCAGCAGCCCTCCGCTGCAGCTTTCGGCGACACCGATCGTGAGCTTTTGCGCACGGCAGAGATCCAGGACGATCGCCGCCAGATCGGCATCGCCTTCGCCATAGATCCAACTCCCCAAGCGATCACGAAGTCGCGCGGCGTCGTTGGCAAGAATACGATCGGCCTCGCGCGACGTGATGTCGCGGACAGTGAGCCGGAGATCGACGCCTGCGATCGACGGGAGATACGCGAGCACAGCACCGAGCGGCCCGCCGTCCATCGAGTCGATGCGGTCGGCAAGCAGAGATTCCGCAACGCCCGCCGTGCGCAGTGTGAGCGATCGCACGACGGTGTCCGCGGCGACTCGCTGCGCGAGCAACGGCAGCAGCGTGTCGGCGAGCATGCCGCGCATCTCGCGCGGCACGCCGGGAAGCATCGCGACCCACCGCCCGCGCTCATCTTCGAGCCAGATGCCCGGCGCGGAGCCATGACCATTCTCTAATTTCCGCGCGCCCACCGGAATCATTGCCTGCTGACGATTTGCCGCTGGCAGCGGACGATTGAACCGCTTGATCCAGCGTTCCTCCATCCACGCGAGATGCGCTTCGTCGACGACGAGCGCACGGCCGAACAGCTCGGCGATGGATTGTTTGGTGAGATCGTCCGACGTCGGGCCCAAGCCGCCAGTCGTGATCACGGCGCCGGTGCGATCGAGCGCGGCGCTCACCGCCGCCGCGATCTCCGATGCCGTATCTCCAACCGTGGTGCGACGTTCGATGTGCATGCCGATCGACGCAAGCGCTCGCGCCAGGTGCGCGGCATTCGTATCGATCGTGAAGCCGAGGAGAAGCTCGTCGCCGATCGTCACCACCTCGACGCGCGTCGCCGGCGTGCTCACCGCGGTGCGGAAGTCGCGAACACGTTGCCGAAGCTGCGCAGATAGAGCGCGAGCGAGTACACGGTCAGCACGACCGCGCCGATCATCAACAGCGTACCCACGGTTCCGTTGAACAGAGCGAACGCATGCCAGAGATCATTGTTCCATCCCTTCACGGCCGCGAGCGTCGCGATCCAGAACCAGAAGTATGCACTACCCTGCCAAACGAGTTGGAATGCCGTCTTCCACTTCGCGGGTCCGATTGCCGCAATGACGATTCCGCGCCGCTTCGCCGCCTGGCGAAAGATCGTCATGAACACCTCGCGTCCGAGCACCACCACGATCACCCAGAGCGGCAGCCCGACCTCGCGAAACGGCGTGATGAACGGAAAGCTCGGCGCGAGCAAATACATCGGGACGAGCGTGCCGACGAGCAGGAGCTTGTCGGCGGCCGGATCCAGCATGCGGCCGAAGTCCGTCTCCTGCTTCCGCGAGCGCGCGAGGTGGCCGTCGACGTAGTCTGTGATCGCCGCGGCAGAGAACAGCAGGAACGCAATCAAGCGCAGCGTCCACGAGCTCGCGAACGGCAGCGCCGCGATCAGTGGAGTGGCCGCAATTCGGCCGACGGTGAGAGCGTTCGGGAGGTTCATCCGGCTACCGGCTTCTGGCCGCGCCGAGCGCGGAAGTCACGCGAGTGACTTCAAGACCAGTTTGCTCACTCCCTTCAACGTATCGAACACGCCCTCCCCGGTCACCGCGACGGCTTCGAAGTACTGAGCGCGTTCGATCCATTCACCAGTTGGGAGCTGCTCGACCAGGTTCTCGCCAGCGTGATACGGATCCGGCGTGATCCGCATCTTCGATGAGTCCGCGACTTCCCATCCCGGATTGAGCGCCGACTGGAGATCGCGGATCGGCGACGCATTGGGGAGATCGCGTTTGTTGTACTGAATCACGAATGGCATCTTCGTGAGATCGTAGCCGTACTCGGCCATGTTGTCGTACAGGTTCTGCATGGCTTCCTGATTCGCTTCCATACGCTCGAGCTGCGAGTCGCCGACGAAGACGATGCCGTCCACGCCCTTGAGAATGAGCTTCCGGCTCGCATTGTAATAGACCTGCCCCGGCACCGTATAGAGGTGGAAGCGAGTCTTGAAGCCGCGAATCGTTCCCAGATCGACGGGAAGAAAATCGAAAAACAGCGTTCGCTCGGTCTCGGTGGCAAGCGAGATGAGCTTGCCGCGCGTGTCCGGCTGCACCTTGCCGTACACGACCTCCAAGTTGGTGGTTTTTCCGCCCAACCCGGGACCATAATACACAATTTTACAGTTGATCTCGCGTGACGCGTAGTTGATCATCGACATCGCTGTCGTCCCCTTACTGGAACAGCTTGTCGATCTCGTCGTCCGCGCCGGCGAGAATGTTGGGCGTCGAGGCGCCGGTGGCGCCGCGCGAGAACACTTGTTCGAAGAGTTGGGTCAGCAATTGGACCGTTTGGCGCATCTTGAGCCGGACGAGGCCCAGCGTGGTACGGTTGTCGAAAAGGACCACGAGGATGACGCGGCGCGCGACGTCCGCCAGGTACATCGATTCCTTTTCGCCCTGATGGAAGAGGGAGTTGAAGTCGTTTTCCCCAATCAGTTTCGCCAACTGGTCATTGGCGCTGAAGTCGGCCGCGGTCAGTGTCGCAAACGCGGTCGGGTCGAAGGTGGGGCGCTCTCCGACCGTGGCGACGAGTTGCCCCGAACGATCGACCAGCAGGGCGCATCGCGCATTGCAGTCCGTGAGAAATGTCTCCAGCGCCGCTCTGATCGCGCCGAAGTCATCCTCCGTAAAAGACCAGCTTGCTGCCCCAACTGGCATCTCGTCCGTCCTAATCGAGGTTGGAATGCATGCGGCGTAAGAGCCGCTCCCCGCGCCGTCGCAGGGCAGGGTTGCGTTCCCAGCCTAGGTACTCCGTCAGTATACGAGCCGTGTCGAGGCCGGGATGTCCGCCCAGGTGACCCAACGCGGCGAGCCGCCGAACCGGGTTCCTGCTGAACAATTCCCGCCGCGACCTGCGCATCTGTGTGCTCCAAACGACCGCGCCCAAAATTAACCCGCCAACGAAGGCGGTTCCGATCACTTCACTCCGACGGACGGTCACATTGTCCTCCGCGCCGCGAGGGCCTGGGCGATTGTGACCCCATCGGCATACTCCAGATCGCCCCCCACCGGGAGACCACGAGCGATCCGCGAAACCGTCACACCTGTACCGCCAATCTGACCCTGGACGTACAGGGCGGTCGCCTCTCCCTCGAGGCTGGGGTTTGTCGCAAGAATGACTTCGCGCACCGGCTGGTCCGCGACGGACAGGCGCCCGACCAGCTCACGCACCGTCAGGTCATCCGGGCCAACACCGTCGAGCGGCGACAGCCGACCGCCAAGGACGTGATAGACGCCCCGGAACTCGCCCGCCCGCTCGATCGCGCCGATATCGGACGACTGCTCCACCACGCAGATCATGGCGACGTCACGCCGCGGGTCGCGGCAGATGGAGCACAGCTCGTCCTCGGTGAGGTTGAAGCACTGCCCACACGGACGTACACGCTCGCCGAGCGTGAGCAGCGCATTCGCGAGGCGACGGCTCTGTTCCGTCGGCTGGCGCAGCAAGTGGTACGTCAACCGAAGCGCCGTCTTCCGACCGATGCCGGGAAGACGCGACAGCTCCGTCGCCAGATCGTCGATCGCCGACATGTTGACTCGTCAGCCGCTCAGCGTAATTCGCGTCCCGCGAATCACCCGAATGGCAGCTTGAATGGCAGATTGAGACCGCCGGTGATCTTACCCATCTGCTCCTGCGCGGCCGCTTGCGCCTTTTGTTGGGCGTCCGAGACCGCGACTGTCACGAGATCCTCGAGCATCTCGATGTCGGCCGGATTCACCACGCTCGGATCGAGTCGAATCTTCTTGAGCTGCCCGGTGCCGGAAACATCAGCGACCACCATGCCGCCGCCCGCCGATCCGGTGATCGTGAGCTGCTGAAGCTCCTCCTGAATTTTCGCAAAGCGACCCTGCATCTCCTGCGCTTGCTTCAGGATGTTCATGAAATCGGCCATGGAACCGGGAACCGTGAACGTGGACGGAACGTAGCGCGAGTGTGTCCGGCGGCCGAATGCAGCCGCCGATCTCAAACCTATTGGACGCGCGGGAACAGTTGCAACCGGGACCGCCCCGGTCAGTCGGCGACTTCGAGATCCAGCGCGTCGATCGCCGCGTTGAGCACCGGGTCTCGTTTCCGCAACGCGGCGATTCGCTCGGCGCGGACCATCTCATCAGTGAGCCGCTTTGGCGGCGGTGGAGGCGGCGCATTGTCGTCGCGACGAAGTTCCACACGCTCGACGCCAACGAACCACTCGCGAAGCGCTGCGGCGATCTCCGCGCGAGACGTCGATACGGCGTGCGCGTAGATGTCGTTCGGCTCGTCGAGCTCGATGGTCACGACCCCAGCGGATGTGACCGCAGCCGGCGACGCATGCGCGAGCGCTGTCGCAAGCATCGGCTTGCCGTTGTCTCGCAATCGTTCAACAAGTGCATCCCAGCGGCCGGTGAGCTTGTTCAAATCGAGAGCTTCACCCGGACTTCGACGCTCCGCCGGAACTGCCGCGGGCGTCGCGACAGCCGCCTGAGCAACAGGCGCGTTCGGAGCGAGTTGCGGCGTTACGCGTGCCGAAGCTTCGGTTCTCGGCGGAGGCGCATCAGGGCGCGGAACGGTCCGCGGCTCAGGCCGCGCGAAGGCGCTCGATGTTCCGACGCTCGGCGCTCCAGTGGACGGCCGCGCTCCCGAGTCGCGCGCTGGCGCGCTCGGCTGTGATGGCGAGCCGCCCATCGAGCGAAGCAGGTCTTCGATCTCCACCGCGCGATCGAGCAGCGCGAAGCGGATGAGCAACATCTCGACGAGCAGTTGCTGTTGGCCACTCTTTCGGAAGCGCGGCTCCAGCTCCGTAATCGCCTGCAGCATTCGCAGCAGGTCTGCTCCCGTGAAACGATCGCGACGTTCCGCGAGTGCTTCTCTTCCTCGATCAGAGACGTCGGGCGCCGTTCCGCCGAGTACGACGGCGAGTTGCGCGCGCAGGATGTCGGCGAGGCCAGTGAGCACGCCGCCGAAATCGACGCCCGCTTCACCGAGTCGCGCGACGGCGGGAAAGACATCTGCAGCGCGCCGATCGGCGATGATGTCGAGCATCGCGATGAACTCGTCTTCGGCGACGAGTCCGAGCGCATCGCGCACACGATCCGGCGTGACTCGCCCGTCGCCCATCGACAGCACTTGATCGGTGAGACTCAACGCATCGCGCATGGAGCCATCCGCCGCGCGCGCGATCGCCGCCAACGCTTCAGGTTCTGACCCGACGTGTTCTTCGGCGAGGACGTGCGCAAGTCGCTCGCGAATTTCCGCGGGACCGATGCGCTTGAAGTCGAAGCGCTGTAGGCGACTGAGAACTGGCGCGGCCGACTGTGCGATCTTCTGCGGCTCGGTGGTCGCGAAGACGAACACGACGCGCGGCGGCGGTTCCTCGAGAATCTTGAGCAGCGCGTTCCACGCTTCGCGCGTGAGCATGTGCGCTTCGTCGACGATATAGACCTTGTACTGCTCGTCGCCCGACGGCGCGTACATCGCGCGCTCCCGCAGCTCGCGTGCGTCGTCCACGCCGCGATTCGACGCCGCGTCGATCTCGACGACATCGAGGCTCGCCGAGCCGCTCCAGATGCGGCGGCACGACGCACACTCTCCACATGGTTCGCCGTCAAGACTCGGATCGCCGCGACGCTCGCAATTGAGCGCCATCGCGAGCACGCGCGCGAGCGTCGTCTTGCCGACGCCGCGTGGTCCGCACAGCAGGTAACCGTGTGCAACGCGTCCGCGTGCAATCGCGCCCTTCAGCGTCGCCGAGACATGCGACTGGACGGCGACGTCCGCGAAGCGCTTTGGGCGATACTTACGCGCGAGAGCTATCGACACACGAGGAGCGGCGAGAGGAGAACGGCGTGCGGCGATTACGACGAACGACGAACGACGAACCGACCGGCCGCGCAATATACGACGAAAAACGCGGGGACGCCGCTTGGCTGCAAGCGCGTCACCCGCGTCGAGTACCCCAGGCCTGACGAAGCGACATCAGACACCTCGTACCGCTGCTACCTTCGGGGTCCTGACGGAGTTGGAAGGCTGATACCCTCCGGGACCTGGGGCATATAATAATCTAGCGAGGAAACGACTCGATACAAGCGAGCGATGAAGCCGATCCGCGTCGTCGTCAACGACTTGATGCAATCGAACTACGTGTACCAGCGCATCGCGCGCCCTGGACGCGACTTCGACGACGGATTCGAGCCCGAGCTCACGCCGGCCGAGATGCTGACGCTCGGTGTCTTTGGCGGGAAGTACATGACCGACTGCGGTGACGAGTTTCCGCGCTCGTGGTATGCACGGGCGAGGCTCTGTCACGAGTACCACGATCCGGAGCTCAACTACTTCGGCGTGAACGCGTCGCAGCCGCTCTCGGTCTGGCGAAAGAAGGGCTGGATCTATCACGAAGATCCGCGCGGCTGGTTTCAGTGGTATTGCCGCTACTACTCGGGTCGCCGGTCGCTCGACGACGAGCGGCAGATCAAGCGCTGGCGCGCCATTCGGCGCCACGTCGCGCAAATTCGAGCGAACTGTCCGCGCCGAGCGCTCGACTGCCGGCCGCGGCAGCGGCAGGCGCTGTTGCACTGGGCATACGACGCGCGCCGACTTTAGCTTGGTTCTCATGCCTGCCGTCAAGAAACGCACGACCACAAAAAAACGCACGACCACAAAGAAGCGCGCGACCGCAAAGAAGCGCGCACCGGCCAAGAAAGCGGCCGCGAAGAAGCGCACTGCGTCCGCGGAGCCGATCGAGCGCGTGCGAGAGATGTGTCTTGCACTCCCGGAAGCGCACGAGGTCGAGGCGTGGGGCACGCCGACGTTTCGCGTGAAAAACAAAGTCTTCGCGATGTACTCGGCCGGAGGGCACACCAACGGGCGCGCTGGTCTTTGGATCATGTCGGTGCCCACCGAGCAGGACTTCGTGCTCCGCGCACGACCGGACAAGTATTTCAAGCCGCCGTATGTGGGTCCGGGTGGCTGGATCGGCGCATGGCTCGACAAGGGTCCGCCGTGGGGCGAGATCGCCGAGCTCATTCGCGAGGCATACCGACGCCGCGCCCCGAAGAAATTGGCCGCGCTCGTCGACTGACGACGAAGACGTCTCGCGTTGCGAGTTTCGCAACGCGAGACGTTCAGGCGGTCGCTCGACTCTCAGACTGCGCAGCCTCCGAGGCTCACGCCTTCGGCGGCTTCTTTTTTCCCTTGCCGTTGTCGTGCACGACGTCCGAGTCGCGCGTCGCGGTAGTGATGACGCCAAACGCGGTCGGAGGCGCGTCATCGGGGCCGGCGAGCCACACCCGATTACCGACGAGCTGCTGTAGATCGTCCGACGGGTCCATCACACCGCGATCGCCGCCGCGCGTCAACCGTAAGACGAACCCGTCGGTCGTCAGGTCAAGCACGCCGTCGACGACGGGCTGGCCGCCGACGGCCACGACGATGAACCGCTGCACGAACATTTGAGAAGTCTCGTCGAGCAGTCCATCAACCTCGACCTGGTCGTTCACGACCGAATACATCGCTGCGGCCTGATCGCCCGTCAGCCCGATCGTGGAGCCATCGTCCTGTTGAAGCATCAGCGCGGTGCCTTTGTGCCCTGCCGAGTTGGTCGTCACCGTGCCCGCCACCGTAACCAGACGGGGCGATGAAGTGACCGAGCTGACCGCGATCTGCGTCGCCGATGGGGTATCACTGCACCCCACCAGGACGGCCCCCGCGATCGCGAGTGAGAAATGTGCGACTCGCATCGTGCTTGTCCTCGAGTGAGAGTTCTATCAATGCCGCGGTCGCGGCTTGATTGACTCGAGGATAGGCGAGGCGAGTTGCGCCTTCGTTTCGCCTGCGTGCGGGCGAGGTTCTCTTGTCGTTCTTTCAGCGTTCCTAGATCAGTTCCACTTCAGGCCGCGCAGCTGATCCAGGTTCAGGTTCCCACCGGACAGCACGACTGCGACCTTCGATCCCTTCGGCAGTTTCACGAGACCGTGCAATAGCGCCGCCACCGGAGCCGCGGCCGCACCCTCGACCATCAGCTTGCACCGTTCCATCACCCAGATCATCGCCTCGAAGATCTCGCGATCTGGCAGGGCGACGATCTCGTCGACGAAGCGCTGCACCACTGAGAAATTGAGCTCACCCGCGCGACGCACGCGAAGACCATCGATGATCGTGTTGCACTCGATCGTCTCGAGCTTGCCCGACGCGAGACTTCGTTGCATCGCCGGTCCATCCGACGACTCCACGCCGATCACCTTCGCGTTTGGGTTGTGGCTCTTCACGGCCATCGACACGCCGGCGATGAGACCGCCTCCGCCGATCGGCACCACGACCGCGTCCACATCCGGCCAGTCCTGCACGATCTCGAGGCCGAGGGTTCCCTGCCCCGCGATCAGCTGCGCGTCGTCGAACGGATGGACGTACGTGAGCCCTTCGGTCGCAACGAGCTCTTTCGCCTTCTCATTGGCCTCGTCCCAGATGTTGCCGTGCAACACGACTTCAGCGCCGTACGCTTTCGTAGCGGCGATCTTCGCCGGTGTTGCGTTCGTCGCCATGCAGACAACGGCGCGAATCCCGTGAATCTTCGCCGCCAACGCGACGCCTTGCGCATGATTGCCTGCCGATGAGCAGACGACGCCGCGGCGTTTCTGCTCCTCCGGCATCAGCGCGAACTTGTTGAGCGGCCCGCGGATCTTGTACGAGCCCACGTTCTGGAACATCTCCGCCTTGGTTCGCACCTCATAACCGGTGAGCTCGCTCAGCTGCCGCGATGTGAGCAGCGGCGTGTGCTTGATGTGCGGCGCGATGCGGGAGCGAACTTCCTGAAAATCCTTCAGCGTCAGCGTTAGCATGGGATCCATGTAAAGGAAGGCAACGGAAAGTACTGGCCCGGTTGCCGGCACGGCCAGGGCTCGACAGGTTTGAGGGATTCCGTGCAGGACAACGAGCACGCACAGGAGGCAGTGATGCGCACCAGGTTGCCGCTTACGATCGCGGCCGCGTCTATCGCCGCGGTCCTCACCTTCACGATCGCCGCCGCGCGGCCAGACGCGCCGAGCATGGTGAGATCCGGCGTCAGTCCAACGCTGCAGTCGATTGGACCGCTGGCCGTTGGCCCGGCGGGAACGCTCTACGCCGCTGATCCGCAGGCTGCGTCCATCTTCGCTCTCGATCTCGGCGCGCAGCCCGCTGGTGCGCCTGGCACAAAGGACATCGAGAACGTCGATCAGAAGATCGCCGCGATGCTGGGAACCGCGGCGAGCGAGATCACCATCACCGATCTCAAGATCGAGCCGAAGTCGCACAACGCCTACATCGCCGTGATGCGAGGCAAGGGACAGACATCCGCGCCCGCGCTCCTTCGCGTCGACGGCAATGGCAAGATCGATCTCGTGTCGCTCGAAGGCGTGAAGTTCACGAGCGTCGCACTGCCGAATGCGCCGGACGCCAACCCACAGGGCGGCAAGAGCAACCGCAGCCAGTCGATCACGAACCTCGCGTTCAACAACGGCAAGGTCTATGTCGCCGGATTGTCCAACGAAGAGTTCGCGTCCAAGCTGTGGAGCATCGGCTATCCGTTCACCGCGGCCGACCGCGGCGCGAGTGTCGAGATCTTCCACGGATCGCATGGCCAGCTCGAGACGCGTTCCCCCGTCTACACGTTCATCCCCTATACGGCGAACGGCGAGGCGGACCTCATCGCGGCCTATCTCTGCACGCCCCTGGTGCGCTTCCCGGTCTCGTCGCTGCAAGCCGGCGCGAAAGTGCGCGGCACGACGATCGCGGAGCTCGGCGCCGGGAACCGGCCCATCGATATGATCCTGTACAAGAAGGACGGCAATGAGTATTTGCTCATGTCGAACACCGCGCGCGGCGTGATGAAGATCCCGACCAAGGACTTCGGCACGAACAACGCGATCACGACGCCCATCTCGGGCACCGCGGGGATCGGGTACGAGACCGTCAGCTCGATGACCGGCGTGCAGCAGATGGACCTGCTCGATGCCACGCACTCGATCGTCGTCGCCAAGGGCGCGTCGGGTGCGCTCAACCTCCAAGCGGTTGCGCTGCCGTAGCGTTCTCCGTGGACTGCTCGCGGCGGCCGTGCTGATCAGCACAACCGCCTGCCGCGAGCAGTCCGATCGACCCGGCTCGATCCGCTTCGCGATCGATTCGTCTGGCGCCGCAGCCACCAGCAAGACCGCGCTGATCGTGCTCGGCGTCGATGCCGCCAATCTGCGCGCCCTGCGCGACAGCACGTGGCCGAACGATCGCTGGAACGCGCTCTTTCGCGTTACCGTCGCCGGCCAGGATTCCATCCCGATGCAGGGCCGCTACACCGTCACCGACACGGCGGTGGAATTCCATCCGGCCTACGTTCTCGACCGCGAGCGCGCGTACGCCGTTCGCTTCGTTCCCGCCAGACTGCCCAACGTTCGCGGCGACTCGGTGGTCTACACTGAGTTCAGCATCCAAAGTGCGGGCGGCGTTCCCTCGTCTGTCGTGAGCCTGCTGCCGACGACCGACACCGTGCCCGAGAACGTGCTGCGCATGTACATCGAGTTCGCGCAGCCCATGTCGCGCCAGCCAGGCACCGACTTCGTCCATCTGGTCGACGAGCACGGGGCGGAAATCAAGCAAGCGTTCCTGCCACTCGATGCCGACTTCTGGAATCCAGGCCACACGCGCTACACGCTGTTTTTCGATCCGGGTCGCGTGAAGCGCGGCATTCTGCCGAACGAACAGCTCGGCCGCGCGCTTCACGCTGGTCGCACCTACTCGATCGTTGTCGACTCAGCGTGGCGCGATGCGAACGGACGACCGCTCGCGCACTCGTTCCGTCGCACGTTTCTGGTTGGACCCGCCGTCACGGCGCCAATCGCGATGTCTCGGTGGATCATCACCGCGCCGGCACCGCGCTCTCGCGATCCGCTCGTCGTTCTCTTCCCGCGCCCCCTCGACAACGGGCTTCTGCACCGCGCGCTCGGCGTCGAGAACACCGACGGGAAGCCCCTGCTCGGCGACATCTCGATCCAGCAGCATGAGACCGAGTGGCGCTTCACGCCGCGCGATTCGTGGCGAGCCGGCGAGTACAAACTCGTCGCACTCTCCATTCTCGAGGACATCGCCGGCAATCAGATCGGCAAAGCATTCGAGGTCGACATGTTCGATCGCGTCGACTCGACGGCCATGCCCGAACGCTACGCGCGGCCTTTCACGATTCGTTAGGCGTTCACGATTCGAGCGCTTGTCGCACGACATCGCCGGCGCGAGTGATATCGGCCGAGCTGACGTCGAGATGCGTGACCATGCGAATGCGCGTGTCGCTCCACTCGGAAACGAGCACACCGTTCGCTTTGCACGCCGCAACGACTGGTGCGGATCGTCGACCGTTCGGCAGATCGACCATCACGATGTTCGTGTCCGGCTGCACGACCGAGGCACCGCCTGCGCCGTCGACCGCGCTCGCGAGGGTGCGCGCGTTCGTATGATCCTCAGCTAATCGCTCGTACTGATTGTCCAGCGCGTAGAGCACCGCGGCGCCGAGGATGCCGGACTGTCGCATCGCTCCGCCAAAGAGCTTCCGCGCCGTCCATGCTTGTTCCATCGCGGCACGTGTGCCGGCGAGCGCAGCGCCGATCGGCGCGCCAAGTCCCTTCGAGAATGCCACCATCACAGTTTCCGCGCACGCGGCATAGTCGGCGAGCGACACACCGCTCGCGATGCTGGCGTTCCACAAACGGGCGCCGTCCATGTGCACCGGAAGATGCCGCTCCTGCGCGACGGCGCGGATGGCCTCGAGTTCCGTGAGGCTGGTGATCTTGCCACCAGCGCCATTGTGCGTGTTCTCGACGCACACAAGACTCGGCGCTGGATAGTAACGCGACGCGGGACGCAACGTGCGCCGCACGTCGGCCGCGGTCATGACCGAGCTCGCGGGATTGACGGCGAGCACCTGCGCGCCGCTCAGCGCGCCGACGCCGGCGATCTCGCTGTGCGTGAGGTGCGCGTCGACGTCGATGAGGACCTCGGTGCCGCGCGGGCAATGGAGCCACACCGCGGCTTGGTTGGCCATCACGCCGCTCGGAAAAAAGAGCGCCGCCTCTTTGCCGAGCATCGCGGCGACCCGCTCCTCGAGCCGCTGCATGGTTGGATCGCCGTCTCGCTCGTCGTCGCCGACTTCCGCCGCCGCCATCGCGGCGCGCATGCCGGGCGTGGGCTTCGTGACCGTATCGCTTCTCAGATCAATCGTCATCGTGGGAATATGGCGAGCGCCACATTCCCGACGCCATCACGGTTTGTCGACCGTCGGCACTTTGATGACTTTCTTCTGCGTGCCGATGATCGGCTTGTTGACGATTACGGTCTCCTTCTGCGTTCCGACAACGGCGGGAGTATTGACCGTTTCGGTCTTCGTCTTGATGCGGAGCGTGTCGGTGGTCGTTTGCACATCGACCTTCGTCGGTCGCTTGATGACGACGTCACCACTTTCGGTTCGGCTGCAGGCCCCTAGCGCGATGACAACGACGAAGAATGCTCCGAAGCTTCGCATGTCGGTGTTCCTGGTCGAGTATGCCATATCAGCCACAAAGGCAACACACAGGCCAATAGGACAGCCGAACCGCGTGGACAGGCGAAGGGCGCCGACAGCCGAAGGGCGCCAACAGCCGAACGGCGCCAACAGCCGAACGGCGCCAACAGCCGAACGGCGCCAACAGCCAGACACCGCGACCAGCGGCACGACGTCGCCTACAGGGTTCGAAGATCAAAGGGCGTGAGTCGCGCGTTTGGCTGTTCGCGCCGTTCGCTGTTCGCGCCATTCGGCTGTCGGCGTAGTTCGGCTGTCCGCGCCCTTCGGCTGTCCGCGCCCTTCGGCTGTCGGCGTAGTTCGGCTGTCCGCGCCCTTCGGCTATGCGCGCCGTCCGGCTGTCCGCGCCCTTCGGCTGTCCGCGCCCTTCGGCTGTCCGCGCCGTTCGGCTGTCCGCGCCCTTCGGCTGTCCGCGCCCTTCGGCTGTCCGCGCCCTTCGGCTGTCCGCGCCCTTCGGCTGTC
>Ga0070679_100001343_pt1 | contig 21712 bp, 16 predicted proteins | sample KBSC63BmetaG_FD_65652 | JGI IMG/M metagenome (GOLD analysis project Ga0070679, IMG submission 65652) | Corn rhizosphere microbial communities from Kellogg Biological Station, Michigan, USA - KBS C6-3B metaG | ecosystem: Host-associated > Plants > Roots > Rhizosphere | place: USA: Michigan... | reverse complement strand
TGCCGTCTCGTCGATGACCCGCATGGCGCTGAGCGGCGCCTGCTGGCATCGCTCCTGGGCAGCGCCTGAGGACCGGCACGAGCTTTGACCGCCACCGGCGGTTTCCGCATCCGGCTGACCTGTCGCCGGCGCGGACCGCTTCCGTTCGACACTCCGATCGAGACGAGGGAGCCCGATGAAAACGACTGCCGCCGCGCTTGCGGCCCTTGCACTGCTGTTCGCAACCTGCCGGGTCTCATTGGCCGAGCCGTTGCCCGGAGAGAGGTCGGCAACCGTCAGCGCGATCCCGGACGTCATCGCCGCGGGAGCTTCCTGGGAGCTCGTCTGGGCCGGCTTCAAGACCGCCGACGGCATCGTCGGCACCCCCGATGGCGGGCTGCTGTTCGCCCAGGAGCAGAGCGACTCGATCCGCAAGCTCGATGCGGCCAACCACGAGCAGATCTACCTGGCGGATGCCCACGGCCCCGGCGCAGTTTCGATGGATGCGCAGGGCCGGGTGTACGCCGTGCAGCGCACGTGCACGGACCCGGGCCTGCCATTCAGTGCGAGTTGCGAGGAGCTTACGCGGGTGAGCATTCTCGCCCCCACGCAGACGGTCCTGGCGAACAGCTTCGCGGACGGAACGCCGCTCGGACGGCTCAATGACCTGGTAGCCGATGGCAAGGGCGGCGCCTACTTCACCGCTCGCGGCGTGTACTACGTGAATGCGCACGGCGCGGTCAGCACGGTTGCCGACCAGGACATCCGTCCCAACGGTCTCATGCTGAGCGCGAACGGCAAGACCCTGTACGTCACCAACGTGACCAGCGTGCTCGCATTCGACGTTTCGCCGGATGGCTCGACCCGCAACCGCCATGAGTTCGGCGCGATCGCAGGCGACACCGGAGCGGACGGCATGGCGATCGATGCCGCCGGGCGACTGTATGTCACCGCCAGTACCGGTGTGCACGTGCTCGGTCCCGACGGCGCTCACCTCGGCCTGATCCCTACACCCCGGGTGCCGATTTCCGTCGCGTTCTCAGGTCCCGACAAGAAGACCTTGTACGTGGCGCAGATGGGGGCGGTCGGTCCGGACGGAAAGCCGTGGTCGACACCCAAGGGCGTGCGCAACACCGCGATGACGATCTACCGGATCCCGATGCTGGCGACGGGCTTCAAGGGCCGCCCGAAGTAAGCCCCGGGGCCCGGTCCCAACATCGTCCGCCGCGCGGTGCACGGCCCGGGCATGCTGCCCAACGCCCGGGGCCGCGCGGCGCGCTCTGCAGCTACCAGTCGTAGGCAAACGACACCGCGACCACCCCCTGGAGCGTGGTGCGCGCAATCGGAGTCTCGCCGGCGCTTCCGAGCAGGCGATTGACGGCCGCATCGACATTCACCAGCCAGTGACTGGACACGAAGCGGGTGGCGCTGAACCCGAATCCGAGCGCGTTCTCGCCGGCATGGGCCACGTACACCGGATAACCCGAGGCGAGCGCCTGTCCCGGCGTCACACCGAACAGGCTCTGCTGGTAACGGCGATCGGCGAACGTGATCGACGGCCCCGCGAACATGACCAGCTTCTTCGAGCTTCCCGGCAGTGGCAGGTAACCTTCCACATCGCCCACCAGTCCGTTCGAGGCGCCCAGGATGCGCCGCACGTCCGTTCGCACCACCAGCGGAAAGCGCTTGGAGAGCACGAAGTCGCCGAAGAGGCGCACGACCGGGGCACGGTCGATATCGCCGAGTCCGTGCAGATGCACCGAATCGTCCGAGACACGGCGGCCAAGGTCGTACCCCACCGAGAAGCCAACACGGAAATGATCGCCGCGCAGCACGTTGACGCCGATCCCCTCCCCGAGGGAGGCAAAGGCGAGGTCGCTGTAACGAATGTTGATGACCGGGCCGGCCTGGGACCGGTAACGCCCCGCGCCGTCGTACAGGGGTGCGGTCTGGACGGCTGCGCCCAGCACCACCCGCCACTGCGGCAGATGTGGCTCGAACAGCTTCGCCAGGATGATCCCGCCGGAGTACTGCCATTCCTGCATCGGCGAGGGACTCTGCGCCTGGCCGACTCCGCAACCGCAGACCCACAGCACGAGTGCGGTCAAGACTAGCCGGCGCAAGTGGCCCGCCGGTGCGCGCGATCCGTGCAGCCCATTCCTCCGCCGCCGCGCTGCGCGATCACCGGAGTGCGCCGTTGCGTTCGTCGCCGCGTTCGCGGTTGCTCGGAATGCATTTGCATGCCCGCCCGGTTTGCATGTGGTGTGTCTCGTGATCCAATCCAGCGAAATGACCTAACGCCCGCGGAGCGGTCGGGTTCCATGCAGCGGCGGCGCCAAAGCTCTGGTGATGCGGCAGCAACTCGAGGCGGCGTGGATGGGTCAAACTCGGATCACGCAAGCATTTGAGTTACGAGGTTGCCCGCGGACCGGGCCGGATTGTACCCTGCCTGTGCCACGGCACCGGCTTCACGCCGGAAGAGATCACCCAGGCGACCCCCTATTTCGCAGGTAGCGGACAATGACACGGCACGCCCCGAAGCTTCTGCCGGCGCTGCTGCTGTTGCTCGTTCCGTTCTCGTGGGCGACCGCGCCCGTCGTGCACCCTGGGAAGCAGGGTCCGCCCGATACGATGGCTGCGCGCGTGCAGGGATGCTCGACCTGTCATGGGCCCGCCGGCGAGGGCACCCCGAACGGCGAGTACCCACGCATCGCTGGCAAGCCGCAGGGATACCTGTTCAACCAGCTGCGTAACTTCCGCGACGGCCGCCGCAGCTATCCGCCGATGAATTACCTGCTCGCCTATCTGCAGGACGACTATCTCATGGAGATGGCCGCGTTCTTCGCCTCGCAACGGCTCGCCATCGCCGCGCCCGAAGCGAGCCGGCTGCCGGCCGCACAGCTTGCGAAAGGCGCAACCCTTGTGCGCACCGGTGACGCCAAACGCGGGATACCGGCCTGTATGGCCTGCCATGGCAAGGCGCTCACGGGAATCAACTCCGGCATCCCGGGACTGATCGGCCTGCACAGCCGCTACATCAGCACGCAGCTGCAATCATGGCGATCCGGTACGCGCAGCGCCAACAAGCCTGACTGCATGCGCGATGTCGCGATGCGTCTGACGCAGGACCAGATCACCTCCGTCGCCGCGTGGCTGGCGTTACAGTCTGCGCCGATCCAGGCCGCCCCTGCGCCGCCCGGGCGCTGGAAGACGCCGGTTCCCTGTGGGAGCCAGCCGCAATGAACGCCCCGCTTCGACGAATCCGCCTGAATCCGAAACCGGCGGCTCTCGCGGTGCTGGCCGTGACGCTGGCCCTGTGGTTCGGGATCTCGGCAGGCGCCGTGTTCCTGGGGCGCGGACAGTCGCTCGATGAAGCGATCAAGCGCGGCGAGTATCTCGCCCGAGTGGGTGACTGCATCGCGTGCCACACCACGCATGATGGTCCGGCTTTCGCCGGAGGCCTCGCACTTCCCACGCCGTTCGGGACGCTCTACTCGCCCAACATTACGCCGGATGTGCAGTCGGGTATCGGCAACTGGTCGGCTGATGACTTCTACTACATGCTGCACACGGGCCACTCGCGCGACGGCTCCCTGCTGTACCCGGCGATGCCATTCCCGGCGTACACGAAGGTAACGCGCGCGGACTCGGACGCGATCTTCGCCTACCTGAGCTCGCTCAAGCCGATCCAGCAGCGCAACCGCCTGAACGAGCTCCGTTTCCCCTACAACAGCCGCAGTCTCCTCAGCGGCTGGCGCGCCCGGTACTTTCGCGAGGGCGAGTACGTACCGGAGCCGAAGCACGATGCGGTGTGGAACCGCGGCGCCTACCTGGTGCAGGGACTGGGGCACTGCGGCACCTGCCACACGGCGATCAACGCCCTGGGCGGCAGCTCCGAGGACAGGGCCTTCGCCGGCGGACTCATTCCCACGCAGAACTGGTATGCGCCGTCCCTGACGCTGAACAAGGAGGCGGGCCTGGGCGAGTGGTCGTTCGAGGATATCGCCTCGCTGCTGAAGGATGGACTGTCCTCGCATGCGGCAGTCTATGGCCCAATGGCGGAGGTCGTGCACAACAGCCTCCAGTACCTGACCGACGCCGACGCGCACGCGATGGCCGTATATCTGAAGACACTGCCGGAACCCAGAGAGTCACGATCGCCGAATGCGCCGCGAGGGGCCACCACAGTGAGCGCAAGTGTGCTCTCGCGCGGCCATGCGATCTATAACGCCCACTGTGCCGGCTGTCATCTCTCCACGGGGCGCGGCGAGCCGCCGGGATACCCACCGCTGGCGCAGAATCCCTCCATCCAGATGGAGTCCGCCGTGAACCCGATCCGGATGGTGCTCAACGGCGGCTATCCTCCCCAGACTGCGGGCGACCCCCGCCCGTACGGCATGCCGCCGTTCGCACAGATCATGTCGGACGAGGACATCGCCGCGGTGGTCACTTACATCCGCGTGTCCTGGGGGAACTACGGCCAGCCCGTCACTCCGGGGGAAGTGAACGCACTGCGCTCCGCGCCACTGCTGGACTGAGCGCGGGACCGGCGTTCGGGGCCGGACGCGATGGCCCGGGAATCCCGGTCGATCGCGGGCACGCGTGCTCCCAACTCACGGTCTGGACCGCAATCGCACCTATAGGTGCGGCGGAGCCTCTTCAGGCACAATGAGGCGGATGGGAGGGAAGCATCACTCGTGGGCGCTGCTGTGTGCGGTGGCCGCCGTCGCCGCCTGCAGCATCGGCCTGTCGCCCGAAACTGCCGCGGCAGACCCGCCGCGGACCGCGACACCCGAAGCGGCCGGACCCTCCAGTGTTCCTGCAGCACAGGGCACGTGGCGTTCGCGCGTCGCGCCGAAGCTGCTCTCTGCCTACGATGGGGCCGTGTCGGCGCAGGCGCCACAACCGTCGAACCCGCGGAACACGACCGGCACCCCTTCGACGACGGCGCCGCACACCGATGCACAGGGACGCGTCCAGGTCGATGTCCACTACGACTGCGCGCTCGACCCCCCGCTCGCTGCATTGACCGGCGCGGGACTTTCGATCGGGGCCAAGGTGAAGCTGCCACCCTTGTGCGTCATTGAAGGGTGGGTCGCTCCCGCCTCGCTGTCGCGGGTTGCGGCGCTCGCCGGGGTAAGGCGCGTCACGATGCCCTCGTATGCGCTTCCGCTACCACCTCCCGCCCAGCCGCCACCCAAAAGCCGGATTCGATCCGCACCGCGCCAGCCATCCCAAGCGAGCGGCGCGCAAGCGCAGGCCATCACGGCATCCTCCCTCGATGGCAACGGCGTCCTCATCATGCACGCCGACCAGTTCGTCGCTCAAACGGGGACCACCGGCGCCGGAGTGACCGTCGGTGTGCAATCGATCGGCGTATCGAACATCAGCGTCATCCAGGGGCGCGGCGAGCTGCCGACGGTCAACATCCTCACACCGCAGGGAAGCTCGGGGTCGCCCGCAGGCGATGAAGGGACGGCACTCCTCGAGGAGGTGCACGCGGTCGCGCCGGGGGCCGGCCTCGCCTTCTGCGGACCCAACACCTTCATCGAATACACCTCCTGTCTCGGACAGCTGATCCAGGCCGGTACGACCATCCTGGTCGATGACGTGGTGTTTCCGGAACAGGATCTCATGTCCACCGACGGCGCCTACGCCCAGGCAGTTGGCCAGATCCTCACACAGAACCCCGGGGTCGCGCTGTTTACCTCGGCCGGCAATTACAACGGCAGCTACTGGGAGGGCAGCTACTCGCCCGTCGCGGTGCCGCAGGGGTTGCCTCCCCTGACCTGCCCGAATGGCACCGGGCAGCTCGACCAGTACGTCGCCAACTTCAATGGCACGGCCCCGCAAGTGCTGACCGTTGAAGGTCAGGGCGGCACGTTTCCCGTGACGCTGGCCTGGGCTGACCCGTTCGGTCACAACGTGAGCAATTTCGACCTGTTCTGGGTGGACAGCAACAACGCGATCGTTGGCTGCCTGTCTTCGTCCGCCTCTCCCACGGATACGTTGATCACGGAGCGCGTCAGCTTCAGTCCCGGCTCCTACACGGTGTACGTGGCCACTCCGGATATGACCCTCCAGGGGAAGTTCCTGAAGCTGTGGTTCGGCGGCGACGGACTCACCTCGATATCGCTGCCGACACCCGGCAGCATCATTTCTCCCCAGTCTTATGGTCCCGGGGTGATCACCATCGGCGCGGTCAAGGGATCGGACGGCATCGGCAACGGCATCGAGCCCTTCAGCAGCCTCGGGCCGATCAGCGTGATGTTTCCGTCCCCCGCGAAGATCCAGGCACCCGTGCTGGTCGCGCCCGACGGCATATACGTGGACGCGAACGGAACTTACTTCGCCAACGTTCTGTTCCCGGACGGCAACTTTTACGGCACGTCCGCCGCGGTACCCAACGCCGGCGCCGTCGCGGCACTCCTGCGTGGCGCCTTCCCAAACCTCACCGTGCCACAGGTGCTCTCCGCCCTGCAGACCGGGGCCGCGCAGCTCGGAGCCGTCACCCCGGACGGAACATTCGGCTATGGGCGCATCGACGCGATGGGCGCTCTGGGTACGCTGGCATCCCCGACGATCACGGCCTTGCCCGACAGCACGCTCGTCGGTGGCACCAGTACGCAGGCTTACCCATTTACCGTGAGTGGCACCGGCAACCTGCACTTTTCGGTCACCAGCAGCAACGCGCTGCTGGTGCCAGCCTCGATCGTCGCAGCGGGAACGCCTGGCGTGACGGTCTCGCCCTCGACATGCGGCACGAGCACGATGACGTGCACTGTTACCGTTACGGCGGCAACCGGTCGCACCGGCACGACGGTGGTTACGTTTTCGGCTGTTGACGGGGCGAACCGCTCGGCGCCCGCCACCATGAACGTGACCATTTCCGATCCGGGCGGCCCGATCGCTGCGGATAGCCCGAACCCCGCCTCCAGCGGCAACACCGGTGGCGCAGGAGGTGGCGGCGGCGGCGCGCTGGGATGGCTCGGGATTGTCCTGCTTGCGCTCCTCGCCGGCTGGCGCGCGCTCAGGAGAGAGCTTCCCGGGCGTTATCTGTCGGGTCGCCTTGCGCAAGCGCGTGGTTCGTGCAAGGTCACTGCGCGGGGATGAACTGCTCCAGCACCGCCTTGCGCATCAGGTCCGGCGGCAGCAGGCCTTGGCTGAGGAGAAAATCGTGGAACTTCATCGGGTCGAACCGGTGACCCAGGGCCGCTTCGGTCTCCTTCCTGAGCGACAGCAGCCGCGTGTAGCCATAGAAGTAGCTGCTGGCCTGTCCTGGCGCCCGGTAGGTAAAGCGCTCGACCTCCTCTTTCGCGAATGCGTGGCTCAACACCACGTCCTTCTCGAGCACATCGTATGCCTGGGCGGGCGTGATCCTGCCGCTCTGCAGCTCGGGATCCAGAAACGCCCGGGCTGCGCGCAGCAGGCGCAGCTGCAGCGTCAGTAACCGGCCCTCGACCGGCTCGTAGGGCTCCATGATGTACTCCGCATACAAGCCCCAGCCTTCGGCATTCGTGGAGTTGAAGGCATAGAGGGCACGCGCGAGGCTCACGCCGTTCTCGACCATCGAGTCGAATTGCAGCTCGTGCCCGGGTCGCGCCTCGTGCGCGATGAGCGTCCAGGTAACGGCATCGAAGGTGAAATCATCGTACTTGTCCGCCGCCGTGCCGTTGGCGGAAGGAATATTCAGGGGCAGGACGAATTCCCCGCGCTGGCCGGTGTTGTTCAGCAGCGGCGGCGGTTTCATGTGCGGCGCAGGCTCCTGCGCGGTCTCCGCGGCGCTCGCCAGACGGATGATCGCCGGCCGGTCCGGAAGCGACACCAGCCGGTTTGCGACGATGATTCGCTCGATCTCGTGCAGTCGCTTCTCGAAGAACGGCAGGATGGCAGGGCCGGTGATCTGTTGCTTCTTCAGCTCCCGGATGACGTCGCGGTAGTCCGAAGAGGGGTACCGATTTGCCCTGGCGATCTGCGCGGCCAGCGGCGCCATGTCGGCCTGATACTCGCTGAATGCCGCGTGCGCCATGGCCGCGATCCTTTCCGGCGGAATATCGACGCCGTACTCTTCGAGCTGCAGCGCGTATTTTGCGGCGGGCAGGCGGAAGTCTGTGCGCGCCTTCGGCAGCACGTTCGAGCGGATCCAGGCGTCGTAGCCGGCCAGTTGGGTCTTGAGTCTCGCGTAGGCGTCCCGCCAACCGGTGAGCTTGTACCGGGTGAACAGAGCACCGATGCCGGCGACGTAATTCGCGTTTCGACCTAGCTCGGTCTCGATCTCGGCCTTCGAAGGATAGATGACGCCGGGCCTGGCCATCTGCGTGAGCAGGCGTTGGCGCACGAGGTCCGTGAAGGGCTGGTAACCGTCCCGCATGCCGGTGTATTCCAGGAGGCGGTCCTTCGCCGCAGGGCGGCGCGATGCCGCCACCTGGTCATCGAGCAGGCCGCGAAGCCCCTGGAAGATCGCGGCGCTCGCGTTGATGAACGGCACCTCGTGCGCGAGATCGAAGTCCTCCTCACGGAAGCGCAGGTCGAAGGCCTTCAGAAGGATGTCCAGGTCCTCCTGGACATGTGTGTCCTGCTCTTTCTGCCGCGCCGCCTTCAGTTTCGCGACGACGGCTTCCAGCTCATGCCGCTCTGCAAGCTGATCGGCGAGCGTGGGACTGGAGATCAGGCGGTCGTAGCGGGCCAGACCCTCCTGCGAGCCTTCCTCCGGAGAATGTGCGAGGTCGACGTCGAGCAGCATCCGGGTAAAGCCATTGCTCCGCTCGATCCATTGCCTGCGGCTCGAGGCGGCATTCCGCCCCTCGCTGTCCGCGCTGTGACGCGAAGGCGCAGCCGAACCGGCAGTGCGGGCCCCATCTGCTGCGACGACAGGCAGCGGCTTTTTGGACGCCGGCGTCGCCGGCGCCTCCTGTCCCAGCGCCGCGGTTGACACCGACGCCAGGACGATCACGGCCAGAAAACGCAACATTTCAGACCCTCGAGCCTATCCAGAAACCCTTCCGAACGCTGTTTCCGAAAGCTGCGTCCGGAACCGTATCCACAGACATGTTGACGACTGCGTTCGCCGGCGCGACGGCAACATGACCCGTCCGCAGCAGGCCTGCGCGTCCGCAGGAGCTCAGTGGCTCACGATCAGGATGATCTTGCCGCCCACGTGGCCGGCCCGACTCGAATTCCACGCCGCCGCCGCGTCCGCGAGCGGCAATCGCCGCTCGATGGCAACGTGGAGCTTGCCCGCGTTGGCAAGCTCCACGACCGAGCCGAGCATCTGTCCGTTCACGCGGCCGGTGATCTCGCATCGGATCCGCGCGGCTGCACACTCCTGGGCGGAAGGCTGACCCACGACGGAGACCAGGATGCCACCGGGCCTGATGACGCCGATCGCGCCCTTGTCGAGCCGGCTGTCGACCGTATTCACAACGACGTCCAGGTTCTTCACCTTGTCCTCGAATCGAACGCTGTTGTAATCGATCACCTCGTCCGCACCGAGCGAGCGCAGCAGCTTGTCATGCCGTGGAGAGGCGGTGGCGATGACATGAGCACCGCGCGACTTGGCGATCTGGACGGCGGCCGACCCGACGCCGCCTGCGCCGCCGAGAATGAGTACCTGCTGGCCCACCTTGACCCCCGCGACGGTCACGATTGCGCGCCAGGCCGTCTCGCCCACTACCGGCAGTCCCGCCGCTTCATCGAACGACATGTCGCGGGGCTTCTGCGCGATCGTGTTCGCCGAAGCGAGCGCATATTCCGCGTACGAGCCGGTCGCCGGGATCGCGATGACCGCCTCGCCCGCCTTCCAGGGACCGGCGGAAGGCCCGACGGCATCGATGACGCCCGACAGGTCCTTGCCCGGAATCGTGCGGCTCGCCGCATCGGCGTGCTCGGCCAGCTTCCAGTCAACGGGGTTCACCGAAGCCGCACGCACCTTGATCCTGACCTGCCCGGGCTGCGGCTCGGGAATCGGCACTGACTCGACCCGGATGCCGCCTGGCACGATGACCGCAGCGCGCATGCTGGAGGCTGCCAATGCGTCGTGGCCGAAGGCGCCCAGCCACACCGCCGCGAGCAAACCGGTCTTCCAACCCCCGGGAACATTCGCCGCGCAGCTCATTGCGCGTTCTTCAGCGCCTCGGGGAAGGCGAACGCCGCAATTCGTCGCACGAGGATGCCAGTACGATGAAGCCGATGATCATGCATCATGATTCCCCCCGGTGATCCGGTGCTCTTGTTGGGTATCGGAAACGAGACCGGAGCCTTGACCGCAGTTTCTCTCTCTACGCCCTCTCTCTACTCTCTCTCCACGGTGCGGTAGCCGCCTCTCTCCACGGCGCAGTATATAAAAGTGATCTGCGCACGTAGAGTCTGACCGCACCGGCAGGGCTCATCTTGCGGCTCGTCCGAACGCGCCGCAGCCCTGCGGATGCGAAACGCAACGGGAGAGGAATCGATGTCGAAGCTGGCAATCATCACCGGTGCGAGCCGCGGCCTGGGCCGAAATACCGCGCTCAGCCTCGCACAGCGCGGGACGGATGTCCTGCTCACCTATCATTCGAGTCGCGCGGAAGCGGATGCCACTGTGGCGGCCATCGAGGCCCTCGGCCGCAAGGCCGCGGCGCTACGCCTCGACACGGGAGACATCGCATCCTTCGGTGCCTTCGCGGCCGAGGTGACGCGGAAACTGCGGGAGCAGTGGGGCCGGGACCGGTTCGACTTCCTCGTCAACAATGCCGGTATCGGCGTGAACGCGCCGTTCGCGCAGACCACGGAAGCGGACTTCGACCGCCTCCTCAACATTCATTTCAAGGGCGTGTTCTTCCTGACGCAGAAGCTCCTGCCGCTGATTTCAGATGGTGGCCGGATCGTGAACCTGTCGTCGGGACTGTCGCGGTTCGCACTGCCCGGTTACTCGGCTTACGCCGCCATGAAGGGGGCCATCGAGGTCCTGACCCGCTATCTGGCGAAGGAGCTTGGGCCGCGCGGCATCGCCGTCAATGCCGTGGCCCCTGGCGCCATCGCGACCGACTTCGGCGGCGGCGCGGTACGCGACAATGCCGACATCAACAAATTCGTCGCCTCGATCACTGCCATGGGGCGTGCCGGGCTGCCGGAAGATATCGGACCGATGATTGCCTCGCTCCTCGCGGATGAGAATCGCTGGGTGACGGGTCAACGGATCGAGGCTTCCGGTGGAATGTTCCTGTAGCGAGCCGCAGCCGACCTGCCGGGGATTACGGGATGAAGTTCGAGGCGGCCGCGGAAAAGCTGCCCTGCCCGCCGGCGCGAACCGCCGGGCTCGCGGCAGTCCCACCCGGCTGAAGTCCATGGACGACTCGGTGCAGGTAGGTCTCACGGCCTCCAGGGCTGGCAGCCGTTGCAGCGCACGAGTTGCCGGGCTGTCAGTGTGCGGCATTGCCGACCCAGGATCCGTACATGGGGTTGGGCAGCAGGAAGTAGTCCGTTCCGAACCGGGTCGGCTCTCCCGGGTGAGCCTGGCTGAGCTCCGGAAAATCCTCGATGTTGTCACCGAGGTACAGGAGCACCCGGATCGGACCGACTCCCGGGACCTCTCCGGCCTGCACGCGGCTGAAGCGGGGGTTCTTGTCGAATACCGGCTTGCCGTCCGGGCCGTTCGGCGCGCACAGGATCGCGTCATAGTGCACGTGCTGCAGTTTCAGATCGCCCTCAGTATCGGCGCACTGCGACTGTTCGCGATTGGTGACGAGCACGACACGCCCGTGAAGCTGGTCCCTCACCGTGCGGATGAACGCCGCGGCACCTGGGAGAAGTCCCGATTTGCGCTCATGGACCCAGGCGTCCCAACTTGCATCACTGTAGCTTTGTCCCGCATCCGCAAGCCTCGCCTCATAACCGGAGTTGTCCAGGATGGTCTCATCCACATCCAGGATCACGCCCCATGAGCCCGGCGACTCGCCCGCCGACAGCGTGCGTGCGGCAGCGGTGGCCTGCCGATAGATCTCCTCGTAAATCATTGGCCGTTCTGCGGAATCGCGGTACCAGTGCACCGCAGCCGGCTCCCGGGCAGTCGCTGCGGGACCCGCCTCCTGCGGTCCATGAGCCAGCGACCCGGGGCCGGCGTTCACCCGGTTCCCCGTGGTGCATCCCGACACGGCCAGGGCCAGGGCCAGGGCCAGAACGAAGGACAACAACAGGGCGGCCGGGCTACTCGTGAGTTTCACTCACCCGGTTTCCAGGCTCGAGCCGTGGCGCCCACGCCAGTGCGTCCCGGTCCGGCTGCCGTCAGACCCGGACGATCCGGTTGTCCTTCTTCTGCTTCTTCGCCGCGCGCTTCTCGAGCAGCGTCTTGGCCGCCTTCTTCTTCGTGTCCTTCTTTTTGTCCAAACCCTTGCTCATGGCTCGCTCCTGTTCATCGGATGAGAGGGAAGCGCCGCTCGAGCCGTGCCGCTTCCGAAGCCCCACGTGAGTGGAGGTGCATACCGGGTGAGAATACACTGGTCCTCAGCAGGAGACGTAGCCGGGCTGCATGCGCATCCTCATTGTCGAAGACGAGAAGAAGGCCGCCACGTTCCTGCGGAAGGGGCTCACGGAGTCCGGCTTCGTGGTGGACGTCGCCGACAATGGCGAGGACGGGCTGTTCAAGGCGCTGACCTTCCAGCACGACCTGCTCATCCTGGATGCCATGCTGCCGCAACGCGACGGCTGGTCGGTACTGACTGAAGTGCGGCGCAGGGGCAAGTCGCTGCCCGTGCTGTTCCTCACCGCTCGCGACGCGGTCGCCGATCGCGTCAGGGGCCTGGAGCTGGGTGCCGACGATTATCTCGTGAAGCCTTTTGCCTTCACCGAGCTGCTCGCGCGGGTGCGCGCGCTGCTGCGACGCCGGGCCGAACGGCAGCCCGACATCCTGCAGGTTGCCGATCTGCGCATCGACCTGCTGGGCCACAAGGCGCACCGGGGAGCGCAGCGGCTCGAGCTGGCTCCCAAGGAGTTCGCGCTGTTGTCGCTGCTGGCACGGCACTGCGGGGAAGTTCTCTCCCGCCTGGTGATCGCCGAGCAGGTCTGGGACATGAACTTCGAAAGCGACAGCAATGTCGTCGATGTGGCCGTGCGCCGGCTGCGACGCAAGATCGACGACCCGTTCCCGATGAAGCTGGTTCACACCGTCCGCGGCATGGGCTATGTCCTCGAATCGCGCTGAAGCGGCGGACGGCGGCCCGACGAAACGCTGGGCCATGACGAGCTCACTGACACTCTGCTACACCCTGTCGGTAGTCATTCTTCTCGGTGCGGCCTCGGCTTTCCTGTACTGGGGCCTGCAGCGCAGCATGCACCAGCGCAACAGCGACTACCTGCGCCAGAAGATGCAGGTACTCGCGGCCATACTCGAGAAGGATCCGCTCGATCGCCCCGGCGTGGAGCAGGAAGTCCGCGAGGAGGCGGAGATCCTCGGACGGTCGCAATCCCCGTTCTTACTGAGGGTGCTGGACGGCACGGGGCACCTGGTCGTGGAGAGCCCGGGAATGCAGTCCCTCCTGCCAGTCTCGATCTTCCGGCCGGCCCAGGCCCCGCAGACCTCGGGGCGCGTGTGGCGCTCTCCCGGAAAGCAGCAGTTTCTGCTCGCGACGCTGCCGCAGTCCGGCGCTCCCGCGCACCCTAAATGGCAGATCCAGGCCGCCCTGAACGTCAGCGCCGAACAGCAGCTCCTGGGCAACTACCGGCGTGACATTGCGATCGTGCTGGTCGGAGGGCTGGCCATCGCCGCGCTGATCGGCTCCTGGATCGCGCGCCGCGGACTTCGGCCGCTCGCCGACATCACCCGTGCCACCGAGCGCATCGGCGCCCGGCAATTGCAGGAGCGGATCAGGGCCGGGTCCTGGCCGAAGGAGCTCGTGGCGCTGGCCACCGCCTTCGATCACATGCTCGACCGGCTCCAGGAAGCCTTCGAGCGGCTGTCGCAGTTTTCGGCCGATCTGGCGCATGAGCTGCGCACTCCCATCAACAACCTGATGGGGGAGACCCAGGTCGCACTCTCCCGACCGCGGCAGGCGCAGGAGTACGCCCGCGTGCTGCATTCCGCGCTCGAGGAGTACGCGCGACTGGCCCGTATGATCGACAGCATGCTGTTCCTGGCACGCGCCGAACAGGCGCGCGCGGCCCTGGCGCCCATCGAGTTGAGCGCAGGTCACGAGCTGCGCGCTGTCGCAGAGTTCTATCAAGCACTGGCCGATGAGCACGAAGTCGAGCTGCGCTGCGCGGGTGACGCCCCCGTCACCGCAGATCCCATTCTCCTGCGGCGTGCGATCAGCAACGTTGTGTCCAATGCGCTGAAGTTCACTTCCCGTGGCGGATGCGTCACGCTGCAGGCAACTGCCGGCGCAGGCCTGTCCACTGTCAGCGTCACGGATACCGGGGTCGGCATCGAAGCCCACCACCTGCCCAGGCTGGGAGATCGCTTCTACCGGGTCGACCCGTCGCGTGCCGGCAGTCCCACCGGAGCCGGCCTGGGCCTGGCGATCGTCAAGTCGATCATGGGCCAGCATGGTGGGTCGCTCCTGATCGAAAGCACACCCGGACGCGGCACGAAGGTGTGCCTTTCGTTCCCGGCGCCCGCCGGATCTGCGCAACCGTCCCACCCGCCCGCGTGACGAGGCAACATGACCGTTCGGTCATGTTGAAGTCATGCTCCTGTCAGTCGCCATCCGGTAACGTGGGTGTGCGTCGGGCCTCCCGTGACTTTTTCCGCACTTGCCGACATGAACCTGGTGCAATTCGCGCTGCGTCGTCCCTACACCGTCCTGGTGCTGGTGCTTGGCGTCGTCCTCGGCGCCGGCCTCGCCCTGCGCACCATGGCCCGCGATGTCTTCCCCCCGCTGGGCGTGCCGACCATCTACGTCGCGCAGCCCTATGGAGGCATGGACCCGGCGCAGATGGAGGGCTTCCTCACCTATTACTACGAATATCACTTTCTCTACATCACCGGCATCGAGCACGTCGAATCCAGATCGATCCAGGGCGCCGCCCTGATCAAGCTGCAATTCTATCCCGGCACCGACATGTCGCAGGCGATGTCCGAGACCGTCTCCTACGTCAACCGGGCACGTGCCTTCATGCCACCGGGCACGGTGCCCCCGTTTGTCACGCGCTTCGATGCGGGCAGCGTTCCGGTCGGCTATCTCGCCTTCTCCAGCCGGACGCGCGGCGTCGGACAGATCCAGGATCTCGCCCTCAACACCGTGCGACCCCTGTTCGCGACGCTGCAGGGCGTTTCGGCGCCCCCGCCCTTCGGCGGCAGTCCCCGCACGATCGTGGTGGACCTGGATGCGGCAAAGCTGCTCGCACACGGACTGTCCGCGCAGGACGTCGTGAGTGCGATCGCAAACGCGGAGACGATCAGCCCTTCTGGCAACATCGATCTGGCCGGCAAATACCCGGTCGTTCCGGTCAACTCGATCGTGCGCAACGTAAGCGATCTGGCCGGGGTGGCAGTACGTACCGGTGTTTTCCCGGCCGTGTTCGTCCGCGACCTCGGCCGGGTGTCGGATGCCTCGGATGTCCCGACGAGCATCGCCATGGTGAACGGGCGGCCGACGGTCTACATCCCGGTGACCAAGCGTGCGGATGCCTCGACGCTGTCGGTCGTCGAGCGGGTCAAAGGGAGCCTGGCGAAGTTCCAGGCGGCCTTGCCAGATGACGTGAGCGTCCGATATGTGTTTGATCAATCCCCATTCGTGACCCGTTCGGTGACCGGCCTGTCGACCGAGGGCATCCTCGGTGCGATCCTCGCCGGGATCATGGTGCTGCTGTTCCTGCGCGACTGGCGCAGCGCCGTCATTGTGGTGATCACTATCCCGATCGCACTTCTGGCCGCGGTTTTCGGGCTCTGGATCACGGGCCAGACCATCAACATCATGACTCTCGGGGGACTCGTCCTGGCCGTGGGCATTCTCGTCGACATGTCCACCGTGGTCGTCGAGAACATCCATACGCACCTGGTTCACAAGGAACGTGTGGAGCGTGCCGTGCTCGATGCCGGGCGCGAGGTATCCGTACCCCTCCTGATCGCCATGCTGTGCGTGGTTGCGGTCTTCATTCCCTCGTTTGCCATGCAGGGCGCCGCACGCGCGCTGTTCGTTCCGCTGTCGCTGGCGGTCGGCTTCTCGATGTTCGCCTCCTACGCCCTGGCGAACACCCTCGTTCCGGTGTTGTCCGTCTGGGCGTTCCGCACGCGGCGCGCCGCGCGCGACGTGAAGGAATCAGACCCGGGCTTCTTCGTGCGTCTGCAGCGGGGTTACGGCAGGTGGCTTCAATCGCTTGTCGCGCTGCGGGTGCCGATGCTCATCGGCTACCTGCTGGTGTGTGCGGCGGCGATGTTCCTTCTTTTCCCGCGGCTGGGCACGGAGATCTTCCCGCGGGTCGAGGCCGGCCAGCTCCAGTTGCGCCTGCGGGCGCCCACGGGCACCCAGCTGCAGCTCACTGCCCAGGCCACTCAGCGCGTGCTGAGGGTGATCGCCGCCGAGGCAGGTCCCGATGCGATCGCGACGTCGCTCAGCCTCGTGGGTGTCCATGGCTCCGCCTACCCGATCAACTTCATCTATCAGTGGAACAGCGGCCCACAGGAGAGCGTGCTGCAGGTGCAGTTCAAGGACAGCGCACACCTGGACATGCCGGCGCTTCGGGAACGTCTGCGGGCGCGGCTCGCCAGGCAGATGCCGGACCTGTCGATCTCCTTCGAGCCCGCCGACATCGTCAGCCGCGTGATGAGCTTCGGGGCTTCGACACCGATCGAGGTCGCCATCAGCGGACCGAGCCTGGCGGATGATCGCGACTATGCGCAGAAGGTACGCCAGCGGCTCGCGCCGCTGCGCATGCTGCGGGACGTCCAGCTGGGGCAACCGCTGGACTACCCTTCCGTCAATGTCACCGTCGACCGCGAGCGGGCCGGAATCATGGGGGTGACCGCGAACGACGTCTCGCGCTCGCTCTCGCCGGCCACCTCTTCGAGCCGCTTCAGCCAGCCGCTCTATTGGGCCGCCGCAAACGGGGTCGCGTACCAGGTGCAGGTCCAGATACCACAGCAGCAGATGACCTCGATCGAGGATGTACGCAATGTCCCCATCGCCGGCGACAATGGCCACTCCACGCTGCTTCGCAACGTGGCGACGGTCCTGCCGGGCACCGTAGTCGGCGAATATGACCGTTACAACATGGCGCGCACCATGACCGTGACGGCGAATGTCGAAGGAGCGAGCCTCGGTACGGCTGCCGCGGCGGTCGCCGATGCACTGGCGCACCTCGGTCCGCCGCCTGCCAAGGTCAACGTCGCCATCCGCGGCGAGGTGCAGCCGATGACCGGGCTCCTGGGCGCATTGCGGGTGGGCCTGCTGCTGTCGGTGCTCGTCATCTTCCTGCTCCTGGTTGCCAACTTCCAGTCCTGGCAACTGGCGCTGGTGACGATCGCCAGTGTTCCGGCAGCGGTCGCCGGAGTCGTGGTGTTGCTGTGGCTGTGGCAGACGACGCTCAACCTCGAATCCTTCATGGGCGCCATCATGGCCGTCGGGGTGGCGGTGGCGAATGCGATACTGCTGGTGACCTTTGCCGAGCGGGCCCGCATGGCAGGCCAGGGCGCCGCGGAAGCGGCCGTCACCGGCGCCGCAAGCCGCCTGCGGCCGATCCTGATGACCAGCCTCGCCATGATCGCCGGCATGCTGCCCATGGCCGCCGGCCTTGGAGAGAGTGGGCAGCAGACGGCGCCACTCGGACGCGCGGTCATCGGCGGACTGCTGCTCGCAACCCTCGCCACGCTGTTCGTGCTGCCGGGTCTGTACGCCCTGCTGCGTACGAGGGCTGCTCGCCTCTCCCCTTCACTGCATCCAGACGATCTCCACATCTCCGGCCAGGAGCACTGACCTTGCTCACGTACACGAGCCTGGGCCACCGATGCCGTTCACGACCGATGCAGGGGGTCGCGTGTGTCCTGGGCGTCGTGGCGTGCCTCGGCTCACTGGGCATTCCCGGCCGTGCCGCGGGAGCCGCGCCGCCGGGAGCGCCCGTGACCTCCGTCTCCGGTGACCTGGTATTGCCTGCCCAGGTCGCCGCCTACCAGGCCGCGCTCCTCACGGCAAAGGTGGCTGGCTATCTGCGCAGTATCCCGGTCGACAAGGGCGACAAGGTCAAGGGCGGCGAGCTGATCGCGGAGCTCGAAGTGCCCGAGCTGTTGGCCGACCGGCTCCAGTACCGCGCCCAGGTCGATGTGGCACACAGGAACTTCGAGCGCATGCAGCAGGCCTCCCGGAGTGCGCCGGACCTGGTGACACCGGAGTCGTTGGACAACGCCCACGGGGAGCTGGAAGTCGCACAGGCGCGGCTGGACCGCATCGAGACACTGCTCAGGTATGCCCGCATCACGGCGCCGTTTTCCGGCACGATCACCGCCCGCTACGTCGACCCCGGCGCCTTCATCCCCGTGCCGGGCGCGAGCAGCCAACAGAGCGCCGCGATCGTGACGTTGATGGACTTCAGCCGCGTGCGGATCCAGATCCCGATTCCGGAGACCGACGCTCCGCGGATCCGGCCCGGCTGCAAGGCACTCATCACGGCGGCTGCCTTGCCGGGCAAGCGCTTTGAAGCGAGCGTTACGCGCGTCAGTTATGCGCTCGAGCCGAGCGCGCGCACCATGCTGGCCGAGATCGACATGCAGAACCCTGGCGAGTCCCTGCAGCCGGGGATGTATGTCAGCGTGCAGCTGAAGCCCGGCCCGCAGGAGCCGGCGCAATGATCCGTCGGGAAGCACCTCGGCCGCCCGCGTGCCGCCTGTTGGCGCTGCTCGGGCTCTCACTGATCCCCGTGGCATTCGTCAGCGCACAGGCGCCTGGGCAGGCCCCACCGACTTCCCCAGTCGCGCCCCCTGCCCCGCCCGTAACGCCTGCCCCGCCCGTAACGCCTGTCCCGACCGCGACACTCCCTGTCCCTGGCACCGCGCATCCCGCTGAAGGTCAGCTGATCGACCTGCCCACGTCACTGCGACTGGCCGGCGCCGGCAATCTCGACCTGGCCCTCGTGCGCGAAGCGCAGAACCAGGCCAAGGCCGCCAGCGATGCCGCGCTGTTGCGATTCTTCCCGTGGCTGTCCGTGGGCACCTCCTACGCGAAGCACACTGGGGCCGGGCAGGATTTTCCCGGGGATGTGGTCGACGTCGACAAGGCGCTCTACCGAAGCGCCGTCTCCGTCAACATGCAGCTGGACCTCGGCAGCGCGGTCTTTCAGAGACTCGCCTCGCAGCAGCTGCAGAGCGCGGCCGGCTACGATTCCGATGCGAAGCGCAATGACACGACACTCGCCGCCGCAACGGCCTACTTCGACCTGGTCAATGCGGTGGCCAATTCCGACATTGCGCGCGAGGCCGTTCGGATTTCGCAAGGATACGAGCACGAGCTCGAGCGCGCCGCAGAAACAGGTCTGACGAACCGCAGCGATGTGCTACGAGTCAGTGTGCAGACACAGCGCGCGCAAATCGTCCTGCGGCAAGCCGAAGCCGCGGTGCAGACCGCATCGGTCGCCCTCGCGACACTCCTGCGGCTCGACGCATCCATCCGGCTTCTGCCGGCCGAGCGCATCGTCGCCCCGACCACCCTCGTGCCCCTGGACAGACCCACTGCCGAGCTGGTGAGGGACGCGCTCGAATCGCGCCCCGAGCTCAAGGGCAGCGCCGCAGCCGTGGCCGCCGCAGATCAACTGCGGATCGCGGCCAAGTACGGCCCGCTGATCCCGTCGCTGAACGCACAAGCCCTCTATGGACGCCTCAAGGGAGGCGCCAATGGTTTCATCGGGGACGAGTTGGGCTCACACGACTACATCGTCGGCCTGAGCTGGCGGCTCGGTCCCGGCGGACTGTTCGATTTCAGCCGCACGGAGCTGGCGCAGTCGCAACTGCGCCAGCAACGCCTGAAGGACCAGAAGTTGCGCGACACGATCGCCCAACAGGTGGCCGATGCCTACGAGGCGGCGCATGCGGGATTTGACCAGATCTCACTGGCGCGCCGTGCCGCGGAGCTGGCCCGCAAGAGCCTGGATCTCAGCGAGCAGCGCAGGCAATTCGGCGTATACGCCGTTCTGGAGGTCATACAGGCACAGCAGGACCTGACGCAGGCCCGGCGCGACTACGCGCAGGCCCTGGCCCAATACGCCAAAGCACAGTATTCGCTCGCGCGCGCGACCTCGCGCCTCGGCGGAGCGAGCCCGGCCGCGCCGGCACTCCCGTGACCCGGAATGGTCGAAACATCCGGATCCCCTCGCCGAACGCCAGTCGTGCCGGAACGGCGATTACTCGTGCGTTGGCAGGATTTCCTGCCACGCATTTTCGGCGCCACGGACTTCTAAGGAGTACTGCCATGCCTGTCGATGCAGACCGCAGACAAGTGATCGTCGCCGCCGGCGCCGCCCTCCTCGGGCTGGGCTCAATCCGGCTCGCCGGCGCCCAGGAAACGGGCGAAGAGATGCACGATGCGAAGGAGGTCCTCGCGGTGGAGGACCTGATGCGTGAGCATGGGGTGCTGCGGCGCTCGCTTCTGGTGTACGCCGAAGCGGCGTCCCGGCTGAGCAGCGGGCACGGCGAGGTTCCGATGGATGCACTGGGCAAGACGGCCGAGCTGTTCCGGACCTTTGGTGAGAATTACCATGAGCGCGCACTGGAGGAACAGCACGTGTTCGTGCCGCTGATCAAGGCGGGCGGTCACGATGGAGCGCTCGCCAAAACGCTGACCGCCCAGCATCAGCGGGGCCGCGAAATGACGGACTACATTTCCGCGATTGCGAAAAAGGGGCGCATCTCCCGCGGCGAGGACGCGACGTTTGCGAAGAACGTCGACGCATTCGTGCGCATGTACCAGCACCACGCCGCCATCGAGGATACGGTCATCTTCCCCGCCTGGAAGCGCGCCATTTCCGCGCAACAGTACGATGAGCTGAGCGACCAGTTCGAGGATCTGGAGCAGAAGATGTTCGGCAAGGATGGATTCGAGGACGCGGTGCAGCGCATTGCGGCGATCGAGCAGAGCTTCGGACTCGCCGATCTCGCGGCCCTCACGCCGCCTCCGCCGCCCAAGGTCACCTGAGCAGGAGGGCCTCGCCAGGGCGCCGCAGGCGAAGGCAAAGGTGCACTCCACCGTGGCCGGCTCCGCCTGAAGGCGCTGTCGCAAAGCCAGCAGCCCGTGGAACCCGAGCTCGACGTCGAGGAACAGGCCCGGCTCCGCTCATACGCCGACCGTTTCAACGCGCGGGACTGGACGGAGGGCCACATCCGCGGTATCCGCGATTTCCGCTACGCGAAGTACATTGCGGACGGGCTCGAGATCACGCGGCTTTAGCCGATCGGGCACCGCGAGGGCATTGCACCGGAACCCCGCTAGAGCCCGCTCGCTCTAACGCTCCTTCGCGACCATTCCGAATGCGGCGCCCTGCGGGTCCAGCGCCTGCGCGGTCCATTGTCCGCCCGGCACCTGCTCAGGGCCGTGAATGATCTTGCCGCCGCCCGCGCGCACCCGCTCGCCTGCGGCATCGATCGAGGGAACATTGATGTAATAACCCCATCCGCCCGCGCGCATCTCGGGCGGCTTGGTCATCATGCCGCCGACGGGCTCCGCACCGGCGGCAAACAGCTGGTACATGCCCAGAGACCCCATATCGATCGCTTCTGCACGGGTCCAGCCGAACAGCTTTTCATAGAACGCGAACGCGGACCGCCACTCGCTGGCATACA
>Ga0070679_100001340_pt1 | contig 21724 bp, 24 predicted proteins | sample KBSC63BmetaG_FD_65652 | JGI IMG/M metagenome (GOLD analysis project Ga0070679, IMG submission 65652) | Corn rhizosphere microbial communities from Kellogg Biological Station, Michigan, USA - KBS C6-3B metaG | ecosystem: Host-associated > Plants > Roots > Rhizosphere | place: USA: Michigan... | reverse complement strand
CACCCAAAATGATGTCGTCTCCTCACCCCACACCTCACCCTCAGCCAAAATCCAAGGCCGTGCGTTACGACGTGCCGGACAGCATCGAATTGCCGGAGCCGGTCAAGGATGGCACCAGGTTGTTTCTCAAGGCCGCGTTTGACGAGGGTGAGGGCATTCGCATTGCCGTCGCCCGCACAAACGATGAGAAAAAGGAAATTCCCAAGGACTCGGGCGCCGTGTTTTCGCGTGAGGAATGGCTACGCAAGCTTGATGCCGCGAACGGTAATCCAAATAAGTTTCTCAAGACGTCGGATAAGAACGGTATTTTCGTATCCGTCAATCCAATGCGCGTCGGCGGTTCTAAGGACTCGGATGTCACGGCGTTCAGGCACGCACTGTTGGAGTTCGATAACATCTCGGTGCAGGAACAATGGGGGATCATCACGGCCTCGCGCATTCCCTGCACGGCCGTCATCAGCAGCGGCGGCAAGAGCATTCACGCTTGGGTAAGGGTCGACGCCAAGGACAGACAGGAATTCTCAGACCGTGTCAAGGCGTTGTATCAGCATTTCGAGCAGTATAAGCCGGATGAAAAGAATAAGAATCCTAGCCGGTTTTCGCGGCTACCTAATTGCGAGCGCGGGAACAGTCGGCAAGAGTTGCTGGCGATAGGTATCGGCTGTGAGTCGTTTACGGAATGGCAGGCGCAGCAGCAGGTGGAATCGGGCGAGACGTGGACACCCAGCGAATTGCGGGATTTCAAGGTCGACCAGGATGTAAATTGCCTGCTTGGACAGCGCTGGATTGGCCGTGGCATGGCTTGCCTTATAGTCGGGCCTTCGGGCGTCGGCAAGTCGTCGCTGAACACGCAGATGGCGATTCTTTGGGCTCTGGGCAGGCCCGCGTTTGGGATTGTGCCGGCGAGGCCGCTGAAGTCGCTGGTGTTTCAGGCCGAGAACGACATGGGGGACGCCAGCGAGATGTTCAACGGCGTGTGCCAGGGCGTTGGCGTAGAGGCGTTGTCGGATGAGCAGGACCTGATTGACCGCAATTTCGTGATTCACACGGATATTGCGAATACGGGCCCAACGTTCTTGGCGGCCATTCCAAAGGTCATTGAGCGCCACAAGCCGGATATCATCTGGCTGGATCCGTTGTTGTCGTTCGTGGGTGCCGACATCTCGCGCCAGGAGGTCGTGGCCTCATTCTTTCGCACGGGCCTAAATCCGATTCTCAAATCCGCGGGCGTCGCGTGTTTTGGCATTCATCACACCGGAAAGCCGCCGTCGGATAAGTCGGCGCGGCAGAACTGGCAGACGTCGGATTATGCGTACGCCGGTTTGGGTTCCAGCGACCTCACGAACTGGGCACGCGCCGTCATGGTGTTGCAGGACAAGGGGCACGGCTTGTTTGAACTCAAGCTGGCCAAGCGCGGCAAGCGGGCGGGTGTAACGCTGCCAGAAGGGGCGGTTACGACGTCTCTGTGGTTGCGGCACAGTTCGAAGCCGAATCAGATTTATTGGGAGCAGACTGAGGCGCCAAAGGAGTCGGAAGGAAAGGAACGCAAGGGCGGGAAGCCGGACGATAAGGCGAGGATTGCGGCCATGAATCTGCATGGGTTTTTGAAAGACTGCAAACCCGATGGCGAGGGTTTGAACACCATATCCAAACGCCTCGAAGGCTGGCTGGGAGATCAAGGCGAAGACCTGTCGTTCAGGACTTGCCAGCGTATTGTCCCATTATTAGTCACAAACAAGAAGCTCACCAAGGGCGCCGACACGCTCTATCGGAAAGGAAAAGAGGCGTGAAAGTCTTTGTTTATGCCACCTGTGCCAATTGTGCCAATACTATGCCAATAGCCTCAATTGTCGCTGTGCCAATACCCTGTGCCAATACCCTATACCTACGGTATAGGAGTATAGGTATTGGCACAGTGGGGAGTATTGCACAGCCAGTGTGCCAATTGGCACAGGTTGAAATCTATATCCGATACGGAGCATACCAATACGCGGTATACCCCACCAAGGAATCTCTTGGACGGACGGTCGAAAGCAGGTTTGGTGACATTACGAGCACTTTTTACGCGAAACCCAAAAAATGAAAAAACACAATTCCAAGCCCGGAAGGCGCAAGACCAAGTGGTTGGTGCCGACCATGGCAGCTGCGTCGGGCGCAACCGGGCTTCCGATGGATGCGATCAAGGAAGCCAAGCGTGCAGGCTGCACGGCGTTCCCAGCCAACGGCAATGTCGACTGCACGTTGCTTCTCAAGTTTCTGGCTGAGCATCCGGAAATCCTCGAACGCGCCGGCGCCAGTGTAAACATGGCGGTCGAAGAGGCGTTGACGAAACGAGCAGAGCGCATCGTAGCCGAGCACCGGGCAAACGTTGCGATCGGTGAATTCCTTCCGCTCAAAGACATGAAGCAGGACGGCACGCGGTTTGTGATGGAACTCAAACGCAAAGCCTTCGCGCTGCCACGACGGCTCGCCCATGTGTTCGCGCTCGAGACTGATGCCATCAACATCGAGCAGAAGCTAAACGAAGAATTGACGGAAGTTTTTTCCGACATTTCCAAAAAACCGTGGACCTCAATGACGTGCCCAAAATGCAAAACGGAAATCCAGTCCTAACATTCGAACAAATCCTGCGCGAAGCCGCAACGCCACCGTCGACGCTGCCGACGTGGCAGTGGATTGAGCAAAACGTTTATCTCGATCCGACGATGTCGGATTTCTCCGGCAAGGTGAGGTTTGATTTCTTCCCGGCAGCGAAAATATTTTTCAATCACCTGGACAATCCACGCACGCGCAAGGCCACGGTGATGAAATGTTCGCAGTCTGGATTCACTGAGAACGCGATCATGTTCCTGCTGCGCCGCGTGAAGGAAAGTCCGGTCACAACCATGTGGGTGGGAGCCAACGCGCAGAAGACCGAAGAGGATGCCAAGAAACGAATCTGGCCGGCGATTGAGAACTGCCCGGCCGTTACCGAGTTGTCGCCGCCTCCGGAAGACCGCGAACGATGGACCAAGCGCCTCATCATGTTCGATTCGATGAACCTGATGGTCCGCGGCAGCGAATCGCGCATGGCGCTGCAAGGTGACCCCGCGGGACTCATTATTTGCGACGAGCGCCGCGAATGGAAGCCAGGGAGAATCCATCTCCTGCGCAAACGCACGCGCTCGAAAATCCATCCGCTCGAAATCTCCATCGGCGCCGCCGGCAAGAAAGGCGATGAGTTGCACGCCGATTGGATGGAGGGTTCTCAAACGTTTGTTCATTTCACATGCACGCAATGCCAGCATTCTCAGCCATGGCGATTCGGCCAGGATGAAACCACGCTCTATCCCAGCGCGCGCGCGAAAGGCGGCGTCGTCTGGGAAACGAACGACATCACGAAACCGAATGGCGTCTGGAATTACGACGAGGTAAAAAAGGCCACGCGCTACGAGTGCGAGAACTGCGGGCACAGGTTTCACAATTCTGAAAAGCTGGCGCTGCTGAAAACTTCACACCCGTTTCATCGCAACCCATCTGCGCTGCCTCATCTGTTCTCATTACAAGTTCCGGCCATGGTGTTGCCGTTCACAGAAACGACGTGGGGCGACATTGCGGTCGAATTCCTGAAAGCGAATGACGCGAAGAAACACGGCGACATCGAGCCCATGATTGCGTTCGTTACTGAGACGCTGGGCGAGCCGTGGGAACTCCGAAACGAAAAGCAAACCGAACGCGAGTTGCTCGACCGCTGCGGCGATTACCAGTTCGGCGAGATGTGGACGGATCCGGCGAATGCAAAACTGCCGGAGCCGAATACCGTTTTAATTCTCACCGTCGACCGCCAACTTTTGCACGTTGTGTTCGTCATCAGGCAATGGCGCAAGAACGGAGAAAGCCGGCTGGTGACGTGCGGTGTCAAACCCAGCATGGACGAAATCCGCGAACTGCAATTGCAGATGTCGATTAAAAACAAATGCGTTTGGGCTGATGACGGCGGAACTCTCGCCGCGGAGTTCCGTCAAAACTGTTTGCGCTACGGCTGGAACGTTCTCAAGGGCGAAGACTTCGAACACTTCACTGTGCAGGACAAGGAACAGGAGAAGTCGTACCGGCAAGGTTGGCGTGCTACCGAGTTCGATCCCGGCATCGGAACCACTCAACAGGGCCGGGCAACCATGACGTGCTACCTGTGGTCAAACCCGTGGTTCAAGGACAAGCTTTACAACATCTTCATGACCGGCAAGGGGCCGCTCTGGCAACTTCCGAAGGACGTCCCGCCCGCCTACGTGAAAGAAATCATGGGCAACGAGTGGCGAGAGAAAACGCGCAACGATGGGCGAATCGAAGGCTATTGGCATGAATCCGCGGCAGATCACTTCGCTGATTGCGAACTTGAACAGTTAGTTGTCGCTGACATCGCGGGCATCACGCGGGTATTGCCGCGCGCGTGACGTTGCCTAAGAATCCCTGTTTCTTTTCTTGCAACTTTCGTCTGTCAAGTTTAAAAGTCGGCAATGGTTGAAGGAAAATTTGTTGCGCTCGATGTAAGCACGCTGACGCTGATGCAGCAGCAGTGGCTTCAATGCCTGACCGCGATTTCCACCGGGCACCAACAATACTCGATGGCGGGACGTTCTTTCACTCGTGCGAATCTCGGGGAAGTCACTGACACACTGGCCGAAATTTCATACGCGCTGAAACTCAACAGCGGAAATCTTGTGCGCTTCACCAAGGTCGACATGTCCTGCCAATGAGCAAGCTCGCCTCCATCACTCGCACGGCTGCCAAAATCGGTGCGCCAATCGGCGGATTCTTTCACGGGTTCAAGGCTGGACTCGACGGACGCTGGGAAGGCTCGGAGGATTCTCGTTTCCGCCGTCGCCCAGGCCGCGCACTCGAATCGGTCGACTGGGGGCTAAACTACGGTGTTCGCGAGGGAATGTTGAGCGAGGCCAGAAACCTCGAACAAACGTTTCCACTCGCTCGCCGGATAAATCGCCAATACGCCAAGCATGTTGTCGGTTCATGTCGCATAAAATGGAATACCGGCGATTCGAGCATGGACAAAATTTATGCCGACCGCTGGCAGGCTTGGATGCCGACCGCGGATTTGCAGGGGCGTCACAATTTCCGCAAGCTCACCAAGATTGCGGTCCAGCGCATCCTCGCCGACGGCCGAATTTTTGGACAACTCGATACCCGCGGCGACTACCTGCAAATCCAAGGCATCGAAGGCGACCGCGTTTCGAGTGACGGCATTTTCAACGCCGACCGACCAGACCTTATCAGCGGCGTTCAACTCGATGGCAATGGCCGCGCCATCGGATACAAAGTCTGGGAACGCAGCCTCTACGGCACGTTCCAAAATCCGCAGATCATTCCGGCCAATCAGATGATTCATGCTTTCGACGCCGACCGAATCGACAGCGTTTCAGGCTACACGCATTACCATACGGTGTTGAACATGGTGCGTGATTTTAAAGAGACGTTCGAAGCCGAAAAGCTGTCGGCAAAGCGAAATTCAAAACTCGCGTTACTAATCAAAACGATCATGGGTGGCGCGGATACCGTGAATCTTTTTGAAGACACAAAAAGCGGCGGTAAAGGCGACGGCAAAGTAAACGTTGAGCGCGTTGATGAAACGACGCAGGCTTACATGTTTCCGAATGAGGAAATCCAGGCGCACACGTCCGACCGCCCATCGAACGGCTGGCTGGAATTGATGAAGATGGCCATCCGGCACATCTCACTTGGGCTCGACCTGCCTTTTGGTGTCGTGTGGGACATGAGTGGCCTTGGCGGACCAGCCGTGCGTTTCGAAATTATGCAGGCCGCGCGCACATTCGAAGAGTTCCTGACCGACGTTGTGGAGCCGATGTGGATTCGACCGATTGTAGGTCGCTGGGTTGCTATAGAACAGAAAGCCGGTCGACTGCCGTTTCATCTGAACTGGTATAAATTCACGGTCCCAAAACCGAAAAGCATCACCATTGATTTTGGTCGCGACTCAAAAGCCAGCATTGCTGAGAACATCGCAGGCCTTGGCACGGCAACCGATTGGTACGCCGAAGAGGATGAAGATTTCGAGACGCAGACCGACCGTTTGGTTTACGAAGCTCGTTATCGCGAATGCGCGCGCCGCGGCATACCATTCGATCCCACCTTGGAAATTCCGCTGGAACAAATCCGCCTCATCACGCCGAATGGCGCTGCCGCTGCCGAGGCCGAGGCCGACGCTGAAAAAGATGAGCCGGAAACCGGTAAGAACAAACCGGCAACCCCGATGAATCCAAATGCACCCGTCGCAAAATAAATATCTGTCGCACGTTAGAGCCGCCGTTTATCGACAGCCTTGGATGATAACTGACGACGGACTGGACCTGATTTGCGGCGTGCTTGCCAATCATCTGAATTCCATCGATGACCCGGAATACAAAGCCAAAATCGATCGGCTGGAAAAAGAAGCGATGATTGGATTCATGGAACGTCATCCGTTATTTCGCGCCGCCGTAAATAGTGCGTCATCTTCTGATTTCAAAAATTACAACGTCATCAATGGCGTCGGCGTTCTGAAACTAACCGGGCCAATCTTCCCCCGCGCGAACCTGATGACGTGCATGAGTGGTGCAACCGCGCTCGAAGAATACACTCAGGATTTCTCCGACGCCCTGGATGACGACGACGTTCAGGCATTGATTCAAGTTGTGGATTCTCCCGGCGGTTCCGTCAGCGGCGGATTCGAAATGGCGTCAAAAGTTTTCGGCGCTCGCGCACAATCCAAGCCAGTGTTGACTTTGGTAGAAGGCACCTGCGCCTCGCTCGCGTATCTTATCGGATCGCAGTCGGACGCGGTTTACACCACCGAGGCCAGCATGACCGGAAGCATTGGAGTCGTAATGGCGATTGAAGATGACACGCGCGCGGCGGAGAACGAAGGAATCAAACGCACCGTGCTCAAGACGGGAAAAAACAAAGCCATCGGCGTTGGCCCGGTCACTGACGATCAAATCGCGGAATTGAAATCCATGATGGGCGATTACTTCGACCGCTTCAAAGCCGCCGTTGTTCGCGCTCGCACCGGAGTGGACATCGAAAAAGTATCAGACGGCAGTTTGTGGATTGGTCAAAAAGCCGTGAACATGGGCCTCGTGGATGGCGTATCCACACTGGACGATTTGATTTCTGAATACGGACAATGAGCGCGTCGAAATCAGATTCGATCCCATTCACTCGCCACACGCTCCCCTGCCCGTCCGAACTCGCTCGCCTCGTCAAATACTTTCAACGTCAAGGAAAGCTTCACCGCGCGCGTCCAAAAAAAGAAGCGCAAGTGCCGAAACGGAAGCTGAAAATTTGTGCCAATTTTTTTTCAAATAACTGTTGACTAAAAATCAATAGGGTTTTATACGCAAGTCAATGTTGGCAAAAATATCTGCGGAAGTGATGAAAGCAATCGGGGCCGAAAGCGCCTCGGAAGTCGATTCTCAAATGTCTGCGTTCATCGCGGAGGCAAATAAAAACAAAGCTTCTATGGCCGAAAATCAAGTCACTCTTCAAACCCTTCAGGCATCCGTCACCGCTCTGGAAGGAAAACTCGGGAATCTTTTGACCGAGGCGAGGGTCAAGGAAATCTGCGGCACGGCCACAACTGAGGCCATCAAAGCCTGGGCAACCTCCGATGAGGGAAAAAAAATCATCGGTGCCGAAGCGTCCAAAATCGCTCTGGACGCGAATGCTGCGATTGGCACTCAGCCTGCCAAGCCCGCCCCGGCTCCTGCTGCCGGAGGCACTTCCGAAGATCAAGCCAAGACGCTGATTGCCGCCGGCAAATACGAAGAGGCTTACGCGCTGTTGCCCGCGGCTGAAAAGGCCGACTTCGTCAGCGCCAAAAACTACGCCGCGTATATGCGCAATCGTGGCAACACCAAAATCACCGCCCGCGACTAACCCGAAATTGTTATGTCACAACTCGCTGCCAACGCACAAAACACTTACGAACTTCCCGGATTCGGGAACTCCAACACACTGCCGATCAAAGCCAGCACCGAAATCTTTCTCGGTTCGGCGGTAGGTCTCGCCAGCGGTTACGCTCGCCAGCTTGTGGCTGGCGACCTGTTTGGCGGATTCGCTGAACAGCACGTCAACAACTCGGTTGCCACCGATGGCGCGGCGGTGATTCCCGTTCGCCAGTCTGGTCGCATCCAGTGCGCGATCACCAGCGCGGCGGTTACGGACATCAACAAGGCGGTCTACATGAGCGACGGCGCGACGTTCACCTACACGTCGACGTCGAACACGCTCATTGGCCGCGTCGTGCGCTGGGTTTCAACCGGCGTTGTGGTTGTGGAATTCAATGTGACGGTTCAAGCAGCCTCCTAACTCTGAAAATTTATGCCAGCATCACAAGCTCAACAGTTTGATAAAATTGGCGTTCGCGGCGTATTCGGATTCTTTTTCGAAGCGCTGGAACAAACCACCGGCGCCAAGTGGATTCCGGACCTCAGCAATACTTTCGAGTCCAATCAGGACATCGAGACGTACGCCGGCCTCGGAATGTCGCCGACAATGCGCGAATGGCTCGGCGCCAAGCAGGTCAAGAACCTGAAAGAGCTTTTCGTCCAGATCGCGAATCGCGACTTTGAAGCGACGCTGCGGTTCAAAAACAAGGATTTGCGCCGTGACAAAACAGGACAGGTGCGGGCTCGTATTGGCGACTTTGCGCAACGCGCTTTGGCTCACGATGCGCTGGTGATGTCGGCGATCATCGACGGCGGCACGTCGACCACGATCGCGATCCCCGGCAGCAGCAGCCAGACGATTGCGTCCTATGACGGTCAGCCGCTCTGGAGTTCGAGCCATACCATCGGCTCTCAGGCGTTGAACAATATCGTTTCCCCGAGCATTGCGACCGCGGCGACGTATCTCGGAACGAACGTCGGCACGGGTTCGACCACGAATCCCAGCCCGGCGATGATGGCCTACAGCATCCAGCTCGCGTTGAATGCGCTGTATGGGTTCAAGGACGATCAAGGTCAGCCGCTCAATGAGTTCGCGCAGAACTTCGTGATCATGACAAACGTTGCCATGGCCGGCGCGGCCACCGCGGCGACTCAAGGTTCGTATCTCGGTGTGGGTTACACCAATCCTCTTCAGTTTGCCAAGAACTCGAACGAGGCAACGCCGATGTTTCGCGTGGTTCCGAACCCGCGCTTGACCGGCACAACTCAGTTTTACGTGTTCCGCACCGACGGCGCGTTCAAACCGCTGATTCGCCAGTTCGAGGAACTGACGACCGACAGCGCGAACGAGGCGGGTTACGGAGAAATGCAAGCTTCGGTCGGAACTGGCATCGTCATGAAGGCGCTCGCGCAGGGTTCGGACAACGAGTTCTTCAACAACGAGACTCTGTTCTCCATCGAGAAATCCGCCGGCTTCGGAATCGGTCGTTTCGACCAGGCGGTTCAAGTCGTGATTGGAAGCTAATTTTATGGCCGACGAAACCAAAACTGAGGAAAAGAAGCCCGAACCGTTCAAGCCGATTACGGTCAAGGCCAAGGTGCAGGCGCACTATGCGCGTGGCTCTGTGACGGTCGAGCACAAAGAGCACGGCACGTTCAATGTCGTTACCGCGTTCGACCAGGACCCGCCGAAAATCGGGGACGAAATCGAAGTCAAAATCAACAGCATCGTTGGCCAGATCGTTGGCGGAAAAGCGGTGAATACCGTTGAGCACGCCGAACACGTGAGGACGGCGAAAAAGTAATTTGTCGGTTCCTTGGGGAGTGCCGCCGTGGCCCTAAACTGCGGCGGCACTTTTTGTTTAACAGAATGAAAGTCAAAGTTTCAAAAACGTTCAGAGCGGCGGGAGTGCTGAAGGATGGCGTTCCCCGACTCACAGAAGTTGCGGTGGAATTTGAGGATGTGCCCCAAATCTCCTATTTCAATACGGACCTAGAGACGGAAGCGAAATATGAAAAGGAATTTTAGCAGCGGATTTACCGTCGCGTGGCAGCAATTCTTGAGCAGATAAAACCAGAATGACGTTCAAAGAACAATGTGAAGCCGATGTTCTGGCAATTGAGCCGGAAGGGCAACTGACGTTCGTTTACGCCGGCAAGGAATACGTCGGGCAACGCACGCCGATCGTGGACAAGCTTGGCATGGTCGAGAACGGTTTTGAATTGTCGTTCGATTTCACGATGGAGGTTCGGACCTCGCAGTTCACCGGGAACATTCGTCCGCCGGCGAATACCGAAATCATCGAAATCGCGCACGTTGAATACCGCATCGTCGCCACCACGCCGGATCAATACGCCGTCGTCAATCACTACGCCCTGAAACAAGTCAGCTAATGGCCGAATTTGTCACAACCGACTTAGACTTTTCGAGGCTCAATTCGAGAATCGAGGAACTGCATGACGCTTTGGCGTCGCAGGGCGGTGACGCCTCAATGGTTTTTCAGGATGAAGCGCGGTTATTTCTCAAGCAGGTGATTCGCCTGACGCCTCCCAAGTCACGCGAGCAAGGCGAGGCCGCAATTGACCGCGACATGATGAAGCTTTTTGAGCCCGTCAACGCCGACTTTCTGGATGACATGATTTTGGAACACGGGCACAGCAACGTTGATGCCTGGCTGACGACCGCCGGCGGAGAACGAAAGCACATCAAATGGACGTATCTGGATAACACGGGTGGTCCAATGGCGAACTTCCATAACCGCAATCGCGATAACCGTGGCCGTGCCTACAATCTGAAACGCCAGAACGACCCGAACACTTGGTATGCGCCGTATGTGGTGAGCTACGAGAATTTCACGGCCTACAAGAATCGAATCAAAAGCCACGTCGGACGCCGAAAGGCTGCGTGGGGAAAATCGTTTAAGGCTCTTGGCGGCGCACTTTCCCGCTGGATTGACCGTCACCTCGCGGGTGCCAAAGGCGAATTCCTTTTCAATGGCGATTTGACTCACCCGTCCATCACGATGATTAACCGCGCTCCCGGCATTGGGCAGGACGTTCATTTCGTGCAAGGCGCACTGCGAGTGCGCTACGAGGCCATTGGGCGTCGCCTGCGGCTGATTGTGAGCGGTTACAGCAAAGACGTGGCGCGCGGCATTAAAATTCAACGTCAGGCGCATAAGACGCCGGTGGGGGAGGCCGCGTAATGCCAGCCGTGCCACCCATGGAAGTTTTCCAGTTCGAAGACCAGCTTGAGGCGGGCGTCAACGCCTATCTGCGTTCGAAGGGCGTAAACGACGTGTCCAAGCAGCGTGATTACAAAATCGAGTTCAAAGGCGAGGACGGGAATACCCAAATTGCCACGCTCAAAACTCCCCGCGTCGAACCGTCGTTCATCAGCGCGGGTTGCGGTCGTAAACATTATCACGCAGCCAGCGGGTTGCCCGATTTGTGGGACGGCACGTTGTATCTGAAAATCGTCACGCGCAGGGACGGCGCGGAACCCACACACAAGGCCCTGCGTTCGCTCTGCCGATACGTGATGCTATTTGTTTCCGACATCAGCGAGTTAATGACATTCCACGAAATCGAGGAAATGTTTGAGATTCAAAGCTCGAAAAGTTTCGACGCCGATAAATTGCACGACGTTTCAGCCCTGAGCTTTCAAACGTGCCTCCGCATTCGTCCCGAATTTTTACCAACCAGTTAAAAAATTATGACTCATTCATTCCAACAAGTTCTAACCACTCCCAGCGGTTCGATTGCCGACAGCGCGGCGTCCTTCACTGGCGATAGCGTCTTTGAAGTCGATACCACAGTGGCTGCCAATGGTGGCAGCGCCAACACAGTCAGCGTGGCGATTCCGTCCGCTGGACTGGTTTCGATGGCTCTCATTTCGACCGTGCCGTGCGTTGTCACATTCACGGGCAGCACGGGCAACAATCAAACGCTGGCGGCCAACGTGATGAATCACATCACGGCGATCGCGACCGACGTTACGTCGCTCTCGGTCGGTGCCAACACAGTCAGCAGCGGCCCCGCTGGCACCATCAAAATTCGCGTTCTCTGGAATTCGTAATCGAAAGGAAATATGTCTGACATTATCAATGACGGCGGAGTAGTTGGATTTACACGGCGAGTGACGCTTAGCACGTCCGGCGTGGTAATCCTTGACGATTTCAAATACGACCGTGGCGCCAACGCCGAATTCGAGCGCACGAACGAAAAAAGCAAGACGACCGGATACGCACAGGCGAAAGGCATTCGCAAGGGAACTGCGACCGCGCAGCTTGCCGACTCCACGGTCAATCCCGATACCTATTGGGGTCAAACGTTCTCGACTACCGAAGGCGTTGAGGTTGTGAATTGGTGCGTCATTGCTCCTATTGGCCGGGCGGAAACCAAGAACGGCGAGACGAAAGCCTCGATTACGTTCCGCGAGACCGTTGGTGCCGTGGTGCTGTCCTGATGAATCATGGCCGACAACTGGCAGGAAATGCTCGCGGAGTTGCGGGTCGCGATTAAGCGTGAAAACGACGTTCGCGACGCCTCGTTTCTTGACCTGACGACCAGCATCTGCGGCGTCGAGATTCGGCAAATGACGCCGCGAGACATGTTGATTTTGGATGGCATTGGCAATCCGTTGATGTCCAATCAATACCCTTCTCCAGCGCAATTGGCGGATTTTCTGTGGAAACTGTCACTGGAATTCAAACTTAATGCGCCGTTTCGCCGGTGGCTGTTTGCCATGCGCGTGCGGAAAATGAATTATTTTAAAGCCGTTCAGGCGTGTTGGAAATATCTTGAAATCACGTTTCAGGATTCGCCCGCAAGTTCCGGACTGCAATCCACGCCCTACGCGAGCTGGGTCGCGCATCTCGTTGTTGATTTGGGTTCGCCAGCGGAGGCGCAGAAGATATTAAACACGCCTCTCAGGCAATTGCTTCAATTCCGCAACGTGATACGCAAGAACAATAATCCCAATGCGCCGACGCATAACCCGTCTGACAAAATCAAAGGTGATTACATCCGATTGGAGAACGCGCGACAATCGCTGGTTAACATTTTAAACCGGAGGGCTTCCAATTGAATGACGAGATTGTCGTAAAATTTGGCGGCGACCTTGGCCCGCTCGATACCGCACTTCGCGGAGTGAAAGGCAAACTGGAAGGCGTAGCGCACAGCATCAAAGATTCGTTCAAGGAATCGTTTCGCACTCTCTTCGCGCCACTCTCCGTCGCGGGCGCATTCGAAGCCGTTCGCAGCCTCATGGAAGAGGTTAAGAACATCAAACGCATCAGCGAATCTACCGGGCTAGATACTGGCATCACGCAAGATCTGTTGAATCTCGGGAAAGCCTCTGGCGTTGCGTCTGACCAAATCGAATCCATGATGGACAAGTTTGTAAAGAACCTATCGCCGGGCAGTGACCCGGAAGACGCATTGATGGGAATCGCCGATAAACTGGCATCAATCCAAGACCCTGCCGAACGCGCAAGGATTGCAACTGATGCTTTTGGAAAATCCGGACTCAAACTCATTCCTATTTTAAAAGACGGCGCAGACGGAGTTAGGCGGATGGCGGATGAGTGGGGTAAAATGAGCGATGAGGAAATCGCCACAATTGAACACGCGGACCATACTCTCGACAAGGCGCAGCAAAAAGCGAAGGTGGGATTGGCAAATGCAATCGAGAGGCTGTCTCTATTCCACAAGCAAACATTCAAAGAACCTTGGTGGAAAACCGCTTTCACTCCATGGAAGGTGATGGCTGATGCGGAAAAAGAGGATGCGGGCGATTGGAGTAATCAGCCGGATACGGTTTCTTCGAAGGCATTGCCTACGCCAAAGGAACTCGCAAAGAAAAAAGTTGATGCCGGAATAGCCGCTGCCAAAGAGCTTGCCGAAAAAGAAGCGTTCATTCGGATGAAGCCGGAAGAAAAGGTATTGGAGATCACCCGGCAAATCCTCGCGTTGCGTCGCGAAATTGCGCTATCAGACGACCCCAAAAAACAGGAAGAGCTTGGGCAAAAGATGGTTGATTTGGAGGAAAAACGCCACGGCATTCAACAGAAGATTTCTCAGGACGCCAAGACAACCGCAGCAAATCAGAAAAAGAACTCCGAAGACATCCTTAAAACTCAGGAACAAATCGCCAAACTCGGTCGCGATAAGCAGCGCGCGCAGATGGATGAATACATGCCGTCGCTTCAGGAAGTCGCGAACTCCGGATATTCATTTTTTCAAGGCAACCGCTGGCAATATCAACAGGGGCCATTCGCTCAAATGGCGCAACGCCTGTTGAGACTTCAAGGGGACGCTAAGGAGTCACTCATCTGGGGAAACAAAGACCGATTCAAACGCGACGTGTCTCGAATTGACGAGTTGAAAAAATCCCTGACCGAGGCGGGCGTGATGTCACCCGATGACAAGCTGACTTCGATTGACGACAAGCTAAAGGACTCGAATCAGCATCTCTCGGACCTGAACGAAAAGGCGAAGACGGGATTTGTTGTGAAAGGAGAGGACGACGATGCCTGATCTGATTACAGACGGTGATTTTTCGACGGCGGCAAACGTTTCGGGCTATCGCTATTCCGCGCCGTTCTCGCAATACGGCGTGAACACTCTGTATGTCGTGGAACAAGATTTTGTGATTGCCGAATCCGCGTTCTCGCCACTCGCAATCGGCACGGCACACCCCACATTGACTGGATTCTTTCTTGCGGTGGAAACTCCGTATCAGCACACGTCCTTGAATAACACTGTCAAATGGACGCGGCGCTACTCCAAGGTGCCCGCGAGTTTTTCTCACCCCGGAGGAACCTACGCCTACACGTTTCCCATATTGTTGACTGGCGATTTGTCCACGTCTCGATTGTTCGCAAAGCCTCTTACCGTCAACGCGCGCGTTCAGGTGGACTTCTTTCAAACGACCGACGCCAACAGCATCGCGGTCATTGAGGCGCAACGCTATGTGTTGGCGACGAATCCGACCATTGACGCAACCAGTCCCTACGGCGAGCCGGTGGTGTCGGACTCCACGTTTTCGACTGCCGCAACAGTTCCGAGCTACACGACGTATTTTGCGTGGATTGCAGGCGGTATTGAATTGGTTCCTGAAGCTTCGAAGATCACGCCAAACTGGATGGGTAATATCCACATGCGCGAAACCATTTACCTGAAAGCGAAATGAAATGGCCAGCAAAGGAAAACCCCTAAAACACCCGAAGCGCGGGCAGGTCATTTTTGGAAAGCATCTATGGCCCATCATTGATTTCATCAACGCCTTGCTGAATGGCGAAATCGTCAAAGGCCAATCCTACGAACTGATTGTTAGCGACCGCAAAATAATCTGGAAAGTAAAGGAGGCATCGGGTTCTGGAGGCAGCAGCAGCTATCGCGGCGAATACGAGCCTTCCGGCGCCACCACTTTCGGTTCCGGACCGTTCCTGTTTGGAGACATGGTGCGCGTGAGTCCGACAAACGTCAACGCAACGACCGCAACTCCAGCGGGAAGCATCATTCCCGGCGTTTACGTCTGCATCGCTGAAGGTGCGACGGAAACTGATTTTCCAAATCACCCGCTATCACCCGGAGGCGAGACTGCATTCTGGCAACTGATTGCGACCTATCCAAGCGTTGCCGACCGCTGCGATACCGACGGTTCAACCGTTCACGTGTTCAGCGACGAACAGGATTCGAATGCCTAGCAAGCCTCCATTTCGAAAAGCTTGCGGGGACTACAAGAAGTTCAAAGGCTGCTGCGTCCAGCATTCGCATGGGCCGGAGAACGTCGACAAATACGTCAACACGACTGTCGTTGACAATTGGGACACAGGCGTTGGCGGAACTATTCCGGCTTACGAAAGATGGACGCAGGATTTGAGCGGCGCCGGCAGTTGCGAGGTGCATTTCTGTGTTGACGGCGGCGCGCCGTGCGCGGCCTGGCAGCTTCCATTCACAGCGAACGCGTTCAGCCACACACCGGGCGACCAGGTTAATTTCGCTGTGGCTCATAAAACCGGATTCAAAAACGTGCAGGCTGCGCGAATGCGAAACGGTCGCATCGGTTACACTGACGTGGAAGGCAGCGGCGGATTTGATACCGTGCTCGCCTGCGGCAGCCCGGCCACGCTGAAGACCTATCGTTCTTACAAAGCCTCTCCGAACAACACGCGCTACGGCCGTATCAACATCGATGTGAATTGGACCACACACGATGGCGGAACCGACACGACGTCGACGGCCTCCGTCCAGCAGACAATCAATTCCACTTCCGGCATCCTGAATAAAGACAGTCTGTCGCTCTCGCCCAATTCGGATTATACGTCGGGCGATGGATCGAACCCGGCATTCCCGCAATTGGCCAAAGGCTTTTGGCTTTGGACGGATATTTGCTCGCTGTTTTTTTCGGTGTTCACCGCTGACACCAGCCCTTACACAGTCACGAACACGACCGCAGGAATTACCGTCTTTGATTCAACCAATAGCCGAAACGTTGAAGTCATCACTTGGGATTTGGCGGGCGGTTCGTTCGAGCGGCAAGTGTATTCAAACATCGGTTGCACTGGATGGGGCGTGGTGTGGACAGAAACCGTGGTAGTTACCGCCGATTCTTTCACCTACGAATTTCATCAGGTCGTAAACTCCGAAGTGGTTAAATACGTTTATGACGGCGTGTCACTCGACCTCGTTGTGACCGGCGCTTTGTCTCTGCCTGTCTCCACTTCGGATATTAAGACGGATATTGTAACACTGCTCGACCAATGGGACTTGAGCGACGACAAACAATATCCATGGCGCACTGATATCAAAGTCGGCGTTGCCCCGCTCGTCACGCGCGATGAAGTCTCCGCGACCGATTTTGATTCTGCCGGGTTTTACCTGAAGGATTACGGCGCGCCCATCACAGACCCATCGGGATTCACGATTGGTGATTCCAGTTGGATTGGCGATACAGGCTACACTCTCAATCCCAATCCGCAGACCGGCACTTATCGCATCGCCATAGATTATCCCGGCTTCAGTTCTGGCGCCGCGGTCGATACGCAGTTGGTCGGTTTCTCGCACACGACCGCCACAGTCACTTACACTGTGACCGGCGGCGAGTTCCCGCCAGGAGTGAGCATGGATGCGAGCGGACACATCACCGGCACAATTGGCGATGACGGCCATTACGGCGTGACCATCGAAGCTACCTGCGGAGTTCCTGCCGCAACGGGCGTTATTATCGGCGCGCCCAATCCAGCCGGATACCAGGATTATTTCGACTTTCGATTTATCGACATTCGCGGCTGCTGCCAGCGGCCCGGCGATGGCTCGCAAAACTGGGATTGGTATCAAGTCGGCTGGGGTCAATTGCTCTCAACCTTCAATGGCAACAGCGGTTGCCATCTGCCATTGAACGCCACGCAATGGAACAACTGGTTTCAGTCGATCAACAAGCCAGCCGGCGCTTGGATTTTTTATGCCGACAAAGGGGATTATTTTGGCATCGGCTGCGTATCGAGCACCGGACACAGCGGCGCGATAGATGCGCCAATGGTTGTCGCTCAAAAGTGGGCTGAGATTATCGACTTATGGCCATCACAAAACTTCGCGTTGCCCGCTGGCGACATGAAATTCTGGTTTGATGAAACCAAAGTCTGCTGTGCGACGAATGTCAGCGGTTCGGGCGTGGGGTCGACGTGGACATTGATTGACCCCGCAACCGGGTCGCCTCCCACATTCATTGATTTTGGCATTCCCTTCGGTGGCCCAGTCGTCGACGGATTCTATTTCATTTCAGCATGGGATGGAACCACAGCCACACTCGGGGCGAAGCAATTTGATTTGCCAAGCAATTGGACAAGCAAGAGCGATGTTGGAGCCATCGACTTGGGCGATGGGCCGAAGACTGATGCTGATTCCTGCTTCGGGGCACTGCGTTGGAGCGACAAGCCGTCATTACTCGGGCGCGTGGCAATCACGACCAGTGGCACAACCGCAACCTTTTCGACCGCACAGCCCGCGTTTGGAATGGACGCTAGCACGCACCAAGAGCAAGTGGATATCTACGACGCGAGCATGACATCGCTCGCCAGCAATGTCACCGCCAGGCGCGTCAATGACACGTCCTTTACGACCTCGGCATCCTATCCCACGGCGGCATGGGTTCAAATCCATGGAAGCGCCAAATGGTATGTGAACGACACGGGGCCGAAGGGTGATTATGTGAAGCTCGATTGGACGTCCGATTTTCGTTCCTTTGGCGAAGCCAACAGATTGGGCGCAATCACCGGCTGCGACGACGTGACTCCAGTGAGCGGCGCTCCCACAACCAACGCGGGCGGCGGTCCCATTGACGTGGCCACGCAATTCGCGTCATTCAATCAGACGCAATGCTGCCTGCCATTTGCTCCCTGCTCGCCAAAAGTCGTCTGTATCAGTCCCAATGGCGAAACGTTCGCTAATGGCATCACCTACGGTTTTCCATCGACATTCACGCTGGATGAAGCCTACGGCTCAAAATGGTGGGCATACGTTCAGGCGACAATGACCGACCTGTTTTGGCAAAAGCCGCATCGGCCATGCAACATCGAGGACTGCGCCAAGTGGACAATGGATGTCGGCACCTGCGCCGATGACACGGCGGGCACTTGCCCTGCCACTGACGACACGCCCGCACCTGAATATTTCTTCGCACACGCGCCACAGGTTGAAGCCCGATTGACCGTTCCTTCCAGTTCGGACACCTGCGGTAGCGCTTACGGCCCGGACCAAACCGAATCCGGCCCCGCACTACCGGAAGGGATTCAAATCGGTTGGCTAAGCCCTGTGACAAACACAACCGGAGATGTCGCCTTGCCGCCTGCACCTCCCGGCGTCAATGACGACGGCACGCCCGGAGGCGCAGCCACGGCATGGGATTTGCACCAAGCAATGTGCACCGCCTCTACAGGCGGTTGCCGATTCAATTACAGCCTTCCCGGTTGCTGATGAACAAAGCGGAAATAACTGAGGCGCTGGAACAACCACTTTTGGTTAATCAACTGGCTTCAAAACTCGCCAGCTTAACGCGCCACCTTCGAGCGCAAACGGTTGTGGCGCCCGCGCTCGGTGGCTTGGTGATTGGCGCAGCGGTAGCGCGGGAATTAGGAGCACGATTCATCTACGCCGAAAAAGAAAACGACACGCTCGCCATTCGGCGCTTTAAACTCACTCCCGGCGAAAGGATTCTCATTGTAGACGACATCATCCGAACTGGCTGCCGTGTCCAGCAGGTCATCAAATCCATCAAGGTCACACAGGCACAACTGGTCGGGATCTCTGTCATCACCGGAAAAGTTAACTGGCAAACCCCATTCTTTAGCCTCTTTTGATGCATTCGGTATTTCTTCCGTCCCCAAAATCACAAGGTCACAGCGTAAACGTTGCGCGCGCCATTACGCTTCCCACGGCCATACCGGAACACTGTTGGCCCATTTGGGCAACTGCCATCGCGTTTTTCAAAGGCAGTTCAGACGCCGGAGTCGGTGACACCGTGGAACGCATCATAGGCAAACCCAATAGTGCGGCGTTCAAGGCGTGGCATACAAAAACATTCGGTAAATCCTGCGGTTGCTCCGAGCGTAAGTCGCTCTGGAACGCCAAGTTTCCTTACAAACAACATTGACTTTCAAGCCCGTTTAGGGTGTAAACCCTATTGAGAATTATGCTGTCGCTTTATATATCGGAAGTTCTGGGTTCGCAAAGCTCGCTGGTGTCATCCGCTGAAACGCCCGCCCCGATTCCGTTCCCAGACCAGACCTACAGCGACGTTGTTGATGCTGAGATTTTCATTGTCGACGGCTCAGGCGGATACAGTGCAGCCAGCGGCGCATCGGGATCTACGGTTACGGTCTCAATCGGAGAACTCGATATTGCCGTCTGGTCGAGTTCAAGCTGGAATATTGACAGCGGTCCCCCCGCTGGATGGACCGGCCAACTCGCGCTACAAGGCAACGCCCTCTTGGCACTATTCCAAGGCCGGGACTCAATTGTTTTGAAAGTGCAAGTGAAGATAACGGACGCCAGCGGCGATTCACGCACTTACCTTTCCATGCCTATAACAATCCTCAACTCCATGGCACCTAGCGCGGCCATCTCGTCGTTGGACGGCCAATTTGCAATTCCGAGCGGCGTCGATTCAGTAGACGTTACAGGCTTGGGATTGCAGGCCGTCCCTCGCCGCGTTTTGGTGAGTCAGATTCTCAAGCCCGCCGGGGGATTGAACATCTTCGGAACCGTCGACAAGGACTCGATCACCACGGACGGATTCACTGTCGACCTTAGCGGACAAGCGGATATGGCCGGTTACATTCTGGTATATGAACTAATTTTCGGATGAAAACCTTTTTTGCCTCCATTTTTGTCTTATTTGCAACTGTGTTTTTTACGCACGGTGCGGGCTCATTCCCAATTAAAAACGGCGTGCTTCAAAACTCGCTGGATGCGAACGGTCAAACAATCTTCAATGCCACGGACCTAGTGGACACAAACGGAAACTCGCTGCTTGGCAAAGGAGGCTCAGCCACGAATGCATTTAAAAGCCAAACATCAACTGCGGCGCTGACGATTGTCACGAACGGAACTGATTTTACTTATACCTTCGCGGTGAACACAGCACTGCAAGCGTTGTCGCTTCTGTCTCCAAGCGGGACCGCGAACCTTGCCGATTTTGCGAAGTTAAGCACGAATGCATTTCAAACCTTCAGCGCCAACCTCACTGATTTCTCGAAACTCTCCACCAACGCTTTTGATACGGCGAACTCGGCGCTGAATGCGGCCCGCAACGCGACGAATGGTTATCCATGGGGACCGCTTTATGCCGCAAAAACAAACGGCATGGTAAATCTGACACAGAAAACCGGATTGAACGGCAGCGCGGCCACCAACACTGCGCCAGATTTTATCGGAGAAATTGGCACATCAGATTTTGGCGATAACGCAACATATCCGTGGATGTCTTACGGGCTGAATCCCGGCCAATGGTCACAGACATTCTCCTTCGATTTTTCGCGTCCTGCACAATGGGGTGGCCTGAACCGGATGCCGACGAATCGTGATTCCGGCACTTGGAAATACTGGGTTAACGGCAACATTGTCGACCAGACAAGCACCAATCTCAACCTCCTTTCGGACTCAGTAATGTATTTTTACAACGCTAATCTCTATAAATATTCTCAAGTCAACTTCGGTGGATTGGTGACCAATTCCGCCTCTGGTGGATCGCAAGTTGATCCCTCTAACGTGATGGGCGTTGGCGTCGGCAATCAAAGTGCCATCGAAGCCTTCGCAGGCGCCGCCTTCATTGTCGTGTTTCAGCAGCCACTCGCCATCTCGCAAACAGCTCGCGTTGGAACCAATGGGATCATCGATGAACCTAGCACAAATCTGGATCGACTTCCAGACCACCAGGTAACGGTGTGGGATTTTCAGAATCACAAAATCCATTACGGACACCTCACTAATGGCGTTTATTCCTTCACCAATGCCGGATGGATAGATGCGGCGGTCATGGATTACCAGAAAGACACGTTCACTGTCAGATCGAACGTCGGCGCGCAGGCGATTTACGGCACCAACTGCGTGTTCTCGGGCGGAATTCCTGTAGCGACAACAAATCAACTTCTCGACGCCACTACTCTCGGCGCAAATGGCCATATCAAAACCGGGCCCACCACGAACCTGATTTCGAGTGAGGATGCGTCTGGCTACACGAACATCGTTGCCTATACGCACGAGGGAACAACGACGAATAT
>Ga0070679_100001337_pt1 | contig 21748 bp, 19 predicted proteins | sample KBSC63BmetaG_FD_65652 | JGI IMG/M metagenome (GOLD analysis project Ga0070679, IMG submission 65652) | Corn rhizosphere microbial communities from Kellogg Biological Station, Michigan, USA - KBS C6-3B metaG | ecosystem: Host-associated > Plants > Roots > Rhizosphere | place: USA: Michigan... | reverse complement strand
TTCCTGCCGAGACCGGCCGGTTGCTCGACGAGCTGGCAGCCGGCGTCTGGGCGGCGACGCGCCCCGTCCAGGCGCGCTCCGGCCTGGCGAAGTTCGGCGAGCTGGCGCTGAGGACGACCCTCGTCCACGTCGACACGCGAGCACCGACGTCCGTGGGCCAGCTCGCCTCATGCCTGCTGCTCGCCTCGCCGTCGCTGAGCCGCGCAGCGGCGGCTGCCGAGCTGGGCGTCAGCGAGGGCTTTCTGTCGCGCGCGGTTCACAAGGACCTGGGCGTCACCTTCGTCGAGCACCGCGCACGGACGCGCGTCGCCCACTTCCTGGCGCTGGTCCAGGGCAAGGACTTCAACTTTCTCGAGGCCGCGCTGGCCGCCGGCTTCGGAAGCTACTCGCAGTTTCACCGCACGTTCAGCCGGGTCTCGGGATCGCGGCCCCGCGATTACCTCGGCCCCGGCCGGCGTCGCGCTCAACTGCTGGTCATCGACGACCACGCGTCGTCCGGGCGCGGCTCGGTGTCGCTTCTCGCCGACGGGCAGCGTCAACGGGCTCCGCTGTGAGCGGCCCGCGATCACGAACTGCGAAGACGCCCTCGACCGCGACGTCTATAGGTCAGCCTTCCTGCGGGAAGGAGTCTCCGTGAAAAGGTCGTCGTCGCATCGCTTCGCGGGATGGATTCCCGCTCTCGCCGTGGGTGCGCTGCTTTCGAGCTGTGCCTCGCCATCGTCCGACAACGGCCGCGGCGGTCAGGGGGGAAGCCCGTCGGGCGGGTCGAGCGGAGGCACGGGTGGTTCCACCGGTGGCGCATCCGCGACGGGCAGCGGTGGCTCGAGCGGCGGGACCGGCGGCACGGCGACTGGCTCCGGAGGCCGGTCCACCGGCGGAGGCCCTGGCTCCGGCGCGGGCGGCGCAACGGCGGCGGGCGGCTCCAGTGCGGGCGGAGCGACGGCGGCAGGAGGATCGACGGCGGCCGGCGGCTCCGCCGGCGCTGCCGGTGGCCGCGGCGGGTCGAGCGTCCCGACCACGTCTGGACAGGGCGGTCGGGTCGCCACGGGCGGCAATCCCGGCAGCGGCGGCGTCAGCAGCAGCGGCGGCAACACCGGCGCTGGCGGCAACACCGGGACCGGCGGCGCCTCGACCGCCTGCACCCCGGGCGCTTCCTGGAGCGGTGGGCAGCAATATACGGCCAACAGCGTGGGCAGCGCCGGCAACGGCTACTCTTACCAGCTCTGGTTCACCGGAGGCTCCGGATCCATGACGGTCGCCGGTGTGGACGCCAAGTTCAGCGCCGTCTGGAACAACCCCACCGATTTTCTGGCCCGCATCGGGCTGACCTGGAGCTCGACGCAGACCTTCGACCAGCTCGGAACCGTTTCGGCCGACTTCGCGCACACCAAGATGGGCTCAGCCGGATACTCGTTCGTCGGGATCTACGGATGGTCGGTGAGCCCGATCGTCGAGTACTACATCGTCGAGGACTGGTTTGGCTCACCGCCGACGGCAGATGGTGGCACCAAGATGGGCACCTTCACCGTCGACGGAGGCACCTATGACATCTATCAGCACACCCAGGTGAACCAACCCTCCGTCACCGGCGCCAACGCGACGTTTCCGCAGTTCTACAGCATCCGTCAGACGCCCCGTCAGTGCGGGCACATCTCCATCACCGAGCACTATAAGAAGTGGGCCAGCCTGGGACTGACACTCGGCAAGATGGAGGAAGCCAAGATTCTGGTGGAGGTCGGGGGCGGCGGCTCCGGGAGCATCACCTTCACGACGGCCACGGTCACCGCGAAGTAGTCGGAGGACGGCCGCAGCGAACGCACCGAGTACGGTCGGCGCGAAACCGCCCGGTTGACGTTTTGCCAGTGGCCCCCAGATTTGACCGGGGCTCACGCGGAGGGGACGGCATGGACGGGCGGGCGGCGCACGGAATCCAGCGGCATCTGGTGGGAGCGCGGGTGGTGCTGGCGGCGGGCGCGGCCCTCGCCCTGGCAGCCGGGGGGTGCGCGAACGCGCGCGATTTCCTCGATGATCTGCTGGGCCCGGGACGGTCCGACGCGGGCAGCGGCGGCGGCGCAACGGACGCCGGCGCCGACGCGGGCGGCACCTGTGGTCCCACGGCCGGCGGGTCCTGCACGGTGCCCGGATGCAACGTGGCCGGCGATCTGCCTCCCGGCTTCAACCTGACCGGCGTCTGGATCGGTCCGGCCGGCGAGGTCTGGGCCGTGGGGGCCGGTGGTTACGTCGGCCGGCGCGCGCCCGACACCGGCGGCTGGTGCTGGTGCGCGCCGCAACCGGCCGACCTGATGACGGGCGTCTGGGGTGCGGCCAGTGACGCCGTGTTCGCCGTCAACGATGCCGGCGCCGTGCTGCGGTTCGACGGCGCGCGGTGGTTCAGCTACCGCCCCGTCCCGAGCGGCCTGAACGACGTGCACGGCAACGGCCGCGACAACGTCTGGGTGGCGGGCCGTGGGGGTTGGACGGCGCGGTTCGACGGGACCGCCTGGCAGTCCGGCCTGATCGATCCGCGGTACACGTTGAACGGCGTCTGGCTCGACGCGGGCGGCGTGGTCCGGGTCGCGGGCAGCGGCACGCTGGTCCCCAGTCAGCCAGGCACCGATCCCACCAGCGAGGCCGTCGTGTTGCGGCATGACCCGGCAGCTCCCGCCGGCGCCTGGACGGTCGAGGCCTCGTTCCAGCAGCGAGGCGTCGCGTCGTTCGACGCGATCGCGGGCAGCTCGGCGGCCGACATCTGGGCGGTCGGGAACAACCTGCCGGACGGCGCGGCCACGTCGGCCTGGGGATTCATTGCCCACTTCGACGGCTCGGGGTGGACGCCGCTGGCGCCGCCCGAAGAGCTGGTGCTGGCGCGGGCCTACGCGGACGTTGCGCCCGCGACGCCGGACGGCGGCGCGGCCTGGTTCCTGGACGGACGCGAGGGCGTCCGGTACGACGGGTCCACCTGGACGGCCAACCCCGCGCTCGAAAACACGGCGGCCATCGACGCCCGCGACGGCGTCATGTATGCGGTGGGCCAGAACGGGCTGATCATGCGGTGGTCGGCCGCGTCGGGCTGGGTCGTGGATCGGGCGGCGGCCCTTCCCCCGGCCACCCCCGTCTTCTGAGGGGGCCCCGCCCGCTGGTTTTCACATTCCTGGTGCGCGGTGGGAGGACGCGCTTTTCCTGTCAACAAACGCGGTCCTCCCGACAAGTTCAGGGGATGAGACCTTCGCCCGCGATGTACACCCGGTGGCTGCTGACGCTCACTCTCGGCCTGGCCGCCGGATTGACAGGGTGCAGCAGCTCGGAGCCCGGAACGTCGAGCACGGGCGGCAGTGGCGGATCCACCAGCGGTACGGGCGGCAGCGGCACGGGCGGCAGCGCCACCGGCGGGTCGTCCACGGGCGGCTCCGGCACCGGAGGCAGCGTGAGTGGCGGGACCGGGGGGCGCGTGACGGCGAGCGGCGGGGCCGCGGGGGGCGCGACCGCCAGTGGCGGAACTGCCGGTGCCGGCACCGCCAGCGGCGGGGCGGCGGGCAGCGGCAACCACGGCGGCAGTGCCGCGGGCGGCCGGGCGACCGGCGGAAGCGCCGGGGGCGCTGCGACGGGCGGAACCGCCGGCGCCAGCGCGGGCGGGGGAGCTTCCGGAAACGGCAACGCCCCGGTTCCCAGCAAAGGCTGTGGCGTCACGGATGGCCTGAAAAAGCTGACCACCGGTGGCATGTCGGTTTCGATGGGTCTTCCCACGTCGACCAAGCTCAACATCACGAGCGGCGGAATGACCCGCGAATACATCATCGACGTGCCGGCCAATTACGATCCGACGCACCCCTATCGCGTGATCTTCTCCTGGCACCAGGCCTATGGTTCCGACGTCGGAAATGCGAATGGCCTGCATCCCGCCAACGACGGTCCCAACTTCAATGCAACCAACTATGCCTTCTTCGGGCTGCACCGCGAAGCGGCCGCGGCGAATGTGCCCGTCATCTTCGTCGCGCCCGGGGGAATCGGCAACCTGCCCTGGGATTACAAGCGAGACGTGGTCCTGTTCGACGACCTGCTCGCCCTGATCGACGCGAACCTGTGCATCGACGACAGCCGGGTGTTTTCCACCGGGTTCAGCTTCGGCGCGATGATGAGCTATGCCCTTTCGATCACGCGTCAGACCAAGCTGCGCGGTGTCGTCGCCATGGCTGCGGCCAACTACAATCTGCCCAACGAGCCGACCGATTCGAATGCGGCGCCGATCGCGTACATGGGGACGACCGGGATGAGCGATACCACGTGTCCATGGGGCAGCGACACGATGGGGGGGAAGGCTTGCGTCCTTCAGCACGCCAAGGACAACGGATGCACCATTCCTTCCGGGAACAGCATCCCGACGACGACGGCTGGCAGCAAGAAGTACCTCTGCTACGACTTCGCAGGCTGCAAGGCGGGTTATCCCGTCAAAGTCTGCACCTTCGACGGCCCGCACACCCCGTCGAGCGTGGATGACGGGTCCTCGACCGGAGATGACGGCCTGAAGGCCTTCATTCCACCGCTGGCCTGGAGCTTCTTCGCGCAGTTCTGAGCGCGTCCCGCCGTCGACAGTTCACGCTCTCAGGCCTGGTCGTCGGGCCGCCGGCGCTCGGGCGAGACGCCGTTGGTCGGCTCGACGGACAGCTTGATCGGGGCGCGGCGCCGGCGCGCCACGCCCCGGTTGGGGATCGACTGCCGTTCCGCGACGTGGTGGAAGTACAGCGTCCACAGGCTCTCCTCGGCCGCGTGAACTGATTCGACGTTGGCGGGGCGCAGGTGGCGCGCGATGGTCCACTCGTACCAGCGGGCGCGGAGCGCCAGCCACAGACAGCGCGCGCGGACGGCGATCCGGATGCGGGAGGTCGGGCGCTTGCGATTCAGCTTCCCGCTGGATCGCACCCGGGACAGCTTCTCCATCCGCTCGCGCACGCTCCTCCAGCGGAGCCCCGCGCTCTCCACAGCCTGCCAGCTCTCCATCGGGACCTCCAGCTCGGCCAGCCGCTTGCGGGCCCGGACGGGATCCCGCTCGAAACGGCCCAGCATCTCGCCGGTGAAACGGGCCGGCTCCAGCAACAACGAGGCGGAATCGTACGTGCGGCGAAGCAGGCGGGCCCGTTTGGCCAGGCGTGGCTTGCCGCCGGCGGATCGCTTCTCCGCCTGCCGGACCATCCGGGCGGTCAACTGGCAGGCGTTGCTGGTGACGAACCGCAACCGGTAGGCCTCGGACAGGAACATGAGCGCGGCCGCCCCCACCACCACCGTGCCCGCCGAGCCCAGCAGCGTCCAGTCGTGACCGTAAGGGCAGTCGTGCGACAGCGCGATGGACACCAGGATCGCGAAGAACACCGCCCCGCTGTGGGTCAGCATGGCGCGCGTCGATCGGTTCACCGTCCGCGGCATCACGATGAACAGGTAGACAGCCACCCCGTAAAGCAGCGACGTCAACAGGTGCGACGAATACCGCATGAGGGGGTTGGCCCCTTTGTCGAGCTGCAGGAACAGGAAGTTCTCCCAGGGCGGAATCCCGTGCCCGGCTCCCCAGTGCTGCGGGAACGTCCGCTCCACGCACCAGACCCAGTGGCCGAGGCTCTCGATGATCTTGTCGTTGAACCGGAGCCGCATGTCGATGATGGCGGCCGTGAACAACGCGGCGGCAAAGAAGGCGGCGGCCCGCCGTTTCTGAACGAGCTTCTCGAAGAAGTCCCGCTCTTGCTTCTTGAACATCGAAAACAGCACCGCCATGATCGCGCCCACCAGCGAGAACTTGAGCCCGAACAGGATCTCCTCCTGCCCGATGCGGGTCCGGATCTCCTCCGCGGCGCTCTTGTACTCCTCGGAGATGAACCCCTCCGACGACGGGCCGGCGGGAGCGGTCTCGCCGGGCGCCGCCACCGCCGGAGGCCCGACCAGCTCGCGGTACAACGACGCGCTGGCCTCGCACACCTCGACCCGATGTTTGAGCGCGGTCTGCGTGTTGATCCGGTCGTGCTGCTGTCGGTGACCGATGGCCTCGCCCAGGTTCCAGATGGCATGAACCGCTGAATACGGGCCGACCAGCAACGTCGAGGCGCAGAGAACCGAAAAGAACGCGAACAGCGTAGCTTTCTGCATGGCGACACTCCCTGCCGATACGAGCGCAGATCTCCGTCGATGACGCCGGGGCCACGCCCGGTCCTCCGGCGTCCGTTCAAGAGGCGGCGGCCGCTGCCTGTAAATCGAACCTACCGATCACTTGTAGAACGGCTGATCCGTGCGGCACAAGCGAGGCGCGAAAACACTTCCCGGCCGAGAATTCTCAGGCTCGACTTAGTTTTTTCGGGCGGCCTGAATCGCCAGCAGGTCCCGGGCCGTCACGTCGTCGGTGACCAGGGTCTCGATGTCGAACGCGTGAAGCGCGTCGTAGATCGGATAGCTCTTTCGAGGCCCACCCGCGATGGCGTACAGCTTGGCGGCCTTCAGATCGCGCTCGCTCACCGTCAGCACGCGCTCGTTCAGCCGGCGCACCAGATCGCGGGCGGCCCGGCCATCGCGGGGGCTCAGGCGACAACCCTCGCGGGGTTCGGCCAGCATCAGGTGATTGGCGACGTCGAACACTGGCCACCACAGCCGTCCGCCGGACACTTCCTTGGCCCCGCCGCTGCAGATCATCCTCAAGCGATCGAGGTCGCGGCGAATGGGGTGGTCCGGATTGCGCGCGTTCACCGCGTCGAAGAGACGCCAGTTGTCGTAGAGGGCCCCGATCCCCACCACCGCGCGATCCAGCCTGGGCCGCGGCTTCCCGTCTCGCGCGCCGAGCCAGCTGTTCCTGGCCATGAGGCCGCGCGCCTGCGCCACGCGACCGACGGCGGGGGTGCCCACCAGCACGAACTCGACGTGGCTTTGCACCGCTTGCGCCATCCGGATGGCGTTGATGTCGGCGTCGATCAGGACGTTCGAGCGATCGCCGTCGGTGGCAGGCGGCGTCCCCCGCAGGAGCTCCTCGTTCGGGCCGTGCCCGCGCTGGCGCGCGCAGAAGATGCCGGTCATGGAGACGAACGTGATCTTCTTGGCCCGGATCCGGAAGAAGTCCCGCATGTATCGACTGAGCCAGCTGATGGTCTGCCCCGCCGCCACGCCGACGCGCTCGCCGTTTCTCAGCCGGCCGCTCAGGTCATGGGCCGCCGCCAATCCGAGGCGCGCCGGCAAGCTCCCCTCGTCGCGCCGCTTGACGACGATGGCGTGGGCCAGCGAGAGGTGTTCGAAGGCGTCGATCAAGCGCGCGGCGAGCTGAGGGTCCTCTTCCGGGGGCTTGATGCTGGTGACCTTCAGATCGACCAGCTCTTCTTTGAAGGCCCGCACGAACTCCTCGCCCAGCGCCACCGCGCTCAGCCGGCCGAACGTCGCCGGGTGTTCGGCGCGGAGCCGCTTGAAGCTGAGCATCTTCTGACCTTGCCTGAGCGGCGCCATCCGCAGCCGGACCAACTCCAGCAACTCCTCGTGGGACAGGGACATGGGCCACTCCTCCGCTCAAACAGAACGCGCGAGGGACCATTTCTTCGCTCCGACCGAGCCCCCCTCCCCGAGGATCGGTTCCGGGCGGCGAGCCGTGGTAATGCTGGGCCAATGCTGCTCACCCGCTTGGTGTCGCTGCTGTCGCGGACGGCCCCCGGCAAGCGACTGCTCTGGCGGGGCTGGTACCAGTTCCTGGCGCTCCGGTACCGCGATCCGCGTTGGACGTTCATGAACTACGGCTACCGCTCTCCCGAGACCCCGGAGCCGCCGCTGCCTCCGGCCGATGAGCCCGATCGGTCGTGCATCCAGCTTTACGACGTCGTCGCGCGCGGGGCGCCGCTGGCCGGACGGGAGCTGCTGGAGGTGGGCTGTGGCCGGGGCGGCGGAGCCGCCTACGTCGCCCGGGCGCTGGGCCCACGACGGGTGGTGGCCGTCGATCTGTCGCCGGGCGCGATTGCGCTGTGCAGGCGCCACTTTCGCGAGCCGAACCTGTCGTTCGAGGTCGGGGACGCCGAGCGGCTGCGGTTCGGGGACGGCAGCTTCGACGCCGTGCTGAACGTCGAGTCGTCGCACTGCTATCCCCACTTCGATCTGTTCCTGCGGGAGGTCCGCCGCGTCCTGCGCCCGGGCGGTCATTTCCTGTACGCAGACTTTCGCCCGCAGGAAGAGATCGCGGGGTGGCGCGCGGCCCTCGCGTCGACCTTCACCATCGCCGACGAGCGCGATCTTCGCCCCGGCGTCGTCGCCGCGCTGGACGCCGACGACGCCCACAAGCGGGATCTGATCCGCACCCTGGTCGACCGCCCTCTGCTGGGGATCTTCCGCGAGTTCGCCGCGCTCCGCGGAAGCGTTCTCAACGACGCCCTTCGCCGCGGCGACTTCGGCTACCGAGCCTTCGTCCTGACGGCGACCTAGCGGATCTTGGGCGCGCGACCGCCACGGCGGACCGCCGTCTCGACCGGCTCGTAGGGAAGCTCCGTCCCGGCGCGGGCGGCCCGGAGCATGAGAGCCCCCCGGCTCATGTCGCCACGGCCGACGAAGTCCGTCGGGAACAGCAGGTGATCGCCGAAGACGTGCGTCAACGGCCGCACGTACTTGTCAGAGGCGACGCTGCCGAGAAGCACGAAGCGCGTGGTGGCGCCGTACGCCCGCTCCAGAGCCTCCGCATCGCGGATCAACGGCTCCGTGAAGGCGGCGTTGCGCTCGCTGATCTCCACCTCCGCCCACCGCCGGAGACGGTCGGTTCCGATGCGCTCGGCCAGCGGGATCAGCCCCTCGCCCGCGCTGATCACCAGCGCGGCGTCGCCTTCGGGCGGCCTGGCAAACGCGGCGGAGTAGACGACCTTGCCGCGAAAGTAGAGGCCGCTGACGAAGCTGAACACGTCGCCCAGCGACGCGCCCTCCGCTGACTGAAGCCCTTGCGCGACTGCGAAGCCCGCCCGGGGATTCAACACCATCTTCGCCCGCTCGCCGCTCAGGTTGGCCGGCGACAGCAGGAAGATGGAGTGCTCAGTCACGGACGACGATAGTAACCGCGAGCGCGTGAGCGTGAGCGGCGGCCGCGAGCCTCAGACGAGGCTCTTGAGCTTGGCGACCGCCAGGCCCATCGCCGCCGCGCCCAGCAGCACCCGAACCGGATGGCTCTTCACCAGCCGCGTCGTCCGGCTCGGCAACGCCTTCAACGTCGTGCTCACCGGCTTGGCGGTGCGGGCCTTGGCGCGAACCCGCTTCGCCACTGCCACCGCCGCGGCGCGCGGCTTGCGGGCCGAGGTCTTGGACGACTTGGTGGACACCTTGTGACTCTTGGCTTTTGAACTCATGCGCTCAACCCGTTGCGACGAGCGTGCCAACTGCGAAAATCCCGTAGAACCGGCGTCTCGAGCGGCAACGGCACCGTTCAGTAACAACCTGGGTCCGCCCGTCACCGCGGCGGCACCGCTTCGATGGCGCGTCGCAGGAAGGTTGAGGCTCTTCCGCAGGCCCGGCGTATGCCTACGTTACCTGCGAACTGTTGCCCAAGGAGGCCGAAGATGAACGCGATTCGCCGGGTGGTCGTTGCGACGCTTCTCGCCGTATGGTGCTTTCCGGCCGTGAGCATGGCCAATTCGGCGCCGCGGAGTCCGGCGCCGATGACCGCGGAGTCGGCCCCCACGGGTTCGGTGACGGCACCGGCCACCGCTGGTGCCGAGACGGGCGCCCTGGCGGCGCGCGAGCAGCAGGCGCGCCAGCTCCAGGACTTCAAGGGCGGTGAGGTCTACGTCTACATCGGAGGCAGCGTCCTCGTCGTCGTCCTGGTCGTGATTCTGGTTCTCTTGCTGGTGTGACCTTCTCCGGCCCGCCGCGCTAGCAGCCGATCTGAAAGAGCTCGTTCAGCGCGGCGGTGTCGACGAACTCGCGCAAGAGGACGACGCGGCCGCCGCGGACGCGGAGCAGGTACGCCACCGATTGGCGGAACGGGCCGCGCACCGTGTCGCCGACGATGTCGAACTCGACGAGGGCAACCTCGGGATCCGCCGTCTGGTGGAAGACGACGTTCTCATGCCCTGAAGTGTCGGCGATCCGCTTCGTCCTCGCCGACGAACCATCCACCCGCGCGAGCACGGTGATCCCCACCAGCGTCGCCAGGAGCAGGCTGGCGACCGCCTTCGCATCCAGGCTCGCGTCGACCTCGCCTCGCCCCTGCCGCGGATCGCGCCCCCCGAGCTCGGCGGCGGTGTTGGCGGCGAAGCACCCTCGGCGCAGCAGAGCCGCGTTCTCCGGTGCCGCCAGACGCTCGAAGTAACCGTTGATGCGCCTTCTCGAAGAGAGCGTGCTTGCTTCCAAAGGCGTTGTAGAAGCTCCCCTTCCCACTCCTCCGCAGTCAGGCGGCGGCGGCCGTCAGAATGGCGAGCGTTCGACACAGACGTCCGCGAGCCGCGGCGCTTGTTCGATGACGAACCACGACGAACATTTGGTTCGGTCATCACACTTGCACTTCATGAGCTTGGGACAGTCAGCATCCTTTTCGCAGCGTACGACGCAGATGTATCCATCGTGCCGCGCCACACATCGGCCGCCGGCCGGCGCGCACAGCTGTTCACACTGCGGCCCCGTCGCAGCCCTGCGTTTCACGATCAGGTGATCGAGAAGATCCAACTGCTCGCCTGATAGCGACGTCGCGAAGACCTTCGACGGTCCTTCATCGTTCGGCGTGGGTGCCTTCGCATCTCCCACGTCTCGGTTCATCTGCGCATCGCTGAACTTCGTCCCGGCGGTGTCCTGTCGCGAATGACGACAGCCCCCAGCAAGGACGGCCGCGAACGCCGCCAGCACCGTGATGAATTCGTTCCTCATTCTGCGGTTGCCTTCCAGTGAGTCGCTACCACCGAGGTCGCCAGCCGATCCCGATCAGGACGCCCGGCGCGATCCGGTTCGGGGCCGGCCACGGGGCGGTGACGTGCGGGGCCTGGCCCGCGTCCAGCGTCGCCGTGAAGATCTGCTCGATGCTGGCGCCCAGGCGGAGGCCCAGGCTGGCGCTCCCGCGCCCGATCAGGATCGCGCGCGTGTTCGGGACGTCGACGACCCCGCCTCCCAGGCCAACGGAGAGATCGACCAGCGACGACGCCTGCCAGGAGATCCCCATCGTCTCCACGGCCTCCAGGGCGGTGACCCCGAGGCCGGCGTCGCCGAACAGCCCGAGCGAGAGGGCGAGATACGGCCGGACCGTCGCTCCGCTGGCCGCCCGCCCGAAAAGGTAAGCGGCCGAGACGGCGCCGCCGTAGGAGGCTTCGGCGCCCAGACCGTACTCGTCGCGAACGATCACGTTGGCCACGAACAGCAGGTTCCTCGACGGAACGGACGGGGTGACGGCGGCGGCCGTCGCGGCGACGGTGGGGCCCTGGCCGGCCGACGGCGCTGCGGGCGTGGGTCCGCCCTTTTCTCTGTCGGCCTGCGGGGCGCTGGCCGTCTCCGCGAGAACAGCGAAGGCCGTCTCGCGCGTGATCTGCGCGACCGTTTCGGCAACGACCGGCGTCAGCTCCGGCGCCTCGACGGTACGGACGCGCGGCACGGCGTCGCGCCGGAAGGCGACGACCTGGACCTTCCCCGACGAACGGGCGTCGATCCAGATCCGCGCGCCGGGCGGGGAGGCGAGCGTCGTGGTCGCGGCGGCGTCGTTGCTGAGGCTCCTCCAGTCGACGGCCAGCGTCGCGGGCAAGAGCGGCGCGATCGTGGCCGCCAGCAGGTCCGTCGTCGGCGTCGGACCCACCACGACAATCTGCAGGCGCGGTGACTCACCGGTCGCCTGCGCGCGAGCGCCGGGGAGAAGGCTCAGCAGGGGCAGGACAGCGACGACCGCCGGGACCCAGCGCGCCCAGCCTCGCTTCGCCCACATTTGGCGTCGACCCTCACGCGTCATGCTTTCACCTCCCGGGACCGTATGGTGAGCGGGGCATCCGCCGTTCGACCTCGCGCCGGACGGCATCGGCTTCCGCGCCTCGCCCGAGCTGATCGAGGACCCGGGCCTTGCCCCGCAGCGCTTCCGGGTAGAGCGGTCCGTCGGGGACGGCGGTCAGATACGCGTCGAACAGCTCGAGCGCGGCAGTGGGCCTCGAAGCGTCGGCGAGCATTTCGGCCAGCGAGATCAGCGAGATGGTGGCTTCGGGCGTGCCGGAAAACTGCGCCTGCAATCGTGCGAAGGCGGCCATCGCCTCGGGGGACCGGCCGCCCCGTCGCAGCGCCGCGGCCTCGCCGAACAGCGCCGCCGCGGTCTCGCCGCCCGCGGGCGCGGCGAACGGCGCGGGCTCGACGGCGCGCCGGTCCGCGCCAGAGAGCGCGCGCAGGGGCGCCGCCCGCCGCAGGATCGGGGGCGGCGCCCCCGGCGGCGCGGACGGGGACGCCAGCGCGACCGCGGCGGGTGCAGCGTTCGTCGCTCCCCTCGGGCGCGCCGAACGCGCCGCGATCTCGACCCGGCGGGCCGCCGTCGTGTCCCGGTGCCGCGACGTCCACCGGTGGACCTGATACACGGCGGCGCTGGCGGCCGTCCCCAACAGCAGCACGGCGGCGGCCGCTGCCCGCGCCGTCCGGCGCGCGCGCGGCGCCTCACGTCGCAAGGCCCGCAGCGTCCTGTCTGCGGCGTGGGTCGCCATCTCCTCGTCGCCGGGTTGTGCGGCCCCCTCGGGACCGAGAGAGCGCCAGACCACCCAGCTGCTCCAGCAGTCCTCGCACACGCGGAGGTGCTCCATGAACGTGGCCAGGCCCTCTGCGCTCTCCGTCCCCCGGCGCACCCGCGCCAGCCCCTCGGCGTCGCAGCCCCCGGTGAGCCGGGTCATGGCAGCTCCTCCAGGAGCTCGGCGGCCGCGGGGTCGTTGGCAATCCGGAGCCGCAAGGCGCTCCGAGCAAGGCGAAGCCGGCTCCGCGCGGTCTCGATTGGCACCCCCGAGGCAGCGGCGACCTCTTCGACCGTCATGCCGGCGACGGCGTGCAGGACCAGCGCCTCCGCCTGCGCGACGGGCAGCTGGTCGAGCAGGGCGCGCAGAAGCTCGCGGCGCCGGGCGGCCAGCGCCCAGTCCGGTTCGGCCTCACCAGGCCGGTCGTCATCCAGCGGATCGCTGGGCGGCGCCGGCACCCGACGGCGCACGTTGAGCGCGACGAACGTGGCGATGCGGCAGGCGAAGTGGCGGACCGTGGATGCGCCGCGGAACGTCGGCAGCGCGCAGGCCGTCGCCAGCATGGCCTCCTGAAGTGTGTCCTCGACCTCCGGGTGGCGCGCCCCGAGTACCCGCCGGATCACCTGCAGCATGGCGGGCGCCAGCGAGGTCAGCAGCGTCCGGATCGCCGCCCGGTCCTGCGCCCGGCAGCGTTCCAGCAGAGGGCCCAGATCTCCGTCCGAGCCCCCCGCCGATTGCTCGAGCGGCTTCCCGGAGATCCGGCGGAGTGTCAGCACCGTGGCCATTTCGCGCTCTCCCCCCTTAGTCGTTCCCGCCGGGCAAATCGGGTCACGCTCGACGGCAGTTCCATGGACCATCGCCAGAAGCCGACGCAGACGACCAAGATACCGCGGCTGCTGTGCGCCTTCGAGGTACCGCCATTTCGTCACGCGCCGCCGCCGCTCGATGCCGCCGTGACATAACCAGAAGCTGTACGCGACGACTTCAGAGGCGTGAGGCGGTCCGGGCACAGAACCGGGTCGAAGGCGGTCCCGAGACCCCTCGCCTCACCCTATCGAACCAGCCCGACGAATCGATGACGCTCACCCCGACTGCGGCGGTCGACGTGGACGGCGACGGCCAGGTCGAGCTCCTGTTCGATGGGTTCTCGGACTACTGTTGAGCTCGCCGACAGGCCAGCAGTCGATCCCTCAGGTTGTGGGATGGGCTCGCTCCAGGAGACGGTCCCCGCATAGATATGAGCCATTGGCGACCCGAAACGGCTCGCCCTCAAGGCGACAGCGTGGAATCCGATTCCTCGAGACACGTGGAGGTGCCGATGAGACGCGTCCTGTTTGCCTTGGTGCTCGCAGTCTGCGGGTGCGGCAGCAACCAAAATGCGGCAAACCAGGTCGGCATCGGCGCTGATTGCAGCAAGACGGCCGACTGCACGACGAGTGGCGAGGTCTGCCTCACGGAGTTCAACGGCGGCTACTGTGGCCTGTCCGGTTGCCTTCATGACAGCGACTGTCCGCAGGGCTCGGCGTGCGTGACGGACAACCAGACGAACTACTGCTTCCTCGTCTGCGCCACGAAGACGGACTGTAACCTCCATCGGGCGGCGGCGAACGAGGCCGACTGCACGTCGAGCCTCACGTTCATCGACGGCACCATGAACCGCAAGGTCTGCCGGCCACCGAACTCGGGCACGGTCACCGACGCCAGTTCCCCCTGATCCGGCGATTCGTCTTTCCAGATGACCGTGCCCTGACCCGTGACAGCGCCATCGCGCGCTGCGTCCCGAAGCGCGCGATGGCGCTGAAAGTCAGGAAGGATCGCGCCGCCGGCGCCCTTATCCCGGGCGATGGCACGAGATCGCACGAGGTTGAACATCAAGCCGTGCGCCATGGGTGCACTGGCCTTTCTGGCGCTTTGGGGCGCCGGCCCCGGTGGGTGTGGGTCGTCGACCAGCGAGCCGACGCCGGCCGGCGGCTCCGGAGGAACGGCAACCGGGGGCTCCGGAGGAACGAGCGCAGGCGGTACCCCCGGAGGCGACGTCACGGGTGGCAGCGGCGGCGGCGCGACGCCCACCACCGGCCATGGCGGGGCCGGCGCGGGAGGTTCCCCCGGCAGTGGGGGCCGCATCCCCGGGACCGGCGGCGCCGCGAGCGGCGGAGCGGCCGGCGCGGTTCTGTGGGGCACGGGCGGCGGCGCAGGGCTGGGGGCCGCTGGCACCGGCGGCGCACAGACGGGTGGCTCGTTCGGCTCAGGTGGCGGCGGGGGTACAAGCGGCGGCAACGGCCTTCCGTGGCTCACCGTCAAGGGGAACAAGCTGCAGGATCCGACAGGCAAGACGATCATCCTGCGCGGCTCCGCGCTGATCGACATCGGGTCCCTGTACTGGTACGGGGGCCAGAGCGCCGCCGGCATCACGGCCCGCATGGACAAGGTGGCGGCCGCTGGCGTCCAGGGTCACGTCGTCCGGCTGCCCGTCTATCCCAAGATCGACTACAACACCGGCGGGGGCGCCGCCTGCTCGCCCTGTCCCTACCCGGTCGGCACGGGCCCGACGGCTGGCTGCACACCGACGTCGCCGCTCTCCAGCGCCGACTACGTCGCGAAAGTTCTGAAGCCGGCCGTGGACTACGCGACCAGCAAGAATCTCTACGTCATCATCGATTACCACCAGATCGACAACGCCACCTCCGGGACCTCCGGCGCGGACGCCGTCACGTTCTGGACAGACATCGCCCCCAGATTCGCTGGCGCCAGCAACGTCCTTTACGAACCGTTCAACGAGCCGATCGACTACAACGTCCCCTGGTCGACCCTGAAACCGGTCGTCCAGCGCTTGATCGACACCATTCGCACCGGCGCACCCAAGAACATCATCATCGTGCCCTCGAACGCCTGGGACCAGCACCCGGGCGACGCAGCCAGCGATCCGCCCACCGGCACCAATCTGATGTACACGGCCCACATCTACCCCTCGAACTGGAGCGCGGCCTTCCAGGCCCAGGTCGCGACGGCCAGCGCCAAGGTGCCCGTGTTCATCAGCGAATGGGGGTTTGCGAACACCGATCCGTCGTCATTCGGACCCTCCCTGCAGACGACCGTGAACGGAGACGGCGCCAGCTGGACTGCGTGGGTCACCGACAACGCCTGGACACCCAGCATGTTCGCCGATGCGAACCTGACCACGCTGACCAACTTCGGCATGTTGGTGAAGAGCTGGCTGTCGGCGACCGCGAACAGTGATTGGGTTCAGTAGTCCCATGCTGAACGCTGACCGCTTTGCGTTGATCGCGCTGACCTCGCTGGCGCTTTTGTCTGGGGGCGCCGGGGGGTGCGGCTCCTCGACCAGTGAACCCGGCAGTGGCGCCGGCGGGACTGACAACAGCGCGGGCGGCGCGCGCGCTTCGGGAGGTTCCCTCGGGACTGGGGGCAGCGCCGGCAGCGCCGGCAGCGCCGGACACATCGGCGGGACGGGCGGAACCGGCGCGGGTGGCACCGTCGGCACGGGAGGCATGGCGGCCACGGGGGGCGGGGCGGCAACGGGAGGCTCCTTGGGCCCGGGAGGTGCGGCCGGGGCGCGATCCTCGACGGGAGGACGCGGTGGCGGCGCGGGCGGTACGGGAACGGCAGGCCAGGGCGGAACGGCGGGCGCGGCGGGCGGCGGGGAAGCGCCTCCGCACACAGGGCCGTGGCACATCATGCCTCTCGGCGATTCCATCACGGGCACCACCTGCTACCCGCAGCTCCTCTCGAAAGAGCTGATGTCGAAGGGTCATACGAACTTCACCTTCATCGGAACGAACCTCAACAACCAGAGCTGCGGGGCCAACGCCCCGAACCTCATGACCGAGGGTCACGGCGGCTACGACGTCACGTACCTGGAAACGAACAGTCCACCGCAGTCGGGTCACGGCACCCTGGCCGAGCTTCAGCGCTGGGCAGCCGAGAAGCCCGACGTCGTCCTCATGCAGTACGGAACGAATGACGTCTGGGGCGGCGATTCGCTGTCCAGCATCCTGACCGCTTACAGCTTCGTCGTCGATCAGTTCAGAAGCCAGAATCCCAACGTCATCTTCTTCGTCGCGCAGATCACGCCGATGCATCCGAGCGGCTGCTCGGCTTGCGAATCGAACGTCGAGGGCCTGAATTCGATGATCCCATCCTGGGCAGCCGGGAAGACCTCGACAGCCTCACCCCTCTACGTGGTCGACGTCTGGTCCGCGCTGCCGCAGGCGAGCTATCTTCCAAATTCTCAATACACGACCGACGGCGTCCACCCGAACCCGGCCGGCGCACAACTGATGGCCGACGTGTGGTCGGCGGCGCTGCTCGCCAAGAACATCCCCTGATTCGAGGTCAGTTCGAACGCGCTGGTTGCCTTTGGCGCGCACTTGGAAAAAGAATCGCCGGTCGTGGCTACGGCCCCCATCCACCGATGGTCTTGCTCCTGCCCGCGGGCGCTGCTGGCCTTCCTGGTGAGCGGCCTGCTTGCCTGCGGCGTCAGGACGCACGTCGAGACGCCCCGACCCATCCCGTCGGCGGCTCCGATCGCCAGCGCCGACGCAGGCGCCCCGGATCTCCAGGAGGACGGGCGCGCCGCCCCGGCCCTGACGGAGCTGCGGCTACCCTGGAGCGCCGGCGAGACGTGGTATCTCACCAGCGGGCCACACTCGACCAGGCGCGGGGCGCTGGATTTCGCGCCACCGAACCTCGACCCACGGACCGGCAAGCTCTACACCGATCCGTGCTCGCGCAAGCGCGGCGACGCTTACTGGGTGCGCGCCGCGGCCGACGGCCATGTGACCGCCGTGCTTCGCAAAGGCTGTCCCTGCGTGCAAATCCAGCATGACGACGGGACCACCACGAACTACTTCCACCTGCAACGTAGCAGCGTGAGGCAGCTGGGGTTCAAGGTCGGCGATCTGGTGCGGGCGGGCCAGGCCCTCGGCCATCCCTCGTGCGAGGTCGGACCGCGGAGCTGCGGCGCCACGCACCCGCCGTCCGGCGTGCACGTGCACTTTTCTCGGACGAATGCCGCCACCGCCGAACGGCTCCCTGCCGACGGTGTCGTGCTCTCCGGCTGGACGGTCAAGGCCGTCGGCCGCAAGCGCGATGGGATGATGACCAAGGGCGAGGAGGTCAGGCAGACGCGAGGCAAGCTGGTGGGGTGGGACTGCTCTCCGACGACGGCGGCCTGCCGGGGCAAGCGGAACGATCTCGAATCGGACAACCTCCCCTTCCCGACCGCCACGACGGCACAACGCTGAGCGCGGGCGGTGCGTCGCGCGCGACGCTTTCTGAAACACCCTACTGCAGCGTGAAGGCCTCGGCCTCGTCGCGGAACAGGACCGTTCCGTTCTTGCTGGATTGCAGGACCAGAACGGCGGTCGTGCCGGAAGACGGCGCGGTCGCGCTGGCGGTCACCGTCACGTGACCCGCCAGCGGAACCTCGACGTGCATCGAACCCTGGCCGGACATCGCCCCCGCCGCGCTGTCCTGGTGCATCTCCCACGCGACGTCCACGCCGGTGCCAGACAGCGTGTCGTTGAAGACGATCAACTGGCGGCTCACCTGCGCTCCCTTGGTCACGGTCGGCTTGGACGTGGGCCAGGTCCCAGACTTGTCCGACATCTTGTTGCTTTCCCAGTAAGCGGCGTCGATCACGGCCACCGGATTGAACGCCATCTGGACGCGCGTGATGATCGGATTCGACCAGGGCGACGGCAGCTTGGTCTCGTCGAAGAGCGGCGGACCGCCCTGCTCGATGCTCATCATGTTCGACTTCACGCCGGGAACGAAGCTGGCCCACGCCGACAGCAGCGTGTAGGGGCGAATGTCGGAGGGGTCTTTCTGGCGCAGCGTGACCGTCGAGGTCGCGAACCACATGAAGCCCTGGGCCGTGTTGTCAGCCGGCCAGATGAACTCACCGACGCCGGACGGGTGCGCGGTGCTGACGGCGACGTCGTGGGTATAGGTGCCGAAGCCGCTCGAGTAGTGCTCGAAGGCGGTGAAGTTCGGCGAGGTGATGCCGTAGCTGTTCAGGATGTTCGGTCCGGACCCCGACGCGTCGGCGCTGATGGGCCGCGTGTCATCGGCCGCCGTGGCCGTCTGAAAGAGCTGCTGCTGGAACGAGGACGAGTTCGTGCTGTCGTTCTCCGGCTCGTTGCACTGGCTCCAGCGAATGACGCACGGATGGTTGCGGTCGCGGTGAATGAGCGCGTTCAGGTGCGCGATCATGTTCGCCGCCCCGGCCATGAAGTCCTGGTCGTTGTTGCTGCCGCGGATGGCCGTCTCGTCGATGACCATCATCCCCATCTCGTCCATGACGTCGAGCATGTACGGGCTGACGGGTTCCTGGTGCAGGCGCGCGACGTTGTAGTTGAGCCGTTGCCAGTTGTCGACCGCCTGCGGCCACCCGGGGTTGGTCGCCGAGGGGGGCAGAAATCCGGGAAACAGATCGTAGGCGTCCGACGAGTCCTTGGCGTTCTTGATGCTGTCGTAGTCGGCGCCCTGGACGTTGTCCCCGCGGAACTTGATCGGGATCCCGTTGAGCTCGTAGTGCGCGCCGACCTGGCGGGTTTGTCGAAAACCGAAGCGGACCGGGACGGAATGCGCGGACGCCGCCCCGCCCCCCGCGCTGCCCGGGGTCACGGTCACGCGGGCGACGTGCAATCTCGCGCGGAAGCCCGGGACATACGGCACGTTCGGCCACCAGTACGAGGTCGAGCCGAGGCCCCACGTCACCGGGCCCAGGGTCACCTTCACCGTCTGGCCGGCCGGGACGGAGACGGGGCTGGACGGCACGGCGGGGTACTTGAAGGGATCGCACGTCCAGCTCGAGAGCGCGACGTCGACCGTGCCGGTGGCCGCGGACGCGCCGTCGTTCTTCACCCACACGTCGATGCTGAACTGGTCAGCCGCGACGTCCGTGCGCACCAGGGTCTCGAACACGTGCAGCGCCGGCACGGCGTGCAGGACGGCCGACCGGAAGATCCCTTGCGGCACGTTCCCGGACCAACCCGCCGCGTCCGGAACCAGCTTCTTTCCGCTGGATGCCTTCAGCGCGTCGCGCCCTTTGACGTCGACCGTCAGCTTGTGGCTCATGCCGGGCTTCACGGCCGCCGTCACGTCGAACACCGACGGCGTGAACGACGTCGTGTTCGTCGCCACCACCGTGCCGTCGACGCTGAGCGTGGCCTGGTGGTTGACGGCCCCGAACTCGACGTAGGTCGCTTGCGCCCGGCCCAGGTCGGGCACCGTCGCCGTCCGCTCGTACCGGGCCGCGCTGGTGCCCCGAAACCCTTGCGCGACCCAGCCCCCACCGGGAACGGTGATGGTGGTCGCCGCGGCACCGGAGGGGGTGAACGTCCAGCTTCCGGCCAGCGAGGTCACCATGTCGCCGGTCGTCGTCGGCACGGGGCAACTGCCACCGGCGGCGCCCCCGTTGCCACCCGAACCGGCCGCCCCCTTGCCGCCGGCGGCAGATCCGCCGGCAGCGCCACCGCCCGTGCCCCCGGCGCCGCCAGCACTGGCAGGGGAGCCGCCGGTCCCGCGGCCGCCCGTGCTCGAGCCGCCCGTGCCCAAGTCGCCGCCGCCCGAACCGCCGGCCGCCCGACCGGCGGATCCACCGCTGCCGCCTGACGCGCTGCCGCCGCTTGCGCCGCCGGTCGCCGACGATCCCCCTGTGCCGGGGCCTCCCGCGGGTTGATTCGAGGAACAGTCAGCGCCTGACGCCGCGGAGAGAGCCATGACAGCCGTCAGAAGGATCGCGCGCCGAGCGTGGGCGGTCATCCCCCTCTACTGTTCGGCGCCCCCCTCCTGTTGAGCAAAAACAGCCGCCCGTACTCCGCGAGTCGTTCCTCGGCGGTGTCCCCCTCCTGGGGTCAGGGAAGACGTTCCATGGTCGTCAGGGTGCCGGTCCCCTGACAGGTCGATCAGTTGTTGGAGCCGCGATCATCGAAAATCTGAGGCACTGCAACGCCAATCAGCCCATTTCGTGCCCGAGCAACTGGCCCGGCCGTTGCTCTCAGGAGCGGACGATGCGTCGCCACTTTCTTACAGCCCTCGCCTTGGTGACGATCGGTGTCTTTACAGCTTGCGGGTCATCCTCGGGCGGTCTGGACGGGCGCGGCCAGGGCGGCGCCGGCGGTTCGGCCGCGGGTGGTGCGACCGCCGGGGCCAGCGGAAGCACTGGAACGGGCGGTGGCACCGGTGGCGCCGGTGGAAAGGGGGGCGGCTCCGGTGGCAGTGGCGGCGCGGGTGGCAACGCCGGTGCGACTGGAGTCGGCGGGTCAGGGGCCGGCGGCACGAGCGCCGCCGCGTGTGGCGCGCGGAGCTGCACGAGCGGTGAGGTCTGCGTGCGTCCCGGGTGCGGAGGAGGAATCCAGGTCTGCGATCCGTTCCCCGACGGCGGGCAATGTCCATCCGGCTGGACTGAGACATTGTGTTTCGCAACGCCCAACCGCATGGGTTGCGTGCCGCCTCCGTGCACGCCCCCCGCGCCGTTCTGCGCCCCACTTCCGGCGTCGTGCTCCGGCGCGCCAAGCTGCACGTGTCTTCCGCAGAACGTCTGCGGCCAGAACGGAGGCCAGTGCGGATTCATCCAGAACGGGGCCGTGGTCTGCGGATTCGCGTGAGCGTGTCGTCGTGAATCAGCACGGTGGGCCTGAGGCGTGAGGGCAACATCCACCCAATCGTCGCCCAACGTCTGCCGCTCACCGAGGCAGGTCACGCGCGAGAGATCCTCGGGAGCACCGCCGCGACAGGAAAGCTGGTGCTGCGCCCGCAAGCTTGAACGGATGCGGCGCCCTCATCACGGGCCGTGCGCCAGGCCGCTTCCCGTGACGACCACGCGCTCTCCCGGTCGGAACGGCGAGTACCCGGCGTACACGAACGTGCCGTAGCCGCCGTCGTCGAACCGGACGATGATCTCGTAGGTGCGCTGCTCGGACCTGCCCTGACTGGCCGCCGCCCCAACGGCCGCGCCGCCGACCGCTCCCGCCACGGCCGCGGGCCCACGTCCCCCGCCGAACAGAAGCCCGCCGATGAGCGCGCCGGCGACAGCTCCCGCAGCGGGGTTGCCCTCCGTTCGCTGGACG
>Ga0070679_100001335_pt1 | contig 21767 bp, 17 predicted proteins | sample KBSC63BmetaG_FD_65652 | JGI IMG/M metagenome (GOLD analysis project Ga0070679, IMG submission 65652) | Corn rhizosphere microbial communities from Kellogg Biological Station, Michigan, USA - KBS C6-3B metaG | ecosystem: Host-associated > Plants > Roots > Rhizosphere | place: USA: Michigan... | reverse complement strand
CGGGTACCGGCGTGGAGGACATGGACCGCGCGCCGGGCGAGGGCTCGGTCGCCGATCAGCGGGTGGCCGCGCTCCTCGCGGACCCCGCGTCGATCGACCGGCTCGTCGCGCAGGTCCTGGACATCCTCGCGACCGGCGACCGCCACGTGCCGCCCGGCCCCTGAACGGGCGGCACCTAGCTGTCGAGCGGTTGCGAGGCGCGCGGATGGCCCGGCGATGCCGGACCATCCGCGCTTCCTCACGCGGCCCTTGGAGCGTCGAGACGGGGAGCGTCGACGTCCACGACCTCGTAGGCGAAGGAGAAGTCCTGCGCCGGCTGCGTACCGGCGACCGGGTGCCGGCCTACCCCGAACCCCTCGCACGACAGCAGCGAGGTGCGGTACAGGCCGATGGTGTCATCGACCACTGTGGACAGTAGCTGGTACGCGGTGGTGACGATCACCGCGCAGGCGCCGAAGGCGGCGGCGGCGAGCGCGGCGTGCGGCGCGGTGACCGCGAGCGCGGCCATCGACGCCACGGCGCGCCGCACGTCATCGGAGTTCAGGCGCTCCCGCAGGAGATCGTTGAGCTCCAGGCTCTCGCGGCGGTCGCGCGACACCCACCAGGCGATGTCGAGGTAGTCAACGGCCGGGCCGTGGTACACGAGCAGGTTGTCCAGCGGAAGCCGGTCGCCGTCGCGGACGTTGTTGAAGCGCGCGGTGGCAGCCCGGTACACCGGGAGGTCCTCGCCTCCGCCGCTCAGTACCAGCGCATCCACCCGTACGTCGGCTCCGAGCAGCGCCCGGTTGCGGTGGACGACGAGCTCGCAGAGGCGTACCGCGACGTTGTGCGGCGCCGCATCCCGGGTGCGGGGCTGTAGCAGGCGCATCGACGGCTCCGGGCGCTCGTCCACCAGAAACCTGGCGGCCTCCCGGGCCGGCGCCGGTACCGCGCTGAGCTGGCCCTCCAGTCGCACCACCGCGTACCGTACCGCCTTACCGTCCACAGTGGACCAGTCCCTCGTACCGAAGCGCATCGCGGCCGCCATGGCGTCGCGCAGGGCCGAGATGCTCCGGACGGTGAGGTCGGCGCCCTCGTGCGCGAACACGGACAGGTCCTCGCGGTCGTTGGTCACGATAACCAGCAGGGTCTCCGGCCGGGCGTCGGCGGTGGGCACGCCGGCAGGCCAGTACAGCTCGGTGCCCTTGAGCGGCCCGCCGTCGCGCTGACCCACGACGTACTCCTGCCCGCGCTGCAGCCGCAGGCCGGACTGGTCGGCGGCGGTGATGAGCCGGACCGCCCCGGACACGCCGAGGTTGAAGACGAAGAAGTACAGGTCCCGGTCGCCGTCGTTGCGCAGCTTCAGGTAGACCCGATCGCCGGCGTGCAGCAGCGCGCCGGAGGCGGGAAGCCGTTGCGGGACGCCGTCCACCACGCGGCCCCACTCCACGGTGAACGGCTCGGCCAACTCCTCGTCCGGGCCCGGGACCAGGCGCCGGAGGCCGGCCGTCCTCGCCAGCCGGCACAGATCGGCCACGATCCGGGTGACTCCGGCGTCGTCCGCTGGTACCGATACCAGCGGCTGCGTTCCTCCGTCCCACAGCGCCAGTTCGTCGCCGACCGCCACCGCCGCGAGCAGCGGATCGTTGTCCGGCGGGTCGTCCGGGCCCACCACGCGCAGGGTCGGTTCGGCGGCGACCGCCGCACGTACCCGCGCGACGAGCGGGCCGTCGCCGCGCACGCACACCTTGCCGCGCGCCGACGAGGTGACCAGCGGGTGCGCCTCCACCACGGCCGGAAGCGCCGCGTGTCCGTCGCACAGCTGCACGGCGGCCTCCACGCTGGCCCCGTCGGTGTGGCTCACCGTAGCCCGCGCGACCATCGTCTCCTCGTTCGCCTGCGGCGTACCGGGAAGCGTGATACCGAACTGGTCCCCGGGGCGCACGCCCAGCATGGCCGCGCCGGGCAGCGACACGCGGTCGGGCAACAGGTGCACGACGGTGAAGGTCCGGCCGGTACGCGCCTGCTCGACATCGAACAGCAGCCGCCGAGACGGCCCCTCGACCTCGGGCCGTTGGCCGGGAGCCAGCTCCTCGACCCGGCTGCGGATCCGCTGGATCAGTGCCGTCCAGTCGACCCTCGCGGTGCCGAGCTCCTCCAGCGCGACGCGCAGCGAGTCGGTGGCCACGCCGGCCTGCAGCCGTTGGCTGTTCGTGTACTCGTACGCCGACTCCCACGGTGCGCACGCCACCAGCCGTACCGCGTAAGGGTTGGAGACGGTGTCCGGCACGTCGACGGGGAGCCCCACGGAGCGCAGCATCGCGTTGTGCTCGCTGACGTCCAGGTAGGTCGGGTGGGGAAGGGCGCGCACGCGCAGGTCGACCTGGCGCGACATGTGCGCCGCGTGGCAGCAGTCCAGGATCACCGTGGCGTTGCGGGTACGCCCGGTCAACCGGGTCAGCAGGACCGACAGCTCGATGTCGGTGATGCCACGGAAGTCGCCCGGGCGCGAGTCGTCGTAGTCGGTGGGCACGATGAACTGGATGTCGGGTCGCGGGTCGCCGTCACCGGGGAGGATCCGTGCCAGGCCGCCGTGGCCGCTGTAGTAGACAACAGCCGCGTCGCCGTGTACCACGCCGGCGATCAGGCGCTCGTACCCGTCGAGGATGCCCTCCCGCGTCGCGTTCGCGCCGGTGCGGCTGTCGACGTCGAATCCCCGCTGGGTGAGCAGCGCGGTCATCGTGGCCACGTCGTTGTGTACTCCGGCGAGCCCGCCCGTTTCGGAGCCGATGACCAGTGCCTTGCGCATGACGAGGTCCCTCCCGTTTGACGGTGTTGTGTCTACAGTGGAGCTGCCGGGACTTCCGGACCGCGTGCGGCGCACGCGGTCGCGGAAGGTCTCCGGCTACGACATTTCGCCCGGCCTGGGGCCGCCCTCGCCCAGATCGACGACGACCACATCGACCGTGGCGCCGTTGAGGAACAGCGTCATCCGCGTGCCGTCCTTCTCGACGACAGGTACCTCGACCGTGGTCTTGTCCGCCAGCGCCTGCCGGAGCTGGGCCGCGATCGTCGCGATGTCCTTGCCGGCGCCCTCGTCCAGGGCGTAGTCGAAGCGGCCGGCGCGGATTATCTTGTCTCCGTTCACTCGTCCACTCACCTCCTTCGTCATGTCTCTGACGGACACGGCGGGTGGGGACGGATCCGGGACCCTAGCCGGAGCCGCCGCCGTCGAGCAGGCCCAGCTCGCGGGCCTTCGCGGCCGCCTGGCCGCGGCTGGTCACCTCGAGCTTGTGCAGGATGTTGGAGACGTGGACCTCGGCGGTCTTCTTCGTGACGTACAGCCGTGCGGCGATCTGCTGGTTGCTGCATCCCTCGCAGACCAGCGCGAGGACCTGACGCTCCCGGGAGGTCAGGTGGAACGGGTCGTCGACCGGGGCGGCCGGGGCGGGCTGGCCGGCCTCCTCGTCCTCCAGGGACAGCCGGGCGTGAATGGCGAGCGCCCGGAGCTCCTCGACGAGCGCCCCGGCCTTCAACCGCGTGGCGAGCCGGTAAGCGTCCCGGGCCGCCGTCCGCGCCTCCTCCGTCCATCCGGCGCGCGCCGCGGCCTCGGCCTGCCGCCAGCGCGCGTACGCCGTCGGGTACGGCCGGCCGAGCGCCTCCCATGCCTGCGCGGTCTGCGACCACCGGGGTTCCCGGCCGCCCTCCCCGATCCGGTCGCGTTCGGCCTGACACTGCAGGAGCAGCGCGGTGACGTCGGGCAGTACCGGTTCGCTGGCCGGGCCCCGGTGGTCGGAGAGGTTCGCGGTCAGATCGTCCACAATGGACTCGACCGCCGCCAGGTCGGGTCCTCCGGTCCCGGGCCGCGAGGACAGCCGCAGCCACTGGTCGGCCGCGTTGCGCATGCCGAGCGCGCAGAGCTTGAGCAGGGCGACCCGGTCCTCGGTACCGTCCAGCGCGCGCAGCCCGTCGGCCACCGCGTCCCGGGCCGCCTCGTACCGGCGGCGCCAGATGGCCGCCTCGGCGGTGTACGCGTACAGGGAGCCGACGAACTGGGGCTGCCGTACCGACTCGCCCGCCGCGCGCACGGCCGCCAGCAACTCGTCCACGGCGTCGAACTCGCCGCGGCCGACCGCGATCTCCGCGAGCGTCAGGCGTGGGAACAGGCTCTCCGCCATCGACCGGTCGCGCAGCAGGTTGCCGATGATGTCGCTCGCGTCGTCCCAGCGGCCGAGCTGCACCAGCGCGGCGCAGGCGTTGTTGGCCAGCACACTGCCGCCGCGCGAATGGTCCAGTCCGGTCTGCCCGGCCCGGGTCAGCCCCTCCAGGGCCACCGCGACCGACTCCTCCAGCCGCCCGGCGTTCTCCAGCGCGAACGCGAGGTTCCCGTACGCCCGGAACAGGTCCTCCAGCTGGCCTCCCGCGTCCGCCCGGCGCACGGCCTCGCGTAGAGTCTCCACCCCGGCCTCGGTCTCGCCCTGCATGGTCAGCGCCAGCCCGACGATATCCAGCGCCCGCCCCTCCTCCGCGCCCGCGCCAACCGACTGGGCCAGCTCGAGCGCGTCCTGGCCGAGCTTCAGCCCGACCGCGAAACGGCCCTGATGCACGTGCGTCGAGGCCTGCGCGACGAGTATCCGCGCCGTCGCGGCCGAGGGCGGCGCGCCCGCGAGCAGCTGGGCCGCCTGCGCGTACGCCCGCTCGGATCCGCCGCGGTCCCCGGCGTCCCACAGGTAGCTGCCCAGCCGCTCGTACATCTCGCCGGCCGTGGCGGGCTGCCGCGCCGCGTCCACCGTCGACACCGCGTCGCGGGCCAGCTCGACGGCGCGGTCGATCCGGCCAGCCCACCGGGCGGCGTCGGCGGCGCGTACGAGCAGCCGCGGCTTGGGCAGCCCGGCGATCTGCTCCGCGTCGTCCAGCCGCGGCCACACCGCCAGCGCGCGATCATACTGCTGCTCGGCCTCGCGGAAGGCGAGCAGCCGCATCGCCTGATCCCCGGCGTGGACCGCCGCCGCCAGCGCCCGCGGGTACTCGCGGGCCTCGTACCAGTGGTACGACAGCTCCGCCGCGACGGTCAGCTCCTCCGCGTAGCTCAGCCGGCTGTCGGCGGCTAGCGCGAGCGCGATCGACCGGTGCAGTTGCAACCGTTCGCCCGGCAGCAGTTCCTGGTGCACCACCTCCCGCAGCAGCGCGTGCCGGAACACGTAGGTGTCCTCGCCGGGATCGACGACCAGCATCTGGCTGTCCACGCACTCCCGCAGGGCGGCCAGCAGCTGACGTCGCGGCAGCTCGCACACCGTGTCGAGCAGTCGGTGGCTGACCCGCCGACCGGCCGTGGCGGCCACCCGCATCACGTCCTGGGCGTCCTGGCCCAGCAGCTCGTAGCGGGACAGCACCAGGTCGCGTACGGACCCGGGTGGCCGCACCGGGCCGGTACGGACGACCGGAGCCAGGGCGCCGGCCGCCAGCAGCTCCTCGACGAAGAACGCGTTGCCGTCCGACAGCTCGAAGGCGCGCTCCACCAGGTCGTGGGTGGTCTCCAGGTCGGTCGCGCCACGCAGGAACTGCTTCAACTCACCCCGGTCGAAGCGCCGGATCTCGATCTGCTGTACCCGGCGCGCGAGGTCCAGCTCGGCCACGAGGACCCGCAGCGGGTGGCGCGGCGTCAGATCGTTGGTACGGTACGTGCCGACCTCCAGCAGCCGTTCGTCGCTCTGCGCCCGGCTGAGGTAGGCCAGAAGGTCCAATGTGGACGGATCGGCCCACTGGAGATCCTCCAGTACGAGCACCACCGGCCCGCCGTCGCCGAGGTGCTCAAGCAGCCGCAGCACCGCGCCGAACACGCGCGACTGTGCGGCCAGGACCGGAGCCGCCGGCCGCGTCACTCCGGCCGGATCGGTGAAGTCCGAGATGAGGCTCGCCAGGTCCGCGTGGCCCGGTCCGGCCAGGTCCCGCACCCGCTCCTGCCCCACCTCGCGAACCAGCCGGCGTAGCGCGTCGATCAGCGGCGCGTACGCCAGCTCGCCGGTGCCCAGCGCGATACACGAGCCGGTGAGCACCCGGGCGCCGGACTCCCGCGCCCGGCGACCGAACTCGGCCAGCAGCCGGCTCTTGCCCACCCCGGCCTCGCCACGCACGATCAGCGTCGCCGGTTTGCCGTTGGCGGCCTCGCGGAGCAACTCGATGAGTCGATCGAGCTCGTTCTGTCGGCCAATGAACAACGGGCTGCGGGAGGCGTGCCCCGGGGGCGGCGAGCCGGTACGCATGCTGCCATCTTCGCCTGTCCGCACCGTCCGGTACCACCCGGGCATCGCGTCCGTCTTCTACAGCCGGACCGGGTGGGCCATCAACATGTTCGACTTGTCCGTCAGAGCCATGCGGAGGTGAGGAAAATGGCTCGCCTGTTCCTCTGGTTCCTGCGTACCTATCTGCGGCTGGCCTGGTTCCTGCTGGCGGTCGTCCCGGGTGACCTGCTGATGCGGGCCCACCAGCAAGCCCTGCACCGGCGCCGGCACCCGTCCTCCGGGCTGCTGCCTCCCGTGGCCTACCGCGTGGCCGGGTTCGCGCTCACGGTGCTCTTCTTCAGCGGTATCAGCGGCATCCTCGCCCTGTTCGGCAATGGAGGCGCACGTTGACAAAGAGGCAGGATGTCGATGTACGGATCACCAAGTACACCGTCTCCATCGGCGCGCAGACCTACCAGCTGCGCCACATCGCCCGGGTACAGCGCTGGGAGCTGCGGCCGGCGTACGGGATGCTCGCCTCCCGGTACCTTCGGCGCGGGGTCGGGATGCTGGTGGCGCTGGTCATCGCCAACGCGTTCCTGGTCGCCGCGCACACGCCGGTACCGCTGCTGCAGGTCGTCGATGTGCTCGCGGCGTGCGCGATCCTCGCCGTCACGGGTCTCGGGTTCGCCCGGGCCGTCGCCGTCCGCCGGCGCCACGTGCTGCTGGTGGAGACGACCGGGCGCCCGATCGGCGCCCTGTCCAGCGACAAGCGGGAAACGATCGACAACCTGGTCGCGGAGATAACCGACGCGATGGAGAACCCTCCGGACAGCCCGAGGGTGATCCATGTCGGCAACGTGATCCTGGGCGACCAGATCAACCAGACGGGCGACAACAACACCGGTAAGCGGGAGGTGAACTTCGGTGGGTGACTACATCAACGGCGACGAGATCATTATGTACGGCAACGAGAACACGGGAAAGGTGGTGAACAACTACCCGTTGGCCGCACCCGCGCCCACGCCGCGCAAACCGGCGCGGACGGTGCTGCTGCTGATGTCCAATCCTGTCCCGACGCCGCCGCTACAGCTCGGTGAGGAGTGGCGCGCCATCTACCGCGCGATCCATTCCGCGCGCGACCGTGACCAGTTGGAGCTGCGGTACGCACCCGCGCTGCGCCGGGCCGATCTGCAGCCCGCGCTGCTGGATCACGAGCCCGTCGTCGTCCACTTCGGCGGACACAACAGCCGCACGGCCGGCATCGTGCTCGCCGACGACTACGGCCGGCCGCGGGTGGTACCGCCGGCCGCGCTGGGCGAAGTGTTCGCCATCCTGGGCGCGTCGATCCGGTGCGTGGTGCTCAACGCGTGCTACACCAAGGACCAGGCGCACGCGATCGCCGCGCATGTGCCGTGCGTCGTCGGCATGTCCACGCCGGTACTGGACCACGTGGCCATCGAGTTCGCCACCGGCTTCTACCACGCCCTCGCCAACGGCCAGTCCGTCGCCGACGCGTTCCGGTTGGGCCGCAACGAGTTGGCCATCCACGAACTGCGCGCGCACGACCCGGTACTGGTAGCCGCCCCCGGGGTCGCGGAAAACACCTTCGTCACCCTGTCCCGGTAGGTCGCCGACTCCGGTCGCTGTCCGTCAGGTACCGGGCAGTTACTCAACGCACCGTTGATTGGAGAAGCCGGTGTCCGAAGAGATCGCCCGCAACGAGGGCCAGGTCGTCATGCCCTTCTACATCATCTGCGACGTGTCGGGTTCGATGTACGGCGACATGGCCGCGCTCAACTCCGGCCTGGCCCAACTGCGACAGGAAATCATGAAGGACCCGGTCGTCGACGACCTGGTCATGCTGAGCGTCATCGCCTTCAACCACGACGCCCGGACCGTAGTTCCGCTCACCGCGCCGACGGAGGTCTCGCTGCCGCAGCTGACCGCGGGCGGGGGTACCGGCTACGGCGCCGCGTTCCGCGAGTTCCACCGGGCCTTCGAGGAGGACAAGAAGCGGTTGAAGGGCGAGGGCAAGAGGGTGTTTCGGCCGTGCATCTTCTTCCTCTCCGACGGGGAACCCGGCGACACGGACTACCTGCGGACGTTCGACCAGCTGTTCAGCTACGACCGCGAGACGAAGCAGGGCAACGCCGCGTACCCGTACGTCACCACGTTCGGATTCCGGGACGCGACGCAACAGACGATGGAGGCCATCGCCTACCCGAGGTCCGGCGAACCCAACAAGCGCGGTCGCTGGTTCATCGCCAAGCAGGGCCACGCGGTGGACCAGTTGCTCAAGTCGATGGCCGGCGTGATTGGCCAATCGGTACTCAAGTCCGGGCAGAGCATCGGTTCGGGTACGCCGACGTTCAACCCCCCGACCGAGGTCGAGGGCATGGACGGCGGAGGCAGCTTTGTCGACTGAACCCACCGCCGATGTGGTGGCCATCGGCGACCCGGGCCGCGCCGCGACCGAGGTCGGCCCCGGCGAACCGACGCGGTACCCCGACTCGGCCGACCACGAGGTGAGCGAGTGCTGGCTTCCGGGCGCGCGGGTGCGGGCGGCGAGCGTACGCGGGCTGATGCACCGGTACCGTTCGCAGCCACGGCAGGACCGGTTCTCCGTCGTGTACGACGGCGTCACCGCGACGCTCGTCGTCGTGGTGTGCGACGGCGTCGGCCAGTTCGCGCTGTCGCAGGAGGCGGCGGCCTTCGTGGCCGCCGATGCTCCCCGCGCGTACCTGGCCCACGAGGACTGGCCGCGCGCGATCGCCGAGGTGAACGGGCGGCTGCGGGAGTTCGTCGCGGACACGGCGACGCGACCGCACCTGGACGCGGTACCCGAGGGCGCGCGGATGGCCACGACGCTCGCCGCCGCCGCGATCTGCCTCGAACCGGGCCGGCGTAAGGCTTCGATCGCGTGGACCGACGACACGTCGGTGTGGTTGCTGGACTCCGGCGCCTGGACGAACCTGACCCCGGACCCGTCGGAGACCGACGACCCGGACGGCCTGCACACCGGGCGGGTACAGGCCCTGCCGAGCGAGGATCCGCGCGTCTTCACCACCGAGGTACCGGCCGAGGCCGGCGCGCTGTTCGTCCTCACGGACGGGGTCGGCGTGCCGCTCGCCGGATCCGCGCAGGTACGCCAGACGCTCGCATCCTGGTGGGACGCGCCCCCGGACGTCTTCACGTTCGCGCGGCAGGTCGGCTTCGCGCGCAAGGGCCACCTCGACGACCGCACCGCGGTCGGGATCTGGTTCGAGCCGCTGTGATCCGCGTCGACAGGCGACAGCTCGGCCAGCTCACGAAGAAGCTCGGCGAGGGCGGCATGGCCACCGTGTGGCGGGTGGACACCCCGGTACCCAGGCTGCCCGACCCGTTGGCGTTCAAGGAGTTGCGGCCCGAGATCGTCGGCAACGCCCGGCGGGACATGCTCGCCGCGATGCGCGGGTCGGTCGAGCTGCGCGACGCATTCTCCCCCGCCGAGCTCGCCGAGTTGGACACGCTCACCGCCTGGCCCCTGGCGATGGTAGAGGAGCGCGGCGCTGATGTGGGCCTGCTCATGCGCCTCATCGACGACGGATTCTTCATCGACGCGAACCCACCCGACGGGGTACCGGGCCGGCGGGTGTTCGAATTCCAGTTGCTCGGCGCCTCCGACAAGCAGGTTCAGGCACTCGGGATCGACCGGTCGGAGGCGGACGACGACCTCGTCCGCCTCGCCCTCATGGCCCGGCTCGCCTACGTCGTCGAGATCGTCCACCGGCCGCGCGGCGGGCGCCGGCTGGTCTACGGCGACCTGAACCTGCGCAACGCGGCCGTCGCCGTCAACCCGCCGCGAATCCTGTTGATGGACTGCGACGGCGTCGCCGACGAGAGCGATCCGTCGCGGCTGCAACCGAACACGCCGTTCTTCGTACCGCCGGAGCTCATCACCAAGCAGCAGAAGCTGCAGGACCAGTCCACGGATGTCTACAAGCTGGGGCTGTGCGTCATCCGGGGACTCGCGGTGGGCCGGGGCGTCAGCCAGCTGAGCGACCCGGCGAGCCCCATGATGATTGCCGGGCTGCTGGACCGGGACGGCGTCGAGCTGTTCAAGCGCGCCGTGCACCGCGACCGCGCGAACCGGCCGACGGCCGAGGACATCAAGGACTATCTCGTCGGCCGGGTGCTGGCGCTGGCGCAGCCGGCACAGCTGCTTTCCGCGTCGTTGAGCCGTGCCGTGACCATCCGCGGCTCGGAGACGCTGGTGATGTGGCGGCACCTGCACGCCACGAAGGTGCGCGTCCACGGGGTGAACGGCTTCGAGGTCACGGACATCGATCCCGACGCGCACCCGAACGGGTACGCGATCCGGCCCCCGACCGCCGGGCCCATCCACGTCGAGGTGAGCAACAAGCACGGCACCGACGAGCTCGTCGCTGGGCATCTCGACTACTACGACCCGCCCGCGTTCGACATCACCGAACAGTTGGGCGGCCTGCTCCCCCGGCTGGCGGCACCCGACCTGCCGCGCCTCGAGCCGCCGCGGGCCGTGGCGGAGCTGCCGCCGTACCCGATGGTCGGCACGGAGACCTACCCGGTACCGCGGGTCGAGTTCCCGTCCGTCGAGCCGTACCTCAACCTCGCGCCTCTGGTACCGGACACCTCGCTCGGCGCGGCCGGTCCGCGTGCCGCGATCTCCCGCACGCACAAGGAGGCCGACGAGGGCCTCGCGGCCGTCCTCGATGACGGCGTGGAGCAGTTACTCACGGCCGTACGCAAGAAGATCGAGCGCCTGACACCGTGAAGCGACGGCGCGCCTACTCGGGAGGAAGTTGACGATGCACGAGGTGGGTACGCTCCTCGCACGACTGGGCGGTGCGGACGTCGGAGTGTTGAACCAGGCGCCCAAGGAGAAGAGCCGGTACGTCGCGATGGCGATCGTCCTGCTCTCCACGGCCTTTCTCGCGGTGCTGTCGATGTCCTTCGCGATGATGGACGGCCTGCACGTCCACGGCGTAGGGGCCGTCCTGGTCGGCCTCGCCTGGGGCGGTGTGATCCTGAACCTGGACCGCCTGCTCATCCTGTCCCTCAAGCCACGCGCCGGCAAGTGGCGCCTGCTCCTGATGATCGCGCCGCGCATCGTCATGGCGGCGCTGTTGGGTCTGGTCATCGCCACGCCGTTGACGCTGCGGATATTTCAGCCCGAAATCATCGAGCAGATGGCGGCGGACAACATCGCCAGGGCCGAGCAGGGCACCGGCCTACTCAACAACGGAACCCAACAGGAGCAGCTCACCAAGCTGAACACGCAGATCCAGCAGTACGAGAACGTGCTCGCCGGGAACGTCACGTACAGCTCACCCAACCTGGAGCAGGCGCAGAAGGAACTCACCCAGGCGCAGACCGACAAGCAGGCGAAGGAGACCGCGTACGAGCAGGCCTACGACGCCTGGCGCTGCGAGCTGGACGGCGACCGCTGCAGCGGAGCCAGTGGCAAGCACGGCGACGGTCCGCGCGCCAAGTCCCTGAAGGTACAGGTCGACCTCGCGCAGGCCGACCTCAACGCGGCGACGAGCCTCGTCGACCAGAAGCAACAGAAACTCAACGCACAGCAGGAGGCGAACAAACACGACAGCGACGCGAAGCTGGCGGCCGCACAAGCCGAGGCGAACCGCGTGCTGCCGGACCTGCGCAAGCAACGCGACGCGCTGCAACAGACGATCGCCCAGCAGCGGGGCACCGTGGACAGCACCGCCGCGAGCGACAACGGGCTCCTCGCGCGGCTCGTCGCGCTGGACCATCTGGGTAAGAGCGACGGCTGGGCGCGCCTGGCCCACCTGCTCGTGGCCGGGCTGTTCTTCATGATCGAGCTGCTGCCGGTCGCCGTGAAGTCGCTGACGATCCTCGGACCGCAGACCCTTTACGACCAGGTCAACGATCTGGATGACAAGCGGGTGCTCGAGGACGCGGCCCAGAACCGGGGCCTCGTGCGCAGGCGCCGCAAGCGCAGTGAGGACAAGGCGATCGAGCTCGACGAGGACATGTACGAGCGGGAGCTCGCGCTCGGCAGGAAGGCCAACGAACGCGTCGCCGGAATCATGGAGACGATCCTCGACGACGCGCTGAACACCTGGAGCCGGCAGGTGGCGCGGCAACTGCACGAGCAGAGCCAACAGAACCAACCGGGTACCGGGCCGCCGGCCCTGCCGGGTAACGACATTCCGGCTCAACGGCGCGGATCCGCGGCGCTGGTGGCCGTTGCCAGGAAGCTCAACCTGCCGAGCTCGAAGAGGCACCAGCCGTGAACGAACCGGATCTGACGCCGTACTGGGCCGACGACGAGTGGACCGGCTTCCTGATCCAGCTGGTACCGGCGGCACGCCTGTCGGTGTCGACACGGGAGCTGTACCGCCAGGTCAGCGCGCGCATCGAGACCGACGCGGTCCTCTACGACCTCGTCACCCTCGCCGCCATCCCGAACACCGCCGGCCGGGACGCGGACGACGAGCGCGTGGTGTGGGAGCTGCTGGTCGCCTCGATGGCGCCGGGCCACTTCTTCGCGCCCCGTGGTGTGTTCGCCGTCGTCGTCATGGGTGAGCGGGAGGCGGACATCGCGCCGGTACTCGACCGGTTGGAGGCCTCACCGCTCCTGGACCGGCTGAGGGTCTGGTTCATCCCGCTCCTGGTACGGGTCGACCCGCACACCCTGGGGCTGTCACAGGCCTCGGTCATGGCCGTCATGGACGTCGCCAGGAGGCTGATGACCTGGTACGAGCGGCAGCCGGACATCGCGGTCGCCGAGGCGGAGCACCTGTCGCAGCTGCGCTGGCTTCTCGATCAGGGCTACGCACTGCCCCGGCAGCGGACCGGGACCGTCGCGCCGGCGAGGGAACCCGCGCCATTGGAGGAGCGGCCGACACCCCGGCCCCGCCCGCGACAACCGCCCGCGCCCGAGGTACGCGCGCCCGCGCCCGAGGCGCCCGCGACACCGCAGCGGTCGCTCCGGGAGGCGGTCGTGCACACCGGCGCGGACATGGTCTTCGTACAGGAGCGGTCGCCGTGGCAGCGGCTGCGCGCGCCCGCGCCGACCGACGCCGGCTCGATACAACAGCTCGCCGGGGTGACCGAGCTGGTGTCGCTGGCGTACCTGGTATTCGTGCCCGACGACCAGAGCCAGTCCCGGGAGGTGACCAGGCGCCGCCTGGCCAGCGCGCTCGAATTGAACAGGCTACTCGGGGCGGTCGTCACCGACGCCGAGACGCGCCTGCCGGTCAGGGTCGCCATCGAGGTGCTGAGCGCGACGAGCCCGCTGCGCAAGCACGGCGCGATGGTACCGGCCGGCGAGCTGACCTACGGCGACCTGCCGAAGGTACCCGTCGAGATGTTCGATCTCTTCGAGGCGGCCGATTCACTGATCGAGGCGATGGAACGCTCCACGCGTTCGCTCTCCGCGCGCGACGTCAAGGTGTTGAGCCAGCACCTCATCTTCCTGGCCACCGTTCCATTGCGCGACACCAGCACGACCGGGCCGGAGTGGGACAGGCTCCTTCAGCGGGCCCGGATCACCTGGGTGCACTTCGGTCCGGCGGAGCCGAGCTTCAGCGAACTGAACCGCCCGTCGCCGTTCGGCGTACACGTTCTGACCGACAAGGACGACATCCCCGCGCTGTTCCGGCGGGAGTCCGCGGTGATGTACGGCTGGCCCGCCCCCGAGATCGCGGCGGCGCCGACCACCGAGCCGGGAACCGAGCCGGCGGACGACGCGCCGCCGAGCGCCAAGGGCCGGCGCTGGTGGCCCCGGCGCACGCAGTCCCCGCCCCGCACACAGTCCGCGCCCCGCACACAGTCCCCTCCGCGCGCAGAGTGAGGAGCAAGCTCGTGGCACGCACATCCGAAGGATTCGACGAGTTCGGCAACCCCGAGGGGCGCGCCTTCGATCTGGGTGGTGGAGACGAGGACCGCATCCGGGGAGAGCGGATCCTGTTGTACCACTGCCCGATCCCCGACGGCCCGGTGGCCGAGGCGGAGCTCCAACGCATGATGGCGGAGCGCGGCGTGCGGCTGGAGGTCCGGCACTCCCCGGCGTACGGCGGGTGTGACCTGACCGAGGCGTTGCTCCGCGGCTACACCCAACTCTGGTACCTGTCGGGAAGCACGCCGACGCTGACCGGCGAGCAGGTCAAGCTGATCGACGACTTCGTACGCTCCGGCAACGGGCTGGCGATCTGGGCGGACAACGAACCCTTCTACGCCGACGCCAACCTGCTCGCCCAGGCGCTCATGGGTTCCAGCTTCGCCGGGAACGTGGAGGCCGACCGCGTCATGGTGCCCGGCCCCGAACCATCCGCGGGCCGGTTCATCGAGCACCAGCTCACGCAGGGGGTGAACAACCTCTACGAGGGCATCACGATCTGTACTATCCGGCCCGCACCCGGCCTGACCGTGCTCGGCCAGAGCCACGACGGCCAGCTGTGCCTGGGCTGTTTCGAGCGCGAAGGCCAGCGCATCGTCCTGGATACCGGCTTCACGAAGCTGTATCCCGACCGGCTGCACCGCAGCGCCGGGCTGGGCCGGTACCTGTCGAACATCGCGTTCTGGTTGGCGAAGGGCAGCCGGGACGTCGAGTACCTTCTGCTGACCAGCGGCCGCCAGGAGATCGCGAGGATCGGGAGCGGAGCGACCTCGCCGCCGTACCCGTTCACGGTCGCCAAGCCCGCAACCGCGATGTGCATCCTGCAGTGGGACGGACCCGCCACGTTGGAACTGACGGTACGCGCGCCCGACGGCACCCTCGCCAGTCACGCCGCGTCGGGCAGCCCGATCCGGGTCGGCCTTCAGGCGTTCACGCCGGGAAGGTGGTCCGCTCAGGTCAAGGGCGTCGAGACGGCCCACGCCGGAACGGCGTACGTGCTCACCGCCAGCCACACGACCGACGTGACGCCGGCCGGCACCGGTCCGGACACCGCGGGCGCGACGCCGCCGAACCTGGAGGGCCAGGTGGTCATGCCCTTCTATGTGCTGTGCGACGTGTCCGGGTCGATGGCTCCCGACATGGGCGAGTTGGCCAAGGGCCTGAGCGAACTGCATCGCGGCCTGCTCGACGAGCCCGTCATCAACGACCTCGTCATGATCAGCGTGATCGCCTTCAACGACAGCGCGCGGACCGTGGTTCCGCTGTCCGCACCGGAGGACATCACCATGCCGGCGCTTCCGGCCGCCATCGGCCTCACCAACTACAGCGCGGCGTTCCGCGAGTACCACCGGGCGTTCGAGGCCGACCGGGTCCGGCTCAAAGCCGAGGGCAGGCGGGTCTACCGCCCCTGCGTCTACTTCCTCACCGACGGCGAGCCCACGGATCAGAACTACCTCCAGACCTTCCAGGCGTACCTCACGCACCAGCGCAACCCCGCCTACCCGTACATCTGCGTTCTCGGCTTCCGGGATGCCGAGCAGACAACCCTGCGGAGCCTCGCGCACGCGGACGCGGGCGGGCCGCACAAGCGGGGCCGTTGGTTCATCGGCGGGCCGGGCCAGTCCGTCAGCCAGACGCTCGCGGCGATGGTCGGCGTGATCGGCAAGTCGATACTGCAGTCGGCGCAGAGCGCCGGTTCCGGTACCCCCGAGGTCATCCTGCCGTCCAACGTCCCCGGCATGCGGGGTGGCGACTGACCGCGACGGGTTATCGGGTCGGTGATGTCGCGTATCTGCGGCGGCCGGCGCTGCCTCCGTCCGTGGTGCCGGCGCCGACCGGCGGAAAGGATGGGCGCGGGATGCTGCCGGACCCGGTCCATGGGTTGCGGTCGATCGCCTGCCCGTCGACCGGCAGCCACTTGAAGAACTGCTGCGGTCCCTTGTGACCTGGCGCACGGCGCGGGCCTGCCCGGCTATGTCACGGGCGGAGCGGCTCAATCGTCCTATCTGATGACGCGAAAACCTCGCGAAGGCAGGCCAGTGCCGCTTCCCAGAAACGAGAAGATCCATGACATATCCGTTGTTGGTATCGCGCTCGGACTCGGCGACCGCGATCGGCCGCGGCGCCGGCGGCGCTGACGCGAGGTTCTACTCCGCGCTCCCGCAACGGCTGGCAGGGAGCCGATCCGAGCCCCTCACCCGCTCCCACCGCCCGGCGGCATCCCAGGCCCGCGATCACACGCCTGGTCGGAGTACCAGATGACGACCGGCCAGGCGGAGTTCGAGGGGTACCGCGCCCACCTCACCGGCGTCGCGTACCGGATGCTCGGGACCGTCGCGGACGCGGAAGACGCCGTTCAGGAGGCGTACCTGCGTTTCGCGGGAAGGGATATGAGTGATGTGGTCGATCCCCAGGCGTGGCTGACTTCGACGGTCGCGCGGATCTGCCTCGATGTGCTGAAGTCCGCCCGGGTTCAGCGCGAGCGCTATGTCGGCCCGTGGCTGCCCGAGCCGGTCGTCGGCGTGGGTGCGGCACCCTTGACGCTTGGCCCTGAGGACCGCGTGACCCTCGACGAGTCGGTGAGCATGGCGATGCTCGTCCTGCTGGAATCGCTCAGTCCGGCCGAGCGCACGGCCTTCGTGCTCCGCGAGGTCTTCGGCCTTACGTACGGCGAGGTGTCGGAAGTCGTGGGCCGGGCGGCGACAGCATGCCGCCAACTCGTGGCCAGAGCTCGGACCCATGTTCGGGAACGGGCTCCCCGGTTCAGCATCGACCGTTCTCAACACGCCAGCGCTGTCGAGGCGTTCCTCGTCGCGTGTTCGCACGGCAGCGTCGACGATCTGGTCCGCATCCTCGACCCGGATGTCGTCCTACGCTCTGACGGCGGAGGCCAGGTGCCAGGCATTGCGCGCAACCTGGTCGTCGGCTCGGACAAGGTAGCTCGGCTGCTGCTCGGCGTCGCGGCCAGGCATCCAGCCACGCCCCGCCTGTGTCTAGTCAACGGCTCGCCCGGTCTGGTCTTCGAAACCGGCGGCCGGCTTGTCGGCGTGATGGGTTTCTCCGTCGCCGGGTCCGTCATCGCCGAGATCCACTTTGTGGTCAACCCCGAGAAGCTGCGGCGGGTTGCCTCCCGTACCGCGGCCGCAGCCCAGTCACTTTAGGAGCGTGACGACATGACCTCACTCGCCTTCACCCGCCGCGGCCACGGCCCGACCATGGTTCTGCTTCACGGTCTCGGATCCGCGCGCCGCACCTGGGATCCGATCATCCCGGCGCTCGCGGAAGGCTTCGATGTGGTCGCCGTGGACCTTCCCGGCTTCGGCGAGTCCGACCCTCTGCCGGCGGACGTCGAACCGCTACCCGCCGCGCTCGCGGCCAGCGTGGCGAAGTTCCTCGACGAGCTCGGTATCGCCGATCCGCATCTCGCCGGAAACTCGCTCGGCGGCTGGGTGGCCCTCGAGCTTGTCAGCCTTCGTCAGGTGGCCTCGCTGACCCTTCTCTCACCGGCCGGGCTGTGGCGGCGCGGCGCCCCGTGGTACGACCGGGTCAGCTTCCGGATGACCCGATGGTTGGCCAAGCACGCCACCGAATCCCTGTCCCGCCTCGTGAAGTACCGCCTGGGTCGCATTCTCGTGCTGAGCCAGATGCATGCCCGGCCTTCGCGAGTGGACCCGGAGTATGCGCGCGCCGCGGTCCGGGACATGGCTGACTGTCCCGGTTTCGACGCGACCTTGAAGGCCACCAGGTACCGCCGCTACCGGTCCGGGCCGGCCATCGAAGCACCGGTGACCGTCGCCTTCGGCTCCCGCGACTTCGTGCTGTTGGCGCACCAGTCGCGCCACCTCGACGAACTACCGCCTACCGTTCGGATGCGGACACTCGCGGGCTGCGGACACGTCCCGATGCCCGATGACCCGGACCAGACCGTCGCCGTCATCACCAGTACCGCCATCGGGCTGGCATCCGGAGTCCATCAGCGACCTCTAGCTCGATCGGGTAGTTGCAACCGAGTCGGAGGGTGACCGGGAACCGAAGCTGCGGAGGGCGGCATGGGCCCTCCCGCCCCCGATTGCCATCGATGCGATGACCGACCCCGCAAGTCAATGACCTGGAGAAACTCTCACACGGTCGGGACGGCGGGATTTGGACCCATGACCTCTTGTTACCGACCGTAGCGGTCCAGCACCTGTCATCCATTGCCAGAGACCGCCGTTGACCTGCGGGGACAGCCCAGGCCGGCATCAGCGGCTGTCACTGATTGTTGCTCTCTGACAGGGGTTTTCGGAGGGTAAATCGGGGGTGCGATTGCTTGGCGGGCAACACGCAACCGGACGCTGTTTGGCGAAGCCGGGCCGCGATCGCATTCCTGGCCGGGGTTCCGTCTACCGCGGGTAGCCAGGCGTCCAGTGGCTCTTGGTCGGCCACGGGCTGGATAAGCGCCGGTCGCGGCTGGCCGGTGCTACGTCGCGAGGGCCGTCACGTCGCAACGACAGGCTCCATTGTGGACGGACGGCCCAAATGCGCAGAGGGCAGCCCCTCCCGGCCGGGAGGGGCTGCCAACATTTGAGCCTTCGGCTAGAGCGCGGTGCGACCGCGAGAACTGCTTTCCATGCGGCCGTAGTAGTCACCCAGACGGTCCCGGTACTCCCGGCCGGTGTAGGTGTCCTTGTCGAACTCGGGAGCGTTCTTGATCTGGTCCTTCGTCTGCTCGACGTACACCCTGCGGTCATTGCTGTCCACGCGGCTGATCGTGCCTGCGGGCAGCATCACCTTCTTGCCGAAGATCCATGGGCCGGTGTCGACGACGACATAGCTGTCGTCGACAGCATCCGTGGCCTCGTCGATCTTCCCGATCCGACCGTCGGTCGCCTCGACGTCATAGTCAACGAGACTGACCCCGCTACCGGCGGTGAACCCGGACGACTGCGAGTAGTTCCACGGGTCCCATGCAGACGGCTCGTACGAGGTGGTCACAGTAACCTCCTTGTTGGTCGGTCCGTCACCAGACTTCCTACCCGCCGGCTCCGCCGGCCACACCCGTCAATTCACAGGTGCCTGTCAGGTCGCTTGTGATGTCACTTCAAGATGTCAGTAGACTTCGACCTTTCCCGTCGGACGAGGGCTGTAGCAGTCGTTGAAGAAGAACTCGCCCTTCTCCGAGAAGGTGTACTGGAACGACTCTCCGGGCTGGAGCTTTACGTTGAAGAGCCCTTCGAAGAACTGCGTGGCGCCGTGGACGTTGACGTTGTCGGCGGGGTTGACGAACGTGACGGTGGTGCCGACGGGCACTCGCAGCCATGTCGGTGCCATGCCGTTGACGGCGGTCGACTCGGTCGTGCCAACCTGGCCGGTCGTAGCGTTATAGGTTCGGGCGAGAATGACGGTGTTGTTGACCACGCTGCCCTCGACCGGACTCCCGGAGACCGGTCGGCGGACGATCGGCGGTGTTGGCGTCGGCGCCGGGGCAACCGTCCCGTCAATCTTGAAGGCCCAGAGGAAGTCGCCGCGGGGTGCGGAGGCACCGTAGGGGATGTCGGTACCGCCAGCGTAGACGGCCAGGTACTGCTCGCCGTCCACCTCATACATGATGGGGCTGCTGCTGATCGCCGCGCCGGTCTGCCAGCGCCAGATCTCCTGGCCGTTGTGCGCATCCAGGGCCAGCAGGTTGCCGTCGGGTTGGCCGACGAACAGCACGTCGGGGGCGGTGCTCAGGACGCCGTTGCCGTGCGCCATCTCGTACGGCAGCCGCTTCTTCCAGCGCACCCGGTTGGTGCTGGGGTCGACGGCGACCACGCCACCGGTCTGGTACTCACCCGGCGGCCGCAGGCCGTTGCTGGCCTCGGTCAGCGAGTGCGCGGCCGCGACGTAGCCGTAGCCGGTGTAAACCAGTCCGGTGCTCTGGCTGTAGGAGTGGTGGTTCCAGTCGGCGCCGCCGCCGTGGCCCGGGATGGTCAGCACCGGGATGTCCCAGTGCGGTGTGTAGAGCGATCCCTGGACATAGTTGGGTACCGCCCGGTTCGGGTCGCCGGGGATGGCTGTGCCGAGCGGCTGGTCGACCACCCGGTTCTCGGTCCAGCCGCCCTGACGGGGGAATGGCTGGGTCGGCCACGTCTTCTGCCTGGGCTCCTGTGGCACCGGGACCTCGTCGATGCCCAGCGGTGCGGAGCCGTCGGTGCGGTCCAGGATGAAGTACATGCCTGACTTGCTGCCGTAGACGACTACCTTGCGGATCCGCCCTTCGATGCGCACGTCGGCGAGCACCGGGGCCATGACGTTGTCCATGTCCCAGATGCCGTGGTGGATGGACTGGAAGTGCCACCGGTACGCGCCGGTCTTGAGGTCCATCGCGACCAGCGAGCTGGAGAAGAGGTTCATCCCGGCACGGGCTGAGCCGTCCTGGGAGGAGTTGCTGCCCCGGGCGTTGCCGAACGCCCAGTAGACCATGCCGAGGTCGGGGTCGATGGCGGGATGCATCCAGGGCGTACAGCCGCCGATCTGCCAGGAGTCGCCTTCCCAGGTGTCGTTGCCGAGTTCGCCGGTTCCGGCAGCTCCCCAGAAATGCCATACGACGTTGCCGTTGTTCGCGTCGAGCGCGAGTGCGGCGGCGCGGTTGCTGTCGTGGGTACCGCAGTACAGCATGCCGTCGTGGTAGGTGACGGCGACCTTCTCCATGTTGCCGTACCCGTTGATCTGCTGCTCCCAGACGACCTGGCCGGTCTCCTTGTCGAGGGCGATGATCCAGTTGCCTTTGCCATGGGTGTAGACCATGCCCTGGCCGACCGCGACGCCGCGGCGGGTCAGGCTTCCGCGGGTCTGCGTGTACTTCCATTTGGTGACGCCGGTTGCGCCGTCGACGGCGACCACGTTGCCGAACGCCGATTCGATGTACAGGACGCCGTCCACCGCCACCGCGGTGCTCTGGTTGGTACCGGTGGTGATGCCGCCCTCGATGCGGTTGACCCATGCACCGCCGAGCCGCCGGATGTTTCCCCGGTGGATGCCTTCCAACGCGGAGTAGTTCTGGTTGCCGAGGTTGCCGCCGACCTTGGGGAAGTCCCTGCCGCCCGGCGTCGAGAAGCCGGCGCCGGGTGACCCGGCTGCCGGGTTCGCACCGGCGGGCGCGGCCTGGGTCTCGATGAGTGCGGCACTGACGGCCGCCGCCGCCGTGCCCTTGAGAAGTTCTCTTCGGTGAATTCCCGGCATGCTGCCCTCTCTCTTCTGCGGTCCTCCGGTCGCGGCGGGTTCGAGCGGGTCGCCCCCAGGTGTTGTTGTTGAGGTGTGGCGCCGTCGGGGCCGCAGCGGCCTCGGCTCTTCGACAGTTGCGGCGAGGTCCGTCAGACGGACCTATCGATCCGCTATATGGTCGGAACATAGACCGGCCCATGACTCTCCACAAGACCCTGGCCGCAACGACGGAGAGACAGATTCGAAACCTTGCCTGTCCCCGGGAGCCGGGAGTATGTTCCCTCCAGAACCGGATAGCGGTTCGATTGGTCCGTACTGCGGACCAACGAAGGAGGCCAGCTATGCCGTCAGTGGATGAGACCCCTCCCGCCACGCCCGCTCGGGCGGCCTGGGTGCGCCCCGAGGTCGAGTGCCTCGAGACGCGGCCGGAGATCACCGCGTACGCAGGGGGCGGCGATCCGTGGAACAACAACCGCTGA
>Ga0070679_100001333_pt1 | contig 21773 bp, 16 predicted proteins | sample KBSC63BmetaG_FD_65652 | JGI IMG/M metagenome (GOLD analysis project Ga0070679, IMG submission 65652) | Corn rhizosphere microbial communities from Kellogg Biological Station, Michigan, USA - KBS C6-3B metaG | ecosystem: Host-associated > Plants > Roots > Rhizosphere | place: USA: Michigan... | reverse complement strand
CTTGTTGGAAGCGCGGTAGCGCCACGCGACGACGGCGATCGCGACCAGCACCGGCACGATGATCAGCGCGATGATGATCGTGGTGATGATCATGATGTCGCTCTGCTGGCGCGCGACGTCGCCGGACGGATCCAGCAGCACCAGATTGCAGCCGCCGAGCAGCAGGAGGGGAAGCAGCAACACGCTGCGAAGGCGCTTCACGGTCATGGCGTTCGCAGACCCTGACTTGGGTCGTATGCAGAAAGTGCCTATGATACCCACTCGCTCCTCTTCATTGGCTCGACGGCTGTATTGACAGCAATGATGCCGTTTTGGTCCAGCATCGATGCGGCATTCCAAACGGGTCGCCACGTGCCGTTCGCCGCAGGTGCACGCCGCGTCACCTGTCCAACATCCGCCGCACACGACCCACGTACGCCATGTCCACCAGCGATACCCTGACCAACCATCCGGCCCCCGGCCATTCGCGCACCGCGGCTCCCCATGACGAACACGTCACGCCGGGAGACCTGGCGGTCGGCGTGATCGTCGGGCGCATTTCCCAATCTTTCGACGTGTTCGTGTTCGGACTGGGTTGCGTGCTGGCGTTTCCCAAGGCGTTTTTTCCCTTCGCCAGCCAGTTGGACGGCATGTTCTATGCGTTCGCGGTTTTCGCGCTGGGTTTCATCGCGCGGCCGCTGGGCTCGATGTTCTTCCTCATGCTGCAACGCTATTTTGGTCTTGCCACCAAGCTGACCATCGCGCTGTTCATGCTCGGCATGGCGACCGCCGGCATCGCGTTCATGCCCGGCTACGCGACGCTCGGCTGGTGGGCCATCCTCGCGTTGGCCTTGTTGCGTTTCGGTCAGGGTTTTTCACTGGGCGGAAGCTGGAATGGCCTGGCCTCGCTCGCCGCGCTGGTGGCGCCGCGCGAGCGCCGCGGTTGGTTTGCGATGCTCGCCCAGCTTGGCGAACCGATCGGCTTCATCCTCGCTGCGGGCTTGTTTGCCTACATCTGGTCCAGCCTTACGCCGGATGATTTCTATGCGTGGGGTTGGCGGTATCCGTTCTTCGTCGCCTTTGCGGTGAACGTGGTGGCGCTGTTTGCGCGCTTGCGCATGGTCGTCGCGCCGCGTTACGCCGAGCAGATGACCCATCGCGATCTCGAACCCTCGCCGATACGCGAGACGTTCCGATCGCAAGGCGTCAACATCGCGCTGGGCGCGTTCGCGCCGCTGGCCAGTTACGCGTTGTTCTACCTGGTGACGATCTTCGGGCTGTCGTGGGCGCTGCTGTTCACGAAAATATCCACGACCGAATTCCTGCTGCTGCAGATCATCGGCGCGCTGGTGGCCATACCGTGCATGTTGCTCTCGGGCTGGATCGCCGACCGCTTCGGCCGGCGCGCCACGCTGGCGGTATGCGGGGTAATGATCGCCATCTACAGCGGGTGGACGGCTTTGATGCTCTCGGGCGGGACGGTGCAGGGCTATCTGTTCATCCTGGTCGGATTCGCGCTGCTCGGTTTCTCGCATGCGCAGGCTGCCGGCGCGGTCAACTCGAATTTCAACAGCGAGTTCCGCTACACCGGAGCCATGATCACCTCTGATCTGGGGTGGCTGATCGGCGCCGGCTTTGCGCCACTGGTAGTGCTGGCGTTGGCGCAGTTCGCCGGCATGGACTACGTGGGGGTTTACCTGCTGTCGGGCGCCGCGGGCACGCTTGGCGCGTTGTGGATCTCCAGGCGCCGGGGCAGGTTGCCCAACGACTGAAGCGGGGAATCCGGGGTCTCAGGCCTCGCGGGTACCGCGAACGGCACCCAACAGTCGCATTGCGGTGGGCGTGGTGCGCAGCATCGGCTGGAATGCCGGGGTGTCGGTAGGCACACGCCGGAATACCCGGTAACGCCAGATCGCATATACGGCAAGCACGCCGTGGCTCAGCGAGAACCAGGCGAACAGCGACCACGCGCCAAATACCGACATTGCCGCGCCTGCGATCAGCGGGCCCAGCGCCGAGCCCACGCCATACACCAGCAGCACGCTGCTGCTGGCCGCGAGCAGGTCCTCGGGTGGCGCGTGATCGACCAGGTGCGCGACGAGGATGGGGTACACCGCGAAGCTCATTCCGCCGAACAGGAACACCGTAACCATTTCCGGCAACAGGGCCCCGCCGAAGGCGATGGCTGCGAGCGCCAGCAGGGCTGCGGCTGCTGACGCCAGTGCCAGGGCGATGCGCCGGTCATGCCGGTCGGACAGCCGCCCCAACGGCCACTGCAACGCCGCCCCGCCCAGGATCGCGACGCTCATGTAGGTGCCGGTCGTTGTGGTGTCGAAGCCGCTTGCGCGCGCATACACCGGCAGCAGGCCCCAGAATGCACCCATCGCCAATCCGGAAAGCAATGCGCCTGCGCCGGCGGTCGGCGCCACGTTGAACAACAAACCCAATTGCAATTTTGGCGTCGCTTGCTGCTGCGGTTGTGCCTGGTGCGTCACCAGGACCGGCAAGGTCGCCGCGCACACCAGCAAGCCGACCACCGCGAACAGTACGAACGGCTCGCCCGGAATTCGCAGCAGTTGCTGGCCGAGCGCCAATCCGCACAGGTTCACCACCATGTAGGTCGCGAACACCGCGCCGCGCTTTCCGGCGGGCGCCTGCGCATTGAGCCAGCTCTCGATGATCGCGTACAGCCCGACCAGCACGATCCCGGTCAGCAGCCGGAGTATCAACCACGCGATTGGGTAGGTCCCGAACGCGTACAACAGCACGATGCAGGCCGCGCACGCGGTACAGAACGCGAACGCCCGTATGTGGCCGATGCGACGTATCAGCGGCGGCATCGCGAAGGTGCCGATGAAGTAGCCCGCATAGTAAGCCGAGGTGAGGCAGCCCAGCAGCGCTTCCGAAAAGCCCGCCGCGATACCGCGCAGCGGGATCAATGTGTTCAGCAATCCTGCGCCGACCAGCAGCAATGCAGTGCCGGCGAGCAGCGAGGCGACGGGTCGGAGCGTACGCGGCATGGAGTTGCGGGGCGCAGGAAACAAACTCCAAGCATGGCGCGTGCAACATGGATGCAACGTGACCACGTGCGCAACACGCGACGATCGTCTATGATGCCGGCCGCCCCAGGTGATCACGCGTGAAAGCGTGATTGAAACGGGAAGCCGGTGACGACGCTTCAGTTGTCTGGACGTCCATTCCGGAGCTGCCCCCGCAACGGTAGGCGAGCAAACGTTCCGCACTTTGCCACTGTGCTCGAAGCACGGGAAGGCGCGGACCGGGAAGGTGATCCACCTTCGCTCGCGAGCCCGGAGACCGGCCTCTGGCTGGAGCCAAGGCTCCTCGAACCGGACAAGCGGCGGGCTTGTGTCTCGGAGTCACGCGATCCATGCGCGGCGCCGCACGCCTTCCCCTGTCCATGACGCCCATCAAACCGCGCGGGCAGGTGCGGACAGGAGTGCTTCGTGAAATCGAATCGTCGTTTGCTCGGCCGCTGCGTGGCGGCCGCGTTGTGTTGTGCCGTTCCCATCTTCGGATTTGCCGAAGCCGCGTCCACCCAGCTCGATCAGATCATCGTCACCGCCACGCGCACCGCGCGGACCGAAGACCAGACATTGGCCCCGGTTACCGTGATCACGCGAGCGGAAATCGAGCTGCTGCAGCCTTCATCGCTGCAGGACTTGCTCAACGATACGCCCGGCATGGCGATCAGCAACCAGGGCGGTCCGGGGAAGGTGACCGGATTGTTCCTGCGGGGCACCAACGCGGACCAGGTGCTGGTGCTGGTCGACGGCATTCGGGTGGGTTCGGCGACCGCGGGCACCACGCCGGTGCAGGATATTCCCGTCGACCAGATCCAGCGCATCGAAATCGTGCGTGGTCCGTTTTCCAGCCTGTATGGTTCGGAGGCGATCGGCGGCGTGATCCAGATTTTCCTGCGCCATGCGCCGGGCACCTTCGTGCCGAATGCCACCTTCGGTATCGGCAGCTATTCGCACCGGAAGGCATCCTCGGGTTTTTCGGCGGCCGGCGACAAGGGCTGGATTTCTGTGCAGGCCACGCACGACCAGACCAAGGGCATCAATGCTTGCCGCATCGGCGCTGCGGAAGCATTTGCCGGATGTTTCGCCGATCAACCTGATCGCGATGGCGCCCACGACAATGCATTGACCGTCAACGGCGCGTATGAATTCAACGACCACTGGAGCGCCGACGCACTGGCGATGCGTACCGAAGGGCTGAACAAATATGACGGCTCTTTCAGCGATTCCGACGCGTATGCGACGCAAGTGCTGGGCGGGCAGTTGCACTTTCGTCCGAACGACACGTTGAATTTGTCGTTGCGTGTCGGCGGCAGTTCGGATTTCGACGAGGATTTCCTCGGTAACGTGTACGTCGACCACTTCGACACGCGACGTACGCTGGGTTCGCTGCAGGCGGACGTTGCGCTCGCCGGCAGCTTGTTGACCGCTGGCGTGGATTGGCAGCGCGAAGCCGTCGCCAGCAATTACGCGTTCACGGAGGATGCGCGCACCGATCGCGGGCTATTCGCGCAGTGGCAGCGCGGTTTCGGCACGCAGTCACTGCAGGCCAACGTGCGGCGCGACGACAATAGCCAGTTCCGCGGCAAGACCACGGGCAGCATGTTGTGGGGCTGGGACGTTGCCAAGGACCTGCGCATCACCGCGAGTTGGGGCACCGCATTCCGCGCGCCCACCTTCAATGATTTGTATTATCCGGGTTTCGGCAATCCCGACCTGCGTCCGGAGAGTTCGCGCAATTTCGAAATCGGCCTGCGCGGCACGCCCGATTGGGGCCATTGGTCGGTGTCGGTGTACCGCAACGACATCCGCGACATGATCACCTTCGATGCCGCGCTCAACTTGCCGAACAACATTGACCGTGCGCGCATCACCGGGCTCGAAGGCGTGGTCGGCGGCAAGCTTGCAGGCTGGGATGTGCGCGCCACCGCGACGCTGATGAATGCGCGCGATAATGCGATCGGCGGTTTCTACAACGGCAACGAGTTGCCACGGCGTCCGCGCCGGAGCGCGCGTTTCGATGCCGATCGCAGTTTCGGGAGCTTCAGTTTCGGCGCAAGCTGGTATCTCGGGGGGCGCGCTTACGATGACATCGCCAACCGCCATCCGCTGGGCGGCTACGCGTTGACCAACCTGCGCGCGGGTTGGCAGTTCAACCGCGACTGGAAGTTGCAATTTTCACTCAACAACGTGTTCGACAGGGATTATGAAACGGCTTGGTTCTACAACCAGCCGGGACGCAATTTCATGCTGACGTTGCTTTGGAGGCCGGGCCATGATTGAGCAGACGGTATCGCGACCGCTCCCGAAGAATGTTCGTGCAAGGTGAGCCGACGCCCCTCCTGCTTTCCTGGAGTGGCGGCAAGGACTGCCTGATGGCGCTCGCGGCACTGCGGGACGATCCGGCATGGCGGGTTGTCGCGCTGCTCACGACGTTCACCGGCACGTTCGAGCGGGTCTCGATGCACGGCATCCGGCGCGACGTCCTGCAAACGCAGGTCACAGCCCTCGGACTTCCCTTGATCGAGTGCAGGATCGATTGGCCGTCCAGCAATACCGCTTACGAAGCCGCGCTCGAAAACGCGCTGCGGCAAGCCCGCGAGCGCTGGCCCGGCCTTCGCCATTGCGCGTTCGGGGATCTGTTTCTGGAAGACGTGCGCGCCTGGCGCGAACGGCAACTTGCCAGCGCCGGATGGTCCGGGATTTTTCCGCTATGGGGCGTAGACACCCGCGAGCTCTCGCGAAGATTCCATGCGCAGGGTCATCGCGCGGTGCTGACGTGCGTGGATACGCAACAGCTCGATGGATCGTTCAGCGGTCGCGAGTATGATCCATCGTTGTTGAGCGAATTGCCCGCGGGGGTCGATCCCTGCGGCGAGCGCGGCGAGTTCCACACGCTGAGTTACGCGGGGCCGTTGTTCAACGAACCTTTGCGTCTGGATCGCGGTGCTTCGAGCCTGCGGGACAACCGGTTTCAATACACCGATTTCAAGTTGTCCGATCGAGCGACGTAGGTTGGTGCTGAGCCGGGCTTCATCCGGCGAAGCCCAACGCATACAGCGAACCACCGTTGGGCTTCCGCCGATACAGCTGGCGTCAGCCCAACCTGCATTCCGGGTGGCGCGTCAATGCCAGCGCGCCGGATGTTGTTCGGCCGCGACATAGCGCCAGTGCCATGGTTCGTACTCGTAGCCGTACGGATTGCCGGGCGGAAACGAAAGATGGAAACCGAATGCGGCGCCGTGCTGTTGCAGCCAAGCGAAGGCCTTGCTTCGGGCGAAGCTGCCGTCCGCGGCCGGCACGCCGGGCGTGGTCAGGTCGACCGCGCAGCCGGTCTGATGTTCGCTGTAGCCCGGGACCGCGTTGATGGTGAGCGCCTTCTGGATGCCCATGCCGCTTTTCAGTTTGCGGCGGATCAGTCCGGTCTGGTAATTGATGCTGCGGAAACCGGACACCGTTTCGAGCTTCACGCCGTCGCGCGCGGCCGCCGCGAACATGCGCTTCAGCGCGCTGGCGGCGGGCGCCACCATTTCCACCTTGCGTCCATACACGTCGCGAGGTACCTGGACCAGGTCCTTCGCTTCCGGCTGTGGGTGCAGGTTGTGCTTCACGGCGTAGTCGCCGGGAATGCCCAAGCCGTGATTGACCTCATTGATGTGCGCAACCCACGCGGCCGGCTGCGGCGACGGCGTCGCAGGACACAACGGCGCGGCAGCGTGGGCGGCCGGCAGGGCAGCGGCAATCATCACGGCGAGACTTGCGGAACGGAGATGGGGCATCGGGTTTCCTTGCGGCAAACGTGCATGATAAGCGCAGGCGCATGCCAGGCGGCATGCCCAAAGGCGCATGTAACCGCGTCGTGGTCGAGCGCACAGCAGTATCATGGGAGGATCGCTTTTCAGGTTTGCGTGCAATGCCCATCTACGTGTTCCGCTGTGACGATTGCGGTGAGAAGTTCGAACGCCTGCAGAAGCTGTCCGATCCCGACCCCGACGTCTGCCCGAATTGCGGCAAGCACCACAGCGTGCGCCGGCAGGTCACCGCGCCCGCGTTCCGGCTTGCGGGCAGCGGTTGGTACGAAACCGATTTCAAATCGGACAGGGAAAAGAAACACAATCTTGCCGGCGATGCGGCCAAGCCAAAGGAGCCAGCGGGCGGCAAGCCGGCCGAGGCCGCCAAGAACAGCGGTTCGGGCGAGGCGGCCAAGCCAGTGTCCACCAGCAAATCCGCCGGTTCGACCCACGACTGAAGCCGCGCGGCTGCCGTTCAGTTTCAGACATGGAAACTGGCGGCTACACCAATCGGGAGGGCCGCGTCATGCGCAAGCTTGCGTTGATCGTTGCGGGTGGACTTTTCGCATTTGCGGGCACCGCCATGGCCCAAGTGACCTACGGCAATCGGCCCCCTCCGCCACCGAATTATCCGGGCTACGGCAACCAGACGGTTTCCTGCGGCAGCCCGCAGTATCACCTGCTACGCTGTCCGGTGCCGCGCGACTGGCGTGGTGTGCGCATCGTCCAGCAGACCTCGAAATCGGCCTGCGTCGAAGGTCGGACCTGGGGCTACGATCGGGGCAGCGTGTGGGTAGACAAGGGCTGCGGCGGCGTGTTCGCGCCGGGCAACGGCGGCGGATGGCGGCCTGATCCGGGATGGAATCGCGAATTCGTGGTGTCGTGTGGCAGCCCGCAATACCGCCGCTACTTCTGTCAGGTCGACGTCGGTGCGCGCGGTCGCGTGATATTGCAAGGCCAGAATTCCGAAGCGGCGTGCATCGAGGGCCGCACCTGGGGCTGGAATCGCGCCGGCATCTGGGTGGACAAGGGTTGCGGTGCACAGTTTCTTGTGACGCGCCGCTGGTGACTAGCCGTGCCCGATTCGCGGCCTGATCGCGAATCGGGCATCACAATCGTCGCTGAATCCGTGGGCCGGTTGGCGCAGGGCCTCGACGCCAATCGGCTAAACTTCGCCGAATCCCTGCTGGGTAGATGAAAGCCTTGTCCTGGTTCGAACGCGTGCGCGGGTTCATCGCCCGTGCGTGGCCATTCGCACGCTGGCCGATCCTGATCGGTATCGGGTTCGCGATCGCCTTCGTGGTGCCGTACACGCTGGTACTCGATCACCGCGTGAAGACGCGCGTCACCGAGATCGATTTCACCCAGCCGACGCGCGTATACGGCATGCCGCAATTGCTGGAAGCCGGCGTGCCGATGAACAAGGCGACGCTGACGCTGGAACTGCAGATGGCGGGCTACACCGAGGCCGCGCACGTTGCACAGGTGCCCGGCACGTACAACGCGGAGGGCGACAAGTTCATCATCGCTTCGCGCGGCTACATGGATCCGGTCGGCGGCGAACTGCCGCGCCGGGTGCGCGTGACGCTCGGTTCCGGCAGTGTCCAGTCGGTGTTCGACCTCACCGCGAACAAGCCGCTGCGCAAGACGCGCCTCGATCCTGCGCGCATCGCGACGCTGTATGGCAGCGAACAGGAGGAACGCATCATCGTGCAGTTGTCGGAACTGCCGCCGCTGCTGGTGCAAGGCGTGCAGGCCGTTGAGGACCGCGATTTCAAGAACAACCACGGTATCGACCTGTCGTCGATCATGCGCGCGGCGCTGGCAGACCTGCGTGCCGGGCACGTGGTGCAGGGCGGTTCCACCATCACCCAGCAACTGGTGCGCAACCTGTTCCTCGACCGCAACCAGACACTGGTGCGCAAGTTCAACGAGGCGCTGCTGTCGATCCTGCTGGACGCGCATTACACCAAGGGCCAGATTCTCGCCGCGTACTGCAATGAAGTATTCATGGGCCAGCAGGGCAGTCAGGCCGTGCACGGCTTCGCCGCGGCGAGCTGGTACTACTTCGGGCGCCCGGTACAGACGCTGCGCCCGCAGGAAATCGCGCTGCTGGTCGGGATGGTGCGTGGCCCCAGTTACTACGATCCGCGCCGCAACCCCGAGCGGGCGCTGACGCGCCGCAATGTGGCGCTGGATGCGTTTCGTGCCACCGGCCTTTTGAACGATGCGCAGTGGAAGACCGCACGCGCGGCGCCGTTGGATGTCACGCCCAAGCCGCAACTGGTGGTGGATCGCTTTCCCGCGTTCATGGACGTGGTGCGCAACCAGTTGAAGCAGGACTTCAGCGAACAGCAATTGCGCAGCGGCGGCCTTGCGGTTTACACCACGCTCGATCCGGCCGCGCAGACCTACGCGGAACGATCGCTGGACGAAACCCTGCGCGGACTCGGCAAGCGCGGCGACAAGCTGGAAGGCGCGGTGGTGGTGGTCGAGCCGTCCACCGGGAACGTGCTGGCGATGGTAGGCGGGCGCGAATCCGACCTGCACGGATTCAATCGCGCCTACGACGCGCGGCGGCCGGTCGGTTCCAGCCTGAAACCGTTCTATTACCTGATGGCATTGAGCAACCCGTCGCGCTGGAACGTGGCGTCGCTGCTGGACGATTCGCCGATTTCGATGAAGCTTCCGAACGGCAAGCTGTGGTCACCGCAGAACGACGACCACATTTCGCACGGTGAGGTGCCGATGGTCGAGGCGCTGGCCAAGTCCTACAACCTCGCCAGCGTGCATCTCGGGTTGCAGTTGGGTGTGGATCGCGTGGCGGCGTTCCTGCGTTCGTTCGGCCTGACCGACGTCAGCGCCAATCCATCCCTGCTGCTGGGTTCGGTGGACATGTCGCCGTTCCAGTTGGCGCAACTGTATGAGTTCTTTGCCGCTGATGGCCATGCGTTGCCGTTGTTGACGCTGCGCGGCGTGCTGGATGCCAAGGGCCACGTGCTGAAGCAGTACGCGACCAAACCCGGCAAGGGCGAATACCAGCAGTCAGAACGCCTCGTGCGCTGGATGATGCAGCAGGTCGCGCAGTACGGCACCGCCGCGGCGATCGGCGATTCGTCGCTCGGGTCATTGCATGTCGCGGGCAAGACCGGCACCTCCGACCACCAGCGCGATTCGTGGTTCTCCGGGTTCACCGGCGATCGTCTCGCGGTCACGTGGATGGGCCGCGACGACAATCAGCCCACGCATCTGTGGGGCGCGACCGGCGCGTTGCGGGTATGGATGAAGCTGTTCGAGAAGATGCCGAGCGCACCGCTGACCACCTCGATCGGTGACGGCGTCCAATATGCGTGGATCGATCCGTCCACGGGACAGGGCAGCATGCCGCAATGCGACGGCGCGAAACAGTATCCTTTCATTGATGGATACGCGCCGCAGGTGCAGAATCACTGCTATTTGCAGCGGCTCGAAAACCTGTTCGGCGGGCGCGGCAACGATGCGCAGCCTCCGCCTGCCGCGGGCGCGCATCGTTAGCCGCAATCATCCTTCCGGAGCAATACATGACTCGCAACCTGACCTGGGCCGCGCTTGGCGCGTCGGCATTTGCTTTGCTGCTGGCCGGATGCTCGCATCCCCCGTTGCCGCCACCCATGACTGATCGCGTATCCCCCGCCGCGATGGTCGAGGCCATTCGCGCCGCCCACGTGTCCGACAAATCGGTGGTACAGGTCGCGCCATTGCGCGACCCGGCCGTGGGTGGCTATCTGGACAGCGCGCACGCGGATGAAAGTGCCGGCAAGTACCAGGACGCGCTGGACAAGCTCGACACCGCGCTGAAGCTGTCGCCCGAGGCGCCGGACATCCTGCAATTTCGCGCTGAAATCGAAATCCTGCTGCGCAATTACGCGGCGGCCGATGCCGATGCGCGGAAATCCTTCGAGCTTGGCCCCAAGGTGGGCGGACTGTGCGCCAGCAACTGGCAAACCGTGCTTGAAATCGCCGAATCGAAAAATGACGAGGCCGGTGTCACGTTCGCGCGCCACGGGCGCGAGCAGTGCCACAAGGCCGGTCCCATCAGGATGTAAGCATCCCGTTCGTGTCGCCTGCGCTCGGCGGCACGGCAGGGGCTGACGAGCGTCAGTGAATGCGGAACGGCCCGCGCCTGGTCACATCACCCCGCGCCGGGCCGTGGCCGCGAAACGTGGAAATCGCGCGTGGATCGAGCGGCGGATGCCGTCGACATCGAGTCCCGCTTCGGCGAGCAACTGTTGGCGCGTGGCGTGCTCGAGAAATCCGTCCGGGAGGCCGAGCTGCAACAGCGGGATTTCGATGCCGTGCGCCGCGAGCAACTCGCCGATGGCCGAACCCGCACCTCCGGCAATGACGTTGTCTTCCAGCGTGACGAGCGCGTCATGCGTGCGCGCGAGTTCCAGCACCAGCGCTTCGTCCAACGGTTTGACGAAGCGCATGTTGACAACGGTGGCGTCGATGTCCGCACCAACCGTTTCGGCGGGCGCGAGCGTACAGCCGAACGCGAGCAGCGCGATGCCGTGTCCGCGCGCTCGCAGTTCGGCTTTGCCGATCGGAAGCGCGCTCAACGCGGGATTGGTCCTGACGCCGGGGCCGCCGCCGCGGGGGTAACGGATCGCCGCGGGGCCGCCATGAAGAAAGCCCGTCGTCAGCAATTGCCGACATTCGTTTTCGTCGGCGGGCGCCATCACGACCATGTTGGGGACGCAGCGAAGGTACGAGAGGTCGAAGCTGCCCGCGTGCGTAGGGCCGTCGGGACCCACCACGCCGGCGCGATCGATCGCGAAGGTGACATCGAGGTTCTGCAGCGCGACGTCGTGGATGAGTTGATCGTATGCGCGTTGCAGGAAGGTCGAATAGATGGCCACCACGGGCTTCATGCCTTCGCATGCGAGTCCTGCGGCCACCGTGACCGCGTGCTGTTCAGCGATTGCGACGTCGAGGTAGCGATCCGGATATTTCCGTGAAAACTGCACCATCCCGGAGCCCTCACGCATCGCCGGCGTGATCGCGACCAGTCGCGCGTCGGCGGTGGCCATGTCGCCCAACCAGTCGCCGAAGACTTCACTGTACGTCGGTGCCTTCCCGGTCCCGTGCGTCACGCCGAGCACGGGATCGAAGGTGCCGACTGCGTGGTATTCGATCTGCGCCAGTTCGGCGGGCGCGTAACCCTTGCCCTTGGTGGTGACCACGTGCAGCAGTTGCGGACCGCGTCGGTCCTTCACTTCGCGCAATGCTGAAAGCAGCTTCGGGAGGTCATGGCCATCCACCGGGCCGGAATAGGCGAAACCGAGTTCCTCGAACAACGCTTCCGGATGCGGCCCGCATTCACCGGCTTCTCCCGCGCGCAGGCGCGCGAGCGTGCGATCCAATCCACCCACGTTTTCGCTGATCGACATGCCATTGTCGTTCAATACCACCAGCATGTCGGGCTGTGCGCCGCCCGCATGGTTCAACGCCTCGTAGGCCATGCCGCCGGTGATCGCACCATCGCCGATCACCGCTACCACCTTGCGACGATCACCACGGCGTTGCAGCGCGATCGCCATGCCCAGCGCGGCGGAAATAGACGTGGATGCGTGGCCGACGCCGAAGGTGTCGAATTCGCTTTCGGTGCGGCGCAGGAACGGCGCAAGCCCACCGCGTGTCTTGATGCTGGTGATGCGATCGCGCCGTCCAGTGAGGATCTTGTGCGGATAACCCTGGTGGCCGACGTCCCACACGAGGCGGTCGCGGGGCGTGTCGTACAGGTAGTGCAAGGCGACCGTCAATTCGACCACGCCGAGTCCAGCGCCGAAATGGCCGCCCACGCTGGCGACCGATTCGATCAGGTATGCGCGCAATTCGTCGGCGACGCGGGGCAGTTCCGCTTCCGGAACGCGTTTCAGGTCATCCGGCGAATCGATTCCGGCGAGCAGGGGATAGCGGGTGCGATCGATCATCCGCGCATTGTCGCGCAGCACGGGCTGCCGCGCTTGCGACTTACGATGCCTTGGCTTTGTCCGCGGCGCGGGTGTGGCCGCCGAAGCGCCGCGCCAGCGTCTGACGGATGCGGATCTGGCGCGAAGCATCTCGCATCTCGTGGATGCGCTTGGCGTTCGCGGCCAGCACGTCGCTGCGGGTCAGCACGCCGACCATGTGCGTCGGGTCGTCGCGTGACACCACGATCAAACGTCCGACGTTCTCGGCCACCATCAGGTCGGATGCGTCGCGCAGGTTGTGGTCCTCGAACACGACGATCGGTCCGCGCTTCAGCATGTCGCCGATGCGGGTGAGGCCCGGCCTGTCCGGGTCCAGCAGGTCACGGCGCGTGATCACGCCGCGCACGCGGCCGGCGTCGTCGAGCACCGGATACCCCTGGTGTTGCGCGCGCGCGCGGCCGGAACTCATCCAGCGCCGCACTTCGCTCAATTCGTCCGAAGTTTTGAGCGAACGCACCTCACGCGTGCAGGCCCTGCCGACCGGCACTTGTTCCAGCGGGTCGGCGGCGTATTCGCTCGGCACCTTCACGCCGCGCCGTTCGATCTTCTCGGTCATGATGGTGTTGCGCATCGTCAACGACGAGATCAGGTACGCCGCCGCGCAGCCGCCGAGCAGCGGCAGGAACGCCGCCGGCTGGCGCGTGGTTTCGAAACAGAAGATCACCGCCGTCAGCAGCGCACGCGAGGAACCCGCGAAGATCGCGCCCATGCCAACCAGCGCCGCGATGCGTGGATCGATGCCCATCGCGGGCCACAACTGATCGAGCCCGATGCCGATCAGCGCGCCCATCGAACCGCCGATCATGAACAGCGGCGCGAGCGTGCCGCCCGACGTGCCGCTGCCCAGCGAGATCACCCATGACAGGAATTTCAGCAGGCCGAAACTGATCAGCATCGTGACGCCGAAATGTCCCTGCACCAGCGCGTCGATGTTGTCATAGCCGACGCCCAGCGTGTGCGGCGAAACCCAGCCGATCACGCCGGCCACCACCGCGCCCAGTGCCGGCCACCACATCCAGTGGATCGGCAGCTTCGCAAACGCGTCTTCCACACCGTACACCGCGCGCGTCACCCACACGCTGGCATAGCCGACGATCAATCCCAGCACGATGAATGCCCCGAGCGCCAAGCCGCCAGGTTCGGCGACGTTGGGCATCGCGAACACCGCCGCCGAACCGAAGCTGGCGTAACGCACGCCGGTCGCGGTGACGGTGGCCAGCGCGACGGGGATCAGCGAGCGCGGGCGCAATTCGAACAGCAGCAATTCGATCGCCATCACCACCGATGCGACGGGTGCACCGAACACCGCCGCCATGCCGGCCGCCGCGCCTGCCGCCAGCAGCACTTTGCGCTCCTGGGCGGTCACGCTCATCAGTTGCCCGATCAGCGACCCCATCGCGCCACCGGTGGAGATGATCGGGCCCTCGGCGCCGAACGGGCCGCCGGTGCCGATCGCGAACGCCGAGGACACGGGCTTCAACCAGGTGACGCGTGGTGCGATGTTGGATTCGTGTTCCAGGATGCGCTCCATCGCTTCCGGAATGCCGTGGCCCTGGATCGCGCGCGAACCCCAGCGCGCCATGATGCCGGCCAGGAGGCCGCCGATCATCGGCATCATGATCACCCATGCGCCAAGATGGTTGGCCGCCGGAGACAGCACGCCGGAACGCGGTATCGCATTGGGGCCGATCACGTCGGAAATGCGTCCGTAGAAACAGATGTCGGTGATCAGGTTGATCATCAGCATCAGCAATTGCGCGACGCCGGCCGCAGCCGCGCCCAGTACCACCGCCATGCCGCCGATCAGGAGAATGCGGCGGTCGACCAGCGTCGACTTGAGCGGCATCCGCGCCTGTTCCAGCGAAGCACCCAGCGCCGGCGCAACCGGAAGGGCCTCGGTGCTGCCAGTGGTGCGCACGCTTCCGCGGTCAGCGGGCGGGAGGGTTTCCGCGCGCACCGGCTCACGATCCGGCGTTGCGGAACTCGGGTCTTGTGGGCTCATGGTGGGCACGAAAGCAGAACTGCTGCGGCGCAGCATAGCGCGCACGCCGCGCCCGGCCAAGGGCGCGGCCACGTGGCGTCGGGCTTCCAGCCGGTGTTGAAGGCGTTCTACACGCCGGGACGTCATGCCGCCGGGCGTCGATCCCTCGGCAGGTGGTGCACCAGGAATTCCATCTGGTCGGCAAGGATGTTGCGGTTGGAGAGGATCAGGTGTTCCACCCAGCTCGGCTTGTATGGAATCGCCAGCAGCGGCATGGCCGCCTGCTGCGGCGAGCGGCCGCCCTTTTTCAGATTGCACGCAAGGCAGGCCGAGACCACGTTCTCCCAGACGTCCTGGCCGCCGCGCGACAGCGGCATCACATGGTCACGGGTCAACTCGCCGCGCGTGCAACGGCGTCCGCAATAAAGGCAAAGATACCGATCACGCGCGAACAGCGCGGCGTTGCTGAGCGCCGGGCATGGCTCCACGGCGTTGCTGTGGCATTGCCCGCGGCTGGCGACGATCGGATGCAGTCGCAGGATGCTCTGGTCGCCGCTGTCGCGACGAAAGCCGCCATGCAGCGTGAGGCAGGGTTCGCCGAGCGTCCAGGCGACCGCTTCGCGCACGTACAGGCAAGCCGCGTCCTGCCAACTGATCCAGTCCAGGATGCGTCCGGCTGCGTCGAGCGACAGCACGCGCGTGGTGTGCAGGTCGGCGATCGTGCACTCCGAGTATTCGATGAAACCGGCTGTGTGCGAATCCATGGTTCGCGCAGCATAGAACAAATCGGCAAATGGGCGTTAGCGCCGCCCCGGCGCGCCGGGGCCGCTCCATTACCCGGTCTTCCGCCATCGCGTTATGCTTGGAAAACGTGAGGTTCGCGGCGCCCGACCTGAGAGTGGGGGTTGACCGGCATGGCTGACGTTTTCGTTTCCTACGCCCGCGCCGACAAGGCACGCGTCGCGCCGCTGGTCGCCGCGATCGAAGCCAAGGGCTGGTCGGTGTGGTGGGACCCGGAGATCACGCCGGGTCAGGAATTCGACGACCAGATCGATGCCGAGATCGATGCCGCCAAGGCGGTGCTGGTGATCTGGACGCCGGCTTCGGTGGCATCGCGGTGGGTGCGCGGCGAGGCCCGCGAGGCGGCCGAGCGCGGCATCCTGGTTCCCGTGCGCTTCGAGCAGGCGCGTCTGCCGATGGACGTGCGCGCCATCCACACCACCGATCTCGACGAGTGGCACGAAGACCCGTCCAGCGTGCAGGCGCAGGAATTCCTGCGCGCGCTGGCTGCGATGATCGCGCGTTCACAGGCGACACAATCCACCAAGGCCGGGAGCGCCTCGGCATCGTCGCCTTCGGCCGGCGAATCCAAAAGTTTCTCGGTTTGCGTGCTGCCGTTCGTCAACATGAGCGGCGATTCCGAACAGGAATACTTCAGCGACGGCATCACCGAAGACATCATCACTGATCTCAGCAAGGTGTCGGCGCTGGCGGTCGCGTCCAGCAACAGCGCCTTCATGTACAAGGGCAAGCACGTCGACATCCAGAAGGTCGTGCGCGAGTTGAAGGTCACGCATGTGCTGGAAGGCAGCGTGCGCAAGGCCGGCGGGCGGGTACGGATCAACGCGCAATTGATCGACGGCGCCACCAACAACCATGTCTGGGCCGAACGCTACGACCGCGACGCCAGCGACATCTTCGCGATCCAGGATGAAATTTCGCAGGCCATCGTGAAAGCACTGCGGCTGCGATTGCTGCCCGAGGAGAAGAAAGCCATCGAGCGGCGCGGCACGGACAGCGCCGACGCGCACAATCTTTATCTGATGGCCCGGCAGGCTTATGTCACCAGCCAGGACATGAGCACGCGTTCGTCGGATGCAATCATCCGCCTGTGTGTGCGTGCCACCGAAATCGACCCACGCTATGCGCAAGCTTGGGCCCTGATGGCCATCGGCCACAGAAGGCTGCGCGAGGTCCGGGGCGGTAGTTCGGGCGAAGGGGTGGCGGCAGCGGAACGTGCGCTGGCGCTGGATCCCGGGCTGGCCGAGGCGCATGCGGTCAAGGCCCAGATCCTGTTGGCGGACGGTCACTCCGATGCTGCGGCGGTCGAGGTGGCCCAGGCCCTCGAGCTCGATCCCGAATCGTACGAGGTCAATCGGTCAGCGGGCCGCCTGAGCTACCAGCTCCATCGATACGCAGAAGCCATCCGGTACTACGAAAAAGCAAGCAAGCTGATGGACGCGGATGTGAATTCGGCCAATATGCTGATCAGTTGTTACACCGCCATCAAGGATGCGATGGGTGCTCACCGCGCGGCGGAAATGACATTGAAGCGTGCCGAAGCGATCTTGGCACATGACCAGAGCAACTCCGATGTCACCGCTTACAGTGCATACGCCTTGGCCGCGCTGGGAGAGGGTGAGCGTGCCAAGGCGCGCATGGAACGTACCTTGTTGATCGACCCCGACAACTTCAACATTCGTTACAACTTCGCATGCGCCCTGAATTCCCTGCTGGGAGACAAGCAAGCGTCGCTGGAGATGCTCCAAACGGTGTTCGCGACCGTCACCGACGCCTTTCTGCCATATGCCAAGGCGGATCCGGATCTCGCATCGCTGCACGACGATCCCCGCTATCAGGCGATGGCAATCGCCGCCGAGGCGCGCCTCGCGGCGGTGAAAATTGCAGAAAAGCCGGTCGAGGTGAAGACGGGATGATCTGCATGGCGCTCGGTCTCGTGTGTCGTGCTGACCTGTATTCGGAATCTCGGCAAGCATCGGCGCGGAGATAGGAATGAAATCATATGGCTGATGTATTCGTTTCCTATGCCCGCGCCGACAAGGCACGCGTCGCGCCGCTGGTGGCTGCGATCGAGGCCAAGGGCTGGTCGGTATGGTGGGATCCGGAGATCACGCCCGGCCAGGAGTTCGACGACCAGATCGAAGCCGAGATCGACGCGGCCAACGCGGTGCTGGTTGTCTGGACGCCGACTTCGGTGGCCTCGCGCTGGGTTCGCGGCGAAGCGCGCGAGGCGGCCGAGCGCGGCATCCTGGTGCCGGTGCGGTTCGAACAGGCGCGCCTGCCGATGGATGTGCGTGCGATCCACACTACCGATCTCGACGGCTGGCGCGAGGACCCGGCAAGTCCGCTGGTGCAAGATTGCCTGCACGCGTTGGCCGCGATGATCGCGCGTTCGCAATCGATGCAGGCGGCGAAGCCGACGGGCATGTCAGCCGCTTCCCCCGACAAGAAGCCGTCCCCGCGTTACACCATTTGTGTATTGCCGTTCGCCAACATGAGTGGCGATCCGGATCAGGAGTATTTCAGCGACGGCATTACCGAGGACATCATCACCGACCTCAGCAAGGTTTCATCGCTCCGCATCATCTCGCGCAACAGCGCGTTCCAGTACAAGGGCGAGAAATTGGACGTGCCCCAGCTCGTCCGCGAAATGAAAGTCACCCACGTGCTGGAGGGTAGCGTACGCAAGGCCGGAGGCCGGGTGCGGATCAGCGCCCAACTCGTCGATTGCGAAGACAACGGACACGTCTGGGCGGAACGCTACGACCGCGATACCAGCGACATCTTCGCGTTGCAGGACGAGATTTCCCGCGCCATCGCCAAGGCGCTGCGGCTGCGGCTTTTGCCGGAAGAGAAGAAGGCCATCGAACGGCGCGGTACCGACAGCGCCGAGGCATACGACCTGTACCTGATGGCGCGGCAAATGTACGTGACTGGCCAGGAATATGACGAACATGCGGCGCAGGCCATCATCCGCATGTGCACCGGCGCCACCGACATCGATCCGCGTTATGCGCAGGCGTGGGCATTGATGGCGATTGGCTACCGGAGCCTACGCGGATTAGGTGTGGGAACCGAAAGCGGCATGGATGCCGCGGAACGCGCACTGGCGATTGATCCCGACCTGGCCGAAGCGCACGCCGTAAAGGCTTATATCCTGCTCCAGAACGGCGGTACGGACGCAGCCGCATCTGAAGCTGCGATCGCGCTGAAGCTTGACCCGGAGTCCTACGAGGCCAACCGCACCGCGGCGCGCGTGAATTACCAGCTCCACCGCTTTGAAGATGCCATCCGGTTGTACGAGAAAGCAGCTCACCTGATGGAGGCCGACATCAATTCGGTGATGACCCTCGTGAGCTGCTACACCGTCACGGGAGACACGGCCGGCGTGCGGCGGACTGCCGAGCTGGGGCTGACTCGTGCTGAGGCCATTCTTGCGCGCGACCAGAACAATCCCGGCGTCCTGGCGTACAGTGCGTATGCGCTGATGGCCTTGGGTGAGGGTGAACGCGCCAAGGCGCGCATGAATCGGACACTGATGATCGATCCCTCCAACTGGAACATGCGTTACAACTTTGCGTGCTCGCTCAGTGTGTACCTGAAAGACAAGGAAGCCGCCTTGGAAATACTCGGGCCCCTGTTCGAAACGATCTCCGACTCCTTCCTTCCCTATGCCAAGGCCGACCCGGATCTCGCATTGTTGCGCGACGACCCGCGCTACCAGGCCATGTCCGCGGCCGCCGAAGCGCGCCTCGCCGAAACAAAAACCGCGGTGCCGGCAACGGTCGCGGGGAGCTGACGGCCATGGCTGACGTCTTCGTTTCCTACGCCCGGGCCGACAAGGCACGCGTCGCGCCGCTGGTGGCTGCGATCGAGGCGAAAGGCTGGTCGGTGTGGTGGGATCCCGAGATCAGCCCCGGCCGGGAGTTTGACGACGAGATCGACACCGAGTTGCAGGCGGCCAAGTCGGTACTGGTGGTGTGGACGCCGGTGTCAGTGATGTCGCGCTGGGTGCGCGGCGAAGCACGCGATGCCGCGGAGCGAGGGGTCTTGGTGCCAGTACGGTTCGACCAGGCGCGGCTTCCGATCGACGTGCGGGCGATCCATACCACCGATCTCGACGGCTGGCATGGGGACGCCGCGTACCCCGCGGTGCAGGAATGCCTGCGTGCGCTGGAGGCGATGATCGCGCGTTCGCAGCGCGCCAACGCCACGGATGTGGCGACGCCGGAGAAGCCTGCAAAAAAGAACGAGTCGAAGTATTCGATTTGCGTATTGCCGTTTGCCAACATGAGCGGCGACGCCGAGCAGGAATACTTCAGCGACGGCATGACCGAAGACATCACGACCGACCTCAGCAAGGTATCGGCGTTGGCCGTTACCGCGAGCAATTTGGCGTTCCGGTACAAGGGCCAGCACGCGGATATTCTGGAAGTTGCGCATGCACTGAAGGTGACGCACGTGCTGGAAGGCAGCGTGCGCAAGGCCGGCGGGCGGGTGCGGATCAATGCGCAGTTGATCGACGGCACCAGCGGCAATCACGTCTGGGCCGAGCGTTACGATCGCGACGCCAGCGACATCTTCGCGATCCAGGACGAAATTTCGCAGGCGATCGTCAAGGCGCTCAAATTGCGGCTGCTGCCCGAAGAAAAGAAGGTCATCGAGCGGCGCGGCACCGACAGCGTCGAAGCCCACGATCTGTATCTGATGGCGCGGCAGACCTACATCACGGGTCAGGAAGCAGATGTGCGTTCGGCGGAAGCGATCGTGCGCCTCTGCACACAAGCCACGAAACTCGATCCGGATTATGCGCAAGCCTGGGTGCTGATGGCGGCGGGCTGCTACAAACTGCGACAGATAAACGGCAATAGCGCGGACGATGGGATGGCCGCCGTGAAGCGGGCGCTGGTGCTGGATCCGGATCTGGCTGAAGCGCACGCCATCAAGGCACAGATCCTGCTGCAGGCTGGCGATGCCGATGCGGCGGCGGCGGAAGTCGCGATCGCGCTCAAGCGGGACCCGGAATCCTACGAGACCAACCGTTCGGCCGGACGTTTGAACTACCAGCTACGCAAGTTCGATGATGCAATACGCTTCTATGAAAAAGCAGCCGCTTTGATGGACGCGGACATCAATTCCTTGAACCTACTGATGAGCTGTTACAGCGCGGTCGGCGACACGGTGGGCCTCCATCGCACTGCAGAACTGGCGCTCAAGCGTACCGAAAATACCCTGGCGCACGACCAGAACAATTCCGGAGTCATCGGTTACAGCGCCTACGCATTGGCGGCGCTGGGTGACGGCGAGCGCGCCAAAGCACGCATGACGCGTGCCATGCTGATCGACCCGGACAACTTCAACATGCGCTACAACTTCGCCTGTGCCTTGAGTGCACAATTGAAGGACAGGGAAGCGGCGCTGGAAATGCTCGAGTCCGTATTCGCAAACGTTACCGATGCCTTCCTGCCCTACGCCAAGGCAGATTCGGACTTCGACCTGTTGCACGATGATCCACGCTGGCAGGCGATGGTCGCCGCCGCCGAAGCGCGCCTTGCCGAAGCAAAAACCGCGGTGCCGGCAATGGTCACAGCGGGCTGACCGCCATGCTGGACATGCTGGAACCCTCTGTTCCAAGGATCATCGGCGAACTTTTGCGTTATCTGCAGGCGGATCCGGGCTTCGGTTCCCTGCACGACCACCCGCGCTATCAGGCCATGGTTGCCGCCGCCAAAGCGCGCCTCGCGACGGCTGAAAACACGGTTTAGCCAGCGAATCAAACTGCCTGAGTCAAAGACCGGCTGCGCTCAGGTCGAGCGTGGCGCTCGCATGCGAAGCAGACCTGGAGGCATTCACTTGCCCAGCATGTACAACTGCCACAGGTCCTTGGTGGTCATCTGTAGGAGCGGCCGCATCGTCAGGCGCCCGGCGACACCTATGCTTTGCTCCAGGTAGCGCAGTTCCTCGAATTTTTCGCGGGTTTCGCGATCCAGTTCCACGTCGAGGCCGTTCTCGCGCGCCAGCAGCAGTCCCTTGGCCCGCAAGGCCAGCTCGGTGTACACGCGCAGGTAGCAGAGCATGTCCGCCACCAGCGTGCCATCCAGTTTGTCGCGCAGGCCGCTCAGGAAGATGCCCGCGGGCGTGCGATCGAATTTGCCCGAATCGATCATCC
>Ga0070679_100001328_pt1 | contig 21791 bp, 19 predicted proteins | sample KBSC63BmetaG_FD_65652 | JGI IMG/M metagenome (GOLD analysis project Ga0070679, IMG submission 65652) | Corn rhizosphere microbial communities from Kellogg Biological Station, Michigan, USA - KBS C6-3B metaG | ecosystem: Host-associated > Plants > Roots > Rhizosphere | place: USA: Michigan... | reverse complement strand
CAAAGTATATTCCCTGTTATTTACGTGCTGGTCATTCGGCAAAAGATTTTTGAAATGATAAGTGACGGTATCTCCAAAAGAAAATCTTCCTGCAGCCCAAAGCCAGCTACCATCAATTGTTTTTGAATACAGATCAACACCGCTTACGCCGGTAGCTGGCATGTGCGGCATTTGCAATGCACCGGTTACCTGGTATTTTATAATGATCTCAGTGGCATTAGTTTGAAAACGCATTTGCAAACCAGCGCTGTTCTTTGAAAGTTTCCATACTGCATCCCTGACAGACTGCTCAGCCCTTGCAGGCAGGCGATCATAAAAATCTTTTACTTCATGCGGCCATGCCTGCCCTTCCAATACCTGCATGGTATCATTGGCAGGGTTCCATGTTTTATATTCAACTGTTTTTTGTGAAAAACAAAACTGAAAACTTACCATGCATACTATGGCAATAAAAATTCCTGATCTCATACGATACAATTTGAATTGATGTATTCTATTTTTATTGCAATGTTATTGCATTTGGTTGAAGCGGCGTAATGGAAAGCATTATAATTGGATTTGTAAGGTCTTAATGTCTTGGCTATTCTTGTCTGCTGCATTTTCCTTTTTGTCAAACGAGCAGCTAATACCAAAGGCTGATAAAATTAATGTGATTTCTATTAGTTTGTGTCATTGCAAATTGCTGCCTCGTTGCTATCAGAGTTTGCAGCTCGGGATTTGCAAATACTAAATCTAAGATAAGCACTATAATTTTAAAGAACCGTATTTATACTGATTTGCAAACTCAGGATAGCCGCTCTTTTTTATTTAAGGTTTCTACGGACAGCCTAGGGTACTTCACACAGCAATGAGACGTTACAAAAAGCAATGGTTTAGGACCCTTGTAAGTTGCAAATTAATCAGGTCCGGATCGGTTGGGTCTCTATCTTCCCACGTCTCTCTTTCAAAAAAAATAATATTTTTTTTGTTCAGATCAAGAATAAAACAACTTATCGTTGACCCGGATGCAATTGGGTTCCATCCGAACTCAGAAACCAAGCCAACCGCGGCGCCTGCCATGTGACTGCCGGTAAGATTTTGATACGTTCTAAAAAAGCCGGTATTAGATATGCAAAAAACGAAATTCGCATTAGCTGTGCTAAATATCTGTATTATAGAATCCGGTACTTTATAGTGACTTACCTGCGTGCTGTTTAACAGTTTGTTGTTCGCCTTAATAACAAAATTATCAATTGCTACCCGCTGTATCGAATCCGGGGAAAAATATTTATGACCAATAGAATCAGGAAATATCTTTTGTAACTGGTTTTCAACAATATGAAATGCTTTCGCCGACAGACCGCTGTCAACCCGGTGTTTGCGACCTTTTCCCAATACCGATATTCGGGAAACAGGTGAAAATACCAGCAGCTTTTCTATTTTATCATGGCTTCTTATATATACTATCGGATCTGAAATAAAGCTGAGAAGGGGAACTAATAATATGAGTAACAAAAAGTTTCTTTTCATAAATGAGAAAGGCAAGTTAAGGTTAATGCCTAATGATATTATAATAAACGAAAGATTGCTACGAATATTTGAATCGAGGTGCCGTTTTCGTTTTATAAACTTACTTCAACTTCGGAGTGTTGCAGGGTTACAGGTTTGCCCTCCTTTCAAAGGTTGGTAACCCTCACGCATAGACGGAAAGGCAGGCTTCGCATAAGTACTACTTTCTTAAGCATCAGGATTTCCGGAAACTGTTTTCGTTTAGGGATATGTTAGCGGAAAACCCCGCTGTGACACGAACTTAGCCCAGCCTCTTGTGCCTTCCAAAAAAAGTTTAAATCTCAATTGCTCCATCTTAAATATTTAAACAGGCACAAGAACCTCACGCATAATCCCATGCGCCATACTTGGCCATCCAAGGGGCTTAGCGAAGTGGCGAATTTTTAGCACTAAAGTTCCAATAGAATTCCTACTGTTGAGCCTTGCACAAATGTTTCATAGAAGCATAGAAGCATTAAATCTGCCATATTTGCCAAGCCGATATTAGCGGATCGTTGTTTATTTTAGTATTGTATAATTTTCTAGTGTCCCAAAAACTGTAAAGCCAAGTTTCTTATAAATTTGTTCTCCCATTTTTGAAGCATTCAGAACACAATATTTAGAATTATTAACCAAAGCTTCACCAATTAATTTTTTAGTAATACTTTTCCCTATTCCTTTTCCTCGTCCTTTCGGAATAGTACCAATCATATGAAAGCCTGCTACATTATTTTTATCAAAAAAAACAATTCCACAGCCATAACTTTCTTTTTTTTCTTTGTAAATAAAAAGTCTAGAATGAAAACTGTCTTTACACAAATTATAGACTATTGTGCCATCAACTTTGTAACCAAACGATTCCGAGGCAATATTTGCAAACTTAAATGCGTCTGATTTGGATTCTACTTGATGGATGCTGTCGTTATTTGTAATTTCATTCTTATAGTTATTCAAATCCAAAGACATATTCGTTTGCGTAAAACGTAGTTGGATTTTATTACAATTTAGTAAGTCCGTATGTTTGTTAAGTGTAATAGTATTTGGCAATAAGTCCTTATTGCTCAATTGTATAATTTCTTCATAACTTTCTATTTTATCTTTTATGGCATAAACTCTTTTAGGCCAGTCCGAATCAGCAACAAAAACTGCTTTATAATTTGAAGATTCTATATAAATGTTATTTTTTTGACCTATAAAATCCCAAAATTCAAATAGGTTGTTTGTGATTGTATCATTCATTTTTTATTTTATTTCGGTCAGTAGATAGTCTTTCGATTGCGTTTTGGCACAATTCTGACTAACGTTGAAGTGTTTATGAAGTTGTGGCATTGAAACACGTCAGGTTCAATTAACCACAAAAGCAAAATAGTGATTTAAAGTTGAATGCTCCAACGTGCAGCCACAATTTTATAAACAATGTTAGCAGCAGTACTGACTCCTAATGCTTATCTTTCATTTCGTAAGTCAGTCCATGCTTTAAAAAGAAAACTTTCATCTCTTTCCATTTCCCATCTTTAAAGTCTGTATTATTCAATTTTAAATTAGAAGATGTGACCAAACCTCTACAATGGAAACACAAGTCAATATAGGAAAAGTGACCTTTATTGTAAATTAGTACTGCATGGTGAGGTTCAAAGCACAGAGGCACGTATCCAAAACTTGTTGGCTTTACGCGTCTTCGAATAATTTTAGCTATTGTAACAACGTCTTGCCGAAGAAGGAACTGGCGTTGCACAACGATAGCTGGATTAATGTCTTCTCCTACAAAAAACGAAGGAAATACAACCGGTTTAATATCCTCAACAGTTCCTTGCGGGTGGATACCATACCCTCTGGTTTGTCGTGATTCTCTTCGGTGCCTACATGGCTTATCAAAATCACTGAATCCGCGTTAATAATAAGTTTTCCAGCGGCGTCGATGTCCGATTGCCCCATTGCTTGAAAGCCGTTAATCAAGATCAAGGAAAATATTATGATGATAGGGTTCATTGGTGATTGTATTACGGCTTACGCTATTAGATGCAACTCGTATTTAAACTCATTCAATATCATTATCTGCCTACTTCGTTTTTTATATTGTCGGGTTGCGTCAATGCGCCAACTACCATTCTAAAGTAAATGATTTATTTAGCTAATCCAAAATGTTTAGAAGGGTACGGGCTATCTTATATTATAATGCTACCACAGTTCCCTGAACAGTCTCTAAGCTTTCATAGCCACAACATACTCTCCAAAAAACCCCACAGGTTCCTGCGAAAACACAACAGGCAATCCCGATTTCCTAACAGGTTTTTGGATAAACCTCGCAGGAAACCGCGATTTCCCAACAGGTTTTCGAACAAACCCAACAGGTTTATGGACAAACCCAGCAGGAAATCGGGAGGACCTGCGAGGTTTGTTCAATTTCCCAACAGGTTTTTCAAATTCCTGCCGGGAAAACGAACCCTTTGCGTACAAATCGAGTAGTTTTTCGCGAAAATATTTTTGAGCCCTTATATTCCTTAGTGTAGGAAGGTTTAGCATGTTAGAATAAAGCTGCATTTACGATGCGGCTTTTTTAGTTTTTATGCCCACTTCCCGGCTACGCATACCATTGCCTTCCGGCCATAACTGGCCGGTAAACAAGCATGAAAATTGTACCTTTATTCTTTTGTCTTCGCTGCTTTTTTAGCGGTTGCCTTTGGAGCTTTTTCAGGTTTATCTTCCTTTTTTGTTTCAGCTTTTTTACCAGCGGCTTTTGCTTTCTTAGCTGTAGTATCCGCTCCCGGGGTTTTTGTTTTAGGGGATGCCTTTTTAGGGGTTTTGGCTTTTACTGCTGTAGCTTCTATGGTATCTGTGGCTTCAGTTTTGTTATCAACGCTTTCATCCGCTAATACGCCGGGTGTATTTTGTTCATCTTGAGATACCGGTACCGTTATTACACAATTATCAACGTACAAGCCGGGAATAGCAACGTAGCTCTGCGCATTATAATCGTTTACCCATCTTTCATTATCTAATAAAAAACGATAATGATAAGTATGCCCTTCTTCAAGGTGAGCAAATACTTTAAAAGAACCATCAGGCTGCTTTTCAAGTTTCGGAGCGTTTTCAGGATTCCAGTTATTAAAATCTCCAAGCAATATAGCTTCGGAAGCGCCTTCCAATGCTTCTGCAGGTAAGGTAAATGCGATTTTTGATGTCATAATATCTTTTTTTAATGGTAAATTAATTTCTCTTTATCAATGCACATCATAATTCAATGGCTTTACAGGGTAAATGTGATAGAAAGTAATTGATAAGATATTCCTTATCATACCTTCAGCCTGTAACAACTGCCTTATAAGGCCAGAACGGCGCGAAACTAAAATTAATTTTTTAACAAACCTGTTTTTTAGAACTTATTAACTTTTCATAAAACAGGGTAGGTTTTATTATGTAACAAATATTTTAAGAATGATACTTTATTGTAGAATTATAATTAAATAAGAAGGATAGGCGCTGTTATTAGAGAATTTCAAAACGTCACTTACCCGGAAACTCAAAATAATTTTCTTCGATTTTCGTTTCTCTATAAAATTTTATATGAAAAAAGTATTCGTATTTGGGTTATTATCTGCAATTGTTTTATTGGCGGCGTGCAAAAAAGACAAGAACGGCAGCAACGCATCAATTGAAGGAACTTATAAACTCAAGTACATTTCCGCAAAGACCAGCAGTTCTGTTATTGGCAATTATGGCGATAAAACAGTTACAACTTCCGAATATACCACTACAAATAACCAGGGAACTATTACCCTGTCTAACGGTGCTTTAACAGCCACGGGCTTAACTTATTCTGTAGATACCAGGGCAAACCTGTATGAATATTTTGGCACAGACCTTCTTGATTCATCGAGCTATCCTTTTAGTTTCACGTTGCCGGCTAGCAACTCTGCCAGCCAGTACCAGCTTATTGGCGCAGATTCTATTTATTTTCCGCAAGGAGGTATAACGTCAGGCGCAGATGGAAGCGGATACCAGTCAATTGCCAACGGGGGCCATTACAGTTTCAGCGGCAACCTGCTCACCATTACCGAGGTTGTTTCAAAAGATTCCACTTATGGAGAATCTGGGGAAACTTACAAACTGATTGAGGGAGGAACTTCATCTGTTGTATTGGAAAAACAATAGAGTTTGTGCGAAAAATGAAATAATTAGAATGGTTAAGGTCAGAGAATATTGCAGGATAATTTTTATTAACCTTCTACTTCTACTGAAAAATCCTTATTCTCCCATTTGTTTGCATGCTGCCAATAAAAAGTAAATTCAATTTTACCGGGAATAATTTGTCCTGGCTTAATGTCGGCAAAGAAAATATCAGGGCCTGAATTTTTAGTTTCAGATGTATGTACGGTTTTCCAGCCGTCTTCCGTCCAGTGGATTATCGCGGCTGTTTTAACCTGTATCCTTAAAGTTTTGCCGGCAGAAAGTGTTTTCAACTTATTATTAAAGCGCCAGATTTGTAAATCAGATTTTGTATGTTGAATCACATACCTGTGAAGCGTATGTAGCGGCATGTCAAATACTTTCTTAGCCTTAATGGAAGCGCACAGTTTTATATACTCCGAATGAGCCCAGGTGAGTGGCATCGCAGAACCTGAATGCTGGCCGAAGAATAATTCTTTTTCCGGTATATCATCCGTATCCCATACCTGTTCAGGAAGCAGGCCATTGTTGGAAAATGCATCCATTGCTTTCAGCAGCTTTTTCGCCCCCATTATATTTCCTGCCGCTACTTCATAATGCGCTCTTTCTCCCGTGAGCAATGGCCAGGCCCGGCCGATGCCTAAACCGTCATAAGGATCGCCATTCTTATGCTCTCCATAACCATCTTTTGTATATCGGTGCCAGCATGGGCCATTTGGTGTATTTACTTTTAATAAGGCATCAATTACTTTAATTGTATTTAATATTTTGGGATCATCAGCGGCACGCAAGCCAAACCTTACCAGCGACAATGCATCCACGCTGATGACGTCTGTTAATTTCGTGTTGCCTTTACCGTCAGGATGATTTTTAAGGTCAATCATCCTCTCACCTAATTCATTTGCAGGGATGTTTTTGTAAGGATTAATCCTGATGTAATAGCCATCCACTTCATGTTCTTTGGCAAGCGGGGTGCCTGTAACATACGTCCATGTTTCCACCTGGCTATTCCAGTAATCGGCTGTTTCGCGGCAGTAAGCTGACAGTTCTTTTTCCTTATTTATTTCAGCAAGCTCAGCGCCTGCCAGCAAGGCCGCAATTGAAACCGCAATAGTAAATATGGAATATCCTTTCTCTTCTTCCCACCTGTCCTGCTCGGTATAAGGCCCATGCTGTATTAAAAAAGAAATAGCTTTTTTCAGACCCGGCCAGTATCTTTTCATTCTTTCATCGTCAATGGCTTTGTTCTTCTCGCAACGCTCTACTATTAAGATGGGGAATGCTGTCTGGTCTATCTGCAAGCCCTTCCAGTGCGGCGTTCCTTCCAGCCACATATTCTGGGGCCAGCTTCCGTCTTCCTTTTGCGTGCTCATTAAATAATTTAAAATGCGCATTGTATCATCATTGGCTTTCATCGCCAGGAAACCGCCTGCGCTTTCTGACAGGTCCCTCGGCCACACTACATGGTAACCGCCTTTGTCATCATCGCCTTTCGCTTCTCCCCAGGGAATTGAAAGGCTAGCAATAATGCCACCGGGAAAAGTTCTCGCTTCGTGCAGGCGCATTATTGCGGCGCTAATTTTATAGTTTTTGCCTTGCAGCTTTTGCAAACTGTCAAGCCATTTTTCCCAGCCTGCTATGTATTCCTTTTTCAGATTGTTAAAGCCGTCAAGCAGGCTGCTGCGTGCATGATTGGCAGCTTCGCTTACATTTCGGCCAAAGGAAAGTGCAAGGATAAATTCTGTATTATCGCTAATATCAATTTCAGCAGTTAATGCAATGTTGCCATTGTCAGCCTGCGTATATTCCCATTCCATTTTTTTATGGCTGTTCAAGTCCTTCCATCCGTCGGAACTACCCACAAAGCCAACAGAGCGCTTTACCCATTTTGCGTTGCAGGCAAGCGCAAGGCATGAGTCATCGCTATGCGCATACAACATAGGAACACCTTTATATTCTCCTGTCCACCCGGTATTATGGGCGCCATGATCATTTAGATGCGGAGCCAGCAGAACATAGAGGTGATATTTATCAGCAGTCTTTTTCTTTACTTTAAAAGTTGTTTTTTGCAGAATGGTATTCCTGAAAGGGTCTGCAATAATTTCCTTTGTTATTTCAAAACGTTTTTGATGGCAGGTATTAATGATATTATAAGCTGGAACACCGGCCTTCACCATTTTTATCGCATGATTGCAATTTCTTTTTTCTTCTGAAAAGAAATCTGTACCGTTGGTAACAATTAAGCCCATATCTCTTATGCAGGCTATATCTTCCCTTGGGTAATACACTTCGTTGATGATGCCATGGCTAAGGGTGAAAGATACCTGCGATGCGGTGTTCAGCGCTTTTCCCAGCCCGGATTTTGCGCTTGATGTCCATTTTGCTTTTATTCCGGGTGCGCCCGGAGCATTCCTTTTTTCCATTTAGTGGTGAATTGTGAGTGGTGAGTAGTGAGTGATAGTGTTTGTAATCATCAACCTTGTACCTTAAAATCTAAAACTTAAAACCTATGACTTGAAATCTAAATTTATAACCTGTGGCTCACAACTTACTACTTACTGTTCACTACTACTTACTGTTCACTACTAAATACTTATCAGCGGCAAGCCGCTTTCTTCATCCATTTCTCTTTTTAAATATGCAGGCGATTCAGTAAGAATTATTTCTAACGTAGGATGAACAGTGGCTTTCATTAAGTGGCCGCCATGGGCTGTGCCATCTTCCTTCCCTACTACTACATGCGCATGAATTTTATATTCGTCGTTATATAAAGAAATATCACCCACAACATTTAATACTTCAACCTGCTCATTCACCTCTATCTTTTTATAATCCTTTACGCCAAAATCAAAGTAACCCAATGTTACCTTACTGAATGCGCCGATGGCGCTAAATTGAGCAGCATGTAATTTTTCCTGTTTTGCAAATGACAATATATTTTCCATTACTTCGTCGCCGCTCTGCATAATAATGGCGAAAGTTTTTTGAGTGCCAGTATTAAGTAACTTAAACTTCATAGTAAGTGGTAATAGTGAATAATGAGCATCTTTGCTTACAACTATTAATGTATCAAGCTATATCATCAAAAGCCTTGCCATGCCAGAGATTTTTATTATAAAGCACCTCGGGCTTTACTGTATTGAATATTTCATGACATGACAATTATTTCGTCGAAATATCACTGTGCATGAAATACCACGCCTTGGGAAAGCTAATAAATCAATTTTCTAAACCTAAAGCACCTTGTGGCAGACCGAAGCTATTGATGCTCCAGAACTTTTTTTAAGACCGCATAAAAATATAAATAACATAACCGGTAAACGAAAAAACTGGCATCATGCAGGGAAATGAATATTTTAATTAGCTTTATCCGAAATTTAAAAATCAATTCTCACAAGAATCAAAGCCATCTAACTATAACCCATATCTAAAAATTAAATGAATAAACTATTCCGTTCAGCATGTATGCTATCTGTTGCTGCTTACATTGTAAGCATAACTGCATGTAATAATAATTCCAGGCCTGAAAATAATGGCGCTCCACGCCAGGACACCACGTTAAAACTACCCGACGGATTTTCAGCTACCGTTGTTGCAGACTCGGTGGGCCGCCTTAGGCATATCGCCATTAATACTAACGGTGAGGTGTACGCGAAATTAAGTGCTTTAAAAGATGGAAACGGAATTTACTTACTGTCCGATACAGATAAAAATGGAAGTTTAGATAAAGCGGTCGGTTTCGGTGATTATCCGGGAACTGGGATCGCCATCAATAACGGCTACTTGTATTCAGCTTCCAATAGCGGTGTAATGCGTTATAAATTAAATGAGAAGCAGGAAGTAAATATTTCAGATACGCCTGAAGTGATAGTTGAAGGGTTAGTTGACAAGGGCAGAGATAATTCTAAATCTATCGCTATTGACGGCCAGGATAATCTTTACGTAACCGTGGGTTCTTATTCAGATGCCTGCAGGCAGGAAGGTTCAGGAATGGGAATTGCCGGTTGCCCTCTTTTAGATTCTGTTGCTGGTGTATGGAAATTTAAAACTGATAAACTACATCAGCACTATAGCGATGGGGTTCGCTATGCAACAGGAATAAAGAACGCCGTAGGTATTGTTTGGAATGATAAAACCAATTCCCTGTTTGCAACACAGCATGGCCGCGGAAAATTTGATGATAAGTTCCCGCAATATTATACCGCTAAGCAAAGTGCAGAATTGCCCGCAGAAACAATATATGAACTGCACCAGGGATCGGATGCAGGCTGGCCGTTTATTTACTATGACCAGTTTCAAAAGAAACAAATAGTGGCGCCGGAATATGGAGGCGATGGAAAGAAAGAAAGTACCGGTAAATTCCAGGACCCGGCAATAGCTTTTCCGGCGCACCTTGCGCCCGACGACCTGCTCTTTTATACAGGCGATATGTTTCCTGCAAAATACAAAAATGGCGCATTCATTGCCTTTCATGGCCAATCAACAGCGTTAAAGCAAGGATACCTCGTGGCATTTGTACCTTTCAAAGATGGCAAACCATCAGGTCCTTGGGAAATCTTTGCTGATAACTTCGCCGGCGAAGACCTGAATAATCCTAAAGGCCCAATTCAACATCGCCCTACAGGCTTAGCGCAGGCTCCGGATGGTTCTTTATATGTTGCAGACGATTTAAAGGGAACCATCTTTCGGATTGCCTATTCCGGCAAAAAATAATCAGAGAAACAGCACGAAGTCAAAGCACTAAAGAAGATAAACATCATGTGATTAATGGCTTAATAATTGTGTCCGTAAAGTATTACAGAACTCAAAAAATTACTTTATGGAAAACCCAGATAACAGCGAGCAAAACCCGATGACGGGTTATGATCACACTGCCAGAGATTTTCAACGGACGGAAGACGAAATTGATGATATATCTGCGTCTGAAAAGGAAGCAATTAACGACAAAAAAAAAGACGAAAACAATAAGAAGGCGGAATTTGATAATAAGCAAGATAAAAAAGAATAACTCAGTTAAAGCTCAGCAAAACCATTAACTATCGTTCCAATTGAATCCTGGTTTTAATGGCCAGCTATATTCCACCTTAAAAACAATTGCGCACTTACCGGATTGCTACCGTTAGCCGGCGTGGTACTCAAAGGTAAATTTGCTGAAGCACCGATATTAAATTTCTTAAAGTCATAATATAATTCCAGCCGGGCCGATAACATACTCTTGTTGATATATTGCCAATCTAAGGAACGCCGGTCTATCCTATATAATGAGTCACTCATTTTAATCCTTGTGTAGGTATTGATTCCTTGCTTATCTATTAAGGCAGTTCTGTTAAGTGTATAATTAATTCCAACTGCACCAAACCATCTGTTATATATTTTGTGACTATATGAAATAGTGCCGCCAAAGCCACCGGTTTTATAAAGAGACTTCCTGCTCGTAATAGTATCTCTTGGCGCCATGAAGAAGGTAATTTCCGAAAGCTCTTTATTGTTAATAAAATATTGTTGGTTGAAGTTAAGCGTTAATAATAACGAGCTTTTCTTACTGAGGCTTTTGCGCATCCATAACTGCGGAACTAAAATGTTATAAGGTTTAGAACCACCATTGGTTCCTTTGAAGTAATATCTGCTTCCTTCCAAAGGAACAGGAATCTCCCATTGAAGCCCATAGCTAAATCCCGTTAGGATTTTAGTACTGGTAGTATTTGATTTTCCGCTTATTCCACTTTTTCTTTTTGCGTAAACAATAGTAAAAAGGCTATCCCTTAATTGTTGCTCAGAAGAAACAGCAAGCTCCTGTGGAATTATCGAAGTATCTAAATCGAATGCGGCCCTGCTTGAAATTATTACAGATTCAATTTCTTGTTTATCATTATAGCGTTGATTTTTAATGGCTACAATGCCCTTTCCTGAAGTAATATTTTTGTTATCATGATAAGTAGTAACACGATTACCAGGCTTGTTATTACCTCTGTTATCATTCGCCATAATATTATTTCGTGTATCCCTTCCCGTTATATTATTATCTTTTGTATTGGAGGCATTATCTTTCTGGTTGAGGTTAATCGCTCTGTGATGTAATGATGAAACTCGTCTTTCAACGAAACTACTATCACCCTTGTTCATTTGCTTGCCTAATAGAGTGCCGGTTGCTGGTGTTATATTCATGCCAGTCGGGGCATCGTCGCTGTTGTTATTTCTTTCCGTTTCATTCGCATCCTGCTTATCATGCATTTTCGAAACACTGGCATCTTTTTTATTAACACTCGTATAATTTATTTTTCCTTTAATTGTTTTTACAGATTGCTTGTTGGGCTTGCTTACCAACATTATTATGGCAGCAGCTGCAATTAACAGCGCTGACAGTTTAAGAAGATTGTTGCCAAACCTTCCATTAACAGGCGGCTCCGCGGGCTTTGGCTTACCTGCATCCAGCATGGAATTCATTTGTGCCCAAGCCTCATCTGCCGGCACATCCGGAGATGGGTAATCGTTGTTTAATTGTTTATTGATATGAAATTTTCTATCCTTCACTTTTACTGAAGTTTGGTGTAAATATATTTTTCAGCCTTGTGCGGCCTTCGTTTAAATGCCATTTTACCGTTCCTTCTTTCATTTCCAGTGAGGCCGCAATTTCTTTTATCGAAAACCCTTCATTATAATACAAGTTGCACACCGCCCTGGTAGTTACCGGCAACCTGTGCAGCATTTCGTAAACTCTTTCCCATTCTTTTTCTTCAAAAGGATTAAAGGAAGCTGTGTCAGGAATGGTACCAATATACGCCAGTGAAACGCTGGTTTTTTTATTCCTGATCTCCGTTAAAGCAGCGTTTCTCACAACAGTATATACCCAATTAAAAAAAGTACCTTTTTCCTCATCATACTGTTCTATATTTTTAAAAACCTTTAGCATCCCGTTGTTTATTGCAGTTACTATTTCCTGGTTGTCATCAAAAAAAGTTTTACACAAAGCAAATAAAGCCGGATAAAACTGGCGGTACAATTTTTCCTGGCTTATGCGGTCATGCTGCTTGCAGCCTTCTATGTAGTGGCGTTCGTTCAAATCTTAAAATAGCCGCCCTTTAACCGGGCGGCCTTTCTTGTATCTGTAAATTATTTATAACGTGGAGGGCAAAATTACTACTCCATCTGTGTAAGACCAGTTTATAGAATAATTGCTGCCTGCTTTTACTACGGAACCCGTATAAGTGTTGTTATTTAACTTTATTGTAAGAGTATGCGTGCCATCATTAAGCGGTATAAAATATTCAAATCCATCTGCGGGTGCTGTGCCCGAGGTACAATTTGCCGGAACTGCTACGCCGGTAAAGCTTATCTTGCAGGAGTCGCCAGTCTGCCCATAATCTGCCGAAAGATAATTGGTAAAACAGCTATAACTATTTTTAGTATGTGCATAAAAGATGAGGCCGGAAGATGCTCCTGAATCAAGCTTTGATGCAGTAATGGATATTTTTTCTCCTGCACTAAAAGGTAAAAGCGTTGCGGAAGTGGGGGGTGTAAATACGGAGTCTTCAACATTAACTACCGTGCTGTCCTTCTTAGTTCCGGAAGTAGCCAATACTTTAAAAGTACCTTTCCTTCCAAATTTAATGGAGGCCACAGAACCGCTTGCTGTTACCTGTGTATTCACAGAGGGAGTTATTGTCCACACAATTGAATCAGGATTGTTGTAAAGCGTGAACAGTATTGGTTCGCCCTTTTTAATATCATTGGTTTTGGACGCAACTAATGTAGTTGAGTTGTTAACAGGATCTTTACTGCAGGCGCTCATCATTAGTAGCAAGCCTGCCAATGCTGGTAGGATTAATCTTTTCATAAAAGTGATTGTTTGTTTATACAGATAAACTACATGCTGCAATCAAAAGGTTAGGTTAGAAGAAAAAATATTTTACAGGATATGCAATTAGTTAGCAGAATCAGTAAAAAAAATTTGTATCCTGATTCTATTTATTATAATTTAGTAATCAAGAAAACAAACTCCTCATTTTTACCCGCACTGTGTTGTCCTGATTCCTTAGTAGGAAGATTAAGTTCTGGTTTCCAATTCCTGTAAAAAACTAAAGCACAACACCTATGTGCATTTGTTTTATTGTAAAAAAATTTACATAAAACCCGCAACACCACTATAAATAATTTAATATGCGGCGGCTGATATTTTATTATTAAACCAGTATGCATATTCACTTTTCATTTTATAAAAAAAACTTATGTACACGTTAATCAAAAACATTTCAGTAAAAAAAATCATAAGCAGCGAGCTGCCATCGCTGGGTTTATCATTAATTATTGCAGAATCCTTTTATAAATTCGGAAGCTTTATACTCGAGTGCGGCGCTTTTTTAGGTACGTGGTATGTAATCAGTTTTTTATTAAATACTTTTTTTGTTGCGAAAGAGAAAAAAGGTAAAATACCGTGAGCTGATCTTAATAACTCTAACAAATCAAAATAATCATGCTTACAACTCCGGAGGAATTAATGTTCATTTTTTAAGAGCACATAAAAATTATACTATGCCAAAGAAAGATAAAATCAAAGACGATGAGGCCCACGCAGCCTTCGTATTTACCGGGAAGGTAATAAAAAGTAAAGCTGCCCTCATGGAAAACGTAATAAATAAAAACACTTTAATTGTCCAGGTACAGCATATAATAAAGTCTCCCTCCCAGTTTAGTGCTATTGCAGGGCAGGAGGTAACCGTTCGTTTTAAAAAATTGCCGGAGCTAAAAAAAGGCGCTGTTATAACTGTGTTTGCCAATGGCTGGATCTTTGGCGAAACCATAGCGGTAGATGCGGTAAGTTATTCCGAAGAAACAAATAAATTGAAAATGGCAACTTCTATTAATACCACCGTCACTGCAGCTGCTGATGCAGATATTAAAGAAAGAATAGACTCCGCTGAGTTAGGCGTTGTCGGAAAAGTTATAAAGGTAACAAAGGCAAACGTACCCGATACACCACTTTCGCTTACGGCATCCAAAGCAACAGCGAAAGACGAACCACCCACAACAAGGATAAGTGAACATGATCCTAACTGGCATGAGGCTACCATAAAAGTAGATGAAGTGGTAAAGGGAGAAAAGAGTGCTAAAAATGTAAAAGTATTATTTCCAAAAAGTGACGATGTGAGATGGTATAAAGTAGCCAAATTTGAAGTAGGCCAGCAAGGAGTATGGCTATTGCAAAAAGGAAAAGATCAAAGTGTGAAGGGAATAGCACCTAAACTTTTACAAGCCTTGCCTGAGCAGGAAGATGTTTTTACTGCGTTACATGATAAAGATTATTTACCGCTGAATGAACTTGGCAAAGTAAAATCATTGATACAAAAATAATTTTCATCTGATAAAACTTATAATATGCGAGTGATTAAAGTGGTAAACATTATTCCACAGAGTTTAAGTGGAGAAACTAACCAGGACAGCGAGCCTAATATAGCGGTTAACCCAAATAATCCGCTACAAATAGCTGCTTCAGCATTTACACCCAACCCGATGGGCGGCTCAAATGCTCCTATATATATTTCTACAGATGGAGGCAATACATGGAGCCTTAATAGTATTGTTCCGGATGGCGGCTCACTCGGAACGGGGGATATTACTTTGAAATTTGCAGGAACTTCCAACAGGCTTTTCACAAGTATATTGGGCGGCACATCAGGCGCATTCGAAGTTTTCAGCACCTCAAACTTTACAAGTGCTACTGATATGTCGCAATTGGAGAAAAGAAGTAATGAAGATCAGCCTTATGTGCAGGCAGTTACCACGGGTGGAAAAGACAGGGCCTATATAGGAGTGAATGATTTTAATGCATCAGGAGGCAAAACCGCAACCATGGAACAAACATTGGATGGCGGCGTAGCCTCTCCTTCTTTTTCTTCAATACGTTTAGAAAAAAGAACAACCAGCGGGCAGAACGGCCCCCAGGTTCGTCCCGCCATACATGCTGACGGAACAGTGTATGCTGCATTTTACAGGTGGATAACTACAACAGGCAGTTTTACGGCCAATACACTCGTAATAACTAATGCCGATATAGTAGTGGTGAGAGATGATAACTGGGGCACAGGCAGCGCCCCCTTTACAGCATTAAAGGATACATCCGACAACCTTGCAGGAAGAAGAGTGGCCACGGGCTTATCTATTCCGTTTAACCAGACCGGCGTAGATGCAAACGGCCAGGAGCGCTGGGGTGGAGATATTAGCATAGCAGTTGACCCTGCCAATAGTTCCATTGTTTATCTTGTATATGCTACCCGTGTTTCGGGCACTTATACTTTACAAGTAATTCGGTCCTTAGACAGGGGAGTAAGCTGGTCAGGAAATCTGCTCTCAATATCCAACGCTACCAACCCCGCTATTGCTATTAATAATGTAGGTAAAATTGCGCTTATCTACCAGCAGATCACTGGTTCGGGCTCAACACAGCGGTGGGAAACACATTACAGGGATACACTCAACGGAAGATTTTGGACGGATACTATATTGTGTACAGCGTTGTCACAAACTCCTGTACGAACTTTTTCGCCTTACATTGGCGATTACCTGCATATGATGGCTTATGGACAAGACTTCTACGGCATTTTTTGTGCAAACAATACACCTGACCTGGGCAATTTTCCAAATGGCGTTACTTATTTGCGCAATCACGATTTCAACGCAAAAAAACTATTTGCGCTTAATGGAGTAAGTGTAGTTGCCCCATCTATTGATCCGTTCTTTTGTAAGATCTCTGAACTGGGTTCATTGGTTAAACGGTCAGGTGATTTTGATGGAGATGGCATCGACGAAATTCTTGTTTCCAGCCCATGGGGCATCGGGATACTTAAAAGATCAGCTACAACAATGACCCCGCTAATGATGAAGCCTAACGGCACACGCTTTGGCGGCTGGTTGTTGAATACTGCTGATAATATTTTTGGCGAGATTGCAGACTTTGATGGCGATGGGCATGATGAGGTATTTATTAAAAGTCCATGGGGTGTTGGCATACTTAAGCTATCAGGCAATACAATGTCTGCTCCCATGATGCAGCCTAACGGTACCCGCTTTGGTGGCTGGCTGTTGAACACAAAAGATAACAGCTTTGGCCCCGCTGCTGATTATGATGGTGATGGCAAAGCAGAGATATTGGTAACAAGCCCGTGGGGAATTGGCATTCTTAAAATGTCAGGCGCAACTATGACGCCCCTTATGATGGCGCCCAATGGCACCCGTTTTGGCGGCTGGCTGCTGAATACGGCTGATAACGATTTTGGCCCTGCTGCAGATTTTGATGGAGATCATCATGCTGAATTATTTATATCAAGCCCATGGGGCATTGGCATTCTTAAACTTTCCGGGGCAACACTTACAGCGCCCATGATGCAACCTAACGGAACCCGCTTTGGCGGCTGGCTCCTGAACACCGGTGATAATACTTTTGGTCCTTCAGCCGATTATGATGGGGATGGCAGGGCAGAAATAGTAATAACAAGCCCATGGGGTATCGGAATATTGCAGCAGGCTGGCGTTACAATGGCTCCCCTGATGATGGCTCCAAACGGAACCCGCTTCGGTGGTTGGTTGCTCAATACCGGTGATAATTCTTTTGGATCTGCAGCAGATTTTGACGGAGACGGACATGCTGAATTATTGGTAACGAGCCCGTGGGGTATTGGTTTCTTAAAACTTTCCGCAGCAACTCTTACAGCGCCTATGATGCAACCTAACGGAACCCGGTTTGGCGGCTGGCTTCTTAACACTGGGGATAACCAATTTGGCTCGGTTGGTAAATATATTAAAAGCCCTATCATCCGCAGGCGCCCCAGGATTAACATACCTTGTCTTTTTGTTACAAGCCCCTGGGGCATTGGCATCCTTCAATTGTCTGGCGCTACACTAAGCGCCCCTATGATGAAACCTAATGGTACAAGGTTTGGCGGGTGGTTGCTTAATACTGCCGATAATGTATTTTGAGGAAATAATCTTTCAGCAGCTATAATAACTGAATGGCACAAAATATGTGTTCAAAATTATTATGCCTACAAAAACTCTTAAAAAAACAAAAAAGCCCGCCGCTAAAAAAGACAGTTCAAAAAAAGATATGTCTGCAAGTTATAATAAGTATAAAAACTTTGCAGGAGAACAATACACCGGCATGAAGGTGGGCAGAAGCCATAGATGGCATTATGATAAAGGTGACTGGAAGGAAACAAAAATTACTCCCGACCTGTGGGAAATTTCTTATGCAGTTACTAAACGCCGAGCCGGCCATGCGCCCGAGGGTTCCGGTGTGCCTGTGGGCACAGAATACCATTGGTATATACTTGCACATCAAAACGTAAAAAAGCTGAATGCGGATGATTATTCAACTGAGATGACTGGGCTTAAATATAAGCTGGCGCACAAGCGTGCCGATAAAGAAAAATGGAGCGCAACAGCAAAAACACAAAAAAACCGTTTGATAAAACTGATGCAGGAGTTGATTGCCCAATTGGAAAAAGACCCTGTGCCTATTGAAATGGAATACGAGGGCACCACTTATAAAGGCGAAGCTATTCCGGTTAACCAAACTTGTCACGATGGTGTTTGTGATGAGCTTGACATTACCCTGAATGATGAGAACCTCGGCATTATTAAATGCACGAAAGGTGGCTGGAAAATGGATACACAAACTGATCAGAAGTTTGTAGATGCAATAGGCGAAGAAATATTCTTTTGGTATGAATAAATTAGCTACTATAGTTCGCACCACAAAAAGAAAAGAGCTAAACGCGAAAGACGGTGGCGCCTACCCTTTCAATGTCAATATAAACACTTATGGGTTGAAACAGCACCTGAATTCCTCGAACGATAGACTTCATGCGTCGGGTCGTTAGCTTTATCTATCGAACCTTATCCTCAATGCGGCCAAATAATATCTCGTTGCGCCAAAGCAAAACTTCAATGCGCCGAAGCAACATATCGTTGCGCTTAATCCAAATCTCAATGCGCTCAAACAATATTTCGTTGGGCCTAAACAAAGCTTCAATTCATCGCACACAAATCTATTTCGGTCGAAGAAAAATTCTTATTTTGTTGATAGATTATACCCCTTCCTAAATAACTTGATATATTTTGAGGTTAATTTAGAAATTGCTTGTCAAGTTTTTGTGTTGTTACTGATACAAGATTAAAGGTTTATTTCTTACTGCTAAAAAGGTATTACAGGTTTTATAGTTATCCCTGGTTTCGCTTGTAAACATGGTGCTTTATTCCTGATCATTTTGCCTGTTTTTTTGTTACTACTAAATGGGATTTACAAAGATTTTTTTAATACTGCTCAGGTGTTATTTTAATTCTTATTCCTGTTTTTGGCTGACAGTATTTTCTCCCTTTTCGCGAAGTGCAGACTTATCCACATGGATAAAAATTTTTCCTTTAAAAAAATTTTTTGAACGTAGTGGATAAGTCGGTTGCAATCAAAGAACTTTTTGATCTGCCTCTGTTTTGCTGTACACTTTGGGCTTCCAATACTTTTTTAAAACACCTTTTTGTTCATGCGCCATTACAGGAGTAAGGCGGCCACAACTATCATGTATCCTGATTTCATTATACTTTTTTACTGCCTCATCTACCGCTTGCTGCGCCTGCTTATAACCGGGAAAAGTTTCCTTCAACCCATGCTCGTATTTTAAAATACCATTCACTCTTTCTGCAATGGCATTTTCATATGGATCTCCTTTTTGAGTCATGGATAACCGTATTCCAAAATGATCGGTCATCCTTACGTATTCACTACAGCAATACTGTATTCCTCTGTCACCGTGGTGGATCAGATTGGCCGTTTTCTTTACATCTTTACTTGCCATTATTAAGGCATCGATAGCACCTTCTGCCTGTAAAGTGGGATGCAACTTATAGCCAACTATTTTATGGCTGTATGCATCGGTGATAAGGCTCAAATAGCTAAATCCACTCACTTGCCGGAGATAAGTAATATCGCTAACCCATAGCGATCCGGCCTGTGTCAGCTTCATCTCTTTTATTAGGTTTGGATATTTTTTATACTGATGATTTGAGTTGGTAGTATAAGGTTTTCTCTTTCGCTGGCGAATCAATAAACCATAATGGCCCAGCAGAAAATACAAGCCATCCCTGCCTATTTAATGCCATGCTCATTAAAAGATTCTTTTAAAAGAAAATGCAATTTATCAGTACCGCACCTGGGTAAATCCCGGCGTATTTCCTGCACCAGTTTTAATACCATGGCATCCAAAAAGACAAGGGACTACAGGGCGTCTTCCAATTGCTTTTCGGCAGCCTTCAATTGTTTTTGAAGTGCAATTAATTTATGCTTTTCGGCTTCTGTCATAATGAAAGAGGCGTTTACTGATATGAATCTGAGGTTAGTAGTTTAATTGTTTCCTGAAAGATTGCAAGCTTTTTTTGCTTACCGAAAATATTTTATTCTTAACCTTCATTAACATTAAAGCAAGACTGGTTAACCCGCTTTGCGCAGTAAGGAATATAGTTTCGTGACCATAAAAAATGGTTATGAGAAAAACATTTATCCTGCTGCTCTTAATTATTTCCTTCGATATGGCCATGGCCCAAAAGAATGGCATTGTAAAAGGGACACTCTTCGATACGCTTGCGAAGCAACCTGTAGCTAATGCTACGCTAACCCTGATGCGGCAAAATGATTCAGCTTTGGTAAGTTTTACCATGAGTAGCAACAGTGGATATTTTGAAATAAAAAATATACCGGAAGGGAAATACCGCTTATTGGTTATGCATGTCAATTATCACAATTTAATTAGGCATTTTGTAATAGATAACACACATAAATCTGTTGACCTTTTAAAGATTGTAATGAATGATAAAACAATGATGTTGGATGAAGTGGTTGTTCAATCCGAGGCACCTCCCGTTACACTGTTAGGCGATACGGTTCAATACAATGCCGCATCTTTTAAAACACAGCCCAATGCTAATGTAGAAGATTTATTAAAAAAATTACCAGGCATACAAGTAGATAAGGATGGAACTGTAAAAGCCCAGGGTGAAAAGGTTCAAAAAGTGTTGGTAGATGGAAAAGAATTTTTTGGTAATGATCCCAAAGTGGCAACAAAGAACTTACCTGCTGACGCCATTGACAAGGTAGATGTTTATAATAAGCTCAGCGATCAGGCGGAGCTAACAGGTTTTGACGATGGCAATAGTGAAAAGACGATCAATCTTAAATTAAAGAAGGATAAAAAGAAAGGTCTATTTGGAAAAATAAATGCAGGAGCAGGCGATAATGGCCGCTACCAGGGGCGGTTTAACGTTAACTCTTTCAAAGGCGCCAGGCAAATGTCAGCAATTGGGATGGCTAATAACACTAATACAGAAGGTTTTTCTTTCATGGATATTCTTAATTTTACCGGTGCCGCAAGCAAGTTAAAGAATGGCGGCAGAATCAATATCCAGGTCAATGATAACGATGCGATGAGTGGCTTGATGGGCGCAAGTAATAGCGGTATCAATACCACATGGGCGGGCGGTTTTAACTACAACAATATTATTGGCAATAAAACAGATTTTCAAAGTAATTATCTTTTTACACGTTACAATCCCGTAAAGCAAACGGCCTTGCAACGGCAATACTTTCTTCCTGATTCTTCTTACACATATAACGAGGACGCCTACACGAACAATCTCAATAATAACCACCGGCTTAATCTGAGCGCAGATTATCAAATCGATTCTTTTACTGATATTAAAATAACGCCATCCCTCAGTTACCAGCAAACAAAGAATATCAGCCGCTCCAATTTTAATACGCTTTCACGAGAAGGAAATAAAAGCAATGACGGGCTTAGCAACAATATCTCAAATAGCGAAGGATATAATTTCAGTAATGCAATATTATTCCGCAAAAAATTCAGGAAGAGAGCAAGGACATTGTCTTTTAATTTTCAAACCAATCTTAATAACAGCACAAGCAATGGTTTATTACAATCCATTGCAAATTATTATACGGCATTACCAGTCCCATTCCAAATGGATTCGTTGGACCAAAAAAATAACCTGGAAAATGACCTGAACAGTTATAATATGCGTATCGTATATACGGAACC
>Ga0070679_100001327_pt1 | contig 21805 bp, 7 predicted proteins | sample KBSC63BmetaG_FD_65652 | JGI IMG/M metagenome (GOLD analysis project Ga0070679, IMG submission 65652) | Corn rhizosphere microbial communities from Kellogg Biological Station, Michigan, USA - KBS C6-3B metaG | ecosystem: Host-associated > Plants > Roots > Rhizosphere | place: USA: Michigan... | reverse complement strand
CGAGGCTCGTCCGACAGATCCGGTGCAGCCTCGGCCGCGCCGGCGCGCTCGAGCTCGACCCGGCGGGCCGCCGGGATCGCGGTGCCGGAGCCGTACCCCATCGCGATGTTGTCGGCGATCGTCGTCGAGAACAGGAAGGCCTCTTGCGGCGCGTAGCCGATCTGCGCGCGCAGCGACTCGAACGGCAGCGTCGTGATGTCGCGACCGTCGAGCGCGATCGTGCCCTCCGGCACCGGGATCAACCGGCACAGCGCTTCGACGAGTGTGGACTTGCCGGAGCCGGTGCGGCCGACGATCGCGGTGACGGTCTTCGGCGCGAGCTCGAAGCTGACGTCGTCGAGCAGCTTGCGCTCGCCGATCTTGATCGTGAGGCCGGTGACCGCGACGCGCGCCGGTTCCGGCGAGGCCGCGAGCGGTGCTCCGGTGCCCTCGACGATCTCGGGCTTGGTCTCCTGGAGCTGGACGAGCCGGCTCCACGACGCACGGCCGCGCTGGACGAGCGCGAGCATGAAGCCGAGCGTCAGCGTCGGCCACACCAGGCGCGCGAGCAGCGCAGCGAACGCGGTGAACTCGCCGACATCGATGTCGGCCTGGATCACCGCGCGGCCACCGACGACGATCAGGATCGCGACCGCCGAGGAGGCGAGCGCGTTCAAGGTCGGCGTCAGTTGGATGCGAACGATCGCCGCGACCATGTTCTTGTCGAGCAGCCGCTTGCTCGAGGCGACGAACCCGGTCCGCCGGAGGTCCTCGAGGCCGTAGGTCTTGATCACCTGGATCGCGCCGAGGTCCTCCTGGATCCGGCCCGACAGCGCGCCGAGCTCGCCCTGGACCGCGCGCATCGACGAGTAGATCCGGCGCGACATCAGCTGACCGACGAAGAAGATCAGCGGGTAGGGAATGACCGCGATCAGCGCGACCTTCCACGACATGCCGAGCATCAGCGGCAGGACGGTCGCGAACGAGGTCACCGCGTTCGCGAGGTGGACGAGGCCCGCGCCCCACATCGCGCGGACGACCTGGACGTCGTTCGTCAGCCGCGACATCACGTCGCCGGTCGGGTGGTCGCGGTAGTAGCTCGGCGCGAGCGCGAGCGCGTGACCGAACAGATCGCTGCGAAGGTCGTACTCGGCGGCGCGCGCGGCGTTGAAGATCCACACGCGCGAGAAGATCCGGGTGATCGCGGTCGCGGTCGCGTACGCGATCAGGAGGATCACGGCGTGGATCGCGGTGTGACTCGTGACGGCAACAGAGTCGTGACGCCACTGCGTGATCGCGTCGACGTATCCGGGCGGCAGCTGGAACGTATGTAGCCAGTCCGCGATCGACTGGATCTCGCGCGCATCCTTGAGCGCCTGGACGCCATCGCGGAGCGCCACGGCGACTCCGAGGAAGCACGCGTTCGTCGCGATCAGCGACAACACTCCTGCGACGATGATCCCGCGGTACGGACGAAGATAGCCGAGCGAGGATCGGCCCTGACTGCTCACGACCACGACGTATACACTGCGCGACGTGACGGGGCCCGTTCCGGGACCACCTCATCACTCCGGATCGATCTCCACCGGCCGCGTAACTCGGTGAATCGAATGGCCTCGCGGTTGTACGGGGGTAGGCAGGCCGATACCATCGCTCCCTCGACCCGCCATGGCTGATCTGCCTTCTCTCCTCTCTGTTTTCGAGCACGACCCGGACGACAGCCAGGCATTCGAGGCGCTCGGCGCCGCCGCCCGCCAGGCCCCTCCGGATCTGCGCGCCAGTCGGTTTGCCGCGACACGCAAATTACTCGCGACGCGCGGCCGTCCGGATGCGGTCGTTCATCTGATCGATATCGAGCTGGCCGCGACCGACGACAAGGCGAAGCAGGCCGACCTCTTGCTCGAGAAGGGGATGATCCTCGACGGCGAGCTGCTCGACGTCCCCGCGGCGCACGCGGCGTTCGCGTCGGTGCTCGAGCTTCGCAAGAACGATGCGATGGCGATCGAGGCGCTCGAAGAGCTCAACGTCGCCGAAGAGAACTGGCAGAAGTTCACCGCGAAGTACGTGCAGGAGGCGGCGGGCTCGACCGACCGTAGCCTCGCGACCGGCCTGTACGTGTCGGCGGCCGAGGCGTACGTGCGATTCGCGCCCGCGGCACCCGAGGCCGAGCAGTACCTCCGCAAGGCGCTCGAGATCGATCCGCGCAACGGCAAGGCGGCGTTCCACCTCGCGCGCATGCTGCGCCGGGCGGAGCGCTGGCAGGATCTCGGCGAGCTGCTCGACGAGCGCGCCGAGAAGGCCGCGACGCCCGAGGAGAAGGTCGCGGCGCTGATCGCGCTGTCGGACCTCGGCCGCGGTCCGCTCGCGAACGTCGCGCGCGCCGATCGCGCGCTCAAGCGCGTGCTCGCGATCGATCCGACGCACCCGCGCGCGCTCCGGTTCGTCACGGATGCCGCCGCTGCCACCGGCGATTGGCCCGGGGTGGTCGCCGCGTACCAGGCCGCGCTCAAGGGTCGGCGCGACGACGACCTCGGCATGCTGCTCCAGGTCGGCATGGTGCTGTGGAAGCACCTGAACGACCTCGATCAGGCCGAGGAGTACTTCCGCCGGATCCGCAAGATCGATCAGAGCCACCCCGCCGCGCTCGACTTCTATCGCACGTACTTCACGGCGAAGGGCGAGACCGGGAAGCTGATGACGATGCTGAAGTCCGCCGAGAAGGCGGCACCACGAGCGCGCAGCGACTCGGGCGAGAAGTCGATCTCGATCGAGATCGCGGAGCTCGCGGAAGCGCAGAACAACCCCGAGAAGGCGATCGAGGCGTGGAAGCAACACCTCCGCCAGGATCCGACCTCGGTCCAGGCGCGCGCCGCGCTCGCCCGGCTGTATCGCCGCACCGAGAAGTGGAACGCGCTGCTCGACCTCATGAAGGACGAGATCGATCGGCTGAGCGAGACCGAGGTCGCGGCGAAGGTCGCGCGGCTGTTCGAGGTCGCCGAGATCTATCGCGATCGGCTGAAGCTCGACGTGATGGTGATCAACACCTACAACGCGATCCTCAAGATCGATCCGGACAACCAGCGCGCCGGCGACGAGCTCGCCGGCAAGTTCCGCACACTCGGCCGGTGGAACGATCTGATCGCGGTGCTGACCCGCAAGAGCGAAGCGGCGAACGTGCCGGATCACGAGCGCGTCAAGCTGCTCCGCGAGGTCGCGGACCTCTGGTCCGAGCGGTTCGGCAACTTCGCGAACGCGATCAAGCCGCTCGAACGGATCGCCGAGCTGACGCCCACCGACACCGACGCGATCAACCGGCTCAAGGAGATCTATACGAAGCGCCGCCAGTGGCGGCAGCTGATCGATCTACTTGGCAAGGAAGCCACGACGCTGCCGCCGGCGGAGCGCCGCGCGAAGCAGAGCGAGATGGCGCGGCTCGCGGCCGAGCGGCTCGGCGATTCGCGGCTCGCGATCGAGATCCACAACAAGGTGCTAGGCGAGGCCGGCAATACCGATGTCAGCGAGACGCTTGCCGCGCTCGCGTCGCTGTACGACCGCGAGAAGCGCCACCTCGCGTACGTCGAGATCGTTCATCGCCAGGTCGCGAACGCGCGTGCCGCCGGCCAGACCAAGGCGGCGACCACGCTGCTCGAGAAGCTCGGCCAGATCTACACCGAGCGCCTGCAGGCGCCGCAGCAAGCCGCGGCCGCATGGAAGGAGATCCTCGAGCTCGAGCCGAATCACGCGAAGGCGCTGCGCACGCTGCGCGAGCTCTACGCGATGGCCGGCGACTTCGTCGGGCTCGAGCAGCTCTACGCGCGGCTCGGCCAGCAGGACGAGCTCGTCGACGCGCTGCTCGCGATCGCGGATCGGATCGACAACAAGCAGCAGCGGCTCCCGCTCGTCGAGCGCGCCGCGCAGCTCGCGCAGGACCGTGCCGACAAAGCGCCGCCGCCGCCCGCCGCGGCGCCCGGCAAGGACACGACCGGTGGGTTGTCCGTCGCGTTCGAGAAGGCGCGCCAGGTGTGGGAGCGCGTGCTCGCGGTCGATCCGCAGCACCTCGCGGCGGCCACCGCGCTGGCGCCGATCTACGAGAGGCAGGAGAAGTGGACGCGCCTGCTGTCGATGCGCGAGATCGAGCTCGGTTCGCTCACCGATCCGAAGGCGAAGCTCGCGAAGATCGATCAGATCCGCCTGCTGTGCGAGCAGAAGCTCGCGTCGAAGACGCTCGCGTTCACGTGGGCGCTCCGCGCGTACGAGCTCGAGCCGTCGAACACGAAGCTGTACGACGACGTCATGCGGCTCGCGAGCGAGCGCGAGCAGTGGCGCGACGTGGTCGGTGCGTTCGAGCGCGCGATCGCGGGCGGCACGCTGCCCGAGCCGCAGCGCCTGAACACGTTCCGCGAGCTCGCGAAGATCGCGAACAAGCGGCTCGGCGATCCCGAGATGGCGCGCGGCTATCACCGCAAGGTGCTCCAGCTCGCGCCGGAGGATCGCGACGCCGAGTCGAACCTCGAAGATCTCGCGCATCAGGTCGCCGACTGGAACGAGCTGCTCGCTTCGTTCCGGCGCCGCGCGCAGCGCGAGGGCAAGGGCCCGGCGAAGGCCGCGATGCTGCACGAGGCCGCGCAGATCCAGGAGCAGAAGCTCCAGGATCTCGACGGCGCTGCCGCCACGTATCAAGAGGCGCTCGCCGCCGCACCCGGCAACGTGAAGACGTTGCGCGCGCTCGCGAAGGTGCAGGAGGCGCGCGGCGACTGGGAGTCGCTCGCGACCGTGCTCGCCGACGAGCTCGAGCAAACGCCCGGCGATCGGGACGCGACGCCGCGGTTCGAGCTGCTGATGCGGCTCGGCTCGCTTCACGAGCACAGCCTCGAGAATCCGGCGAAGGCGCTCGCGTACTACCGCCAGGCGCTCGGCGTGCCCGGCGCCGGTGGGCTCGTCCGCCCGCAGCCGGTCGAGGCGATCGCGCGGCTGGTGCTCGTGCCCGAGACCGCCCACAAGCTCGATCCGAAGGAGCGCATCGCGGCGGTTCGCCAGATCCTCCCGCACCTCGCGGCCGCGAAGTCGGCAGCGCCGCATGCGGCGGCGCTCGAAGTGCTGCGCGCGTCGGACGAGACGCCGACCAAGGACAAGACCCAGCTCGATCGTCAGCTCGTCCGGATCTATCACGTCGATCTCGGCGATCCGGGTGCGGCGTGGGGCGCCGGCTTGCGAGTGATCGCGGCGGAGCCACAGGATGCCGAGAGCCGGCGCGCACTCGCCGCGCTCGCGGGGCAGCTCGGGCGCGACGGCGAATGGGGTCGCCATCTGAACGCCGCGCTCGCGACGCTGAAAGCGCAGGGTGGGGCGCCGAACGACGTGCGCGCGCTCGCGACCGAGCTCGCGCTGCTCGCGGGCGAGCGACTCGGCGACAAGCCGACCGCCGAGAAGGCGTGGATGACCGTCCTCGAGGTCGAGGCCGACGCGACCGACGCGTTCGACGCACTCGCGGCGCTGTATCGCGGCGATCAGCGCTGGCTCGATCTGCGCGCGCTGCTCGAGCGTCGCGCCGAGGTCACGATCCACGACCGGTCGCGGCTCGAAGCGCTGCTCCAGCTCGCCGTGCTCGAGGAGCAGATGCTCGGCGATCCGGCGCGCGCGATCGCCGCGTATCGCCGCGCGCTCGAGCTCGACCCCGCGAACCCCGAGGCGTTTCGCGCGCTCGATCGCCTCTACGGCGAGGCGAAGCAGTGGGTCGAGCTCGAAGCGTTGCTCGCGCACCGCGCCGACCACGATCCGGCACAAGCCCAGGTACTCGCGTATCGCCGCGCCGAGCTGTTCGCGCACCAGCTCTCCGATCCGAGCCGGTCGGTCGATCTGCTCGAGGTCGTGCTCGCCCAGTACCCCGGCCACGCCGATGCTCGCGAGCTCCTCGAAGAGCTGCTGAACGCGCCGGCGGCGTCAGCGCTGCGGATGCGGATCAGCCGCGTGCTCGAGCCGCTCTACGAGGCCGACAAGCTGTGGAAGGACCTCGTTCGCGTGCTCCGCGTCCAGCGTGGCCTCGTCGAGGGCACCGAAGCCGTCGAGCTGCTCGCGCGGATCGCGCAGGTCGAGGAGGCCGAGCTCGGCAACGCGCGCGAGGGCTTCGAGGCCTGGCTCGAGGTCCTGAAGCTCGAACCGACCGACGAGCGTGCGCGGATCGAGATCCCGCGGCTCGCGCAGTGGCTCCAGCGCTGGCCCGATGCGACCGCCGCGCTCGAGGCCGCCGTCACCGCGACGCCTTCGAGCGACATCGGGACGCGCGGCGCGCTGCTCGGCGAGCTCGCGACGTACTACGACACGCAGCTCGGCGACGCCCCGCGCGCGATCGAAGCGTACCGCCGGTTGCTCGACGCCGATCAATCGTCGCCGGCGACCCAGGCGCGCGCCGGTGCCGCGCTCGCGCGGCTCTATGAAGAGAGCAAGCAGTGGCAGGCGCTGCGCGATGTCCACCGCAAGCAAGCCGCGTGGGCCGAAGACGCGATGGTCCGCCGCTCGTTGCTCGGCAGGATCGCGCAGCTCGAAGAGGAGCAGCTCGACGATCGCGAGTCGGCGATCGCGACGTGGCGCGACGTGCTCCACGATCAACCCGCCGATACCGGTGCGCTGCTCTCGCTCGAACGGCTGTACACCGGCGGCGAGCGCTGGCGCGACCTCGTCGAGGTCCTCCGCCGGATGGTCGACATCGCGCCGAACGAGGCCGTGACGCTGCTATCGCGGGTCGCGGAGCTCCACGAGCTCCAGCTGCGCGAGCCCGACGAGGCGATCTCTGCGTGGCTCGAGGTCCTCGATCACGACGGTGACAACCCGCGGGCGCTCGCCGAGCTCGCTCGGCTGTACCGCGCTGCGAACCGTCACGCCGATCTGCTCGACGTCTACGATCGCCAGCTCCAGGCGAATCCCGATCAGCTCGGGCTGCAGATCGAGATCGCGAAGCTGCTCGGTGGCCCGCTCGCGCGCCCGGTCGAGGCGCTCGATCGCTGGGAGAACGTGCTCCACGCCGATCCGCAGCACGCCGAGGCACTGTCCGCCGTCGAGATCGCGCTCCACGATCCTGATCTCCGCGCGTCCGCGGCCGAGATCCTGCGCCCCGTCTATCACGGCACCGGGCAGGACGAACGGCTCGCCCGGCTCGCGATGTATCAGGCGGACTGGTCCGACGACCCCGCGACGAAGCTGCGCTCCCTCAACGAGGTCGTGATGCTGCGCGAGCAGCGCCTCGGCGACAAGGCCGGCGCGTTCGAGGCCCAGCTCCAGGCGTTGCGCCACGCGGCGACCGAGCCCGAGCTCGCGCGCACCGTCGCCGAGACAGAGCGGCTCGCCGGCGAGCTCGGCCGCGAAGCCGATCTGATCGACGCGTATCGCGCGATCGCGCCCGACGTGCTCGACGCCGAGATCCAGCGCCGGCTCTACCTCGACATCGCCGATCTGTCGCGCGCGGTTCGCCGCGACCTCACGCTCGCGCGCGAGTTCTACCAGAAGGTCCTCGACGTCCAGCCCGATGACCGCCGCGCGCTCGCCGCGCTCGAGAGCATCTATCGCGAGACCAACGACGACACCCGGCTCGTCGAGGTGCTGCTGCGTCAGGCGTCGCCCGAGCTCGGCGCGAGCCCCGACGACCAGGTCACGGCACTCGTCGAGGCCGCGGGTATCTACGCGAACCTCAAGCGCCCCGACGACGCGATCTCGACCTGGGAACAGGTGCTCGAGATCGCGCCCGATCGCGCCGACGCGATCTACGCGCTCGAGGCGCTGTACAGCCAGCAGAGCCGCTGGCACGACATCGTCGATCTGTACGAGCGCCGGCTCGGGTTCGTCACGTCGATCGACGAGGCGGTCGCACTTCGCGTCCAGCTCGGCGAGCTCCACGAGAAGCACATCCACGATATCGAGGCCGCGATCGAGAACTACGCGGCCGCGCTCGGCGGCAACACGAAGCAGCCCGCGGCGCTCGCCGCGCTCGAGCGGCTGCTCAACGATCCCGAGGCCCGGGCCCAGGCGGCCGAGGTGCTCGAGCCGGTGTTCGTCGCGCAGCAGCGCTGGTCGGATCTCGTGCGGGTCTACGAGGCGAAGCTCGATGCGGCCGCGGACCCGCGCGATCGGCTGCGGCTGACCCGGTTCGTCGCGCGGCTCTACGAAGAGCAGCTCGAAGACTTCGACAACGCGACGCGCTGGTTCGCGAAGGTGTTCCGCGAGGCGCCGTCGGATGCTTCGGTCCGCGATCAGCTCCAGCGGCTCGGCTCGATCACCGAGAACTGGCAGTTCGTTGCCGAGACGTACCAGGCGTTCCTCGACGAGGAATCCGGCGAGTCGCCGGAGGTCCGCGACGTCGCGATCGCGGCTGCCGCGATCTACGACCGCCGGCTCAACGACACCGACAAGGCGTTCGCCGCGTATCGCCGCGCACTCGCGATCGAGATCGATGACTCGGTCCAGAACGCACGCGAGCTGATCCGTCGGCTCGAAGACTTGCTCGGTCGGTCGCAGCGCTGGGCGGATCTCGTCTCGGTCTACGACGACGTGATCGCACGCGGCGACGACGAGCTGCGGATCGAAGCCCTGACGAAGCGCGCGCGGCTCGTCGAGGATGGCCTCGGAGACACCGGCCGCGCCGTCGAGGCGTGGCGCGAGGTCGTGCTCGCGACCGACGGCGGAGAGATGCCCTCGGCAGCGCGCGCGTATCGCGATGCGGTCGGCGAGCTCGAGCGGCTGTTCCGCACGCGCGGCCAGTGGCACGACCTCGTCGACCTCTTCGAGGCGCGGCTCGGCCGCACCGACGACGATACCGAGACGGCGGAGCTCCGCCTCCGGCTCGCCGACATCTACGAGAACCAGATCCAGGATCTGCCGGCTGCGATCGACCAGTACCAGGAAGTGCTTCACGGCGAGAAGCTGTGGGAGCGCGGCGTCCAGGCGCTCGAGCGGCTCGTCATCCACGACGACCACCGCGCTCGCGTGATCGAGCTCCTCGAGCCGGTCTATCGCGCGCAGGACTGGTGGCAGAAGCTCGTCGTCGTGCTCGACGCGAAGCTCGAGTACGTGATGGATCCGATCGATCAGGTCCAGACGCTGCACGAGATCGCGGAGCTCCACGAGACCCGGGGCGGTGCGCTCGACCTCGCGCTCGGCGCACTCGCGCGGGCGTGGCGGATCGACGTCGCCGATGACGCTTCGCTGACGAAGCTGCTGTTGCTCGCCGGCAAGCTCCAGGCGTGGGACGAAGCGGCGCGCACCGTCGAGGACGGCGCCGGATCCGCGTCGAACGGCGAGCTCGCGGCCGGCTTGTGGGCCCGCGCGGCCGAGATCCACGAGCACCAGCGCCACGACAAGCGCCGCGCGATCGACGCGTGGCGCAAGGTCGACGAGGCACGCCCCGACGATCTGCTCGCGCTCGCCGCGCTCGATCGCCTGCTCGCGCTCGATGGCCGCGTGCCCGAGCTCGTCCGCGTCGTCGAGCGCCGTGCCGAGCTGACGGAGGATGCCGGCGTCCGGCTCGTGCTGCTCCACCGTGCCGCCGCGCTGTACGAAGAGGTGCTCCAGGATCAGCCGAAGGCGATCGGCGCGTACAAGAACGTGCTCGGCGTCGACGATACCGATCTCGCGGCGCTCGACGCGCTCGAGCGCCTGTATCGCGCCGCGGCCGAGCGAGGCGAGCGCGATGCGCCGCGCGAGCTCGTCCAGGTGATCGAGCGCAAGATCGAGCTGACGCCCGAGGTCCCGGCCCGCCAGGCGCTCCGCCACGCGGCCGCGACCGTCTACGAGACCCAGCTCGACGACGTCTATCAAGCGATCGGCCACCTCACCGCGATCCTCGACGACGACGCAGGCGATCAGGCCGCGCTGTCGGACCTCGATCGGATCTACACGAAGCAGAAGCTGTGGCCCGAGCTCCTCGATACGGTCGACAAGCGAGCCCTGCTCGCGGCGAACGCGCGCGAGCGCGCCGACCTCGCGTTCCGCGCGGCGAAGCTCGTGGAGACCGAGCTCTCCGATCCAGACGCGGCGATCCCGCGTTACGGCGCGGTGCTCCAGGTGCTGTCGACGCACGAGGGTGCGCGCCAGGCGCTCGAGCAGCTCATGCAGGACGACGATCTCGTGGAGGCGGCGACGCCGATCCTCGAGCGCGTGTACAGGAGCGAGCGCGAGGCGCCGGGGTTGATCCGGGTCTACGAGCGCCGGCTGTCCGCCGCGAACCGCGATCCGATGGCGCGCAAGGCCGACTGGCAGGCGCTCGCCGAGACCCGTGAAGGGCTCGCGAACCAGCCCGCGCAGGCGTTCGTCGTGTGGGGCAGAGCGCTCGCTGACGATCCGGAAGACGCGGACCTGCTGCAGCCGCTGATGCGGCTCGCCGAGAGCCAGCAGCTGTGGCGCGAGCTCGCGGCGCTGCTCGACGAGCGGCTCGAGGACGCGGACAAGCCGTTGCCGGCCGATGTCGATCAGGCGTACGCGATGCGCCTCGGCTCGATCGCCGAGGATCGTTTAAACGACCTCGACCGCGCCGCGCGCGCGTTCGACCGCGCGACGAGAGGCCCCGAGCCCCGCGCGGCGCTGAGCTCGCTCGAGCGCGTGCTCGCGCGCGGCAACAAGGCCGGCGAGCTCGCGGCCGTGCTGCGGCGCCAGGCCGATGCGGCGGAGAGCGAGCCGCAGACCGCGGAGTACTTGTTCCGCATGGCGGACCTCCAGGAGACGACGCTGGCGCAGCCGCGCGAAGCGATCGCCGCGTATCGCGAGGTCCTCGGGCTCGTGCCGGCGCACCCGCAAGCGCGCGCCGCACTCGAGCGCATGCTCGACAAGGCCTCCGCCGAGCACAAGCGCGACATCGTCGAGATCCTCGAACCGCTGTTCGAGCAGGATGACGACGCCGCGCGGCTCGTCACAGTGCTCGACGCGAAGCTGACGGTCACCGACGATCCGCTCGATCGTGCGTCGATCCTCCAGCGCCTCGTCGAGCTCTCGGAGCACAAGCTGAACGATCGGGCACGCGCACTCGATGCCGCGCTGCGCTGGCTCGCAGCGGATCCGGGCTCGCAGCAGGCGCTCAACGAGGCGGAGCGGCTCGCCGAACGCCTCGGCCAGTGGCAGGAGACCGCGCGCCAGCTCGAGGGTGTCGTCCATGCGCCCGACGCGGCGACGCGCCCGGCCGAGACCCAGGTCGCGCTCCTCGTGTTCCTCGGCCGGATCCAGCGCGACAAGCTCGGTCAGGCCGAGGCCGCGATCGCGACGTATCGCGCTGCGCTCGCACTCGAGCCCGACGAGCTCGCGGCGCTCGATCCTCTGATCGAGATCCTGCGAATGCGCGGCGACAGCACCGCGCTCGCGGAGGCGTTGCGTCAGCGCGCGAAGGCGGCACCCGATCCGAGCGAGCGCCGCGCCGCGTTCGCGGAGGTCGCGCAGATCTGCGAGCGCTCCGGTGACCGCGCCGGCGCGATCGCCGCGTGGCGCGAGATCGCGAACGACGACGATAACGACCGCGATGCGCTCGATCAGCTCGCGCGGATCTATCGCAGCGGCACGACCGCCGAGGATCGCAATGCGCTCGTCGACGTGCTCCAGCGCGCGGCTCGCCTCGCACCGGAGCCGGGCGACGAGAAGCGGCTGCGCGTCGAGATCGCGCGGTTCGAGGGCGAGAGCCCGCGCGCGGTCGCGGCCTGGCAGGCCGTCGTCGATCTCGATCCCGAGGACCTCGGGGCGCTCGGCGAGCTCGAGCGAGCGCACGCTCGCAATAGCGACTGGATCGCGGTCGGCGATATCCAGACTCGCCGACTCGATCTCGCGAATTCGAGCGCGGACAAGGTCGCGATCTACGGCGAGATGGCGCAGCTCGCGGAGACTCGCCGTCACTCGGTCGACGACGCGATCACCGCCTGGTACTCGGCCCTCGAGACCGACAATACGAGCCAGCGCGCGTACGACGAGCTCGAGCGCCTGCTCGGCGCGGCGAGCCGCTGGCACGACCTCGTCGAGTTGCTCGAGCGCCGCGCGGAGCTCTACGGCACGCTCGGCGACAGCCGCGCCGAGATCCAGGCGCTCGCCCGCGCGGCCGACGTGTGGGAGGGCAAGCTCGACAACCCAGATGCGGCCGGCGAGATCCTCGAGAAGATCCTCGCGCGCGAGCCGGGCTCCGTCGCAGCGCTCACCCGCCTGTCGAAGATCTACGAGCGCGCGGGCGACTGGCAGAAGTGCAAGACGACGCTCGAGCAGGCGCTCCGGCTCGACCCGCAGGGCCGCGACGCCGCCGATCTGTTCTATCGCCTCGGCGAGGTCGCGCGCGTCGGCGACTCCGACGAAGACACCGCGATCCAGCACTTCCAACACGCGCTCCGCCACGATCCGGCGCACGCGCCCTCGATCGCCGCACTCGAGAAGCTCGCGCGCGACCGCCGCGACAACGGCCTGCTCGCCCAGATGCTGCAGCGCCGGCTCGATGCGGCGCCCGGCAAGGACGCCGCGAACCTCGACCTGCTCGTCGAGATCGCGGATCTCGAGCGCAAGGCGGGACGGTCGGATGCCGCGCTTGCCGCGCTCGCTCGCGCCGCGAACGCTGCACCGGACGACACGCGCGTGCTCGCACCACTCGCCGACATGTACTTCGCCGCGGGCCGGCTCGACGAGGCCGCGCCGATCTACGACCGGCTCGCGACCGAGGCCAAGGCCGCGCGCCGGATGAAGGACGTCGCGAAGTTCCGCCAGCGCCAGGGCAGCATCCTCGAGGCTCGCGGCGATCAGTCCGGTGCGCAGGCCGCGTACGAAGAGGCGCTGCGGGTCAACCCGACCGATGTCGTGACGATGACCGGCCTCGGCCGGCTGTACTTCGCTGGCAACGACTGGGAGAAGGCGCGCAAGATCTACCAGTCGCTCGTCCTCCAGAACATCGATCCCGATGCCGGCGTCACGAAGGGCGAGGTCTACTGGGCGCTCGGCCGGATCCACATCGAGCTCGGCCAGTCGCCGAAGGCCAAGTCGATGTTCCAGCGGGGGCTCGAGATCGAGCCCCAGAACCAGAAGCTCCGCGAAGCGCTGAGCTCGCTGAGCTGATCACGTGCACGTAGACGTGTCACGTGCACGTGCACGTGCACGAAACGGCCGAACGAACGAGCGTGCGAACGTTCGTGCGAACGGTTGATCGAACCGTCAATCGGTCGCCCGCGCGGGACCGCGCAAGTTGCCGCGACTGACGCCGGCGCCTGAGGGGCGGGCGCTCGTCCGCTCGTCGGACGTGCACGAGCACGTGCACGTGACACGTGGACGTGTACGTGTACGTCTACTTGATGTCGACGCTGATCGTCGACGTCACGCTGCCCTCGGTCACGTCGAAGTAGATCTTCGCGCCCTCCGGCATCGGGCTCGGGCACGTGATGTTGTCGTCGAAGTCGCCATCATTCGGATCGTACGTCGCCGCGACTTTCGCCGAAGCTGGCGCATCGGCGGTACCGACCCAACCCATGACCGAGTCCGGCTTCGCACCGCTCATCGGCTTCAGCACGAGCAACGTCTTCACGCCCGCGGCGGGCATATCCCCCTCGCGCTCGACGTGAAAGACCTGGCCGTTCGCCATCGTCACGTCGCCGATATCGGTCGCGCTCGAGGACGTACAACCAGCGACCAGCGCACACGCGATAAACAGTCGATGAATCTTCATGCCGCAGCGAAGTGCACGCTGCGGGCCGTTCTCATGCCCGTCTCATCCTCGCGAAATCAGCGAAACGCGCTGTGCGGCGCGACCACAGTGCGCTTCGCGAGGCCGTGCTGTTCCCCATCATTTCCCGCAGAGGGCTGCCGCATGAGACGCGGCAAGCGCTATCTGTTGCTCTTCGGACCGCGCGAGCGAGCGCAGCTTCGGCCGCGCGAGTGCCGGGCACGCACGACCCATCAGGCCCAGGCCGGTCGCCGCGGCGGCGACGACCTCGGGGAACGCCCCGTCGTCGAGCGCGGCGAGCAGCGCCTCGGCCGCGCCCGGCGGTGCCAGCTTGCCGACCGCGTACGCCGCGTTCTGCGCGAGTGCGAGCGCGTCGGCGGAGTCGAGCGCGGCGCCGCGCCATTGCGTCAGCTTGCCGACCAGCTTCGCGGCGAGCGCGCGATCGCCGAGCTCCGCGGCGAGATCGACGGCGCGCTGGCGAAGCTCGATCGGTTGCCTCCGGTTGTCCCAGGTCTGCGCGAGGAGCTCGCTCGCGCCGGTCGCCTTGCATTCGACGAGTGCGGCGAGCGCATCGCTCCGCACGGCGAGCTCGGGATCGCGATGAACGGCGGCATCGAGCGACTTCGCCGGGCCGGGCCGCGAGCAGCGCGCACCGAGCATCTCCGCTGCACGCGCGCGAACCTCGGGCCAGGTATCGCTCGCGAGCGTCGTCTGGATCACGCGGTCGACGCCGTCGCTATCGACCGCACGATGCCACGGTCCCGGCGTGCCGCCTTCGGTCGCGCCGAGCGCGGACAGCGCCGCGTAGCGCACGCCCGGATCGGGCTCGCGCAGGAACAGCAGCAAGAGGTCGAGCGCCTCGGGGCGCGGCGCCTTCGCGATCGCGCGCGCGGCGACCTGATCGAACGCGCTGCGCGCGCTGCCGGCCGGTAGGCTCTGGATCAGCTGCGCGAGTGCGGCGAGCGCGGGCGCATCTCCGAGCGAGGCGATGCCGTCGACGAGCCGGTAGCGCCGCTCGTAATCGGTCGCGGCCGCGAGCGCGGCGACGAACGCGGCGAGGGCAGGGGGCGCCTCCGCAGGTGCCGTGCGCGCGCGGCGGGTTGTCGCCCGATACAGGTCTCCGGCGGCTTCCGGTGCGGTCGCCGCCTGTGCTGCCGCGAGCAGCGTTCCGACCGGCAACGTGGCGAGGCCGGCGATGATCGCGCGGCGCTGCGCGAGGTCGCCGTCGCCCGCGAGGTCGAGCAGCAGCGCCGGATCCGACTTCGCGTGCGCGACGGAGTCCGCGAGCGCGGCGGCCGCGGCGGCGCGGTGCGCCTGGGCGAGCTGCTTCTTCGCGAGCAGGTCGTGGAGCTCCGGCGCGAACACGCCGCTCGCACCGAGCGCCGCGAGCACCTGATCGAGCTGGCGCTCGTCGACCTGGCCCTTCGCGATCGCCTGCGCGACGATCGGCCGCGCTGCCGGATCTCGCACTTGCGCGATCGCGAGGATCAGCCGCGTCCGCACCGCGACCGAGCTCGCGTGCTGGAGCTCGCCGTCGAGTGCTGTCACGGCCGCGGCGCCGCGGCGCGACAGTGCCTGGGTCGCCGACTCGATATCGCGGTCGTCCGCGATCGCCTTCGCGAGCGCCGCCTCGCCGCCACCCGCGCGCTCGCCTTCGCCGTAGACCGCGAGCTCACCGATCGCGAGCGTCGCGCCCGCCCTGGGGCCGTACGCGTCCTCGATCACGACCGTCACGCAGCCGTCGATCGGCTGGGGCAGGTCGATGACCTGGGCCGCATCCGTGTCCGCGAGGTCGGCGTGCCACGCTTGCTTGTCGCCGACGATCGCGATCCGCTTCGCGCGATCGAGACCCTTGCCAGCCGCGGCCTGGATCCGGATCTGGACGGCCTTCGTGCTCGCGGCGCGGCTCGTGATCGTGAAGAACTGACCTTCGCCGCTCGACGCGAGATCCTCGTGCCAGTACGTGCTCGGCTTGCCGTCGTACAGCTCCGCGGGCAGCGCGAGCTCGCTCGCGTTCGCGGCGCCGGGCTCGTACGACACGCCGCGGAGCTGGAACTCGAGCGGCGCCGGCGCGCTCGTCGGATCGGGCTTCGCGACCAGCACGGGCGCGTGATCGTCGACCTCGATCGGCAGCTTCGAGAGCCGCCGCCACTTCTTGTCGTGCCAGCCCTCCGCGTAGAGGAACGCAGGTTTGCCGTCGCAGCGCACGAGGCCAGGCCGTTGCTGGTAGCGATACAACCCGTTCGGGCCCGGTGCGATCGCGATGCTGTAGTCGCCGTCGGGCGGCACGGGCCCGGTCGGCTCGTCGATCACGCGGGTCCAGCCGCCGTGGCGCTCGACCACGAGCGTCTGCTCGCCGCTGCCGGTCGTGATCGCGGCCGCGATCGTCGGCACGCCTGCCACCGTGCCGGCCGCCAGCCGCGCCGCCTTGACCTCGCCCTTGAGCTCGATCACGGCCTTGTCGGATCCGGTGATCGTGAGCGTCGCGCGGTCCACGACGACGCGATCGACCTTGCCGTCGCCGTCGAGATCCTGATCGAGCTGGGCGAGCGGACCGGCGCTCGCGGTCGCCGACCACAACAGCATGAGGATCGCGCCTCGCATGCTCCGCACCTTAGCGCAGACACCCGCGGCGCGACCCGAGTTGCGGCGCGCTAGCTGTGCTAGGTGTCTGGGGCCTTGTTCCGGCCCGCTGACTTCACGTTCGACCTGCCGACCGCGCTGATCGCGCAGGAGCCGGCGGCGGTGCGCGATCGGTCGCGCCTGCTCCACGTTCACGGGGAAGGGGCGGGCGAGGCGCTGACCGACCTCCACTTCACCGACATCGTCGAGCTGTTGCCGCGCGACGCGGTCCTCGTCGTCAACGATACCCGGGTGATCCCGGCGCGCGTGCTCGGCAAGAAGCCGACCGGCGGCAACGTCGAGCTGTTGCTGCTCGAGCCGGAGCCCGGTGTCGCCGCACCGCCGGGCTCGGTGGCGTGGCGTGCGCTCGCTCGAGCGCGCCGGCCGATCCGCGCCGGCCAGACAATGGTCGCGTCCGACGGCACCACGCTCGAGTTCCTGAGCGAACGGGCCGAAGACGGTTCGATCGTGATCGCGCTGCCGGGCGATCCGTACGCGCTGCTCGATCGGATCGGCCACGTCCCGCTGCCGCGCTACATCCAGCGCGAGGACGGGGCGGCGGATCGCGATCGCTATCAGACGATGTTCGCGACCCAGCCCGGCGCGGTCGCGGCACCGACCGCGGGCCTCCACATGACGCCCGCGATCGCGGACCAGATCACCGCGCGCGGGATCGCGATCGCGACGGTGACGCTCCACGTCGGCTACGGCACGTTCGAGCCGATCCGCGTCGACGACATCCGCGAGCACCACATGCACCGCGAGCGCTACGTGATCCCCGAGGCGACGGCCGCGTTGATCGCGACCGGTCGGCCGATCGTAGCGCTCGGCACGACCGCGTTGCGTGCGCTCGAGGCGTCACGAGGCATCGCCGGTTCCGGCTCGACCGACCTGTTCATCTATCCGGACTCGGGCCATTCATTCCTGGTCCAGCACCTGATCACGAACTTCCACCTCCCCGAATCGACGCTGTTGATGCTCGTGTGCGCGTTCGCCGGCACCGAGCGCGTGCTCCGCGCATATCGCCACGCGGTCGCCGAGCGCTATCGGTTCTTCAGCTACGGCGATGCGATGCTGGTGCACCGTGAAGTTTGATCTCCCCACGCCCGGTTGGTCGTTCGAGCTGCTCGCCACGCTCGGCAAGGCGCGCGCCGGCATCCTCCACACGCCGCGCGGCGACATCGAGACGCCGGTGTTCATGCCGGTCGGCACCGCGGGCACCGTCAAGGCGATGACCGCCGACGAGCTGCGTGCACCGCCGCTCGACGCGAAGATCATCCTCGGCAACACGTACCACCTCTACCTCCGGCCCGGCCTCGAGGTGATGAGCCACGTCGGCGGCCTTCACAAGTTCGCCGCGTGGGACCGACCGATCCTGACCGACTCCGGCGGGTTCCAGGTGTTCTCGCTCGCGGCGCTCGGCGAGCTCGACGACGACGGCGTGACGTTCCGCTCGCACATCGACGGCAGCAAGCACCGGCTGTCGCCCGAGATCTCGATGAACATCCAGCGCGTCCTCGGCTCGGACATCGCGATGTGCTTCGATCAATGTCCACCGGGCGACGCGGACAGCGCGACCCACGAGCTCGCGCTCGCGCGGACGACGGCGTGGGCCGCGCGCTGCCGGCTCGCACCTCGCGCGCCGGGCCAGGCGCTGTTCGGCATCGTCCAGGGCGGCATCGACACCGAACGGCGCAAGCGCCACATGGCCGAGATCACCGCGCTCGACTTCGACGGCCACGCGCTCGGCGGGCTCGCGGTGGGCGAGGGCATCGCCGACACGTACCGGATCCTCGACGAGGTCGCGCACCTCCTGCCGGCCGAGCGGCCGCGCTACCTGATGGGCGTCGGCACCCCGCAGGACCTGACGACCGCGGTCGCGGCGGGCATCGACATGTTCGATTGCGTGATGCCGACCCGCAACGCGCGCAACGGCTACTTGTTCACCCAGTCGGGCGCGCGAGTGAACATCCCGAACGCCGCGAACCGGATGGACACCGGGCCGATCGATCCGGAGTGTCCTTGTGCCACATGCAGGACCCACTCTCGGGCGTACCTGCGACACCTCTACCAGGCCAAAGAGATCCTCTACGCGAGGCTCGCAACCCTGCACAACCTCACGTTCTACGCCCGCCACGTCCGGGCGATGCGCGAGCGGATCCTCGCCGACGGCGAGCGGGTCTGACTTCGGCTTGACCTACCTATAGGCGAAGGGTACAAACCCTCGGTTTTCCGAGGTAACTCCCATGAACGCCATGTCCCCGATCGTGATGATGCTCGTGATGTTCGGAATCTTCTACTTCATCCTGATCCGTCCGCAGGTGAAGAAGCAGAAGGAGCATCAGGCGATGCTCGGCAAGCTCGGCAAGGGCGATGAGGTCATCACCCGCGGCGGCGTGATCGGAAAGATCACCGGCGTTTCCGAGGACGGCATCCTCGTCCTCGAGCTCCAGGAGAAGGTCCGCGTTCGCGTTCCGCGTGCGTACGTCGAGGGCAAGTGGGAAGGCAAAGTTCCCGAGGGCGCCGCGAAGAGCGCTGCCTGAATTTCGTAACGACGCCTTAGGGGTCCCGCGGATAAGAGCGGGAAGATGATCGACAATCTGATTTTTCGTAGCTACAGGGTGGCCTCATGGATCGCAGTCTGAAGTGGCGCACGCTCGCGCTGTTCGCGATGTTGGTGCTGTGCGTGTGCACGCTCGCGCCGAGCATCTGGGGACGAGACAAGTTCCCGACGTTCTGGCCGATGAACAAGCTCTTCGGCAGCGAGATCAACCTCGGTCTCGATCTCCAGGGCGGTAAGCACATCGTCTACAACATCGACCTCGACAAGGCGATCGACGATAAGGCGTCCGAGATCAAGAACGACGTCCAGTCGCGCCTCGCCGACGAGAAGATCAAGGGCGTCGTTCGCACGCCTTCGGTCCCCCTCGGCACCGTGATCGTGACGCTCGAGGATCCGTCGAAGCTCGCGGAGCTGAAGACCAAGGTCAACAGCGACTACAACGACCGCGAGAAGACGGTCGAGTTCGAGACCTGCCCGCCGGGCTCCGACATCGGAACCGACGCGAACGCACCGTCGACCAAGTCGCTGTGCTTCGTCGTGTCGACCACGTACGCCGACGGCATCAAGAAGGGCGCACTGACCAACGCCGTCGCCACGATCCGCGACCGCATCAACGAGAAGGGCGTCGCCGAGCCGAGCGTGGTCGAGAAGGGCGACGACATCATCGTCGAGCTGCCCGGCGATCCGAAGAGCCAGGCGATCATCGACACCGAGGAGCTGATCGCGCGCACCGCGAAGCTCGAGATGAAGGTCGTCGACGACTGCACGAACCCGCCGCCGACCGGCTGCACCAAGGATGGCACGCACAACGGCTCGACGTACATGCTGAACCTCTACCGCCACGTCGGCGCCGACAAGAAGGATCAGCCGACCGACCCCGAGGCGAAGCGGCTCGAGATCCAGGCGCTCGTCGACCACTGGAAGCCCGAGGAGGGCGGCGGTCAGCACTACGATCACTACCTGTACGCGCCCGATCGCAAGGAGCTCCTCCCGCTCGCCTGGGCGAAGAAGCACGACAAGCTGACGAACGACTCGAAGATCCAGGGCGACCCGAATTCGCCGGACGCCAAGGTCGAGGTCTCGATCAGCGGCCGCGAGATCATCGAGCGCTACCTGTTCGGCGATCCGGACCTCAACTACCCGGGCCTGATCGCGACCGACAAGACGGTCAAGGTCCCCGATGACCACCAGCTCGGCTTCGAGGCCGAGGAGCCGCAGCCCGGCGCGAAGGACCGCCGGATCCACTGGCGCACCTACTACCTCGAGCGCGCCGTCCGCCTGACCGGCTCGGCGATCGCGAATGCCTCCGGCACCTACGACCAGACCACGAACCGTCCGGTCGTCTCGCTCGAGTTCAACCGCTTCGGCGGCCGGATCTTCGGCGACGTGACCTCGCAGATCGTCGGCATGAAGTTCGCGACGATCCTCGATGACAAGGTCAAGTCGGCGCCGACGATCAACGGCGCGATCCGCGGTGGCCGCGCGCAGATCACGATGGGTGGCAGCGATGCCACGACGATGGAGAAGGAGCGCGACGACCTGGTCGCCGTGCTGAAGACCGGCTCGCTGCCGGCGCCGCTGCGCGAGGCATCGCACTCGGACGTCGGCCCGACGCTCGGCCGCGATGCGATCCAGAAGACCAAGTTCTCGTTCGAGCTCGGCATCGCGCTCGTCATCCTGATCATGGTCGGCGTCTATCGCTGGTCGGGCTGGATCGCGGTGTTCGCGGTCGTGTTCCACATCCTGCTCACGCTCGCGGTGATGGCGCTGTTCGGCGCCACACTCACGTTGCCTGGCATCGCCGCGATCGTGCTGTCGATCGGCATGGAGGTCGACGGCAACATCCTGATCTACGAGCGGATACGAGACGAATTGAACCTCGGTAAATCCGTGCGCGGCGCGATCGACCTCGGATTCTCGCGCGCATTCACCGCCATCCTCGACGGTCAGCTCACCACCGCCGCTGCCGGCTGGGTGCTCCTGCAGTACGGCTCGGGCCCGATCAAGGGCTTCGCCGTGATGCTGCTCGTCGGCGTGTTCACCACCCTCACCACCAACATCTGGGTTACCCGGATCCTCTTCGACTGGAACGTTGCCAGGAAGAAGGGGAACCTGGTGACGATCTCGATCTGAGGCGCGGGGAAGAACGACCATGAGTGACAAAGAACCCGTAGCCGCTACTCACAAGCACAAGTTCCGTTACCTCCTGCCGCCGGGGAACAACTTCGCGTTCGTCGCGAAGTTCCGGATCTGGCTGATCATCTCGGTCCTGTTGATGGCCGCCAGCATCGCCGTCTTGTTCGTGAACAAGTCGGTGCGCGGCGAGTACATGAACTGGACGATCGACTTCAAGGGTGGGACCGAGATCATCTACGCCTTCAAGGACAAGGCGACCCACGAGTACGTGAAGCTCGACCCCGCGAAGGTCCGCGAGGCGCTCGCGAAGTCCGGGGAGACCGCACTCGAGGTCAGCGACATCAGCTGGGAAGAGGGCGGCAAGCAGATCGAAGGAAAGATCATCCGCTCCGATCGGTTCACGGCGCTCAAGCCCGAGGCCGAGAAGAAGGCGCTGGCTGACTTCATCGCGAAGTTCGGTCCCGCCGATCCGGATCTCCGCGCGTCGTGGTCCGGCGATCGGTTCTACACGCACGGCAAGAAGCTGATCACGCAGGCTGATGCGGCACCGATCTTCACCGCCTCCGGGCTCGAGATGAAGACCTGGTTGCCGGCGGAAGCCGCGCAGTTCACGCATCCCGACGAGAGCACCGGTGAGTTCAGCGAGACGTTCGCGATGTGGGGGCTCGACCGCCAGTACGCGAACCTGCTCGAGAAGGCGTTCCCGAACACCGACGTCGTCGTCTCCAACAGCTACGGCATCGGCGCGAAGGCCGGCGACAAGCTGCGCGATGACGCGGCCAAGTCGATCGTCTACGCGATCTTCCTGATCATGCTGTACCTCGCGTTCCGGTTCGACATCCGGTACGCGC
>Ga0070679_100001326_pt1 | contig 21807 bp, 20 predicted proteins | sample KBSC63BmetaG_FD_65652 | JGI IMG/M metagenome (GOLD analysis project Ga0070679, IMG submission 65652) | Corn rhizosphere microbial communities from Kellogg Biological Station, Michigan, USA - KBS C6-3B metaG | ecosystem: Host-associated > Plants > Roots > Rhizosphere | place: USA: Michigan... | reverse complement strand
GGCGAAGTGCGTCTCCTTCCCGCGGGGCCGTGGCGCGAACCGATCGAAGCAGTCCGTCGCGCGACGCTCGTGGTCGTCACTCGCAAAGCAGCGACCGACGCTCGCGTCGATCAAGTGCATGAGCATCTCTCGAAAGTCGCGCGCGGTGTTCCGCGCGTGTCGGTGCGGCTCGAACCCGACGCGCTCGTGAACTCGGACGGATCCGGCGCGATTCGTCCGTTGGCGTCGCTGCGCGGATTGACCGTTCGCGCGATTCTCTCGATTGCCGATCCGTACGCGTTCGTCGCGCAGCTCGACGCGCAAGGCGTGAGCGTGGTGCCCAAAATCTTTCCAGATCACCACCCGTTCACGGCGGCGGAGGTCGTTTCGATGGCGGCGGAGTTCGACCGCAGTGAAGTTGTGATCTGTACACTCAAGGACGCGGTGAAGCTAGCTCCAGTGTGGCCTCGCCTTGCGCCGCCGTTGTGGTATGTTTCTCAGCAGGTGATGGTGGAACGCGGCGTCGGCGGTCTCGAGCGGGTGCTCGATGACCTCGTTCGCGTGCGTTCCGGGACGTCCCCCACTGCCGGCTGAGCCGGCCCGCATCGTTTCCAATGGCCACCGACTTTCGACTTCCCACTGATAGAATCGTTCGCCCCGATAAAGACCGCTTTCTCGATGAGGAGAACCCATTTGAAGCCATGATGTCGCGGTTCGACAGGGCCGCGGAACTGCTGGACCTTGAGCCGGGACTGTACAAGGTGCTTCGGCACCCCGAGAAGCAGATCACCGTGTCGGTGCCGGTGATGATGGACAACGGCGAAGTCGAAGTGTTCACGGGCCATCGCGTGCTCTACAACACGTCGCGCGGCCCCGCGAAGGGCGGCATTCGTTTCGACATGCAGGTCACGCTCGAGGAAGTGAAGGCCCTCGCCGCGTGGATGACGTGGAAATGCGCCGTCGTGAATTTGCCGTTCGGCGGTGCAAAAGGCGGTGTGGTGTGCGACCCGCTCAAGATGAGCGCGGGCGAGCTGGAGCGACTGACGCGGCGGTATACGGCGGGCATCTTCGCCACGCTCGGGCCCGACTCCGATGTGCCCGCACCAGACGTCAACACGAACGAGCGCGTCATGGCATGGGTGATGGACACGTACTCCATGCGCGTTGGCCACACGGTGACGTCGGTCGTGACGGGCAAGCCCGTCGAGATGGGCGGTTCGTTGGGCCGTCGTGAAGCGACCGGCCGCGGCTGCATGATCGTCACGAAGGAAGCACTCAAGCACCTCGGCATGTCGGTGCTGAACACGACGGTTGCCGTTCAAGGCTTCGGCAACGTCGGGTCCGTCGCGGCGCAGCTGCTTCAGCGCGAAGGCTGCAAGATCGTCGCGATCAGCGATCGCACGGGCGGCTACTACAACAAGAACGGGATCGACATCGAAGGCGCGATCAAGCACGTGCGCCAGCATCGCTCGCTCGACGGGTTCACGGGTGGCGAACAGATCTCGAATGACGATCTGTTGTTGCTCGACGTCGATGTGCTCGTCCCGGCCGCGCTCGAGAACGTCATCACCAGCAAGAACGCCGCGAAGATTCGCGCGAAGATCATCTGCGAAGGGGCGAACGGGCCTACGACGGCCGGCGCCGACTCGGTGCTCGACGAGAAGGGAATCTTCGTGATCCCGGACATTCTCGCCAACGCCGGCGGTGTTACAGTTTCCTACTTCGAGTGGGTGCAGGACCGCGGCGGCTACTTCTGGACCGAGGACACCGTGAACGAGCGCCTCACCGACATCATGAAGCGCAGTTTCGGCGACGTGCTTCAGCTGTCGAAGCAGCACAAGGTGAACATGCGCACCGCGGCGTACATGGTGTCGATCAGCCGCGTCGCGACGGTGCATCGTCTGCGCGGGATCTATGCGTAACAGAACGATGCGGCGACCGGCGACCGGCGAGCGGCGCGTTTGGGCTGAGTGGCGGTCGCACGGCGCGTGTTGACGCTGGTGGCGACGCATGCGATTCATCGTGGCTGTCGTGGGCAAGCCGCGCGATGCCCACCTGGCCGCCGCGATCCACGAGTATGAGTCGCGTGCGTCGCGCTACTGGCCGCTGGAATTTCACGAGGTCCGCGAAGAGCCGAGTCGATCCGGCTCCGCGGACCTCGTGCGTCAACGGGAAGGGGATCGCCTGCTCGATGCCGTGTCCGGCGTTCGGATGGTCACGTGCGATGTGAACGGGCGATCAATGACATCGGAGCAGTTCGCGCGATGGATGCAGGACGAGCGCGAGCGCGCTCGCGACGTCGCGTTCGTGATCGGGGGCGCGTTCGGGCTGGGCGAGAACGTTCGCGCGAAACAATCGGCGTCGCTCAGCCTCGCGCCGTGGACACTTCCGCACGAGCTCGCGCGGCTCGTGCTCGCGGAACAGCTCTATCGCGCCGGCGCGATCGTGCGGGGCGAACCGTACCACAAATGAATTGCAGCATGCACGAGTCGAACTGTTCCGAACGCCATGTCGACTGAGCCGGTCGTCATCACCGAATCGCTCGGCGGATCCGCGTTGTCCGTCGCGGCTCGCGCCGGACAGCTGCCGCAGTGGTATCCGCGGCCGCCGCGCGGCGCTGAGTGGATCGATCACGCGGCACGCGTGCGCGCGAGCGCGCCGGCGAATTGGTATGAGGATCTTCTTCCCGCGATCACGCCGCGGGGCGCGGCAGCCGATCGCCTTCGCCGTGCGGCAGAGCAGGGCATCGTCGTCACCACGGGACAACAGGCCGGGTTGTTCGGCGGCCAGCTGATGACGCTGGTGAAAGCGCTGAGCGCTCGCGCGCTCGCCGACGTGCTTCAAGAATCGACAGGCCTCCCCGTCGCGCCGATCTTCTGGGCCGCGACGGACGACGCCGACTTCGAGGAGGCGGCCGTCGTGTCCGTCTCGCTCGACGGCGGTGCGCGCGAGCTCGAGCTCGAGAGTCGCGCTCCCGTTGGAACGCCGGTGGCGCGAGTGCCGCTGGACCAAGGTGAGCTCGACACATTGGCGGTGTTTCTGCGCGAAGCGTGCGGATCAGCGCCCCACGCGTCGTATCTCGATGATGTGCTCACGGCCTTCCGCGGCGGCGTCTCACTTGGCGACGCGTACGTCACGTGGCTGCGCGACGTGCTCGAACCGCTCGAGATCAGCGTGCTCGACGCGTCGCACCCGGCCATGGTACGCGCCGCATTGCCGATGCTTCGACGTACCGCGCGCGAGGCCGGCGCGATTGCTCAGGCTGTGGCGCGCCGGAGCGAAGCCATCATCGCGGGTGGCTTCACGCCGCAGGTGCAGGAAGTCGAAGGACTTTCGTTGGTATCGATGCACGCGGGTGGAATCAAACGACGTCTTCCGCTTCGCGAGGCGATGACCGTGGGCGCGGGAAACGGCGACGAGGTGCTCACGTCGACCGTGCTCGTCCGGCCAGTGGTCGAGCGCGCGATCATGCCGACGGTGGCGTATCTGGGCGGCCCCGGCGAAGTCGCGTACTTCGCTCAGGTTTCTGCCGTTGCCGATGCGCTCGGCGTCGCATCCCCGACCGTTCTGCCGCGATGGTCGTGTACCATCATTGAGCCGCGCGTACGACGCATCCTCGATGAACTGCATGTCGGTCGAGATGCGCTCGCCGACCCGCACGCGCTCGAAGGGCGCGTCGCCCGCGAACGTTTGCCGGCGGAAACGACTGCGTCGCTCGCCGCGCTCCGTCGCGATCTCGACGCGAACATCGACACGCTGCGGCGCACAGGGAACGGCCTGGTGCCGGATGCCGTCGTCGACGGCCTGCGCCGGACGGTGGATCTCAAGCTCGAGCGCCTCGACCGCCGATTCATCGCCGCGATGAAACGCCGCGAGGCGGACGCCATGCGTTCGATCGCCACGGCACGGGGCGCGCTGTATCCCCATGGCGTGCGACAGGAACGGAAGCTCGCGTACGCGCCCTTTCTCGCGCGCTATGGTTCGGCGCTGCTCGAGCAGATGCTGGAGGAGGCGCACAAGCACGCGCGATCGCTGGTGGCGGGCGGTCCGTCGCTCGCGACGCCTCCGACGGCGGTGACGGCGTCAGTGTGACCACGTCCACGGAAGCGATCATCGAACAAACCGACGAGCCACCCGCACAGCAACGCACCGGCGGTGCGGCGGCGATCATTGCGGGGAGCATCCTCGCGTCGCGGATGTTCGGGATCGTGCGCCAGTCGCTGATGGCGACTTTCCTCGGCGCGAGTGCCGCGGCGGACGCGTTCACGGCGGCATTCAAGATCTCGAACATCCTGCAGAATTTGTTTGGCGAAGGAGTCCTCTCCGCCTCGTTCATTCCCGTGTACGCCCCGCTAGTGGCCGGAAAAGATGAGGCCGAAGCTGGTCGCGTGGCGGGCGCCGTGGCCGCCCTTCTCTCGCTTGCGGTTGCCGTCTTCGTGCTCGTCGGCGTGCTGGCCACGCCGGTACTCATTCCGCTCATCGCGTGGGGGTTCAAGGGCGAGAAGCGAGAGCTGGCGATCCTCCTTACGCGAATACTCTTCCCGGGCGCTGGCATCTTCGTGATCTCGGCGTGGTGTCTGGGCATTCTCAACAGTCATCGCAAGTTCTTTCTTCCGTACTTCGCTCCAGTGCTATGGAATGTCGTGATGATCGGGACGCTCGTGTGGGGCGGCCCGCGGTATCACGACAAGGAGCTCGTTGTTTTGTTGGCATGGGCGTCCGTGGCGGGCGCGGCGCTGCAATTTCTCGTGCAGCTCCCGACGACGCTTCGGCTCGTCCGACATCTTCGCGTGTCACTGGATCTCAGATCGCCGAACGTACGGCGCGTGACACGGAATTTCGGGCCCGTGTTCGTCAGCCGGGGTGTCGTCCAGATCAGCAGTTACATCGACAACCTGCTTGCCTCGCTTCTCCCCACCGGCATGGTGGCGACCTTCGGCTACGCGACAACTGTGATCGTGCTTCCCGTCAGCTTGTTCGGCATGTCGATTTCGGCGGCCGCATTGCCGGCCATGTCCTCGAACATCGGGAGCGAGAGCGAAATCTTCGCGTCTCTTCGCGACTCGCTCGCGCGCGGTCTCCGACACATCGCCTATTTCGTCGTACCGTCGGCGGCGGCGTTTCTCGTCTTCGGCGACGTCATCGCGCGCGTGCTGTTCCAGTACAAGAGGTTCACGGCGCAGGACACGCTCTTCGCCTGGGGAATCCTGGCCGGTGCGGCTGTGGGCCTTCTGGCAAGCACGATGGGCCGCCTCTATTCGTCGACGTACTACGCGCTCCACGACACGCGAACGCCACTTCGCTTTGCGACCATTCGCGTGATTCTCACCACGGTGCTCGGCTATCTGTTCGCGTTGCCGCTGCCGCACATTCTCGGCATCGATCCGCGTTGGGGAGCCGCGGGTCTCACCGCGTCCGCGGGTATTGCAGGCTGGGTGGAGTTCTCACTCCTCCGGTCGCGTCTCAATCGGCGAATCGGTGCGACCGGTCTCGAAGCGCGCTTCGTTGCGTTGTTGTGGGGCTGCGCGGGCATCGCCGTGGCCGCGGGGTGGGGCATGCGCATCGTGACGAAAGGCCGCAACGGGTTCATCGGCGGCGTGCTCATATTGGCCGCGTTCGGCCTCGTTTATATCGCGTCGACGGCGCTGGCCGGCGTGCCTGAGGCGCGCGGTCTCCTGGATCGCGTGAAAAGGCGCCGATAGGCAACGGGACGACGGTCCCGGGCTCCATGCTCGGGGTATTATTCACATATGGCCGTACCAGATTCCGTCCTGGACAGGATTCCGCATTTGCCCGAGTCGCCGGGCGTGTACCTCTGGCGCGATGCGGACGGAGCGGTGCTCTACGTCGGCAAGGCCAAGCGCCTCAGATCGCGCGTGCGGAGCTACGTCGCCGCCGACCACGCCGAGAGCGTGAAGACGTGGGCCCTGATGAAGGCGGCCGTGGATCTCGAGACGATCGTCGTGCCGAGCGAGGCGCACGCGCTCATTCTCGAGGCGAACCTCATCAAGGAGTACCACCCGAAGTACAACATCGCGCTGCGCGACGACAAGTCGTATCCATACATCAAAGTCACGGTCGCGGAGCCGTTTCCGCGCGTGTGGGTGACTCGCCACGTCGTCGACGACGGCAGCAGATACTTCGGGCCGTACACCGACGTCGGCGCGATGCGGCGCGCGCTGAATGTCGTGAAGCGCATCTTCACGGTGCGGTCGTGCAACTACGACATGCCGAAGCAGATGCCCGAACGGCCGTGTCTCGACTACTACATCAAGCGGTGCAAGGCGCCGTGCATTCTCGCGCAGACGCAGAGCGACTATCGCGCGATGATCGATGAGGTGCTCGTCTTTCTCGAGGGGCGCACGAATGAAGTGAAGCGGCGGGTCCGCGAGCGCATGGCGCTCGCGGCGGAAGCACTCGACTTCGAGCGCGCCGCTGAGCTGCGCGATGCGCTCAATCATCTCGAGCGGATGGAAGAGCCGGCCGTCGTGATGACGATCGAAGGTGGCGACCGCGATGTCATCGGCTACGCGCGCGACGGCGACGATGCCGCGGTCGCGCTGATGCGCATTCGCGGCGGCAAGCTGCTCGCGCGCGAGCATCAGTTTCTCACCAACGTCGCCGACGAGACTGATCCGGCGGTGCTCGAGGCGTATCTCGTCGGGAGCTATCTGCCGCTCGAGGATCGCAGCACGGAGCTCCTGGTGCCCTTCGATCCTGAGGATCGCGACCTGGTCGAGACGTCGCTCGAGCGAACGAAAGTGGTCGCGCCGCAACGAGGGCCGCGGCGAGAGCTCGTCGATCTCGCGACGCAAAACGCGCGACACTTGCTCGAGGAGCTTCGCCTCACCGGCGACGAAGCGGAGGAGCGTGCCGGCGATCCGATCTACGAGCTACAGCGCCAACTCGGCCTGCAGAAAGTTCCGCGGTCGCTCGTGTGCTTCGACATCTCTCATGCGCAGGGGACCGACACCGTGGCGTCGTGCGTCTGGTTTCAGAACGGCCGTCCGTATCGCGCGGAGTACCGCAAGTTCAAGGTGAAGACGGTCGAAGGTGTCGATGACTTCGCGTCGATGAACGAAGTCGTGACGCGCTACTTCACGCGTCGCGTCGAAGAAGAGAAGTCGCTTCCCGATCTCGTGGTGATCGACGGCGGAAAGGGCCAGCTCAACGCGGCGCACGCGGCGCTCGACGCCTTGGGGCTCGGTGCGATGCCGCTCATCAGCCTCGCGAAGCGCGAGGAAGAGATCTTCCTGCTCGGGCGGCCGGAGTCCCTCAAACTCCCACGCCGATCGCCGGCGCTCCGCGTTCTTCAACAGGCGAGGGACGAGGCGCACCGCTTTGCCATCACCTTTCAGCGCAAGCGGCGCGCGGCGCGTACCATCACGTCGGAGCTCATGCGGATTCCGGGCGTCGGCGAATCGAAGCGGCGAGTGTTGCTCGAGGCCTTTGGCAGTCTGCAGGGGGTGCGCGACGCGAGTCCGGAAGCGATCGCCGCGTTACCCGGGTTTGGACCGAAGATCGCGGAGCGCATCCTTGGCGCGCTCCGCGCGACATCCCCAACCGCGAACACGGTCGTCGATCCCTCGGCGACGAGTGTTGCGGACGAAGCACCCGCCGCGGCGGTTGCCGTGCCGGATACTCCCTCAACCGAAACCCCGTGACCACCTGGCATCTCGAATGTTCCGCGTGCGATACCCGCGAGTCGGGCGATGCACGCGCGACCGTCTGCCCCAAGTGCGGCCAGCCGTTCCTCGTTCGCTACGACTCCGCAATGCCGCCGCGCACCGCGGTCACGCCGCGCTGGGACATGTGGCGCTACGCCGGCATCATGCCGCTCGAGCCTGGTGAAGCGCCCGTCTCGCTCGGCGAAGGCCTCACGCCGATTCAATCGCTTCCGGCGCTCGCGAGAGAAGTCGGCGTCGACACGCTCTGGGTGAAGGACGAAGGCCTCAATCCCACCGGATCCTTCAAGGCTCGTGGCATGAGCGCGGCCGTGACGCGCGCGAAGGGACTTGGCGTCTCGGGCTTCGTCGTTCCAACCGCGGGCAATGCCGGCGCGGCGCTTTCAGCGTACGCCGCTGCAGCGGGACTTCCAGTTCGCGTCTACGCGCCCGACACCACGCCCGAGCCGATTCTCGCGACGATCCGCGCCCTCGGCGCCGAGCTGTGTCTCGTGAAGGGGCACATCGGCGACGCCGGCAAGCAGGCGCGCGCGTTCTCCGCGGAAAGCGGCTACTTCGACGTGTCCACGTTGCGCGAGCCGTATCGCATCGAAGGTAAAAAGACGATGGGCATCGAGCTCGCCGAGCAGTTGGGGTGGACGCTGCCGACGCACATCATCTATCCCACGGGCGGCGGCACTGGTCTGATCGGGATGTGGAAGGTCTTCAATGAAATGCGTGACGGCGGCTGGCTCGACAAGAACATCACGCTGCCGCGCATGGTCGTCGCGCAGGCCGACGGCTGCGCGCCGATCGTTCGCGCGTTCCAGGAAGGGAAGGATCACGCGACGCCGTGGGAAAATCCGACGACGCATGCGAGCGGTTTGCGTGTGCCGGGTCCGCTCGGAGATCGCCTCATTCTTCGCGGCGTGCGGGAAAGCAAAGGCGACGCGCATGCTGTGAGTGAAGACGCGATCCGCGCCGACACGCTTCGGCTCTCGCGTGCCAGCGGCATCGATGCGGCGCCCGAGGGCGGCTGCGCGCTCGCCGTGACGCGAGAGCTCGTCGCCGCGGGACGCATTCCGCGCGATGCAAAAGTGCTCGTGTTCAACACGGGCAGTGGCGCTTCGTACCGATTCTAGCACGTAATGCGCATCGCGATCTTCGACGCGTTCAGCGGCATCTCCGGCGACATGACGCTCGGCGCGCTGCTTCACGTCGGGCTCGATCCCGATTGGCTGCGAGCATTGCCGGCAACGCTCGGGCTCAGCGACATCGGCGTTCAGATTCGCGAAGTCGTCCGCGGTGAGATCGTGTGTCAGAAGGTGGACTTCGACATTCCACCGCAGCCGCACGGCCGGCACATTCGCGAGATTCGCGAGATCGTGTCGAAGAGCGGCGCGCCCGAGCGTGTGCGCGAGCGCGCCGACCGCGCCTTCACCGCGATTGCGACCGCGGAGGGTGAGATTCACGGCATGCCGCCGGAGAAAGTGCATTTGCACGAAGTCGGCGCGGTCGACGCGATTCTCGATGTCGTCGGTTCGATCTGGGGACTCGAGCAACTCGGCGTCGAGCGTGTGTATGCAGGATCGATCTCGCTTGGCGACGGAACGGTGAAGGCGGCGCACGGAATCTTGCCGGTGCCCGCGCCGGCAACGCTCAAGCTGCTCGAAGGTCAGGCGGTTCGTCCCGGGCCGGAAGGATCCGGCGAGCTCGTGACGCCCACTGGCGCGGCGCTTGTTCGAGTTCTCTCATCTGGGCCGCCTCCCGCGGAATACGTTCCGATCAGGAGCGGATTCGGGGCGGGGACGAAGGATTTCGTCGGGCGGGCAAATGCGCTTCGAATCATCCTCGCGGACTGCGAGCCTTCAGGCAGAGACCAGCAGATCCTTCGCTGCGCTCAGGATGACAGAGAGGACCTCGTCGAGTTGGCGTGCGACATCGACGACATGAGCCCGGAGTATCTCGCCGCCGTTGCGGATCGCGTGCGCGAGGCTGGCGCGCTCGATGTCACGTTGCTTGCAGCAACGATGAAGCGCGGACGGCCGGGCGCGCGCGTGGAAGTACTGTGCAAGCCCGCGGACGCATCACGCATCGAAGAGTTGTTGCTCATCGAGACCACGACGATTGGTGTGCGTCGCCGCGTCGTGCGCAGGCGAGCCCTGCCGCGCGAGCTCGTGCAGCTGTCGCTCTTGGGTCACGAGATCAGTGCGAAGCTCGTCACACTACCCAACGGACAACGGCGAGCGAAGCCGGAATTCGCGGATGTGCAACGGGTTGCACTGGCGACGGGACGACCTCTGCAGGATATTTCCAGATTGGCCGCCGCGGCGGCGGAACGGTATTCGGAAGGCTAGTGTAGCCACTAACGGGCCCAAGGGGTCCGTGACCTTGGAGCAGACACTCAGGAGAGAACGATGCTCGTTTGGGGGAGAACCGCGCTTCCTGCGCTCATGGCGGCGACGCTCGCTGCCACCGCCGGCGCCCAGCAGAAGGCGTGCGAAATCGACGAAGGATCACCCAATCAGATCGCGCGTGCGATGCTCGCGCTTCAGGTTGCGCAAAGCTCCCAGAAGCCAGAGGAGGCCGCGAAGCAGCTGCAGAACGCCATCAAGGTGCTGAGCGAAGCTGACAAGACCAAGAATCCAGTCGGTCGCAACATGGTGCTCGGTCGCACGCTCGTGCTTTGGATGGGGCAACCGTCCATGGCGAGCGGCTTCGCACCGCGCAGCGCGCTTGGATTCGCGACAGATCCCACCGCGCAGTACGACATCGTCGCTGGTATCGACTCCGCGTTCACCGTCGTCGAGCAGTCCAATCCGGAGTGCGCTTCGCAGACGGCCCCGTGGCGTCAGCAGAAGGCGTGGGTCGATCTCGTGAACCATGCAGTGGAGCTCGGGAACACGCCGGGGAAGGGCGATTCAGCATCGATGCTCGCGAAGCGCTCGCTGCAGCTCTACAAGACCGCGCCGTACGCCTACATGGTGCTCGCGAAGGTCTCGGCCGAGGGCAACAAGCCGAAGGACGCGATCGGGTACTACAAGGAGGCAATCAGCGTTGCGAAGGACACGTCGCTCGCGGACACGCGTCGTCAGCTCGAGGCGCAGCTGGGTGCGTATGCCGCAGATCTCTCCGAGGCAGCAACCGGAGCGGACAAAGCGGGCTACGCCGCTGAAGCGAAGACTGCGTACGAGGCGCTGGCGAAGGATCCTGGTACCAAGTTCGCCGACGCTGCGCGCAACGGCATGGCGCGCCTTGCGACGATGTCCGGCGATACGACCGCAATCAAGGCATCGTACGCCGACCAGCTCGCGAATCCGGGCGCGTTCTCGTACGCGTCGATCATGAACGCGGCTGTCACAGCTGCCAAGGCGAATCAGACGAAAGACGCCATCAAGCTGTTCGAGGCGGCGCGATCGGTGAATCCGTATCACCGCGACGTGCTCTATAACCTGTCGCGTCTCTACCTGCTCGACAGCAACTTCGTAAAAGGCATCCAGATCGCGCGCGAGGTCATCGCCGTCGATCCGTCGAACCCGGACAACTATCAGCTGATGGTGCTCGGCTACAGCGGCGTCAAGAAGGACTATGACGTGAAGTTCAAGAGGGCCGACTCGCTGCAGAAGGTGTACGGCGCGCGCGCGAACAACCCCAAGAGCTCGAAAGCTGCGGCGACAGCCGCCATCGACTCGGCGGCGCGCAACAACAAGGTGGTGCTCGCGTACCAGGACACCGCGAAGACCTTGGTGGATTCTGCGCTCAAGTACAACGACCTCATGCAGAAGATGCCGGCGCGCATCTCCTTCAGCGAGTTCACGCCGTCTGAGGCGAAGGCCACGCTCGGCGGCAGCATCGCCAACATGAGCGACGCCGCGCGAAGCTTCAGCGTGAAGATCGAGTTCCTCGACAAGACGGGCAAAGTCGTGGCGACTCAGGACGTCAACGTCGGCCCCGTGCAGCCGAAGTCAGGCGCGCCATTTAACGTGGTTGGAAATGGCGCTGGAATCGTCGCATTCCGGTACGCGCCGATCAGCTGATCGCGACAATGCAACCGTACTGTGCAGCACGCAGCGCCCGCCGAATGAACTTCGGCGGGCGTTGTGCAAGTTGCCTATTTAGCTTGATTTCCACCATTTGATCTCCTAGATTACATAAGCTGTATCGCGGTTGCTGCTCACTCGATGCGCGCCGCTGGCACGACCTGTGGAAATCGTAAAATCGGGGGGAGACGCTCCAGTGGTCTCCCCCGTTGCAATGGTGGGATGCAATGGTGCGGGTCAAGACGGTTCAGGACGACGGCATCGCGCGCGAAGTGGGAATCGTCCCCGGTACCGAGCTGCTTTCGGTCAACGGGCGCGAGATCGCTGATTTCCTCGACTGGGAATTCCTGACCGCCGAGGACGATCTGGTCATCGAAGCCAAGCTCCCCGATGGCGAAGCCATCATCTTCGAGATCGAGCGTCCCGAAGGCGAATCGATGGGGCTCGAGCTCGAGCCGCCAACGATTCGCCGCTGCGCCAATCGCTGCGAGTTCTGCTTCATCGAGGGCCTGCCGAAGGGACTTCGCAAGCCGCTGTATGTTCGCGACGACGACTACCGGCTCTCGTTCGCGTATGGCAACTTCGCGACGCTGTCGAACATGAAAGAGCGTGACGTCGCTCGCATTCTCGAGTATCGACTCTCGCCGCTCTACATCTCGGTCCACGCGACGCCGTGGGAAGCGCGGAAGATTCTCCTCAACAATCCGCGTGTGCCGAACATCATGGACCAGCTCAACACGCTGGCAAAGGGCGGCATTCAGTTCCACGGACAGATGGTGATCGTGCCCGGCCTGAACGACGGCGCCGTGCTCGAGCAATCGTTCGCGGATCTCTGGTCGCTCGAAAACGCGATGATGTCCGTCGCGATCGTGCCCGTGGGCCTCACGCAGTTCTCCCATCTGTACACCGGCAAGTCGATGGACCGTGAGAACGCGTCAGCGCTGCTGGCCGCGGTCGATCGCTGGGCGGAACGCGCGGAGGCTGAACGCGGCCACCGTTGGGTATACGGGTCGGACGAGCTGTATCTGCTCGCCGGCCGCGAGCTGCCCGACGCCGAGTTCTATGGTGAGTTTCCGCAGATCGAAAACGGCGTCGGTGCAGTCGCTTCGCTGCGCCAGCGGGTCGCCGAAGGTCTCGAGACGCTCCCGCGCCTCGAAGGACGTCGCATCGGCGTCGTCACGGGCGTGTCCATGGGTGCGCTCATGCCGCCGCTGCTCGATCAGCTGACCGAGGTGACTGGCGCCGAATTCAAGCTCATCGTCGCGGAGAACTCGTTGTTCGGTCCCACGACGACCACGGCGGGCCTGCTCGTCGGTGCCGACATTCGTCGCGCCCTCACCGGACGCAACGATCTCGATCTCGCGCTGATTCCGGCCGAGTGCATCAACGACAGCGGCGTGTTTCTCGACGACGAGCCGTTCATCGCGCTGCGCGAGGAGTTCGAGATGCCGGTGTATCCGTCCTATGACTTCGTCGACGTGCTGGTGCACGAGGGCGAGCCGGTGGCGGCGTGAGCACGATTCCCGTCGTCGCGCTCATCGGGCGCCCCAATGTCGGCAAGTCGGCGCTCTTCAACCGCATCGTCGGCGACGACAGCGCGATCGTCTCTGAAGAAGCTGGAACGACGCGCGACCGCCACTTCGCGGAGACCGACTGGTCGGGCCGCGCGTTCTGGCTCGTCGACACCGGTGGCATCGCCGACGATCCTCGTGCGCCAATGGACGTCGAGATCCGGCGGCAAGTGGACGAAGCGATCGGAGAGGCTGATCTGCTGCTCTTCGTCGTCGATGCGCGCGTTGGCCTGCATCCGAGCGACTATCACGTGGCCGAGTTGCTGCGCGGTTCGCAAAAGCCGTGGATGGTCGTAGCGAACAAGGTCGACGACCCGCGCGACGCCGACTTCTACGAATTCTACGCTCTTGGCACGGACGAGGTGTTCCCGGTATCGGCCATCAACGGCAAAGGCTCCGGTGATCTGCTCGATGCTGTGATCGCGCGCCTTCCTGAATCGGCGGCGGAGCGAGAGGATGCGCTGCGTGTGGCCGTCGTGGGTCGGCCAAATGTCGGCAAATCGTCGTTCGTGAATCGGCTGCTCGGCGAGAATCGCCTCGTGGTGTCCGATGTCGCCGGCACAACGCGCGACGCGATCGACACGCCGATGCGCTATCACGATCGACTGTTCATCTTCGTCGACACCGCCGGTCTTCGCCGGCAGAGCAAGATCGACGACGGCATCGAGTTCTATTCGTCGCTGAGAACTCGACGAGCGATCGAACGTGCGGACATCTGCGTGTTGATGGTCGACGCCACCGAAGGCGAGATTCAGAACCAGGATCTCAAGATCGCCGCGTTGGCGTGGGAAGCCGGGCGTGGGCTGATTGTCGTCGTGAACAAGTGGGATCTAGCGGAGAAGGACGACAAGGCGACGGCGAAGTACGAGAAGGCCGCGTACGAGAAAGCGCCGTTCCTCAAGTTCGTGCCGTTTCTCTTCACCTCGGCGCTCACCGGCCAGCGTGTTACGCGCGTGCTCGAGTTGCTGCTACAAGTCGAGGAGGAGCGCGCAAAGCGCATCTCGACGTCGGAGGTCAATGAAAAGCTCGGCGAGCTCCTGGCGCGCCTCCAACCGCCGCAGCATGCGGGGCGCGAAGTGCGGCTCAATTACGCGACCCAGGTCGAGACCGATCCGCCAACGATCGCCGTGTTCGGCAACGCGCCCGATCTGGTCGAGGAGCACTACGTGCGGTATCTGCACAACGGATTTCGATCGTTCTGGGGCTTTACGGGGAACCCGCTTCGGATCGTCTTGCGACGCAAGGCAGGATGATGCTTCCACTGGTCGGCGCGATCATCGTGTCGTATCTGCTGGGCTCGATCCCGGCGGCACACATCGCCGGCCTTTCGAAAGGCATTGATCTCAGAAAGCACGGGTCTGGCAATCTCGGGGCGACGAACGTCATTCGCGTCCTCGGCACGAAGATCGGCCTCATGGTTTTCGCGTTCGACATGGCGAAGGGAGCGGTACCGGTCGCGCTGTTCTCCCGGTGGCTGCCGCACGAGTCGTTGCTCTTCGGTGATCCCACCATGACGGGCATCGCGTGCGGTATTGCCGCGATCATCGGCCACGTGCGGCCGATCTATCTCAAGTTCGGCAAGGGCGGGAAGGGCGTTGCCACGGCGGCCGGTGTGTTCCTCGCGCTTGCGCCCATTCAGACTTTACTCACGCTGATCATCTTCGCGGTCGTGCTGCTGTCGAGCGGCTATGTCTCGCTCGGATCGCTCACGGGCGCGGTGATGCTGCCGGTGCTGCTGGCCATCACAGTGGGCTTTCAGTCGCCGTTGTTCGTGATCAGCGTGCTCGTCGCGCTCTTCGTGTTCTGGACGCATCGCGCGAACATCGGCCGGCTGCGGCGCGGGGAAGAGCATCGTTTCGGCAAGCGCGGGGCGCCCTCCAAGCGGCCCGCGGCCACGCTCGCGATCAGCCTCGTGATCGTGCTCGCCGTGCTCGTGGCATCCAGGTACGGCAGATGAGGGTTTGTTGATGCTGTGCGCCGTGATTGGCGCCGGCGCATGGGGCACGGCCCTCGCCGATTTGCTGGCGAGCGTCGGCCTCGAGACTCGTCTCTGGGCGCTCGAGTCCGATGTGGCAGCGTCGGTCAATGGCAATCACGAGAACAAGCGCTTTCTCGCCGGACTCTCGCTCGCGAGCGGTATCCGCGCCACCAACGACCTCTGTGACGCGCTCACGGGCGCCTCGTTCGTCGTGTTCGCGACGCCGTCGCAGCACATGCGGCACGTCGCGCGGCAGAGCGCGCCCTTCATCGTTCCGAACGCGATTCTCGTCGTCGCGTCGAAGGGCATCGAGCGCGATTCGCTCGCGCTGATGACGAGCGTCGTCGGCGACGAAATCCCGGGGCGCGCCGTTGTCGGGATCTCGGGTCCGAGCTTCGCGGCGGAGGTCGTCGCACGGCAGCCGACGGCGATCGTCGCCGCGTCGGCCGACGCGTCGGCCGCTCAGATCGTTCAGGCGACGCTCCGAAGCCCGACCTTTCGCGTGTACACGAACGACGACGTGACCGGCGTCGAGCTCGGCGGCTCGCTGAAAAACGTCATGGCCGTCGCGACGGGTATCGTCGAAGGCGTGGGGCTCGGGCACAACTCACGCGCGGCGCTCATCACGCGCGGACTGCATGAGATGACACGCCTCGGTGTCGCGCTCGGCGCCAAGGCGTCGACGTTCGCCGGTCTGGCCGGCGTTGGCGATCTCGTGCTCACGTGCACGGGAGCGCTGAGCCGAAACCGCGCGCTCGGTATCGAGATCGGGAAGGGCGCGACGCTCGCCGCGGCGCTCGAGGGCAAGGAGACCGTCGCGGAAGGCGTGGTCACGGCCCAGAGCGCTCGCGCACTCGCGACCCGGCATCGCGTCGACATGCCTATCGTCGAAATGGTCAACCGTATTCTTTTCGAGGGCCGCACCGCGCGTGACGCGGTGCCGGAGCTCATGGCCCGCGAGCTACGATCGGAGCAAGACCTGTGAGTCCATCGTCCGAACCCATTCAAGAATTCTTCTCGATCGGCGAGGTCTGCGATCTCACCGGCCTCAAGCCGCACGTGCTTCGCTATTGGGAGAGCCAGTTCCGCTTTCTCAGCCCGGCGAAGAATCGTTCAGGCAATCGCGTGTATCAGCGGCGCGAAGTCGAGATGATCATGCTCGTGAAGCACCTGCTGTACGATGAGAAGTACACGATCGAAGGCGCGCGGCAGAAGGTCGATGAGCACCGCAAGGGCGGCGACCTCAAAGCGGTGGCGCGCGGCGCACTCACCCTCCAGGCGCTCGAGTCATTCGAGACCGATCTCAAGGAGTTGGTGCAGATGCTCGGCGCGAACCTGGCCGACTGAGCGCAATGCGTCTTCTCATCACGAACGACGACGGCATTCTGGCGCAGGGGCTCGAGTGTTTGATCATGGCCGCCGAGCCATTGGGGGAGGTGACCGTCGTCGCGCCGGATCGTGAACAGAGCGCGACGAGTCATTCGCTCACGTTGCATCATCCGCTACGCCCTATGCGCCGCGGCGAGCGGCGCTGGCAGGTGGACGGCACGCCGACTGACTGTGTGATGCTCGCGCTCGAGGCCTTGATGCCGGAGCGCCCAGACTTCGTGTTCAGCGGCATCAATCATGGCCAGAACATGGGCGAGGACGTGCTCTACTCGGGCACCGTTGCGGCCGCGATGGAAGGACTGGCGCTCGGCGTTCCGTCGGTCGCGGTGTCGTTCGCGGGTGGCGACCTGCGCGCCGACGTGACGCATTTACGCGAGCAGGTGAAGGTGTTGACGCCCTTGCTCAAGCACCTCACGTCGCTCGATTTCCCACAGAGCACGCTCTTCAACGTGAACCTGCCGCCGAAGCCCGCCTCCGACGTGCGCGGTGTGCGCCTCACGCGGCTCGGCCGACGCGTCTACTCGCAGTCCGTCGCGCCGATGAAGGATCCCTGGGGCCGCAGCATCTATTGGATCGGCGGCGGCGAGATCAGTTGGACGGGGGAGCCCGACTCCGATTTTCGGGCGATCGAGGAAGGCTATGTGTCGGTCACGCCGCTGCAACTCGATCTCACACATTTCGGCGTACTCGAGGAAAAGGCGACCTGGTGGCACGATCTGTAGACGGTGAGATGCGGGGCGCGAGGGAGCGCCTGGTGGAGACGCTGCGCAGCAAGGGAATTCGCGATCTCGCGGTGCTCCGGGCCTTCGAGAAAACGCCGCGGCATGCGTTCGTTCCGACGGGTCTCAGACACCGTGCGTACGAGGATTCGTCGCTGCCGATCGGCAATGGGCAGACGATCTCGCAGCCCTGGGTCCACGCGCGGTATCTCGAGCTGCTCGAGCTGACCGGACGCGAACGCGTGTTGGAGGTGGGCACCGGTTCGGGATATCAGACCGTGCTGCTTGCCCACCTCGTGGAACAGGTCTTCACGATCGAGCGGATTCCAGCGCTGTTGCAGCAGGCGCGCGACGCGGTGCAAAATGCGGGAGTGCGCAACGTGTCTTTTCTGCTTGGCGACGGCACTGTGGGCTGGCGTGAGTACGCGCCCTATGACGCGATTCTCGTTGGCGCCGGCGCGCCGTCGTTGCCTCAGCCACTCGTGACGCAACTGGCGGATGGCGGGCGTCTGCTCGTGCCGATCGGCGATCGCGAGGAGCAGAAGCTCATGCTCGTGCAGCGGCGCGGGGATGGGGTCGAGACGAAAGAGGTCGCGCCCGTGCGCTTCGTGCCGCTCGTCGGGTCGCACGGTTGGAGCGTGGGGAACGAGACGTGACGCGCCTGCACCTCGTCCTACGCGGCCGGGTGCAGGGAGTCGGCTTTCGCTGGTTCGTGCGCGAGGCAGCGCGAAACGCGCAGCTGTCCGGCTGGGTCCGCAATCGACAGGACGGCGCGGTGGAGATCGAAGCGGAGGGTCCGACGGCGGCGTTGGACTCGTTTCGCAAATTGGTGGTGCGGGGCCCCGACGGCGCTGTCGTGACGTCGGTCGACGAGGTCGACATCTCCGCCGAGTCGCTCGCGCAGCCATTCACGATCATTCGGTAGGCGCACTCATGACGAGCACGCAGGAACGCAGCGAGTCCTACAGCGCGATTCAGCAGCTCATTCGCGACATTCCGGACTATCCGAAGCCCGGGATCGTGTTCAAGGACATCACACCGCTCCTCTCGTCAGCGGATGCCTTTCGAGCGGCGACAGACGCCATGTCGGCGCCGTTCGCGGACGCCGGCATCACGCACGTGGTCGCGATCGAAAGCCGGGGATTCATTCTCGGTGGACCCGTGGCGCAGTGGCTGGGTACCGGATTTGTGCCCGTGCGAAAGCCGGGGAAGCTGCCGTCCAAGACGCGCCGTGAGAACTACGAGCTCGAGTACGGCACCGATGGGCTCGAGATCCACGCGGATGCGTGCGGCGAGCAGGCGAGGGTGCTGATCGTCGACGACGTGCTGGCGACGGGCGGGACTGCCGATGCCACACGGCGGCTCGTGGAGTCGCTCGGAGCGACGGTCGTGGGCTTCTCGTTCCTGATCTCGCTGAGCTTCCTTCCAGGGCGTGAGCGGTTGGCCGGTCGAACGGTGCACTCCGTTGTCACCTACTGATGGTTCTCGCTTCGGCGCTTCGCACCTGCGCTCGGAATTCCGCCGATCAGAGTCCGCGGCTTCAAAGCGCGGGGTAAGGAGTTATCTTTAACTGCTTGTGCCGGACTGGCGCGCCCCTGTAGCTCAGATGGATAGAGCAGCGGTTTCCTAAACCGTTGGCCGCGTGTTCGAGTCACGCCAGGGGCACCTGTAGCGATTCGTTCTTCCACTGTTCAAGAGATGACAGCCACCCAAACCGAAGCCACGGCCGTCGACCGTGCCCAGACGTTCATCGACTGGACGAAGATCAACGCCAAGGCGCTTTCGATCGGCGCCGCGATCGTCCTCGTTGCCGTGCTCGCTTATTGGTTTTACGCGCGCTCGAGGGAGATTCAGTCCGCCAACGCCGAGAAGGCGCTCATGCAGGCCAAGCAGTCGATGACGGCGGGGAACCTGGCGCTCGCGCAGAGCGACCTCCAGAAGGTCTTCTCGCGCTATGAATCGACGCCCGCGGGCGTTGAAGCCGCCATGCTCCTTGCCGAGATCGACTTCGATGCCGGCAAGTACCAGGACGGCCTGACGAAGCTCCAGAAGGTCGCCGGCAGCGGCGCGGCGTCGGCCAGCCAGTCGACGATCGAGAGCCTCGAGGGCGACGGCTACGCGCAGATGGGCAAGATGGGCGAGGCCGCCAAGCAGTACCAGCAAGCCGCCGACGACACGCCGTTCGAGATCGAGAAGGCGTTCCAAAAGGCGAAGGCTGCGCGTGCGTATCAGTCGGCCGGCGACGCCGCGAAAGCGCGCGCGATCTGGACCGATCTGGCGAACGATCCCAAGGGTCAGACGATGGCCGCTGAAGCCAGGATCCGGCTCGGCGAGCTGGACGCGCAGGCGGCGAAGAAGTAGGCTGACCGCCAAATTGGCGTCATGGGGTTCGGTACCATCATCAGACCCATCATCCTGTGACCTCCAGAGCTCGCAGGACCCAGGGATGCTAATTACAGCTTCGAGCCAGCATTAGGCGAGGAGACTGTCGCCTCGATTTCCAGTAGGTACGTATAATATGTATTATGTCAACTACAGATATGGAAACTCTGTGGAGAACTCGGTTCTCCACAATTCCCCATTTTCGTGGTTTTCGGCGTAAGTTGCTGACTGGGCTACGCTTAGATCAGATCTCTGAAAGTTTTCCTTCAAAGACCACGCGTCCTTCCCCAATCAGCGTCGGATGCCATGCTGATCCGTCTCGCCGGAGCCTGACTCGAAGGACGCGACCTGATCTGGTTTCGAGCTCCACCGGCTCGGTCGGGCTGGTCGCCTGCCCCCACAGCGTCAAAAGGATCGCCGTCGCCACGGCACCGCTGCCGCACGCCAAGGTCTCTGCCTCGACGCCGCGCTCATACGTCCGCAGCCTGCGCCTCGGTCCGCGGGCATCGACGAAGTTGGCGTTCGCGCCTTTCGGGAGGCTCGGGTCATGCCGCAATGGCCGGCCGCGACCCACCACGTCCACGGTCGAAACGTCGTCGCACTCGATGACCAAATGCGGTACTCCGACCGTCGCGTAGCCCATCTGGCGCTCGCCATGGCTCAGAGCTAGGCCGGCCGCCGTTCGGACCTCTGAGACCGGCTGTAGATCGATCTCTGGGCCCCATTCTCCCATTCTCGCCGACACTAGGCCGGAGTCGGTTTCGATGACCAGGCCGGCCGGTGAACCGATGCCCAGCTCCGTTGCCAAACGAGTCGTACACAGCGTCGCATTGCCGCAGAACTCCGCGCGGGAGCCGTCGGCGTTGAGATAGGTCAGCCGCAGCGCTGCCGCCGCAGACGGCTCGAGAAACACGATTCCGTCGGCCCCGACCCCGGTCCCGCGCGCGCAGACGCGCTGGATCTCGCTCGGCTCAGCCAAGCGCCCGGGCGCCTCGCGCCGGGCATCCACGACCACGAAGTCGTTGCCGGAGCCGCTCATCTTGTAGAACGGTCGGCCGTCGGGAATCATGAGGAGGTCTCAGGATGGTAGGTCCGAGGATACAGGCTGATCATCCTCAGACGAACCACTCTCAGACCAATCATCCCGAGGCCAATCCTGAGACCAATCATCCTGAGACCTCGAATCAGTAGCGCTTCGTGAGACCCCACCATCTCAATCGCCAGACCATCCAGATGGCTTCGATCATGATGGCGCGCGACATCTTGCTCTGGCCTTCCGTCCGATCCACGAAAACAATTGGGATCTCAACTATTCGGAAGCCGCGGCGCCACGCGCGATAGCTCATCTCGATCTGAAACGCGTAGCCGTTCGAGCGAACTTTATTCAAATCAATGGATTGAAGAACTTCTCGGCGAAAGCACTTGAAGCCTCCCGTCGCGTCCCAGACCGGAAGGCCGGTCACCGCCCGCGCGTAGACGTTGGCGAAATAGCTCAGGATCAGCCTCGAGATCGGCCAGTTGACGACCGTCACTTTGCCTGAGCGATACCGCGAGCCAAGCACCAGGTCATGGTTCTGGATCGCGCGCAGGAAATCCGGCAGGTGTCCAGGGTCGTGCGAGAAGTCGGCGTCCATCTCGAACAGGACGTCGTAGTTCCGCTCCAGGCCCCAGCGGAACCCGGCGAGATATGCCGTCCCCAGCCCCATCTTCTTGGGTCGCCGAAGAATGTGGACACGCGGATCCGTCGACATGATGTCCTCGACGATGGCCGCGGTTCCGTCTGGCGAACCGTCGTCGACGACGAGGACCTCGAGCCGCGGGTCGCGGCTCAAGACCGTCTCGATCAATCGCGCGATGTTCTCGCGCTCATTGTAGGTGGGGACGATGACCAGCGCACGCTCGAGCGCCGCGGCAGCTCCAGTGGATGGATCTGTCGCGGCGTGAGGCATGGAGCCTTGGTCACCTGACGATGTCGACAACCCCACCGATGTTGGTGAGTGCGGCAAATGCTCCGCTGGGATTGAAGTATGCTCGACCCGCCGGCGCGGTATTGCTCGTGGTGAGCGACGCGAACGGCAGGAAGCC